>Ga0193717_1001934_pt1 | contig 12313 bp, 9 predicted proteins | sample U2c2metaG_FD_145900 | JGI IMG/M metagenome (GOLD analysis project Ga0193717, IMG submission 145900) | Soil microbial communities from a riparian zone of the East river system, Colorado, United States - U2c2 | ecosystem: Environmental > Terrestrial > Soil > Riparian zone | place: USA: East River...
GGCCGGAACCGGAAGTCGAACGGGCTGTCGACGACCGGCACGGCGCGTGCGGTCAGCGCGGTACGGAGCCGTCCTGGTCGCGCCGGCAGCACGACCACCACGGCGTGGCCGCGCCTGCGCAGCTCGTCGATGTGCGGCAGCACCCACCGCGCACCCTCGCTGGTCTTCAGTACCAGCAGGACTTTCAGCGATGTCCGCACCGCGTGCTCGGCGGTGGGAGCGGGCAGCGTGTGGGTGGTCACAGGTGCTCCACCCGCGGTCCGGACAGGCGGTGCCGGGTGTCGAGCACCAGTCGAGCATCCCGTTCGACCAGCGCGTAGTCGACCTCCGGGTGATCAGTGAGCAGCACGACCGCGTCCGCCTGGAGCAGTTCGGATCGCGTCAGCTCGACCAGCTTCGCCGACGGGGGACACCGGTGCTGCTCCACATGCGAGTCCACCACCCGGATCACCGCGCCCAGCGCGCTGAGCAACTCGATCACGCTCAACACCGGTGACTCGCGGATGTCCCCGGTGCCCGCCTTGTAGGCGAGCCCGAGCAGCAGGACGACGCTGCCCCGCACGGACTTGCGCTGCCGGTTCAACGCCGCGGTCAGCCGCTGCACGACATAGTCGGGCATGTGGTCGTTGATGTCGTTGGCCAGCGCGACGAACCGGAAGTCGCGGTGCAGATCGCGGCGGACCCGCCAGGACAGGAAACTCGGGTCGACCGGAAGGCAGTGCCCGCCCACTCCGGGGCCGGGGAGGAACCGGGAGAAGCCGAACGGTTTGGTCGACGCGGCGTCGATGGCTGCCCAGACGTCCACCCCGAGCTCGTGCGCGAACACCGCGATCTCGTTGACCAGCGCGATGTTGACGTGCCGGAAGGTGTTCTCCAGCAGTTTGGTGAGCTCGGCCTCCCTGGTCGTACTGACCGGCACGGTCGTGTCGACCAGCCGGCCGTAGAGGCGCCGCACGGCCGAAAGCGATCGGGCGTCGATCCCGGACACCACCTTCGGCGTGTTGACGAAGTTCCACCGCGGGTTGCCCGGATCGATGCGTTCTGGGCTGTAGCCGACCGAGAAGTCCTGTCCGGCGACCATGCCGCTGCCCGCTTCGAGCAGCGGGACGACGAGCTCCTCTGTGGTGCCGGGATACGTCGTCGACTCCAGCACGACGATCGCGTCCCGACGAAGATGTGGCGCGAGCCCGCTGACCGCGGACACCACGAAGCTGAGATCCGGGACGGACTCCGTCAGCGGTGTCGGCACCGTGATGATCGCCGCGTCGAACGCCGCGACGTCGTCGTAACGGTCGGTCGGCAGGTAGCGGCCAGTGGCCAGGGCCTGTCGCAGCCGTGCCTCGGGCACATCGTCCACATAGGATTGGCCGTCCTTCAGTGACCAGACCCGGACGGCGTCGGTGTCGAGCCCGACCACGAAGAAGCCGGCCTCGACCGCCCGGATCGCGACCGGCAGGCCGACGTAGCCCTGCCCGACGACCACAAGTCTGGTCGGCGTGCGGACCGCGGCGGTCATGCGTGCACCCCCGTGGTGATGCCGAGCGTGTCGGACTGGCTCTTCATCCAGGACAGGGTTTGGCACAGGCCCGTTCGCAGTGGCACCGCGGACACGTCGGGGAACAGGGCGTGCAGTGTGGCGGGACAGGCCTGCGAGTGCCTGATGTCACCGACCCGGGGCGGCCGGTACCTGACCTCCAGAGGTCGTCCCAGCAGCTCGGACAGCATGGCCACCACCTCGTTCAGTGTCGTTCGGGTGCCGAAGGCGAGGTTCACCGGCGTCGTAGATGTCAACCGGCGGGTGACGGCTTCGGTGAGCACCCGCACGACCGAATCCACGAATGTGAAGTCGCGGGACTGGTCGCCGTCACCGTGGATGGTGAGCGGGACGTCGCGCAGTGCGGCGAGAAGGAACGCGGGAACCACCGCGGCGTAGGCGTGATCGGGGGCCTGTAGGGGCCCGAAGACGTTGAAGAACCGGAATGCGATGGTCTCCAGCCCGTAGGTGGTCCGGTAGGCCGACGCGTAGGACTCGGCGGCCAGCTTGGTGACGCCGTACGGGCTCGTCGGCCGGCAGGCCATGTCCTCCGTCTTTGGCATGGCCTCGTTGGCTCCGTACACCGAGCTCGACGAGGCCAGCACCACATGTGCGCCGGTCTCGCGCGCCACCTCCAGCACGGTCAACGTGCCGGTGACGTTCGTGTCGTGACTGCGGCGCGGGTTCACGATCGAGCGCGGAACCGACGGCATGGCCGCCAGATGCACGATCGCCGCGGCGTCGCGACAGACGGCGCGAACCGCACCGGCGTCGATGACCGACGCCACTCGGAGGGTGATGTCCATGCCGGCCAGGTTGGACAGCCGGCCCGTGCTCAGGTCGTCGAGCACGATCACGTCATGGTGTGGGACGAGCGCCCGGCAGAGGTTGGCGCCGATGAACCCGGCGCCTCCGGTGACAACGATCCTCATGCGACGCCGCCTTTCTCGCCGGCCGGTGCCACACCGAACCGGACCCGGGTCTTGTTCCTGGTTTCGGGTAGGCCGACCGCACCTGAGGCGCGGTCGGTGACCAGCACCGTCATCGCGGTCGCGAACCCGAGCTCCGCGCCGCGCGTGCGCACCGTCTCTGGTGCCAGCGGTGGCACCGAGACGTGCGAGATGGCGGGATGAATGGGGCGGCGATCCTCCTCGCCGTCGCCGAACAGTTCCTCGTGCAGCTTCTCGCCCTTCCCCAGTCCTGTGTAGACGATTGGCGAGCGCCGGCCGGAGATCGTCATCAGCAGCTCCGCGAGGTCGGCGATCCTGGCGGGTTCGCCCATATCGAGGACGAGCGCCTCGCCGGAGGACCCGATGGTGGCCGCCTGGATGACAAGCTGCACCGCCTCCGGGATGGTCATGAAGAACCGGGTCACGTCGGGGTGGGTGACGGTCATCGGCCGGCCGGCGATGAGTTGCTCGGTGAAGGTGGTCAGCACCGAGCCGCGACTGCCGAGGACGTTGCCGAACCGGACCGACAGGTAGGTCCCTTCACTGCGCAGCGAAGCATTGGCGACCAGCCTCTCGCCGATGCGTTTCGACCGGCCGAGCACACTCGTCGGGTTCGCCGCCTTGTCGGTCGAGATGTTGACGAACCGGTGCACTCCGGCCAACCGGCACGCTTCGAGAATGTCCAGCGTGCCAAGCACGTTCGTCTTCCACGCTTCGTCGGGGTACCGCTCGAGCACGGGGAGGTGCTTCAGCGCGGCGGCGTGGAACACCACGTCCGGGCGTCGTGCCAGCAGCACCGCGCGCATCGTCTCGGCATCCCGGATGTCGCCAAGGATCACCTCGGGCGCGTCCAGCCGCGCCCGCCCGTGGATCGAAAGCTGCACGGCGTGCAACGCCGACTCGTCCCGGTCCAGCATGAGCACCTCGGACGGGCCGAACCGGTGAATCTGGCGGCACAGCTCCGATCCGATCGAACCACCCGCTCCGGTCACCAGCACCGTCTTGCCGATGAGGGAGTCGGCGACCGCGCCGAGGTCGGTGTCGACCTGCCGACGCCCGAGCAGGTCGGCGACGTCGAGGTCGCGCAGGTCGCCGACGCGGACATTGGCACGGAGCAGCTCGTGCAGCGGAGGCAGGATCCTCACGTCCAGCCCGACGTCTCTTGCGCACGTCAGGACGGCGCCCGTCTTGGTCGCGCAGGGGCCGGCGATGATGAGCAGCTCGGCCGCGGTGTCCTTGACGACGGCGGCGAGGTGACGTCCGGCGCCGCGGACGGGCACACCGGCGATCCGGCTGTGCCGAAGCGCCGGATCGTCGTCGAGCACGGCGACGGGCAGGGTGTTTCCCGCCGACCCGGACAACATGGCGCGGACGAGTTGTTCGCCACGGTAGCCCGCCCCGTAGACGATGGCGCGCCGGGCGAGGAGCCGGTCCGGCCGCGCCACGCGGTCCCGGTGGCTTCGCACGGTCAGGCGTGCGGCCAGCGAGATGGCGAGCGCCAACGGCCCCGCGATCAGCGGAACCGAGCGTGGCACCGGCGGGGTCGCCGCGAGGAGTTCGATACCGAAGATGGCGAGTGCCACGATCGCGGTCACCCTGGCGACGTGGAGCACATCGTCGAGGCTCCCGGTCGGGTACCGACCGAAGTAGAGGTAGGTCGCCGCGCCCGTGCCCCAGAGCACCGTGACCGCCATGCCGACCATCCACATGAGACCAACGAGATCCAGCTCGGCGACATCGAACTCGAAGCGGAGCCAGGTCGCGGCGGTCAGGGCGCAAGCCCACGCGCCGGCGTCGACAACCGCGAGCGCGGTTCGTCGAAGCCAACGCGAACCGTGCCGTGACGGGGGGTCATGGTTGCCCGAAAACGCTGCCATTGCTGGACTTCTCCCTTGGATCGCACGCTGGTCACAAGTGCCGGCGCGGTTCTCGATGAACCAATCCTGCGGGGATGCTTCGGGTCTGGGAGACATCGCGGAGATGTGCTGAACGCTCGACGAAGGCTGTTGCCAGCTTGGTCCTCGTCGAGTCCTGCTGAACGTAGGTGACTTCCTCGTGTCGCGCTGTCTATCCGGGACTGTCCGGTGGGGACAGGAAAGCTACGAGTCGGCGCGCCGTGGCGTCGATAATCTCCGCCGACGAGCGGTGCGCGCTTGGCGCGAGAGCGATCGGGTCCGGCACGGCATCGGCATCCGCTGACACGCGGCCGGCCGAGCCGCGCCGCTGTCTGGCCAGGTCCACAGTGGCCCGAGCCCGCGCCACCGGGTCGGCCGGAAGGGCGTCGCGGTCGGCTCCGTCGAGCAGCCGGACGACCTCGCGGAAGGAGAATGTCGTTGCCAACGCGGAAGGTTCCAGCAGCACGACACATCGTCGGTGGAACCGCTCCGCGGTCAGCACAAGATCGGCGCCGGCGACCATGGCCTCGTCGAGCCGGCGGGCGCGAAACGCGCTGGCGGCGTGCTCGAGGCCGCGGACCGCGAGCGCGGTGTGGCTGTGTGGATCCATGCGGGCGCCGTCGATCGCCGCGGTTCCCGCACTGGTAACGGAGAACCTGGCGACATCCGCGCCGAGTCCTTCGTGGAGTAGCTGCCGGGTGAGCACCTCGGCGATCGGCGACCGGCAGATGTTTCCGGTGCAGACGAAGAGAATGCTGAAGGCCGCGTTGGTCATGGCATGGTCACGGGGTCGTGTCGCCCAGCGCGGTGCCGGGATACGTTCGCAGGTAGGCCGAGATGTTCCCGCCGGCCAGGTGGTGCCACAGTTGGGCGCCGCGGACGGAGTCGAGGTAGACCACCGACTGGGCGCCCTCCCTGCCGAGGCCGGAGACCGGGACGGTCAGGAACGTGATTCCGCCGGAGCGCAGGTTCCGCAGCTCCCAGCCGAGAGTGCGTAGGTCGCCGTTGGTCAGGCTGTCGTCCACGGTGATCCACCGGGTCAGCTCGTCCAGGAAACCCAGTGTCCGCGCCGGGGTGGTCAGCAGTCCGCTCGCGGTGACCTTCGCCAACAGTGCCCGCAGGGCGTTCTGGTGCCGTTGCACGCGGTCGAGGTCCCCTCTGGGGAGACCGGTTCGCTGCCGGACGTAGCCCAGGGCCTGCGCGCCGTCCAGGTGATTCCTGCCGGCGTGCAGGACGAGCGTGCCGAACGTGGTCGGTGCGGCCACGTTCACGTCGATACCGCCGACGGAGTCGGTCAGAGACTTGAACCCGACGAAGTCGATGACCGCGAAATGGTCCACCCGGACACCGGTGAGTCCTTCGACCGTGCGCACCAGCAGCGGCGGACCACCGAAGGAGTAGCTCGCGTTGACCTTCGCCATGCCGTGTCCGGGAACCGCCACCCAGGAGTCCCGCGGTATGGACACGACCGTGGCGCTGGTGTAGCCGGCGTCGATGCGCAGCAGCATGATCATGTCACTGCGCTGCCCGCCGGGCACGTCACCCGGCGCGGCGGCGTCGCTTCCGGTGGTCGGTTCGCCGGCGAGAGAGTCGCTGCCCACCAGGAGAAAAGTCAGCGCGTCCGTCGCGGGAGGACGGTCGGCCTCCCGCATGCCCGCGAACACGGCGGGCACACGGTGCACCTGGCTGGCCAGGTGCTCTGTGACCACATAGGCCGCGGCGACCGTGAAGCCGAGAATCGCGACGAGCAAGCCAACCGCGATCTTGAGGGCGAGTATGGTCCGGCGATGCGCGCGTGGCGTGTCCGGGTCGGCTTGCGGGGTTGCGCCCGCGTTCGGTTCTGACATGACGTCCTCGATCCAGCGGTCAGGCTTGCCCGTCCGAGTTGGTGTCCGGCAACGTGTCCGTCGGCAGCCGGCCGGTGAGTCCGCCGTCGGCGTGCCCGTTGCCGTTGCGGGTGGGGTCTGGTCGCAAGGCTTGGCGGGGCACCGAAACGAGCGGGCTCGTGGAATCGTGGTCGCCGTCGAGTTTCTCGTTCGAGTAGTAGCGCGAGTAGTACGGCTGGTAGCGGTTCGTACCGGCGTCCGGCGCCATGGTGAACGCCGTGCCGAGTAGCCGCACGGATGCCGACTCCAGCGCCGACATGGCAGCCTTCACCTGGTGTGTGGTGGTCTTGCCGTACCGCACCACGAGTAGGGCGCCGTCCGCCGCGGCGCCCAGCACGGCCGCGTCGGTGACCGGCAGCAGCGGTGGGGCGTCGAGCAGAACGGTGTCGTACCGCTCGCGCAGCTCGGTCAACAGGTTCACCATCTGCTGGGAGTCGAGCAGCTCGCTCGGGTTCGGCGGGGTCGGCCCGCTGGCGAGCACGGCGAACTGCGATCGCGCCCATGGCTGGATCGCCTTGTCGAGCGAGACCTGCCCGGAGAGCACGCTGGTCACCCCGACCGCGCCCTCGAGACCCAGGTAGTCGACCGCCCTCGGTCGGCGCAGGTCGGTTTCGACGAGCACGACCCGACGCCCGGCCTGGCTGAGCACGATCGCCAGGTTGCACAGGACCGTCGTCTTGCCCTCCTCGGGGAGGGCGCTGGTGATGACGATCGTCTTGTTCGGCCGGTCGACGTCGATGAACTGGAGGTTGGTCCGGATCTTCCGGAACGCCTCGGCGCGGGGCGCGTGCGGATGTTCGTGCACGGTCAGCGGATGCTCCGGCATGTCCGGGTCACGGGTGATCGTGCCCAGGTTCGGCGCGCCGGTCAACTGTGCCAGTTGCGCGGCGGACTTGATCGTGGTGTCCAGTGTGTCCCGCAGCAGCGCGAGGGCGCCGCCGGCCACCAGGCCGAGCAGTGCGCCGAGGGTCAGGTTCACCGTGGTCCTCGGGGTGACCGGAGTGGACGGCAGGGTCGCCGACTCGACGACTCGCGCGGTCACCGTCGCGGGCAGGTCGGCTGCTGGTCGTTCCAGCTCCGTGACAAGGCGGGTGAAGACCTCGCCGGTCGCGTTGGCGATGTTCTTGGCATGCAAGGGAGAACGGTCCGTCACGGTCGCGGTGAGCAGGACCGTGTCCGGCTGCGCGGAAGCCCGGATCTTGTCCGCGACTTCCGCGGTCGGGACGTGCATTCCCAACTGGTCGACGACACCCTGCGCGACGAGGGTCCCCGTGAGCAGTTGGGTGTAGGACTTCATCCTCTGCTCGGAGAGCAGGCTGCCCTGGTAGGCGGCGGCCGCGCCGTCGGCGCCCGCCTGGGCGGAGACGTAGATGGTGACCTGTGCCGAGTACTCGCGTGGGGTGAGCCAGGTGATGATGACGGCACAGAGCAGTCCGCCAAGCAAACCGACCAGTACGGCCCGCCATCTTTTCCGTGCGACCCGCAAACCGTCGTGCAGGATCATTTCTCACCTCCGGCGAGTCCACTATGCCTAGTTGCGCGGCAGGGGCTGGGCCGGATGGTTTGAATCCTTACACACTTCGCGCCCGTTGATCGCCACGTTCACCGGAACGAGGACGGCCACGTCGATTTCATCACCTGAAGTAGTCATTATCTCCGACGAGCGGCTCTCAGACTGGTCGCCGGGACGGTTCCTGGTGGTCGCCAATGTCCTTGCCTGGCCTCAGTTTCTCGGCCAGCGCCGGGCCGATACCGCGCGAGACTCGTCGCGGCGCGCTGCCCGCGACGAACACCAACGGGCACACGGTGAGTACGACGACGAGTGTCACGAAGAAAACGCTCGAAGACAGCAGTAGGTCCCGAGATTCGGGCCCACAGAATTGCGTTTCGTGATTCTTGTGGCTACGAACGTATACGGAGGGTTATTCACAACTCCGACCGGGAGGGTAGGCCGCCGTCGCTGCACGGAGGCCTGCCCGAGCGGTCGGACACGCAACCACCTCAACAACCCAGCCACGCACCCCGTTGTGAATCACCCTCTTGAATAAGACACACGGTGTCTGGCCGGTACGCCGACCAGACACCGGTCGGCGGGGTGATGTTTGGTCACCACAGCGCCCGCGCCGATGAATGTCCGCGCGCCGATGATCCGTCCCGGTAGGACGCACGCGTTGCTGCCGACTGTGACGTCCGGGTGCAGCACGACGGCGCCGGCGACGTTCGCTCCAGGAAGGACGGTGACGAACTCGTCCAGCACGCTGTCATGGCCGACGGTCGCGTTGTAGTGCACCTGCGTGTGCGCCCCGAGCCGGACGTTGGTGGACACGAAGGCGTTGGCGAGGATCAGGCAACCGTTCGGCACCGTCACGTCGTGGGCCAGGGTTGCGCGGGGATGCACGACGGAGGTCGGCAGCAGGCCGCGGTCCAGCAGGCGCTGGGACAAGGCGCGCCGCACCGCTGGGTCACCGACCGCGACGACGTACCGACCGCCGCGGGTCACCTCCTCCGGCCGGCGCACCGGCACCCCATGGATCTCGACGGCGCAAGGGTGGTCGTCGACGAGCGCGAGCTCGTCGACGGTTCGACCCAGCGCGAAGAGCGCGTCCAGGGTCTCCCTGCCCAGCCCGCCGGCGCCGACGATGTACACGGATGCCGCGGAGCCCGTGTTGTTGGTCATGCCATGGGGTTCCTTGTTTCTTGCGGGGCTGGCTCAGCGGAGCTGATGCCACGCGGAAGAAGGACCGGCAGCCGCTGTCAGGCCGGGGTCTAGGGCTCCTGACGACGTGCTGTGCGGGTGGCTGGCGCAGGATCCCGGCACCGTCGGGCTGGCCGCCACTCGCATTTGGCCTAAGGAAGCCATCCTCGCACGATGCCATAGGCGCGCGCCATGCAGAAGGCGCGGCCGCATCCGTGCCCTATCGCTCGTCGACCGGTCGTTGGTCGGGTTCGGCGATCAGGCGGCGGTGGATCTCCGTGGTCAGCGCGTGTACCGCTCTGGTCAGCTCGGTGTTGGTCTTGAGCTCCAGCTCCTGTTCGACGAAGTCGTGGTCGGCCTTAGCCTGTTGGAACACGGCCTGCCGGTTCTGGCCGATCATCACGAACGTGGACAGGAAGATGGCCTCGAGCGACACCACGAGCGTGAGCGTCGGCCACGGGTTGGGCTCGACGAACAACATCCAGGCGACGAAGCCGATCGCGTGCAGGTAGACGAACGGCATCGACCCGGCGAACTTCGTGATCGCGTCCGCCACCCGCAGCTGAAGGTCAGTCGCTCGCTGTTCGAGGTGCGACTGGACCACCGGGTGGTGCGTGATGTCCGGGTCGGCGCTGGTCATGACGGTGCCCTTCGTCGGTGGATCAAGGAACGTGTCCAGCATCCCCTGTCCGACCGGCCACCTGTGGGACATCCGACCCGGTGTAGCTCACGCAGTCGAGTGGCTCAAGGTCGTGGCGGGTGGGTCACAACCGGCGTCGAGTCGCTGTGCGGCAACGGACAGCTCCAGTTCGGTGGGCTAGGTGACGAGCCGCAGCTTGCGGTCGAGCGGTGCGGCGAGAACGGCGGACGCCTGGGTCAGCGAGTCCGCGAGCGAGTCGGCGGTGGACACCACGGTGGCCTGTGACCACGGGTCCATCTCCGCCGCCATGCGTGCCGCGACGACCGGATCCGCGTCGGACAGCGTCCCGGTCCTGGTGCGGATCCGCGCTTCGGTGATGGCCGGCGGCGCCTGGCAGAGCAGCGGGACGAGCCGGCTGTGCGTCCGCGTGGCGACCGCCTCCGCGAGCTCGCGGTGCGACCGCGCGGTCCACGACGCGTCGAGCACCACCGACTCGCCGAGCGCGAGCAGCTTCTCCGCACGACTCAGCAGCTCGCGGTAGGTCGCCTCGGTGTGTTCGGCGGTGTAGATCCCGGCCCGGTACGGCGCCGGCGCGTGCTCGTCGGGCGCCAGCTCGGCCATTTCCTTGCGGAGTCGGTCGGTGGACAGCAGCACCGCGCCAAGCTTGTCGGCGACGGCCCCTGCCAACGTCGTCTTTCCGGTGCCGGGAAGCCCGCCGACCAGCACGAGCCGCACCTGGCCGCGGCGCAGGTGGCGCAGCGCGATGTCGGCGTACTGCCTGGCCTCCTCCGAGGCCGTGACGTCCCCCTGGCCGTGCCGCAGGCACGCCACCTTGACCCGGACGAAGGCCCGATAGGCGAGGTAGTGCTCGCGAAGGGCGGTGGGCGCCGGGTCGCCGGAGTACTCGACGTACCCGTCGAGCAGCGCCGTACCGAGCTCTGGCGCGCCCAGCCGTTCCAGGTCCATGGCCAGGAACGCAATATCGTCCAGTCCGTCGACGGCGCGCAGCCGGTCGTCGAACTCGAGGCAGTCGAGCACCCTGGCGCCGTCGTCGAGGCAGAAGATGTCGTCGGCCAGCAGGTCGCCGTGCCCGTCCACGATCCGGTCGGCGGCGATGCGGCTGTCGAACAGCTTCTCCCGGCCGGCCAAGAATGCCGACGTGAGCCGTCGGATCTCCGCGAGGTCGTGCTCGTTCAGCAGCGAGCCGCGCACCGTGGCGACCTGCTGGAGACTTGCCGTCCATCTCGCGCCGAGCGCGTCCCGGGTGCCCTCGGCCGAGATCGTCCGGCTCCTTGCCGCGCCCGCGTGGAAGACCGCGATCACGCGTGCCAGGCGGTCGACTTCCGCTGCGAGGGGCGCGCCGGCGAGCACCAGTGTGCTGAGCCGCCGGTCGTCCGGCATCCGCCGCATCACGACCATGTGGTCCAACGGCTCACCGTCCACATCGGACACCTCGGCGACGCCGAGGTAGACGTCGGGGGCCAGTCGGCTGTTCAGCTCGACCTCCCGGTGGCACACCGCGAGCCTGCTCTCCCTGGTGCGGAAGTCGAGGAAACCGACGTCGACGGGCTTCTTGAGCTTGTAGGCCCGGTCGCCGACCAGGAACACCACGCCGATGTGGGTCTCCCGCACGGCGGCGGGGGCATTGCCAACATCCCAGGCTCTCGCTGTCACTGGACTCCTGTCCGGCTGGTCTCGCATGCCGATCGCGTCGTCTCCAGCGTGCCCGTACGCGGATCCGGCGACCGGAGTCCTTGGGGGTCGGCTTCGAGGACTTTGGTCCTCTGGCCGTGCTGGCGACAACGTCGCCGGCACACCGAAGCCGTGCGTTACGGCAGGGGAGCCGTCCACACCAGACTGGTGCCGCCGCCTTCCCGCCGTCGTACGGTGAGCGTGCCGCCGGCGGCTGCGGCTCGCTGTGCGAGGTTGTGTAGGCCGCTGCGTGCGATGGTGTCGGGGACGCCGATGCCGTTGTCGGTGACGTCGATGACCAGGTCGTCGTCGACGGAGATCGTGACCACCAGCTCGTCGGCGCGGGCGTGGCGGACCACGTTGCTGACCGCCTCCCGCAGCACGGCCTCGGCGTGGTCGGCGAGGTCACCGGACACGACGCTCACCGGCCCGGACATGCGGACGGTGGTCCGCAGGGCGGTCTCGGCGGTCAGCTCGGTGATCACGTCGTGCAGCACGGTCCGCAGCCTCGGCGTGTCCGCGGGGTCGGCCTGGAGGTTGAAGATCGCGGTCCGAATGTCGTGAATGACTTCCTGCAGTTGGTCGATGTGCTCGGTCAGCCGGTCGGCCACCACCGTGGACTCGGCGCGGCGGTGGGTGCCCCGCATACCCAAACCGATCGCGAACAACCGCTGGATGACCTGATCGTGCAGGTCCCTGGCGATCCGTTCCCGGTCGGCCAACACCTCCAACTCACGCCGCGCCGACTGGCTCTCCGCCTGTTGCAGCGCCAGCGTGGCCTGGTCAGCGAAAGAAGACCCGACCTGGAAGTGCAGGTCGTCAAACCCGGGCGAGCCCGCCGCACGCACCGTCAACAACACCCCCGAGATCGACTCACCCACGCCGACCGGCAACGCCAACGCCGGACCGAACTCGACACCCAACCCCCCGGCGAAGTCAAACCCCAGGCCAGCCACATTACGTGGCACCTGGTCAGCGAACACCTCCCCCAAAGTGGACCCCGCGATCGGGATCGTCCTGC
>Ga0193717_1001935_pt1 | contig 12311 bp, 9 predicted proteins | sample U2c2metaG_FD_145900 | JGI IMG/M metagenome (GOLD analysis project Ga0193717, IMG submission 145900) | Soil microbial communities from a riparian zone of the East river system, Colorado, United States - U2c2 | ecosystem: Environmental > Terrestrial > Soil > Riparian zone | place: USA: East River...
CTTCCCTAGCAAAAGGGGACGCGCCTCGAGTCGCGTGAGCGCGGCTGCATCCAAAGCGAATACACCGTGCACTCGCGACCTGCTCCCTGCCAATGGGCACGCTCACCGTATTCGCCTGCAGCTTCTTCACTGCCGGCCAGTTCGCGATTGCGGGAACCCATCGGCGCCCAAGCGAAAGCGATTGCGTGCGACGCGTTGATGGTGACGAACTGCGCGTGGGTTGTAGTCTCAAACGTATGCCTATAAACTCACTGTTCACCTATGCACAACAGTGCAAATCGGCGTAGTGCAAGGATTGCGTGCTGAGGACGTCCCGACTCCAGTTAGTGAGGCCTTATCGTGACTGCAGCAATATCGACCCGGTGGTTTCGATCCGTCGTTGCGCCGTTTTCTACGACCTTCCTGTGCTTTCCAGTCGTCTTGCTGTCGTCGATAGCGTCGGCTGCCGACGCCCCGTCCGCGGAGCGAACCGTTCGCCTCTATGCGGCGGCAGCGCAGGTCACGGGGGCTGCTCGCCTTTGGAAGCGTGAAGACTGGCTGGCGATTGAAGGCGAATCCACCGCTACGTGGACGGCGACGATCGACAGAGAGGGCGAATATCGCGCATCAATAGTGTACTCAGGAGACACGCCGGGAGCCCCCTTCACACTTGCACTGGGAACCACCGTCTCGAACGGCAAGTTGGCCGTGCAAGCGGAGCTCTTCAAGGACCCGCTGATGAACTTTGGCCGGACGATTGCGAGTGAGAGTGTCCGCTTGCCGCGCGGATCTCTTCAGGTGCAGTTGCGGATTCCTGCTGGAAAGGCGCAATTGCGAATTCGGTCGATCGAGATTGAGCCAAAGGCGGCAATTCAAACGGTCAGCCAGGAACGCAAGACAGCCCAGGAACGCGCCAACACAGATTGGCTTGCGCACGCTGCGTACGGCGTGATGTTTCACTGGACGAGCGAATCAAAACCGCGCCACGGCCAGGCACTCCCCTATCCGCGCGCAGTCGATGCATTCAATGTGGCTGCCTTTGCTGAAATGGTGGCGAGCACCGGAGCCAGATACGTCATTTTCACGGTTAATCACGCACAGCCTCATTGTCCCGCGCCGATAAAGGCATGGGAGCGCATCCATCCCGGCTCGACGACGAAGCGCGATCTACTGAGCGAGATCGCCCAGGCACTCGAGGCGCGCAAAATAAGTTTGATGCTGTATTTCGCGTCGCACACAGTCGGCAAGCTGCGCGTCGCGACGGGTCCTGAGTACCTCCGCATACACGAGGAAGTCTTGCAGGAGATTGGACAACGCTATGGCACGCAGATCGCGGGATACTGGTTTGACGGTTGGTACCAGACGCTGGAGGCCTATCCCGAAATCAACCCGCGTGACCTACTCCCCAGTGTGCGCGTGGGAAATCCCGCGCGACTTGTTGCCATTAACTCATGGATCTATCCAATCGAGACTCCGTGGCAGGACTACTGGGCCGGCGAAGTGGGCGACATCGTCCGGCCTGCGACGAGCCGCTACGTTGCATCGGGCGCCTCGATCGGTCTGCAGAGCCATTTCCTGCTGTACGCCGACGCCCCTTGGGTGCACTCCCTTCCGGACGCAGAGATGGAGCCACTGCGCTTTTCAGATGAGTCGCTGATCGACTTCGTCAGGAAGAATGCTGCGAAGGAAGCTGCCGTAACCATCAACTTGGGTATCTACCAGGATGGCAGCATAGGTGATGCGGCTCGGCGCCAGATGGCGGCGTTGCGAAAAGCGATTCGTGGCGAGTAGCGGCCAATGTCACACTCCTTTGCTTCGGTAGTTTGCCTATCACTGCTCGTCAGCAATTCATGTCGCGCCGAGGTCCATGGCGACCCAGTCACTTCTGTCGTGCCGGACTCGCAGGGCACGTACGTGCCGAGCGAAAGCAATCTAGCTGCGAGGCGCTGGTTCCAGGATGCGAAGTTCGGAATCTTCGTCCACTGGGGTCTTTACAGCGAGCTTGGCGGCGTGGGCACCAGCGGCCTGCCGGAATGGATCATGAACGATCTGAAGATACCGGCCGCGAAGTATGAGCGGCTCGCGCAGTTCTTCAATCCAGTGCAGTTCGATGCAGACGCGTGGGTCAGCGCCTTCAAGAAAGCTGGCGCCCGATACCTCATCATCACTACCAAGCATCACGACGGCTTTGCGATGTTTCACAGCAAGGTTTCACCTTACAACATCGTGGACGCTACCCCGTTCAAGCGAGACCCGATCAGGGAACTGGCGGATGCCTGCCGCAAACACGGAATCAAACTCTTCTTCTACTACTCGCAGCTCGACTGGCATAGCCCTGACTACTTCCCGCGAGGTACAACCGGTCATTTCACAGGGCGGGCCGAAAACGGAAATTGGCAGACCTATCTCGATTACCAGGATCGGCAGCTTGCCGAGCTCTTCACTAACTACGGGGCGATCGGCGGTGTCTGGCTGGATGGTTGGTGGGATCAGGAGCGCACGGCATTGCGTGACCAATGGCAGCTCGCCCGGACGTACCGGTCGCTGCATTCTCTGCAACCCGCTACTCTTATCATCAACAATCATCATCAAGCGCCGTTTCCAGGCGAAGACGTCCAGACGTTCGAGCAGGATTTGCCGGGGCAGAACACCAAAGGGTTCAATCGCGCTGGCATCGGCGCCTTGCCGATCGAAATGGCTGAGACGATGAATCAAAGCTGGGGATTCAGCCTGACGGATGACAAGTTCAAGTCAGGCGAAACATTGATCCGTACGTTGGTCAATGCGGCCGGCCGCGGGGCAACGCTGGTGCTGAACACCGGCCCAATGCCAAACGGTCGTCTCCAGCCTGAGAGCCTGCATATTCTGGATGAGATCGGTGCATGGCTAAACGTATATGGGAGAAGCGTATATGGCACGCGAGCCGGGCCGGTGCCCCCGCGTCCCTGGGGTGTGACCACGCAAAGCGAAGGGGTCGTCTACGTTCACGTGTTGGACTGGGCTGACGATCGACTTTTCGTTCCGATCGCCCAACCAATCCGACGCGCTACATCGCTCGTCGATGGCAAGCCGCTCACGATGCGGAAAGTCGCAGGCGGCGTGGAACTGGATCTCAAGCCGCGCAAGTCCGACGAGTGGGACCGAGTAGTTGTGCTCGAGCTCGGATCAGAGCACTGATCACGGCACGCGGTATTGACGCGCAAGGCCACACACCCGATGCTGCTGTTCATTAGTGGAAAGAAGATGCGCTCATGGACAGCAAGCCAACCTATAGTGCCCCCGCGCTCGACAAGGGCCTCGATATTCTCGAGATCCTCGCGAAGACAGTCATGCCAATGACCATGTCTGAGATCTCGGATAAGGCCGGGCGTTCGCGCGGCGAGATCTTCCGGATGCTCCAGGTCCTCGAGCTCCGCAGCTATATCTCGCGCAACGGTGCCGGCGACGGTTACGTGCTCACTAACAAGCTCTTCATGCTCGGCATGGAGCGGCCACCGGTCAAAGGCATCGTCGAGATGGCATTGCCAGTCATGCATCGCCTAGCGGATGAGATCTGGCAGCCGTGCCACCTTGTCGTGGCATCAGAGGAACACATCGTTGTCATCGCTCGTGTCGATGCACCCGGAGATCTGGGCTTTGTGGTTCGCGTGGGCCACCGTCGTCCGCTCGTCGACTCCACATCGGGATTAGTCCTGTTGGCTTTTCAGCCGGACGACGTGCGTGAACGCTGGCTGGATCTCGCAGAGGCCAGCGGCATCAAATTTGGACGCGCGAGCCTGCTGAAGCGCGTGACGCAGACGCACGCAAAGGGCTACGCGCAAGTGCCAAGTCATCTGGTCGCCGGCGTCATCGATCTTTCCGCGCCGATATGCCAGGGTGATATCGCCGTTGCGACTATCACCGTACCCTTCTTGAAACGCGAGCGACCCAAAATCGGAATGGCGGAATCCCTTGAAAAGCTGCGTTCCGCGGCCGCGGAAGTGTCGAGCGCGCTCAGCCTTGGATCAGACCGTGAACGCGGTGAGCGAAAAGGTCGCCGCAAGTAAGGCGACTCCCGGTTTCGGTAGATAGGGGGACAGATGAAGCTCGACGCGCGCGCGATCATGTGGACAGCGGGTCTGTGTTTCCTGAGTCAGGAAATTCACGCAGCGGGAAGATTCCTTCAGGTCAACTACCCGCCGTCGGCCGCGCCCAATGAATTGCAGATTGGCGTCACCTACACAATGTGGGTTCCCGACGACGTCACGCGATTCCGCTGTGTGATCGTTCATCAACACGGCGCAGGAATAAACGCCGCTGATCACGGAGCCACGGCTGCGTACGATTTGCACTGGCAGGCGCTGGCGAAGAAATGGGATTGCGCCTTGCTCGGACCCTCCTATCACGTCCTGACAGATGCCACCGACGCTTCTCCCGGGGGATCCGAGCTCTGGTTCGATCCGCGGCGTGGCTCGGACAAAACCTTCCTCAGAGCCCTCCGTGAATTGTCGGCGCACGCGAATCATCCGGAGCTCGCGACCGTGCCCTGGGCGCTTTGGGGACACTCGGGAGGTGGCATCTGGTCAGACGTGATGACGGCTCTCTACCCGGACCGCGTGGTTGCCGTGTTCCTGCGATCGGGCTCGTTCCGGAACCGGCCAACGTTCCCGCAGCCCGAGACGCCGGCCGCCGCGTACTTGGTCCCCGTCATGGGGAACGCCGGCGTTGGCGAGCGAGAACGCGGCGCATGGATCAACACGCTTGCGAGAACTCGCGAATTTCGAAGTAACGGTGCTCCGGCCGGATTTGCTCCAGATCCGCGCACGGGTCATGAGACCGGCGACTCCCGTTATCTGGCGATTCCCTTCTTTGATGCGTGCCTGGCCATGCGGTTGCCACCCAAAGGCAGCAAGAGTCAGAAACTTCAGCCTATCGACATGAGCCAGGGTTGGCTCGCGCCCTTCCTTGGCCAAACGGCTGTGCCGGCCTCTAACTACAAGGGCAACTCCCTTGAAGCGGTCTGGCTGCCCGGGGAACGAGTAGCAAAGATCTGGATCGAGTACGTCAAGAACGGAACCGTTGCTGACGTTACTCCACCGCTTCCGCCGTTCAACGTTCGGGTCACGTCCCGCGGCAACGGGGGCAATGAAATCACCTGGGACGCCGAAGTGGATTTCGAGAGTGGCCTCGGTGGGTTTTTCGTCATGCGCGACGATCAAGCGCTGGCCCGTTTGCCAGCAGCGATCCCGCTTGGGGTGTATGGGCGCCCGCTGTTCCAGGGGCTGTCGTATCACGACACGCCCGAGGGACCGCCCGGGCCGCCGGAGATGCGTTACCTGGACGTCTCCGCCAAGCCCGGCGAGAAACACGCCTATAGCGTTCTCGCCGTCAACAGCGCAGGAGTGACGTCACTGCCTTCAAGAGTGGTTCTAACTACATCACCGTGATCCGGAAAGAACTGAAGATCATGAACGGTCTCAAGTTGTTCTTCGCGGCGGCCATTGTTTGGATCTCGAGCACCGCTTTGGCAGCGGACGCGTATGTACCCTTCGAAGGCGAGAGGTCCACTTGGCACGAAGGATTCGACCGGTACGACTTCATCATGGACGATGCCACCGGGTCGATCACGCCGATGACGGCTCCGGCGAGCGAAGTGACAACGTTCGAAATTGACGTGAGCCTGCAGAATGGCAAACGGCGCGGCGTGGTTGTCGTCCCCAAAAAGTCGGCGCCGGGCAATCCATGGTCATGGCAGGCCTGCTATTGGAACCATCAACCTCAGACCGAAGTCGAGCTGCTGAGACGCGGTTTTCACATCGCCTTTATCGCACCCGATTCCGGCACACAGGGCAAGGCGTGGGACGTTTGGTACAAGTTCCTGACAGAAAAGCACGGCCTGGCGAAGAAAGCGGCCTTCGTGGGCATGAGCAAGGGCGGAGTCAATGCGTTCAACTGGGCCGGGGTCAACCCCGAAAAGGTGGCCGCTATCTACGCGGACAATCCGGCGCTCTACGACGAGGACTATTCCAAGATCCCGGTGCTGGCCAAACACCAGGTGCCCCTTCTGCATGTCGTCGGCACCGAGGATTTTGTGCTGCCGTACACGATGACGGTGGAGAAGATGTATCACCAGTTGGGTGGCTCGATCACCGTGATCATGAAGGAGGGTCATGCGCATCACCCGCACAGTCTCATCGACCCCACGCCGATCGCAGACTGGATCGAGCGGAGCATGAATCCAATCGAGGCGAACCGGCCGGCGTTCGCCGATGCAACCTACACCAAGACGCGCTACTACAGCCTCGAGAGTTCCTACGTCTACCTACCGAAGGAGATGACCTACGCGACGGTTCGCGGACCGGGATACGTTCCCTCATACGATCGATATACAAGTCCGGGGACGGGCAACTTCCACATGGATGCCATGTCGATCGTAGTTCCGCAGAAGCCAGCACCGGGCAAGCCTTGGGTGTTCCATCCGAGCTTCCTCGAGCGTGACTCGATGGTGGCTCTCGCACTGCTGGCAAATGGCTATCACATCGTTCTGCCGCCAATCTCCGGCTCGGGGGCCGTGCAAGCGAAGTGGGACGAGGTCTATCAGCTGATGGTCGAAAACGGATTTTCGAAAAAGGTGGTGATGGAGGGGACCGGTGCCAAAGCGGGCGAGTCGTACGCCTGGGCAATCGCGAACCCGGACAAGGTCTCGGCGATTTACGCCCGCAATCCGCTGCTGACCAGCAACATGTCGAAGACACCACCGATCGACAACCTGGCGCCGCTGGCCAAGGCTGGCGTACCGATTCTGCACGACTGCGGAAGTCTCGACCCGTGGCTGTCGAGCCAGACTCGGGTGGCGGAGAAGCGGTACAAGAAACTCGGCGGGAAGTTCACGGTGCTGTTGACTGAGGGCGAAGGCCACTTCCCGCTGTCGCGCAAGGATCCGAAGCCGGTAGTGGATTTCATCCTGAGCCACCAGCGGTGAAAAAGAAGACGAAGACTTCGTGGATCCCGCGCGCGCACCCACTGTCCTGGGTGACGCTCGCCGTCACCACGGGCGCCATCCTGATGACGGCCGTCGACGGCGGGATCCTGCCGGCCGTACTTCCCGCGATCCAGCAGGAGTTCGGACTGAGCGCACGCGAGGCCGGGCTGATCAACTCCATCTTCTTCGCCGGCCTGATCGGCGGGGCACTGTTCTTCGGCTGGCTGTCGGACCGGATCGGCACCGGATACCGGCGCACCTGGACCTGGAACATCGCCATGCTGATCGGGATCATCGGCGGTGCGTTGACGTACGGATTCGCGGGCAGCTTCATCGCGTTCCTGCTGCTGCGCATTCCGATGGGGATCAGCCGTGGTGGATCCGAGCCGGTGAACGTCGCGCTCGTGAGCGAGTGGTGGCCCAAGGAGCACCGCGGTTTCGCCATCGGCGTGCATCACACCGGTTTCCCGCTAGGGCAGTTCCTCACGGGCGCACTCATCGCGGCCGTGCTCGGTGTGGCCGGCTGGCGCGAGGCGTTCCTGCTGATCCCGATGCTCGGCATCCCGATCATCATCGTGCAGGCATTCATAGGCACTCGCAGCAACCAGTCAAGAGTTTACGACTGGATAGACCGCAATAGTTTGACGCGGCCCCTCCCCGAACTGTCCAGCCGTCTCGAGGGCGGCTTCCTCGCGCCGGTCAAAGCGACGCTGGGGAACGCCAACGTCCGCTGGTCGGTCGTGCTGATCTTCCTTTTCCTGTGGGCAGAAGCCGGCGCCGTCACGTTCCTGACCGCACAGCTGGTTGGGCACGGCATGAGCCTCGGCGAGGCCGCGTTCCTGTCCGGTGTCTCCGGCCTGACGGGGTGGATCGGTCAGGTGGTGTGGGGTGCGTGGTCCGACCACGCGGGACGCAAGTTCGCCATCCGCTTCCTCGTGATTGGGTGGGTGCTCTCGCTGCTGGCGATGATCATGATCACCAGCCGAGGGAGCGCGTGGATCGTGCTGCTCGCTTGGGGCCTCTTCCGCAACGCCCCGTTCCCCGTCGTGTACGCGCTACTGATCGACTCGGCGCCGAAAGCGGCCGGCACCGCGATGGGCGTCATGATCGGCCTGGCCCTAGGAGTGTCCGGCGTATTTGCCGCAGCGGTGTCCGGTGCAATCATCGACGAGTTCGGGTTCGGCGTGCACTACGTCGTGCTCGCGGTGATCTGCCTGCTGGGCCTCTTCCCGCTCGCCAGGATGACGGAGACGGTGAGACCGGAATGAAGCCCCGCATTCTCGCCTTGCTGTTGTTCTGCGCGACTGCTCTGGTGGCGAGCGCCCAGACGAATAAAATCAAAGTCCTCATCGTCGAAGGCGTCAGCAACCATGATTGGCGCCACCGCGTCGAGATCGTCCGCGCGATCCTGGCAAAGGACGGGTCCTTCGCCGTCGATGTCACCGCCACCCCATCGGCCGCCGGCGACCCTGCATGGGCGACGTGGCGTCCGAACTTCTCGGCCTACGACGTGGTCCTGTCCGGCTACAACAATCTTGGCGGCAAACCATCCTGGCCGGCGGAAGTCCAGGCCGCGTTTCAGAGTTACGTGGGTTCCGGCGGCGGGCTCTATCTGTATCACGAGGCTAACAACTCATTTGCCGAATGGCCCGAATATAACAACATGATTGGCCTCGGCTGGCGCGCCGCGAATCAGGGCGACGCGATCATCGTGAACCCGGATGAATCGTTGCAAATCGTTCCATCCGGCACTGGTCCCGATACCAGCCACGGACCCCGCACCAACGCGCTGATCAAACGACGCGTCACCCACCCGATTCATAAGGGCCTGCCGATGAGCTGGCGGTCGGCGGACATCGAGATCTATCGCTACGCCCGCGGGCCCGGCCCCAACATGCCCAATGTCACCGTGCTTTCTTACGCACTCGATCCCACCACGCAACTTCAGTTCCCAATCGAGTGGGTCGTCAAGTACGGCAAGGGTCATTCATACGCTTCCAGTTACGGCCATGTCTGGGCCGATCAGGCGAAGCCGGACGGCACCCGTTGCGCGGCGTTTCAAACCATCATGGTCCGCGCGCTCAAGTGGCTGGCCGGTCGTGATCCCGGCAACACCACGCCCGCGGATTTCCCGGGGATCACGTCGACGTCCTTGCGCGAGTACGAAGACGGCGAGAGCGGAGCCAACTAGGCAAATGCGGCCGGCGCTTTCGACCTCGGGGCGGTTGCCGTCAGTGGGAGTGCGCGCTGCGCCTTACCCGTGTTATATATATAAACTACCGTTTCATATTTGAATAACGCCGCCCTGCCGTCGGAGACCTCGATGAAGCACAACGAAACACCGGGCAATGCAGATTACTTGCGGCCGGCGTGGCATCTCTTGTTCCTCGTTGTCAGCCTGTTCTTCCTGTGGGGTGTCGCTAACAACCTCAATGACATCCTGATCAAGCAGTTCAAGAAGGCTTTCGAGCTCTCTGATTTCCAGGCGGGCCTGGTGCAAAGCGCCTTCTATTTCGGATATTTCACCTTTGCAATTCCGGCAGCCATGTTCATGCGTCGCTTTGGGTACAAAGGCGCCATTGTGCTCGGGTTGCTGTTCTACGCCTGCGGCGCGTTCTTGTTCTACCCCGCTGCCGACAACCACTCATACGGCCTGTTTCTGTTGGCGCTGTACGTCATCGCCAGTGGCCTGGCTTTCCTGGAAACTTCCGCCAATCCGTTGATCACCGTGCTTGGCGCGCGCGAAAGTGCGGCGCAGCGACTGAACCTGGCGCAGGCTTTCAATCCGCTTGGCTCCATTACCGGAGTGCTTGTTGGCCAGCAGTTCATTCTCTCGGGCATCGAACACACTCCCGAGCAGATTGCCGCGTTGACCGCGGCGGAGCGCGCGGCGTTCTACGCCACTGAATCGGCGGCGGTCCAAGTCCCCTATCTGATCATCGGCGCGATTGTGGTCTTGTGGGCGCTATTGTTTCTGATCTCTCGTTTTCCGAAGACCCGGGACAACGACGAGGCGGGCGAACATGGGGGCGGTTTTTCCCATATCGTTGATCTCCTGCGGGATCGATATTTCATGTTGTCGGTCGCCGCCCAGTTCTTCTTCGTCGGCGCCCAGATCGGCATATGGAGCTATCTCATTCGCTACACGCAAGTGAATGTTCCGGGCACACCGGAGAAGGTTGCCGCCAACTACCTGATGGCATCGCTCGTGCTCTTCATGATTGGACGCTTTACCGGCGCCGCATTGATGCGCTACCTGGCACCCGCTCGACTGCTGGCTACATACGCATCGATCAACATCGTGCTCTGCACTGTTGCCGTAGGACTTCCCGGCTCCGCTGGCCTGTACGCGCTTGTCGCCGGGAGCTTCTTCATGTCGATAATGTTCCCGACCATCTTCGCGCTCGGCCTGGACGGGCTCAATGACGAGAAGCGCAAGCTCGGTTCATCGCTGCTCGTGATGTCAATTATCGGTGGGGCAGTTCTTACCGCCCTCATGGGTGCTACCTCGGATGCGTTCGGCATCTCCTGGGCCATGGTGGTTCCCCTCTTCTGCTTCGCCATAGTCCTCACGTTCGCGCTGCGCTCAAGTTCGGCGCGCGTCGAGGCGGCCATCAGGGTTTGAAGATGGCGCGCCTCTATTTAGCGCTCGACCTGATTGACAACCCGGAGTTGATTGCCGAATACGAGCGCTGGCACCAACCCGACCAGATCTGGCCGGACATCCTGGAATCACTTCGCTCCTCCGGAATAGAGGAGGCTGAGATTTTTCGTACACACAATCGTCTGGTGCTGGTACTGGCTGGTGATTTCAGCCTCGATGAAAAAGCCGCCGCGGACGCAGTGAATGAACGCGTGATCGCCTGGGAAACCATGATGTGGAAGTACCAGAAACCACTCCCGTGGGCGCGCCCAGGACAGAAATGGGTCCCGATGCAGCGCATCTTTTCGCTGCGCGCGGCGGCCGGCAGCGGGCTCCACACGCTGTCCAGCTAACTACCCAGCGCGGGGTGCCCTCTGCGCTCCCCTCGTTCGAGAATGCTCGCCGAGACCGATCGGCAACCATCAGGTGGCTGCCAACGGCGGAGAAGCTGCAGTCGCGGCCGCCCGCCGCCAGGCTCTGCCGTTGGGAAACACGTGATCTTTGAGCGACAGCGCGTGCATCTCAGCAGAGAAGCCGGGAGCCATCGGGGGCAGATACCGTCCCTTTCGAATTCGCACCGGGTCGACGAAATGCTCGTGCAAGTGGTCAACAAACTCAATGGCCCGATCCTCCATGGAGCCGCTGATGGCGACAAAGTCAGCCATTGCGAGGTGCTGGACGAGTTCACACAAGCCGACACCGCCGGCATGTGGGAAGACGCGCACGCCAAACTTGGCCGCCATCAACAAGATCGCGAGGTTTTCATTGACTCCACCGACGCGCGCTGCATCGATTTGAATGATATCCACTGCCTTCGCCTGAAACAGTTGCTTGAACATCACACGATTGTGAGTGTGCTCGCCGGTGGAAACGGGAAGCGGTGCAACGGCGTTGCGAATTGTTGCATGGCCGAGGATGTCGTCCGGGCTGGTTGGCTCTTCGATCCACGCGATGTTGAAGGGCGCAAGGCGCCGCAGCCACGGAATCGCTGTGTTCACATCCCAGCGCTGGTTCGCATCGATTGCTAGCGCCACATCTGCCCCGATCGCTTCACGTGCGATCCGGCAACGGCGCAGATCGTCCTCCACATTCAACCCCACCTTGAGCTTCATGGTTCGATAGCCATCGTTGACAGCCTCGATCGCCAGCCTCGCCAGCTTTTCGTCGGAGTAGCCCAGCCACCCTGGCGAAGTCGTGTAGGCCGGATATCCGCGTTCCAGCATGGTAGCTAGACGCGCTGCTCTGCCCGGCAGCGCGGCCTGAAGAATCGTCAAAGCCTCAGATCGGGAGAGGGCATCGCTGATGTAGCGGAAGTCGATCAGGTCGACAATCTCCTCCGGGCTCATGTCTGCAATGAGCCGCCACACCGGCTTGCCGGCGCGACGCCCTGCCATGTCCCACGCGGCATTGATCACCGCGCCGATCGCCATGTGCATCACACCTTTCTCAGGACCCAGCCAGCGCAGTTGCGAGTCGTTCGTCAGGCGGCGCGCGAAGGCCCCCAGATCACTGACCACTTCATCGACCCGCAGGTCAACGACAAGGTGGCGCAGCGCAGAGAGCGCTGCGGTCTGCACATCGTTGCCCCGCCCAATAGTGAACGCAAAGCCGTGTCCACACAGTCCGGTGGAATCGTTGGTGCGAAGTTGCACGTAAGCTGCCGAGTAATCCGGATCGGGATTCATCGCGTCCGAGCCGTCCAACTCGCGCGAAGTCTGGAATCGTACG
>Ga0193717_1001936_pt1 | contig 12311 bp, 10 predicted proteins | sample U2c2metaG_FD_145900 | JGI IMG/M metagenome (GOLD analysis project Ga0193717, IMG submission 145900) | Soil microbial communities from a riparian zone of the East river system, Colorado, United States - U2c2 | ecosystem: Environmental > Terrestrial > Soil > Riparian zone | place: USA: East River...
CCGGGTCACCCGCCTCGACCATCTGCCCGTCACCGATGACCATCGCCACGTGCCCGGACCACACGACCAGGTCGCCGGGCAGCAGCTGGTCCATCGACGGCACCTCGGCGCCAATCGTTTGCGTGGCCGCTGTCCTGGGGATCGTGAGGCCCGCTTCGCCGTACGACGTCATCGTCAGGCCGCTGCAGTCGAGGCCCTCGCCCCGCGCTGTGCCGCCCCAGACGTACGGCACGCCGAGCTGGCTGAGCGCCGCCCGCACGGCCTTCGCGGCCGTCTCGTTCGGGGCCTGGACGGTCTTGCCGCCGGGCAGGTTGACGTCGACGCCGGTGCCGGGCTGCGGCGGGATCGCGACCGGCAGCCGCGGTTTGCGCACGGCACCGCCACCTCCGCCACCGCCTCCGGAGTCGCCGCCTCCACTGCCGCCACCGCTGCCTTGGTTGTTGAAGCTCGACTCGACCTTGGTTTCGGTGGCACTGCTCGCTTTGGTCGACTCGTCGCCGCCGAGCTGGGTGCCGATGGCGGTGAGCTCGTTGATCGTCTGTTCGGCGTTGGTCGCCGCGACGCCGGTCAGCTTCTGGATCCGGCTCATCATCTCGGTCAGCAGCTGGCGCGCGGCGGCCTGGCCCGACTCGGGCGGCTGCATCTGTTTCGTCGCGGCGACGGCTTTCATCGTCGAGTCGATGTCACGGATGATCTCGTCGCGGGTCTGCTGGTTTTTGACATCGCCCACGTGAAGGGTTTCCGCGGCGCGCGCGACGGCGGATTCGATTTCCGCGCTTTCGTCGAGCAGGTCCTGGATCTCTTTTTCCAGGCTTTCCGACGTCGCGACCGCTCTGTCCGCGGTATTGCCGGAAGCGGACGACGTGAAAGTGGCGCGTTGCGAGCCGGCGTCGGTCTGCGCGGCGCCGACCGACGTCCGAAGCGCGACGTGGCCGTCTTGCGCACCGCTGACAGCCGCCTGGTTAGTGCGCATCTTCTGCCCGAACTGGGTGGTCGTGTCGAGACCCGCCCGCATCACGTGCTCGGTTTCGACGGTCATCCCAGTTCCTTGCGCACGTTCTTGAGCATCCCGTCGTGGTCCGCCTCGACGGCGTCGTAATTGGCCCGGGTCCGCCGTGAGGCTTCACCCACTTGGTGCCATTTCCCGCCGAGTTTTGTCACCCGATCGTGCAAACTCTGCATTCGCGAGGCGTACGCGCCGGTGAATCCGGATTCCCCGCCCATGGCGGAAAGCCCGTCGCCACTCAGGTTCACGTGCGGCGCCACATGCGCGGCGCCCGCCCCTTTGATCTCGTCTCCCAGCGGGTCGACGTTGCGCGCGTAGTTCTCGTACGCGCCTTCGTCGGCGTGATAACCCCGGTGACCGCCGTCCACGTGCCCTCCTCATCCCCGTGGAGTGCGACGCGTCAGGCCTGCCCGCGGTTCCCCAGAAACACTCCGGGATCAGACTAAACCACCATCTGGCCCCGGAGTGGGCGAAACGACAAGGGCGTGCCTGGTGGATCTGTTCGATGGGATTCGTGATCCAGGTGGTTCCTGGTTGTGCCGGGGATTCGCCCTCGTACTGGCCGTACTTGGGTGAATCCCCGGTGCGACCAGGGGCCGCCTGGGCGCGAATACCGCGAACAAGATCTACCAGGCACGCCCTTTACCCGAGCTGGCCGGCGATCACCTGGTTGAGCCAGTCACCGGACCGGTCGATCGCCTTGCCGTTGACGGCGACCGTGGGCGTCCCGAAACCGGGTCCCTGGCCGAAGTCCTGCATCAGGGCCTGATCGTTGGACGTCTTCTCGAATTCGGCGTTGATCTGGTTGTCGTAGGTGCCGGCGTTGATCGTCTCGGCGAACTTCGGATCAGTAATGCCCAGCGCCGTGCCGAGCTGGATCAGCTGTGCCTTGTCGTAACCGCGCTTGCCTTCTTCGGGCTGGGTCTTGAACAGGCTGTCGTGGAACGCGGTGAACTTGCCCGCGTCGGCCGCCGCCAGCGACGCGTTCGCGGAGTCCAGCGAATAGCCCTCGGGGTTCGACCTCGTGTTCAGCAGCGGCACCATGTGATAGCGCACCGCGAGGTTCCCCGCGTTGATCTGCTCCTCGATCTGCTGCTGGTACTGCGCCTCGAAAGACCCGCAGATCGGGCACAGGAAATCGGCGTAGACGTCGATGGTCTTCTTCGCGTCCGGCTTGCCCGTGGTGACGACGACACCGTCACGCTTCTCCACGACACCGGCGGCGAACGGCTGCGAAGTGGCCACCGGGATCTGCTGCCCCTCGGTGGCGTTCTTCGACGCGTTCGTCCACAGCACACCGCCGATGATGAGCGCGGCCACCAGGACCACACCGACCACGACCGCGATGGTCTTCCGGTTGTCGCCGCTGCCCCTGGCCTTCGCGACGGCACTCGCGCCGGCGTGCGACCCCCGCGAACCGGCGGCCTGCTGGGCCTGGCGACGCTTTCGAGCGTTGCGCTCAGCTCCACCCACGTTGATCGATTCCCTTCTCAAAACTCTCAAAACTCAAAGACTTGCGGATTTCTCGTCGGAGTAGTCGTCCGCGGGTGCCGCGGAGTTCCCGCTGCTTTTACCGACCGAGCCCTTGCCGAGCCAGCCATCCAGCGAAAACAGGGTCCGCGGCCGTATCATCAGCCACAGCGCCAGTAAGAAGAATCCGGTGTCCCGCGCGATTTCCTGCGGATACTGGGTCTGATCGGCGCTGATCTGCCCACCACCGCCGAAACAGCCGCAGTCGATGGTCAGGCCGCGCGCCCAGGACTGGACGATCGCGGCGATCAGCACCAGCAGCAGCAGGCCTGAGGCCACGGCCACCCACCTGGTGCCGACGCCGATCAGCAGGAGGACGCCCAGCAGCAGTTCGAGCAGCGGCATCGCCGTGGCGACCGGCCCGACCAGCCCGCTCGGCAGGACGTCGTACGCCTTCACCGCGATGAAGGTCTGACCGGTGTCGCTGATCTTCACGGCACCGGAAACGAGCCACACCGCGGCGAGCCCGAGGCGTGCGAGTGTGCCCAATGCGTCGAGCACACGTGAAGACGTTTTAGCCACCTGCTTAGGCTAACCACCGGACCTGAGAAAAATGTGAGGTTCCCCCGACGGGTGAGAATGGAGGTCGTAATGCGCTCTCGGAAGATCGTCACGGCCTTGGTGCTGGCGATGTTCGCTGCAGCGTGTACTTCGTCGGCGAGCGACTCCGACTCGCTCGTGGCCCGCGCCGATGACCGAAATCACCTCACCATCGGGACCCGCTTCGACCAGCCAGGACTGTCCGAACGCAAATTGGACGGGCAGATCGTCGCGAAATTCGTCGCGGCCGAACTCGGAGTGTCACCGGGGAACATCACCTGGCGCGAAACCACGCCCAACACCCGCGAGACCGATCTCAGTTCGGGCGCGGTCGACCTGGTCGCGACCACTTATTCGATCACCGACAAGCGCAAGCAGCTGGTGTCGTTCGCCGGGCCGTATTTCGTCACCGGGCAGGACCTGCTGGTGCGGCAGACCTCGGGTGAGATCACCGGCCCGGAGAGCATGAACGGCCGCAAACTCTGCTCCCAGCCCGGCACGACGTCCGCGCAGCAGGTGCGTGACCGCTTCGCGATGGCCGTCCAGCTGGTGGAGTACCCGCGGTTCCCCGACTGCGTGACGGCGCTGCTGGCCGGGCAGGTCGACGCCGTGACGACCGACGCCGCGATCCTCGCCGGTTACGTCACGCAGAACCCGGAGCTCCTGCGGGTCGTCGGGAAGCCGTTCTCGACCGAGCGCTACGGGATCGGCCTGCGCAAGGGCGACGTCGAGGGCCACACCGCGGTCACCAACGCGATCAAGAAGATGATCGCCGACAAGACCTGGGCGGCTTCGCTGAACGCCAATATCGGCCCGTCGGGGTATCCGCTGCCTCAGCCGCCCGAAGTCAACGAACGCCCGTGAAGCTGCCTGACCTGCCGATTCGCGCGGTTCTCGACGAGCTGGGCGACGCGCTCGAGGCCCACGGCACCGCGGTGCTCGTCGCGCCGCCGGGCACGGGCAAGACCACGCTCGTGCCGCTCTACCTGGCCGAACGCACTTCCGGCCGCATCGTCGTCGCCGAGCCGCGCCGGATCGCCGCGCGCGCCGCGGCCGCCCGGATGGCGTCCCTGCTCGGCGAGCGTGTCGGCGAAACCGTGGGCTACTCGGTGCGCGGTGATCGGAAGGTCTCCCCCGCCACCCGGATCGAGGTCGTCACGTCCGGCCTGCTGGTACGCCGGGTGCAGGGCGACCCCGAGCTGCCCGGGGTGTCGACGGTTCTGCTGGACGAATGCCACGAACGGCATCTCGACGCCGACCTCCTGCTCGCCCTGCTGCTCGACGTCCGCGCCGGGCTGCGCGACGACCTCAACCTGCTGGCGACCTCGGCGACGGTGGCCGCGGGACGGCTCGCGACGCTGCTCGGTTCCGCGCCGGTGATCACCGCCGAAGCCAGGACTTACCCCGTCGAGGTGTCGTACCACCCGCCGGCACGCGGCGAGCGCGTCGAAGCGTCGGTGGCCAGGACAGTCCACAAGGCACTGTCCGAAGCAGAAGGCGATCTGCTCGTCTTCCTGCCCGGCGTGGGCGAGATCAACAGGGTCAGCGGAATGCTCTCCGGTCTGCACGACGTCGACGTGCTCCCGCTGCACGGCAGGCTGCCCTCGGCCCGGCAGGACGCGGCGCTCACGCCGGGTCCGCGGCGCCGGGTGGTGCTCGCGACGTCGGTGGCGGAATCCAGCCTGACCGTGCCGGGGGTGCGTGCGGTCGTCGACTCCGGGCTGGCCAGGGTGCCGCGGGTGGACCATCGCCGTGGCCTGCCTGGGCTCGCGACCGTCCGGGTGTCCGCCGCGGTGGCCGAGCAACGCGCCGGTCGTGCGGGCCGCGAGGCCCCGGGCACGGCGTACCGATGCTGGGCGAAGCACGAGCAAGCGAGCCTGCCCGCGTACCCGGAGCCCGAAATCCGCACGGCCGAACTGGCCAGGTTCGCGCTGGAACTGGCGTGCTGGTCCACTCCGGACGGAAGCGGATTGTCCTGGTGGGACCCGCCGGGCGAAGGCGCGTTCGCCGCCGGACGCGCCTTGCTCCGGACACTGGGCGCCACCGACGAAGCCGGTGAAGTCACCGCACGTGGGCGCAAGATGGCCGCGCTCGGCCTGCATCCCCGGCTGGCCAGGGCGTTGCTCGACGGCGCCGCCAAGGTCGGCCCGCGCTCGGCGGCCGAAGTCGTCGCGCTGCTGGACTCCGGCGGCACGCTGACCGACGTCGAGGCCGAACTCCGCAGGCTGCGCGGCGCGTCGGACGACTCGTCCCGCCGCTGGAAGGTCGACGTCCGGCGCCTGGCGGGGCTCGTGTCCGGCGGCAAGGAGACCCCGGATCCGGCGCTCGTCGTCGCCCTCGCGCACCCGGAACGACTGGCGCGACGCCGTGCGTCCGGCTCACCGGTGTACCTCATGGCCGGTGGGACAGCGGCGGAACTGCCGTCCGGCAGCGGTTTGGGCGACACGGAATGGCTGGCGGTAGCGGAAGCGACTCGCGACGCCGGGCGCGTGCACGGGATCATCCGGATGGCCGCCCGCGCGGACGAGCCGCTGGCCGTGGCCGCGGCACCGAACCTGGTGTCCACTGTGGACGAAGTGACTTGGATGAACGGTGACGTGACGGCCCGTTCCGTGCGCAAGCTGGGCGCGATCGTGCTCGCCGACAAGCCGCTGGCCAAGCCTGACACGAAAGCGGTACGCGAAGCACTCGCGGAAGGCCTGCGCCAGGAAGGCCTCGGTTTGCTGCGCTGGAGCCAGGACGGCGAAAGATTGCGCGAGCGACTGGCGTTCCTGCACCGCGTACTCGGCGATCCCTGGCCCGCCATGGACGACACGAGCCTTTTGTCCAGAATGGACGATTGGCTGGAACCCGAATGGTCGAAGGCCCGCCGCCGAGCCGATCTCGCCAAGATCGACGCCACTTCGGCGTTGCGCAGGCTACTGCCGTGGCCCGCGGCGACCCGGTTCGACGAACTCGCGCCGGACAGGCTGGAAGTCCCGTCCGGTTCCCGCGTCCGGGTGGACTACTCGGCCGACGAGCCGGTGCTGGCCGTCAAGCTGCAGGAAACCTTCGGCTGGCTCGAAACTCCCCGCATCGCCGACGGCCGGGTGCCGGTGGTGCTCCATCTGCTCTCCCCCGCCGGACGCCCGGCGGCGGTGACAGCGGACCTGGAATCGTTCTGGCGCAACGGATACTCCGCGGTGCGTGCCGACCTGCGCGGCCGCTACCCGAAGCACCCGTGGCCGGAGGACCCGAGCGGAGCGACACCGACCAAGCGCCTCAAGCCCCGGGGTACTTGAGCAGCTGGTGCTGCGGCGGCGTCGGCAGCTGCCGCGCGAGCTCCTCGTCGTCTTCCCGTTCGTTCAGGCCGAGCTGGACGGCCAGCCGGATCTGCTCCCGGTTCTCCCGCACGACATGGGCGAAGAACTCGTCGATCCGCGGGTCGATCAGCACTTCGAGGACGACCCGCATGGTCGTGTCCACCACGGAATGCACGATCTCGTCGTGGAACGGCAGTTTCGAAAGCCGTCCGGCCTGCGGGTCGTTCTTGACTTTTTCGGTGATGATCTGGCGCAGCATGTCTTTGTTCTCGCCGAGTGAGCGCGCCAGGTTCTGCGGGTAGTTCCCGGTTTCCACCACCTTGACGACCTCGTCGAGCACGGCGATCGTGATCGGCTTCTTGATCGCCAGTACGATCGGGCGGGAAAGCCGCTCCACGAGCCGCTGGGTGAACTGCTCGCCGAACGCGCGATCCGCGGTGCGCACGAGCCGGACGATCACCGCAATCACCCGCAGCAACCGGAATCCCCGCAACGCCGGATGCGCGATCGGGATCATGCCGAGGATCTCGTACCAGTTGCGCAGCGGGAACTTCTTGTCCCACTTCTGTTTACGCCAGCGCCACAGGAATTCCAGCGCGAACACCCCGCAGATCGAGGTGTCGACGATGAAGACCCAGTGCGCGGTCTCCGGGGAATGCGGGAAGAACGTCACGTAGACGAGCAGCCCGACGGAGAAGACGGCCAGCACGAGCATGGCCAGGTCGAGCGCACTGATGCGCCGGGATCCGCCAGTGGTCATGGCCGCATTCTGCCCGCACTGATCGGGTGACGCCGCGTGAGCCCTGCCGAAAGTAAGGGTGACGCGTGCCGGAAGTCCGCTGCTTCGCCGCACCCGCACCGAACAGACTTCCGTTGTCTACTACTGGGAGGTCCCATGATCACGCTTCGCGGTTTGACGAAACGCTACGGCGAAAAGACCGTCGTCGACGACCTGAGCTTCGCGATTCCGGCGGGCAAGGTGACCGGTTTCCTCGGCCCGAACGGCGCCGGCAAGTCGACGACCATGCGCATGGTGCTCGGCCTGGACCGGCCGACCGCGGGCGAGGTGGTCGTCGACGGCAAGCCGTACGCCGAACTCCGCCATCCGCTGCGGGAGGTCGGCGCGCTGTTGGAGGCGAAGGCGCTGCACCCGGGCCGCAGCGCGGGCAAGCACCTGCTCGCGATGGCCCGCAGCAACGGGATCCCGGCGAGCCGGGTCGACGAAGTCCTCGCGACGGTCGGGCTGAGCGACGTCGCAGGCAAACGCGCCGGGCAGTTCTCGCTCGGGATGGGACAGCGGCTCGGGATCGCGGGCGCACTGCTCGGTGACCCGCGTGTGCTCATGTTCGACGAGCCGGTCAACGGACTCGACCCGGACGGCGTGCGCTGGGTCCGGCAGTTGATGCGTTCGCTCGCCGCCGAGGGACGGACCGTGTTCGTCTCCAGTCATCTGATGAGCGAGATGCAGCAAACCGCCGACAGGCTGGTCGTGATCGGCAAGGGAAAACTGCTCGCGGATGCGCCGGTCGACGAGTTCATCGCCGACAACTCGCGCGGCTCGGTGTCGGTCCGGCTGCCGTCGCCCGACGACGTCGTCACGCTGACCCAACGGCTTCACGTCGAAGGCGCGACCGTCGAGCAGACCGACGACGGCGAAGTGGTCGTGCACGGCATGTCCGCCGAACGGGTCGGGGACCTCGCACACGAGATGGAGATCCGGCTGCACCGCCTCGCCGAGCGGACGGCTTCCCTCGAACAGGCCTACATGGAATTGACCGCGAGCTCGGTCGAATACGGGACGGTGGCGGCATGACCACGACGACAACGCCGGTGACCGGCGCGATCAACTCCGAGTGGACGAAGTTCTGGTCGGTCCGCACGACCTGGTGGAGCTTGGTGTCCGCCGCGGTCCTGATGCTGTTCTACGCCGTGGTGGTCGGCTTCTCGGTTGCTTACGACTCGGAGCCCGGGATGTCGGCGGCGGGCGTCGTCGCCGGCGGCACCTTCTACCTCTCGCAGTTCGCGGTGATCGCGCTGTCGACGTTGTTCATCACGAGCGAGTACGCGAGCGGCAGTATCCGGGCAACCCTGCAGTGGGTACCGATCCGCAATCGTTTGCTCCTCGCGAAAGGCGCGGTGCTCGTTCCGATCCTCTTCGTGTTCGGCGTGGTCGTCGCCGGAGCGGGACTGCTCGTCGCCGGACTCACGATGCAGGGGAACGCCGGTCCGATGTCGGCAGGCGGAGCCGTGGTGGCGATGCTCGGGCTGGGTGTCTACTTCGCCCTGCTGGGCCTGCTCTGCCTCGGCATCGGCACGGCGTTGCGCAGCACGGCCGGCTCGATGGTGGTCGTTTTCGTGCTGCTCCTGATGCTGCCGATGGTGGTCGCGTCGCTCGGGGCGGAGGACGCGGTGAACTTCTTCCCGGGCTTCGCGGGCGTCAACGCGATGCTCCTGCCGGGCGATCTCAACCCGATCTTCGGCGGGCCACTGCCGTATCCGCCTTGGGTCGGCGCGCTCATCTGCGCGGCCTGGTCCGGCGTGGCGTTGCTGATCGGGTCGCAGGTGCTGCGCAAACGGGACGCTTAGTCGCCGACTAGTCCGGCTTCGTAGGCGATGATGGCCGCTTGGACCCGGTTCTTCACCCCGAGGCGGCCGAGGATCGTGCTCACGTAAGCCTTCACGGTCCCTTCGACGACGAACAACCGGGCCGCGATGTCCGCATTGGACAGTCCGGATCCCAGCAGGGTCAGCACTTCCCGCTCGCGGTCGGTCAGGGATTCCACCTGGTCCCTGGCCGCCGCGCGGCGGGTCGACCGGCCGCCGGACAGCTGCGCGATGACCCGGTGCGCGACCTTCGGCGACAGGAACGCGGCGCCGTCGGCCACCGCGCGGATCCCGGCGAGCAACTCCCGCGGATCCCCGGACTTCAGCAGGAAACCGCTGGCACCAAGGCCGAGCGCGCGCTCGATGTAGACGTCCTCGCCGAACGTCGTCAGCATGATCACCCCGGTTTCCGGGTGCAAGCGCCGGATTTCCGTCGCCGCGCCGAGGCCGTCGAGTTTCGGCATGCGGATGTCGAGCAGCACGATGTCGGGCCGGGTGAGCCGGACCTGCTCGACCGCTTCCCGCCCGTCACCCGCCTCTCCGACGACCTCGATTTCGTCGTCGGAGCCCAGGATCGCCACGACCCCGGCCCGGATCATCGCCTCGTCGTCAGCCAGCACTACCCGAATCAATGTGCTCCCCATCTTCGTCTCGGACCAAATCCTTCGACACCAGCAGTCCCCCGGCGAAACACAGCCGGTAGGTCTCGTAGTTCAGGTTGAGCAGCGACCGTTCGGTGCCGTAGTACTCGCACTGCGCCCCGGGCGGCACTGGTGGTTCGAGGTTCCTCGCCCGCGCGATGCGTTGCGTGTCAGGCAAAGTCGCGGCGATCTCGGCACGCGGCTGCCCCACGCGGAGACTGTCGTACTCGGCGTTTTCGAGCTGTGAGCCAAACCAGCTGTAGAGGAACACGATTCCGCTGATCGCGGCCAACCCGGTGAACAGCCCCGTCGGAACGGCGATGGCTTGGATCAGGCTGCGTCGCACCTCGCGAGCGGCTTGCTCACGCTCACGTGCCAGCTCCGACAGATCGGCTTCCGGCTCCTGCTCGGCCGGCGCGGCGTCATGGGGAAGCGTTGCTACGACAGCGAATCCGCCGTCACGCGGCGCGGCCGACAGCGTCCCGCCGACGAGCCGTACCCGCTCACGCAGCCCGACCAGCCCGTGGTTTCCGGACGATGTCCCAGGCAACGCGCCCGCCGGCGGCCGTTCGTTCACCACCGACACGGACGTCTCGTCCTCGGTCCGGGTCACGCGCACGGTGACGGCGGCGCCAGGGGCGTGCTTGGCGGCGTTGGTGAGCGACTCCTGCACCACCCGGCAGATCGCTTTGTCGACCATCGGCGGCACCGGCACTTCGTCCACTTCGGACCGGACGAGCAGACCCGAAGCCCTTGCGCGGTCGACGAGTTCGACCACGGATTCGTGCGCCGGCCGCGTCGGCGCGGCGTCTTCCCGCAGCACACCGAGGATCTGCCGCAGCCTGTCGGTGGCGACGGCCGCGCTTTCGCGGAGTTCACCGGCCGCGATCCGGTGCGGCTCGTCCAAACCCCGGGCGACTTCGAGCGCGGCCGCGCGCACGGCGATCAGGCTCAGCTCATGCCCGAGCGAGTCGTGCATGTCGCTGGCGATCCGGGCGCGTTCGCGCAGGCGTGCCTGATCGGCGACGATCTTCTGCCGGGTCTCGAGCTCTTCGGCACGCTCCCAGCCGGTACGCGCCATCTGCCCGCGCAACCGCACGAACCGGCCGAGCTGCCAGGGAAACAGGCCCGCGAACGCCAGGATCCCAAGGGTCGTGCCCCAGTTTTCGGCGCCGTTGTTCCCGAAAACCAGCGCGATCGGCAGCCCCAGCAGCGCGTAAGCCCCGAAGACGACGAGTGCCGGCCGAACGCGTTCCATCCGGTTCCCGGCGAAGTACCCCGTCACGACCATCAGGAACATCGGCCACACCGGCACCCGGCCGCCGAGTTCCAGCAGCGTCACCCAGGCGCCGGACAACCCCGCCACCAGCGAAACCACCGGCCACCGGCGACCCGTCGCGACCGCCACCGTGGTCGCCACCAGCCCACTGGCCAGCTCGCCCCAGCTGGACGCCAAACCGCCGTCGACCACCACCAGCCCGCAGATCGCGAGCCAGATCAGGACGTCAAGACCCACTCTCCACCTGCGACGCACCGCTCGACGCTACAACCTCCCCCACCCGTCGCGACATTGCCGAAAGTAAGGGCAGTCTGTGCACGCGTGTCCGCCGTGATCTGCTCCCGCGGCTCGTCGCCCTCCGGCTCTGCCTTCGCCTTGGGCTCGGCGGACAGCCCGCTCTTCACCGACTCCAAAATCGCGAGCCCCTGCCCGACCAGCCCGGCCGCCATCTCGCCGAGCCCATCGGCGCCGTTCAAGATGTTGACGTTCGCCCCGCTCAGCCCGCGGGCGGCTTCCTTCACGATCTGCGGCAGCTGCTCGATGATCAGCTGGTCCAGCGCGACCCGGTTGTTCGACGCCGCCGCCGCGGCCTGGATCTCCATCGACTCCGCGGCCGCCCGCGCGAGGATCCGGACCTTCTCCGCCTCCGCCTCCGCGGGCTTGACGACCTCCGCGACCAGCTGCTGCTGACGGAGTTCCCCCTCCCGCTGCGCCAACTCGGTCCGCGCGTTGATGACCTCGCGTTGCGCCGTGGCCTGCGCCAGCGGCCCGGCCTGCGCGGCTTCGGCCTGCGCCTTGTCGACTTCGGCCTTGTACTGCGCCTGCACGACCGACGTCTGGCGCGCGTACTCCGCCTGCCGTCGCTGCGACTCCTGTCCCGCCTCGGCCGCGGCCTGATCGGCCCGCGCCTGCGCGATCTGCGCCTCCCGCTGGATCGCGGCGTTGTGCGGCGCGGCCATCGCGGCGATGTAGCCGAGCTTCATGTCGTCGATCGACTGGATCTGCAGCGAGTCGATGGTGAGCCCGATCTTCGCCATTTCCGCGGCCGACCCGTCGAGCACCTCGGTGGCCAGCTTCTGCCGCTCGGTGACGATCTCCTCGACGGTCATCGAGCCCACGATCGACCGCAGGTGCCCGGCGAAGATCCGGCCCGTCAGCACCGACATCTGCTCCTGATCGGACAGGAACCGCTGACCGGCGTTGACGATGCTCTCGGTGTCGTTGCCGACCTTGAACGCGATAACCGCGCGGACGTTCAGCGCGATGGCCTGTTTGGTCACACAGGTCTCCGACACTTCGGCCTCGGCCATGCTGAGGGTGAGAAACCGAACTTTCCGGAAGAACGGCATGATGAATGCGCCATGACCGGTAACCACCCGAAAAGGTGTATCACTGCCGCCCCGTTTTCC
>Ga0193717_1001937_pt1 | contig 12307 bp, 12 predicted proteins | sample U2c2metaG_FD_145900 | JGI IMG/M metagenome (GOLD analysis project Ga0193717, IMG submission 145900) | Soil microbial communities from a riparian zone of the East river system, Colorado, United States - U2c2 | ecosystem: Environmental > Terrestrial > Soil > Riparian zone | place: USA: East River...
CTGGACGGTGCCCGAGGTCGGGTTCACGGTGAGCGAGTAGTCGTTGGTGCCCTGGCCCGAGCAGGTGGTGGGCTCACCGGTGGCCGCGGTGACGCTGACCGCGTCCCAAGCCGCCTTGACGGTGTTGAACTCGGTGCAGCTGCCCGGGTAGAGGGCGATGGCGGCTTCCAGTGTCGCCTTGCGGGCGGCCTTGTGGTTCCAGGCGGAGGTCTTCTTCAGCAGGCCGTTGTAGAAGATCTTGCCCGCCTTCTGGATGCCGATGCCGGTGACCGAGCTGCTGTTGCAGGTCGGGCTGGCCGGCTTGCCGGCACCCGGCGCGCTGCCTTCGGCGAGCAGGTAGAACCAGTGGTTCTGCGGGCCAGCGCCGGCGTGCACCTCGGGGGCGGGCGAAGTGAAGCAGTTCGGGTCGCCGGCCTTCGACGGGTCGTACATGTAGCGGATCGGGCCCTGGCCGACCAGGTTGACGCCTTCGCCGACCTCGTAGTCGGGGACGTCCTTCGGGTTGTTGACGTAGGCCTCGGTCAGTGCGCCGAAGATGTCACCCGTGGACTCGTTCAGGCCGCCGTTTTCGTTGCCGGAGCCCGTGCCACCAGGGGTGTTCTGGAAGATGCCGTGGCCGAACTCGTGGCCGACGACGTCCATCGAGGTCGCCTGGCGCGCGTTGTCCTGCGAGTGCCCGAAGTGGGTCGAGGAGCCGTTCCAGTAGGCGTTGACGTCGTTCAGGCCGACCGAGGCGGGGAAGCCGCCGCCGGAGCCGTTGATGCCGTTGCGGCCCAGCCAGTCGCGGAGCATGTCCCATTCCTGCTGCACACCGAACAGCGTGTCGACACAGGCGGTTTCGAGATCCGTGCCGGAGCCATTGCCCCAGGCGTCGTCGGGGCCGGAGAACACGGCGCCGCCTTCACGCCCGCAGCTCAGGCCGGTCCGGGTGGGGTCCTTCAACGAGAACGTGCCGCCCGACGACGTCGTCGCGACGGTGACGTTGCCGACGTAGTAGCTGTTTCCGGTGCCCTGCACGGTCGCGGTGCCCTGCGGCGCGGCGGTTTCGGAGTGCGCGGCGGCTTCGCTCTTGACGTCGTCGCGGGTCTGGAGCACGGCGCCGGTGGTGCCGTCGACGAAGACGTGCAGCTTGCTCGGCGCGGACGCGGTACGTCCGGTGACGAGCACCTCGTAGGCGAGCTTGGGAGAATCCCCGGCCAGCACAACGAGTTTAGGCGCGTCCACACCCTCTACTTTGGACAGCTGACCCCTGGCGACCGACGCCGCCATGTCGGCCGTGATCGCGGCCTTGGTGTCCACGGTGATCGGTGCCGTGGCGGCCGCGGCGGTGTCCCGCACCCGGCCCGCGCCGTCAGCGGCGACCACCGCGTCCCCGCCGACGACGGTGAGGCCGCGGTAGGACCGCTCGTAGGCGGCGTAGAACAGCCCGCCGCCGCCAGGGGTGACCCCGAGCCGCCGGAACGACTCGTCGGCACCCTTGCTGAGTTCGTCGACGCCGTTGGCGGCCGCTTGGTCGGCCGCGGCCGCGGCGAGTGCTTCCGGGACCGCCGGCTGTGCGGCGGGTGCCGCGGTGGCCGGGGTCAACGGGAGTGCGAACGTCAGGGCGAGGCCGGCGATCGCCGCCACACCTGAGCGGAGCCCTCGTTGGGATGTCATGGATGTTTTTCCTTCCATGGGACAAGCAGGCAGGGCCGTCCGGGCAGCACAAAGCAGACCGAGCGGTGGTTGTTGTCGCGAAGTGAGATGTGTCCGCGTGGATAACTGGAGTTATCGCGCTGGACACGTCTGAGTAAAGGGCGGAGGCCAAAAGCCGTCAATGGGCCATTCGGCCTAGCGGACCTGTGATCAAGCGCTTACGCAGAGGCAGAAAACGTTGGGGCGTAAGGACTTTACGTCCACTTCACGTCTTATGCAGACTTTCGTATGGTTCTTACCGAACTGGGTCGGTATCGGCGTCCGCGGCGGCCCTGACGCCGTTCCGGTAGGCGCTGATGGCCTCGGGGAGCCGGTCTTGTTCGCGCAGGACGTCTCCCAAATGGAGGGACGTCGCCACCAGTCCGGTGCGCAGCGCGGCGCGCTCCTGATCGTCGGCGGCCTTGCGCAGCAACAGGGTCGCGCCCGGCAGATCACCTTTCGCACGGGCGATCAGTCCCAGTAGGCGGTTCACTTCGGCCCGCGCTTCGACGTCCAGTCGTCCTTCGAGAAGCGGGCTTATGTCCTGAATGAGAACTTCGGCTTCGTCGAGCGCGCCTTGTAATCGCCGGACTTCGGCGAGCTCGATCGTCGCGCCGAGGATGCCTTCCGTGGAGTCGACCTCGGTGAGGAGATCACGGGCGCGCGTGAGTTCGGCGCGGGCTTCCGGCAGTCTTCCCAGGCGCCGCAACACGAATCCGCGCGCCCAGTGGCAGCGCGCGATATCCCGGTCATAGCCGAGCGAACCGAACAACCGGACGGCTTCGGTGAGGTCCGCGTCCGCGCGGTCGGGGAGGCCGACCGCTTGCCAGAGTTGCGCGGACTGACGATGGAACCTGGCCACGAAATCGACCCGCGTCGCCAGCGCGGCCGCCCGCAGCCCGTCCTCGGTCGCGCGCCGGGCGCGGTGCAGCGCGCCCATTTCCACGAGGGGATGGATCAACGCCGTCAGCAGCGCGAGTTCGGCGTCCGGGTCCACCGGCTCCCCGGCGCGCAACTCACCGAGCGCACTCTCGACGCGCGCGACCGCCGCGGTGGCGAAGCCCGAGGCGTAGCGGCAGGCCGACCACCGGTACACGATCAGCGCGCGCAGCCAAGCGGGTGCTTCGGCGGAGACGCGTTCGGCGTGTTCGAAGCCGACGGTCGCACCGGCGAGGTCGAACCGCTGCCATTTGCTTTCGGCGAGGCAAAAACGGGCATAACACTCGACGTCGGGCAGGTGATAGTCCGCGGCGCGTGCTTCGGCGTCGGCGAAGGTTTCCTCGGCCTCGACGACCCGGCCCTGCTCGAGTGCTCGGTAGGCGTCGCGCAGCTCGGTCCACAGCGTTTCGGCCAGTCCCGGCGGGCGCCCGAAACGGAGCTCGTCGACAGTCAGTCCGAGCCGTTGCGCCAGGTAGGCGAGCACATCGCCGGACGGCGGACGGCGTCCGGCTTCGACCTTCGCGAGGAAGCCGCGGTTGTACTGCGGCTCGGCCAGCTCCCGCTGCGTCCAGCCCCGGCCGGTCCGCAACCGGCGGATCCTCGCGCCGAGCGGTTCGTCGCCCTGCTGCCCGAGCGTCATCCGTCACACGGTAGAGGAAGCCCTTTAGGGTTGGGCGTGTGAGCGAAGCAGAGTTCCCCAACGGTCAGTACCCCGAACGCCCGCCGGAGCGGCACAAGGGCCCCGTGGTCATGCGCCGCGACCAGCGTGACGACTCGGGCAGCACCACCGACCAGCGTCTGCTGGACTCGCGTGGGCCGAGCGACTGGGTGCACACCGACCCGTGGCGCGTGCTGCGCATCCAGGCCGAGTTCGTCGAAGGCTTCGGCGCGCTCGCCGAGGTGCCGCGCGCGGTGACCGTGTTCGGTTCGGCGCGTACCAAGCGGGATTCCGAGGAGTACGAGCTCGGCCGGTCCATCGGCGGCGCACTGGCGAAGGCCGGGTTCGCCACCATGACCGGCGGCGGGCCGGGCGCGATGGAGGCGGTCAACCGCGGCGCGTCGGAAGCCGGCGGGTTCTCCGTCGGCCTCGGCATCGAGCTGCCGTTCGAACAGGGCCTGAACCCGTGGGTCGACCTCGGGGTCAACTTCCGGTACTTCTTCGCCCGCAAGACGATGTTCATCAAGTACTCCCAGGCCTTCATCTGCCTGCCCGGCGGGTTCGGCACACTCGACGAGCTGTTCGAGGCGCTGACCCTGGTGCAGACCAAGAAGGTCACCAAGTTCCCGGTCGTGCTGTTCGGCAGCAAGTACTGGGGCGGGCTGTACGACTGGATCTCCGACACGCTCCTCGCCGAGGGCAAGATCGGGGAGAAGGACCTCGAACTACTGCACGTCACCGACGACATCGACGACGCCGTGCGGGTGGTCCAGGATTCGTACCAGGCATGGGAAGACACGCACTGAGTTGTCGGGAAGAAGAAACAAGATCAAAAAGCAAAATGGGATGAAACGCATCTGTGTGTTCTGTGGGTCGTCCATGGGGTTCGACCCGGCCTACGCCGAGCAGGCGCGGGCGCTCGGCAAACTGCTCGCCGAGCGCGGCATCGGGCTCGTCTACGGCGGCGCCAGTGTCGGCACCATGGGCGCTGTCGCCGACGGCGCGCTCGCCGCGGGCGGCGAGGTGATCGGGGTGATCCCCGAGCACCTGTCCAGTGTCGAGATCTCGCACGCCGGGCTGACCGAGCTGCATGTCGTCGCCGACATGCACCAGCGCAAGGCCAAGATGGCCGCGCTGTCCGACGGTTTCCTCGCGCTGCCCGGCGGCGCTGGGACGCTGGAGGAGCTCTTCGAGATCTGGACCTGGAGCCAGCTCGGCCTGCATACCAAGCCGCTCGGGCTGGTCGACGTCGGCGGCTTCTACGGGCCGCTGTGGACCTTCGTTGAGCACATGGTGAGTGAGGGCTTCCTCCGTGCCGAGCATCGCGACGTGATCATGATGGACGCCGACGCGGCCGTGCTGCTCGACAAGTTCGCCGACTACCTCCCGCCCGCGGCCCCGAAGTGGGCTTAGGCGGCGTCCTGATCCGGGCGTTTGTGGTACTTGTCCACGTATTCCTGGTCGGAGAGCTCCAGGATGGCGTACATGATCTCGTCGGTCACCGCGCGCCGGATGGCCGGTGAGGAGTCCATACCGTCGTAGCGCGCGAAGTTCAGCGGTTCGCCGAAGCGCACGCTGACCTTCGCGAGCCGCGGGATGCGCTCGCCGTTGGGCTGGAGGTTCTCGGTGCCCGAAACGGCGACCGGGACGACGACGGCACCCGTGGCGAGCGCCAGCGCGCCGACACCGGTGTGCCCGCGGTGCAGCCGTCCGTCGAGCGAGCGGGTGCCCTCGGGGTAGATGGCGAACGCGCCGCGCGCGTCCAGCACCTTGCGGGCCGCTTCGAGCGCGGCCAGCCCGGCCTGGGCGTTACCGCGCTCGACGGGCACGTAACCGAGCCCGGACAGGAATCCGGCGACGAACCGGCCCTTGAGGCTCTTGCCGACGAAGTACTCCGCCTTGCCGAGGAACTTGACCTGCCGTGGCGTCACGAAGGTGATCACGCCGGTGTCCAGTGCCGCCCGGTGATTCGAGGCGAGGATCACCGGGCCGTGCGACGGCACGTTCTCGATCCCGTGCACGGCCGGCCGGTAGACCAGGCGTGCCAGGGGTGCCAGCACGAAACGGACGAACAGCTGTATCAAAACTCCTCCAGGGACAGGTGCCTGAGACCAGCATGGCACGATCACTACTCATGAGTTGGTTCGAGCGGCGCACCTGGCAGAACCCCGCGTGGACGCTCGATGAAATCCTCGCGGCCAAAGGGGATCGCACCGTTTCGGTGGTACTTCCCGCGTTGGACGAAGAGGAAACGGTCGGCGAGGTGGTCGCTTCGGTGCGGCCACTGCTCGGGTCCATTGTGGACGAGCTGGTCGTGGTCGACTCCGGGTCGGTCGACGCGACGGTGAAACTGGCCGAGCGGGCCGGCGCGCGGGTGGTGTTCCGCGAAGACGTGCTGCCCGAGCTGGAATCGTTGCCGGGCAAGGGAGAAGTCCTCTGGCGCTCGCTCGCGGCGACAAGCGGCGACCTCGTGGTGTTCCTCGATTCGGACCTGGTGGACCCCGATCCGGCGTTCGTGCCGACACTGCTCGGCCCGTTGCTCTGCGATACCGGTGTCCACCTGGTCAAGGGGTTCTACCGGCGACCGCTGCGGCTGGAGAGCACCGGTGGCGGCCGGGTCACCGAACTGCTCGCGCGCCCGGTGCTTTCGGCGTTGCGGCCTTCGCTTTCCGGGCTGATCCAGCCGCTGGGGGGCGAGTACGCGGCGACCCGCGAGTTCCTCGAGTCGGTGCCGTTCGCGGCCGGGTACGGCGTCGAGATCGGGCTGCTGCTGGACGCCGAGGCGCGCCACGGGCTCGACGCGCTCGCCCAGGTCAACCTCGGGGTCCGCAAGCACCGGAACCGGTCGCTGCTGCAGCTGGGCGTGATGTCGCGGCAGATCCTCGGCACCGCGCTCGGCCGCTGCGGGATCGCCTCCGACGAACCGGCCGGGCTCACCCAGTTCGTGCAGGTCTCCGGCGAGTGGCTGCCGGACGTCACCGACGTCCTCGTCGCGGACCGGCCGCCGATGGGAGAAGTCCTAGGTCGTATGTAACGATCGTGGCGTGACGACCGCCTTGATCTACCTCGTAGTCATGCTGCTGGTGGCTGCCGTGGTGTTCCTGCTGTCCGCCGTGGTGTTCGGGCGTGGCGAGGAGCTCGCGCCCCTGCCGCCGGGCAGTTCGCCGACCAGGCTGCCCGCCGAGGACATCACCGGCGACGACGTCCAGGGTGTGCGCTACCAGCTTGTCCTCCGCGGCTACAAGATGTCCGAAGTGGACTGGGTGATGCGGCGGCTCGGCGTCGAGATCGACGGGCTGCGCGCGAAGGTCGCCGAGCTGGAATCCGAGCGCGAGGCCGCCAAGTGACCGATGTGGTGCTGTCGGTCGAGGTCGGCGCATCCGCGGGGACCACCTGGCTCGCGCTGACCGACTGGACCCGCCAGGGCGAATGGATGTTTGGCACAGACGTGAAGGTCGTCGAGGGCAACGGGCGCAGCGTCGGTTCGAAGCTCGCCGCGTTCACCGGGCTGGCCGGGATCGGCTTCACCGACACCATGGAGATCACCACCTGGGAACCACCGGTGCGCTGCGGGGTGCTGCACGTCGGCAAGGTGGTCAAGGGAACGGGCACGTTCCAGGTGGTCGACAAGGGCGCGAACCGCTCGGTGTTCGTCTGGGCGGAACACCTGACGCTGCCGTTCGGCCCATTCGGGAAGCTCGGCTGGCCGCTGGTCAAACCCGCGTTCACCCTCGGCCTGCGCCATTCGCTGCAGAAGTTCGCCCGGTTCGCGGAGAGCTACTCGGTGGGGGCGCAGTGAGTCTCAAGGGCGCGGACGGCGTCTCGCGGTGTTCTTGGGGCAACTCCACGCCCGACTACGTCGAGTACCACGACACGGAGTGGGGCGTCCCGCTCCACGGGCAGGACGAGCTGTACGAGCGGCTGTGCCTCGAGTCGTTCCAGTCCGGGCTGTCGTGGATCACGATCCTGCGCAAGCGCCCGGCGTTCCGGCGGGTGTTCCTGGACTTCACGCCGGAGAAGGTCGCCAGGTTCGGCGACGACGACGTCGAGCGGCTGATGCAGGACGCCTCGATCGTCCGCAACGGCGCGAAGATCCGGGCCGCGATCACCAACGCCAAGGCCATCGCCGCGCTGGACACGCCACTGGACGACCTGCTGTGGTCGTTCGCGCCCGCCAAGCACAAGCGGCCGAAGACGATGGCCGAGGTCCCCGCCATCACCGACGAGTCGAAGGCGATGGCGAAGGAGCTCAAGAAGCGCGGCTTCAGTTTCCTGGGCCCCACCACTTGTTATGCGCTGATGCAGGCCACGGGCATGGTCGACGACCATGTCCGTGGCTGCTTCAGAGCTACTTCCCTTGGAAAACCGGCTTCCGCTTAGTCACGAACGCCTCGACGGCTTCGGCGTGGTCCGCGGTGGCCCCGAGTGCGCTCTGGGCGGCGTCTTCCGCGGCGAGCGCCTCTTCCAGCGTGCTCTCGGTGGCGGCGCTCAGCGTCGACTTGATCTTGGCGTAAGCCACCGTCGGGCCGTTCGCGAGTTTCGCCGCGATCTTCTGCGCGCGGGCCGCGAGCTCCTCGTCCGGCACGACCTCGCCGACCAGTCCGAGCCGCAGCGCCTCTTCGGCGTCGACGGTCCGCGCCAGCAGCATCAGCTCCGCCGCCCGGCCGTACCCGATCAGCCGCTGCAACGACCACGACGCGCCCGAGTCCGGACCGAGTCCGACGTTCGCGAAGGCCATCAGGAAGTTGGCCGAGCTTGCCGCGATCCGGAGGTCGCTCGCGTAGGCGAAGGCCGCACCGGCGCCGGCCGCGGGGCCGTTCACCGCCGCGATGACCGGCTTCGGCATCTCGACGATCGTGCGCACGATCGGGTTGTAGTGCTTCGAGACCGTCTGCAGCGGAGCCGGATCGCCCGCCTGGAGCAGCCCGACGTGCTCCTTCAGGTCCTGGCCCGCGCAGAACGCCTTACCCGAACCGGTGATGACCACCGCACGCACGCCGTCGTCGGCTGCCGCCGCCCGCAAGGCCGCCAGCAGGCGTTCCTTCAGTTCGACGGTCAACGAGTTGTACGCCTTCGGCCGGTTGAGCGTCAGGGTGCGCACTCCATCGGCGTCGGCTGTCAGCAATACGTCCTCTGTGGTCACTGAAACTCCTCCTGGGAAACGGGCTTACGACTAAGCTTCCCTCGAACACTAGTTGAGGTGTGTGGCCCGTTTCCGCGTTCCCGATACCGCTTCGGGTGGACGCGCGCTGTGACGCGCCCGCGAGCCGCATACCAGCAACGATGCAATACGAAAAGATCGGTCCGCGTTCGCGCTCCCGCGCTGATGAGGGACAATGAGACACAACCCGGCTGGCTTTGGCGAGCGCGACCCGGGCGCGCCGGTTAAGACGGAGGGAGCACGCTATGGCGGCCATGAAGCCCCGGACCGGAGATGGTCCCCTCGAAGTGACTAAGGAGGGGCGGGGCCTCGTGATGCGCGTACCGCTCGAGGGTGGCGGGCGACTCGTCGTCGAGCTTTCGGCCGAAGAGGCGAAGGATCTTGGTGTTGCCCTGCAGGAGGTCACCGGCTGAGCTGATCCCATCCGCTCTGGTCAACCCCGCACCCCGGTTTCCTTCTGGAGACCGGGGTCGCGGTTCATCTATCTGGAGATAGTCCACAGTGCGTATTCCGGTCCCCCCTGTCCCCAGCAAGCTGATCGACGTCGAGGTCTCCGACACGACCCGGCGCGGCGCCTTGCTCGCAGTACTCGCCCCGCTCCTCGATGATCAGGAGGACGGCACCGCGGCCGAGCCTCTGGAGATCGAGGGCGTCCGCGCGTCGGGTAAGGCGGGGGACGTCCAGGACGTGCCCGGATCCCGCACCCGCTGGCTCGTCGGCATCGGCCGCGGCGAGCCCAAGAACTACCGGACGGCGGGCGCGGCACTCGTTCGCGCCGCCAACGCCCACTTCGCCGCCGAAGCGGAGGCGGGCGAGAAGCCGTCGCGCGCGGTTCAGGTGGCGCTGCCGGAGGAGATCACCGCCGACAGTGTCGCGGAGCTGGCCACCGGTTTGTTGCTCGGCGGCTACAAGTTCACCGTGACCGCCGACGCGCCCAAGGCGTCGACCCGGACCGTTCGTCTGCTCACCGCGTACGAACGGGCAGTTCCCGCGTACTCCGAGGCCGTCGGCCGCGCCCGGATCCTCGCCGAGTCGGCCGCGCTGGCACGTGATCTCGCCAACACCCCGTCGAACGTCAAGGACCCGGACTGGCTCGCGACCGTCGCCGAGCGCGTGGCGCTGACCGTCCCGGGGCTGCAGGCGACCATCCGCGACGAAAGCTGGCTGACCGAACAGGGCTTTGGCGGCGTACTCGCCGTCGGCGGCGGTTCGGCGAGCCCGCCGCGGCTGATCGAGCTCGACTACAAGCCGCGGGGCGCCACCAAGCACCTGCTGTTCGTCGGCAAGGGCATCACGTTCGACACCGGTGGCCTCTCGATCAAGCCCGCCGACGGCATGCACATGATGCGTACCGACATGGCCGGTGGCGGTGCCGTCATCGCCGCCATGCGCGCGATCGCGTCGCTCGGCCTGCCCGTGCGGGTCACCGCGCTGGTGCCCGCCGCGGAGAACCACGTCTCCGGCTCGTCGTACCGGCCGGGCGACATCGTCCGCCACTACGGTGGCAAGACCGCCGAGATCGGCAACACCGACGCCGAAGGCCGCCTCGTCCTCGCCGACGCGCTGGTCTACGGCATCAAGAAGTTCAAGCCCGACGCCGTCATCGACGTCGCGACGTTGACCGGCGCGATGAAGGTCTCGCTGGGGCTGCGCACTGGTGGCTTGTTCGCCACCGATGACGAGCTCGCCGACCGTGTCCGCGATGCGGGCGAGCGCGTCGGAGAGGCTTGGTGGCGGATGCCGCTGACCGAGGACTACACCGACTCCATCCGCGGCGACCTCGGCGATGTCCGCCAGGCCGTTTCGGGACCCGGCGGCATCATGGCCGCTCTGTTCCTGCGGGAGTTCGTCGACGGCCTGCCCTGGGCCCACCTCGACATCGCGGGCCCCGCCCGAGCCGACCGCAACTACGACGACGTCGTCCCCGGCGCCTCCGGCTTCGCCACCCGCACCCTCGTCGAACTCGCCGCCTCCTACACCTGACCCTTCATAGCGTTGTGGGGTTGGGTGTAGGAGGGCACGGCTTGGTGGTGGTTGGCCTCAGGCCTGTACGGCTCAAAGCTGGTGGCTGGGTACAGAGGTGTGGTTAGAAGCCTGTGTTTATTGGCAGGCGCGCCATCAGGTTTGCGTGACCAGGGCGTGACATGGGGAGGTACGGAGCGGTGGGTGCCGGGGGCGCCCTGCTCCCGCAAACCTGGCCTTCGGCGAGCGCGCGCGGTGAAGACTCCCGCCCGTTGGGCGGACGTGAGTCGCTGTGTCTGGGTCTACGGATCCAAAAGCCCGCGTGGCTGGGCTTAAAGCAGTGGTGACCACCTGTGGCCGTACCTCCGAAGGTGACCACCTCCGGCCGTACCTCCCGACCCAGCACCCCTCGTGAGGGGCTACGAGTGCTAGAACACTCGTAGCCCCTCACGAGCCACGCTGGGTCGGGCCGGGCTCACCCAGCCGGTGTCGGTCCAGGAAGTTCGCCACGGCGGGGGTGAGGGGATCGTCGCGGCGCCAAGTCAGGCCGATGGTGCGGGTGACCTTGGGAATCAGCGGGACCTCGACGACACCGGCGGGGGAGCCGGGTTCGAACCGGGGGAGCAGGGCGACGCCCAGTCCTGCGGCGACCAGGCCGCGCACGGTGTCGGATTCTTGGCCTTCGAAGGCGATCTTCGGTGAGAAACCGGCGGCGGCGCAGAGGTCGTCGGTGATTTGCCGTAGGCCGTAGCCGTGTTCCAGCTGGATGAACTTCTCCTCGGCCAGATCGGTGATCCGCGCGCTCCTCCGCCCGGCGAGGCGGTGCTCCAACGGAACCGACAGCAAGATCTCCTGCGTCCCGAGCACCACAGCGTCCAAAGTCGGGTCGTCGGTGGCGACTGGCGCGATGAGGGCGAGGTCCAATTCGCCCGACGAGAGCCGGTCGATCATGTCCCGGCGGGAGCCTTGGACGAGGCTGAACCGGACGTGCGGGTGGGCGGCGCGGTAGTCGCGGAGGAGTTCCGGGACGAGTGAGCGGCCCAGTAGGTGCAGGAAACCGAGCACGACGTGCCCGCTCGCGGGTTCCACTTCCTCGATCGCGCGTCGCGAGCCCGCTTCGACGGCGGTCATCGCCCGTTCCGCCGATTCGGCGAGCAGCTCACCTGCCCGGGTCAATCTGATGCCCCGGCCCGCGGACGCCGTCAGCGGGGCACCGAGGGCTTGGCCCATGGCGGCGAGGCGGCGGCTGACGGTGGGTTGCGGGACGCCGAGCAGTTCCGCCGCACGGGTGATGTTCCCCGTCTCACGCAGGGCCACGAGCAGGGCGAGGTTGGGCGCTAGCTGGCGACTCAGACTCTCATACGTCACCGTATGAATAGTGCCAGATTTACGTATTGGACGTATTGATTAGCAAAGCTTACTTTCGGATTGTGCTGCTGACCAGAGAATCCGTCCGAGTCAATCCACGCCGAGTCACCCTTGCCGTCGCGGCCGCCGGGATCTCCTCGTTCGCCCTGCTCTACGCGCCGCAACCGGTACTGCCGCAGCTGGCCGCGCAGTTCCACCTCGATCCCGGCGGCGCCTCGCTGGCGGTGAGTGTGGCGACCGGAGCCTTGGCTCTCGCGGTGCTGCCGATCGCGGTGCTTTCCGAGGTGGTCGGCAGGCGGCCGGTGATCCTGACCTCGGTCATCGCGTCCGTGGTGCTCGGGCTGTTGCTGCCGCTGGCGCCTTCTTATTCGGTGTTCCTGGTCCTCCGCGCGATCCAAGGGGTCGCGATCGCGGGCTTCCCCGGGGTGGCGGCGGCTTATCTGGTCGAACAGCTCGGCCGCAAAGGCGTCGCGGCCGCTGTCGGGGCGATGATCGCGGGCAACACCGTCGGCGGCATGGCCGGACGGCTGGTCAGCGGGTTCACC
>Ga0193717_1001938_pt1 | contig 12306 bp, 8 predicted proteins | sample U2c2metaG_FD_145900 | JGI IMG/M metagenome (GOLD analysis project Ga0193717, IMG submission 145900) | Soil microbial communities from a riparian zone of the East river system, Colorado, United States - U2c2 | ecosystem: Environmental > Terrestrial > Soil > Riparian zone | place: USA: East River...
CTCGCCAGGCGCGAAGCCCGGTCGGCCAGCTCCGCGGTGCTGCGCCCACTGCCAGTGTCGGTGACACGCTGCAGTGCCGCACGAACTTCGGCGCTGTCGGGCCGAAGCTGGCTCGCGCGCTCGAGGTGGGTACGCGCCTCGGCCAGGCGTCCACCGTTGAGCGCGGCCAGACCGGCGCCCATTTCCGCATTGAACTGGTTTTCCGTGGCTGCGTGCCTCACGCGCGCGAGACCTTCGGTCGCCGCGACGTTGCCCGGATTTCTCTTCAGCACGTCGGCAAACAACGTCTGTGCCCTGGGTAAGTCTTTGGCCGCTTCGGCGTTCTCCGCGTCGGCGAGCGTGGGCAACACGCCGCTGGCCGCCGCGACTCTGCCGAGCCATTCGGTGGCTTCCTGGTTTTGCGGATCGATCTTGAGCGCGGTGTCGAACGCCTGGCGGGCGTTTTCGAATTCCCCGGCGGTCAGCGCGCGTTTGCCTTCGGTTATTTGCGCGGTCAGCGCCTCCGGCAATCTGGCCTCGATCGCCGCCAGCGATTTCTCGAGTTCCGCGAGCGGCGCCGGCGCGCCCTCGTATTTGCGGCGCTCGAGCATGCCGCCGATTTCGTCGAGCGACTTGCGGGCGGCGGCGAAATCAGTGCCACCCCACTGCGCCGCGGCGTGCGAGTCGAGTTCGAGCAGGCGCTTGCTGAGCTCGGTATGCCGCGTGGTGAGCTCCTCGGCGCGCTTCTCCGCGACCTGCTCTGCTTCGGTGGGTCCGGCCGGAAGCTGGAGATCTGCGAGGTCCACCTTCTGCTCGCTCGCAAACTTCGGCAGCAGCAGCGCGACCCCGCCCGCAACGATGACGAGAACGGCGGCGATTGCCCAGCTGCGACGGCGGTTGCTCGAGCGCTGTTCGCGGATCACCTGCGCGCGCAGTTCGTCGACCTGCGGCAGCATGCCCGGATCGATTTCTTCGAGCTCGCGCACGTCGCTCGCGGGCAGCCGCTCTTCCTCGGCCATCATCGCCGGAGTGAGATTGTCGGCGGCCGCGCCGAGAATCGCCGCTTCGGTTTCCGCGGCGGCATCGGCCGTACTGCCTTCGAGCCCGAGCGTGTCCTGGAGCACGGCGTTCATTTCATCGGCCACGTGGCGCATCGATGGCGGACGCTCACGGCCCTGCTTGGCTAACAACCACGAGACCAGCAATTCGAGGCGCGGCGGTATCGGTTTGACGGGCTTGAGCCGCGGCACCGGTTCGGTGGCGATCTTCTTCGCGTCGAACGCGGGGTAAAACGGTGGATAGCCGGAGAGCAGTTCGTACGCGAGCGCTCCCAGGCCGTAGATGTCATCGGTGGGCCGCGCCGGTTCGCCCGTGAGCTGCTGCGGACTGGCGGAAAACGGCGAGCCCGGCGGACCGCTGGAATTGTCGCCCTCGGAAGCTCCGGCACCGAAGTCCGCGAGCAGCGGCCGGCCGGCGCCGTCGAGCAGGATGTTCGAAGGCTTGAGATCGCGGTGCACGATTCGCCGCGAATGCGCGTGTTCGAGCGCGGCCGCGATGTCGATGAGCAACGGAAGGATCTTGGTGTAGGGAGCGCCGCGCATCTGGCGCAGATCTCCACCGGCCGCGAACACCATGGGCAATACCGTGGCATCGGTGCCGCGCACCGGTTCAAAGACGCGCAGCACGCCTGGATGATTCAGGCGTGCCGTGAGCGTGAACTCGCGCTGGAACACTTCCCAGGCGGCGTCGGAGTTCAGGAACTGGGAATAGAGGATTTTCAGCGCGACTTCGGTGTCGCGCATTTCGTCACGGGCGCGCCACACCTCGCCGTACCCGCCGGCGCCGAGTTTCTCGATGAGCACGAAGCGGCCGCACAGCTTGGTGCCGGCCTGATTCTGGTTTGTCACGTATCAGCTGGACGGAGGCTTGACGCTGCTGGTCGCCGTGGTGGTGGTGGTGGCGGGAGCGGGAGCCGGCTCCGGGGTGGAAGCGGCGGCCGCACCTGTCTCCTCCAGATAGAGTTGTTTGAGCAGCTTGCGCCATTCGCGGTATTGATCTTCCGCCGTGCCGGTGAGGCGCAGCGTGTGACCCTCGACTTCCACGACTTGCGGAGCGACCTCTGCCTGGAAACTCTGCGTGAGCTCTTTCAGCGCATCGGCGTGAACGCGCGCGTCCGCATATTTCTTGATGCCCGAGAGCACGGCGGCAATGCCGCCCATGGTGCCGGCGGTGCGCATGGCGTCGTTGATGCGACAGGAGTCGTAAGTGCTGCAGGAGTTCGGCGCGAAGATGCTGGCGATGAGCGCCGCGGCTCCCAGCACGGTGCGCGTGCGCGCACTCGAGCGGGCGCGCATTTCTTTCTCGAGTTCGGTGAAGCTGGTTTGCCGCCAGCTGTCGTAGGAGTCATCCATCGAATCTGCGAAGCTCGCGTAATAGTCGTTGACGGTGTCGACCACGGCCGTGTCGCGTTCGCGGATTCTCTCGATTCGAGTGAGCGTCGGATCCGAATCGGCGGGCAGTCTGACTACCTGTGTGATGCCACTCTTGTCCACCGCCGTCATGCCGCGCATGGCATCGGGCGCGAGATCTTCGGCGAACTTGAGGCTGGCGATCTTGCGGATGTTTTCGCGATCGAGCGCCGAGAGTTTGTCGCGCGCGACGACGAGGTCGTTAGCGATTTCCGAGTACACGTTCTGGAAGGGATCGCGCGCCTTGAGCGCGGCGTTGGTCTTGTACGCGCCGAGGTCCACCAGGCTGCTGTAACGCTTGTCCTTGATCCACACGCGCCCCGCGGCATCGGTGGCGCTGATGTCGACGGCCATGAAGCCGCCATTCGAATCAACCACCTTGCCCGTGACGATGACGTCGACGAAATCGGCGCTGTTCGGGATGACGCGTACCGCGCCCCACTGCGCGGTTTCCTCGAGAGTTGAGCGCAGCAGCGTCGGCATGTAGCGTGCTTCGGCCTTGCGCAGCTCCGGATAGATGCGCTTCTTGGCGAGAGCCTCGTCATCGTTTTCGATGTTCTTGGGAATGCCCGGGTCGAACACGCGAATGCCGACGTCGAGCAGTTCGGCTTGCGGGATGTGCACCGTGGCCTGCTTGGCTGCGATCTTCGGGATTGGCTTGGTTTCGGAGGTGACGCAGCCCGCCAGCAACATCGGGATTGCCACTGCCGCCGCTGCAAGTAGTTTGGATCTCATGACGTCACCTCGAGCGAATCAGCTCGCCGACTTCTTGTAGTCGTTGTATTCCTTCCAGAGCCGCTCTTTGAGCTCCGGATCGGTTTCCTCTTCCGCAGCCTTGCGCAAGCGCTTGGCGACGATGTCGTCGTCGTTGACGACTCGCTCTTTTCCACCACTGGCGCCGCCTCCACCCTTGCCGCCCTTGCCCGACGACTCGGAAGCATCGCCATTGTTGCTAGCGCTTTTCGAAGTATCACCTTCGGATTTCAGATCGCCGGCACGCTGCTGGCCACCGGCAGCGCCGTTCGCGCCCGCGCCGCTGCTGCCATCGCCGTCGCCCTGCTCGCCGTCCGATCCATCGCTTTCGCCTTCGGCAGTGCCGCGCGAATCGCGTTCTTTCGCGACCCGCTCCTGTTCTTTCTTGAGCGTCTTGTCGAAATCGCCGAGGGAATCGTCGAGGCTCTTTTCACCCGCCTGCCGCCGTTCATCGGAAGTCTGCGCACCACCGGCCGGACCTTCCGTGGAAGCGCTGCCGGGAGCGCCGTCTTTGGACTTCGAATCCGAATCACCCGAACCGCTGGCGCCGCTCGACTTGTCGCCAGACTTGCCCGACTCACCGGGCAATCCAGGCATCGACGAGGGTGAAGACGGCGAATCGCCGGGCATACCCGGCATTCCTGGGCTGCCACCGGGCATGCCAGGCATTCCACTGCTTCCGCCGGGCATCCCACCCGGCATACCGCCGCCACTATCACCACCGGGCATTCCGCCACCACCACCTGGGCTGCCCGGCATACCGCCACCGCCGCCCGAGGGGGGGCTCGGCATTCCGCCGCCGCCACCGCCGCTGCTGCCGGAGGACGCACATCCCGCGAGAATCGCTGCTGCTACAGCGAGGGAAATGAGGGTTGGAGTGCGCATGCGAATCTCCTGCCGTAATCAATGGGTACCGGCGGGACTACCGTCGGTTCCCGAGAAGAAACTGCGCAGCTGGGTCGACATGCGATTGCATGCCGTGGCCTGCACCCGCGCTATGAAAGGCAACGGAACTATTGCCCCAACGATGGCGGAAGTTCCAGTGACATTTGTACCGACGCTACCCGCTGACTTGGCCTGTTTCAAATCCCAGATGGTGGCCTCGTAAGCGGATTCCTTCTGCCACCAGCCGAAGCCGATGCAGCCCGCGCCACCGGGTGCCGCGCCGCAGGCCAGGCTGCCGCCGCCATCGGTCTTGCGCGTGCTGCCATCGAGCCAGACTACATAACGCACGCCCGACTTCGTGACCTGGTCGGCCACGCCCGGCCGCGCGAGCAACGCGCTCATGGCTTCGGGTTTTCCGGGAGCCGTGCTCGGCTCGAACCAGGGAAACATCTGGTCGACGAAATCGTTGTTGTCGTGAACGAGCAGGGCGCCCTTGCCGTTGCCGAGGTTGTCGCTGATGCAATCCATGAAGTCGTCTTCCGCGCCCGCGCCTTCGATCTGCGGCTTGGCGAGGATGACCACGCGTTCGTCCTTGGCGAGGTGGGTGGGCATTTCACGCGATTCTTCGATACGAGCCTGCATACATCCACCGAGCAGAACGGCACCCAGGCACGCAGAAGTCATGCAGATCGCTTTCATGGACCAGCTCCCAGAGCCGTGATGCGGGATGTCTATGGGCGCAGCAAGTATGCCACGTCGCAGCATCGTCACTTTGAGACCTCGCGTGCCGCTCCGGGGTTCCCAGTGCGACGCCTCTGTTGCCCGAATTCAGCGCTCCAGATCGAGCGACAACTGAGGGTGAGTACGTAGTGGCGGGCGAAAGAGATTCGTTGGCAGTGAATTCTGCCGGTTTGCCGGAAATCCGAGCCTGCGGCAGGCAAGCTGGAAACGCTGGCGAATCAGCTGCGCCACCGGTCCGGTGGCATGCATGCGCGTCCCGAAGCCGGGGTCGTTGTCGCGTTCGCCGCGCATGTCGCGAACGATCGACATCACGTGGGAGGCGCGCTCGGGGAAATGCTCGGCCAGCCATTCGCGGAACAGATCTTTCACCTCCCACGGAAGCCTCAGCATGGTGTATCCGGCGAGCGACGCTCCAGCCTCGCGACACGCTTCGAGCACGGCTTCGATTTCGTGTTCCGTGAGCACGGGGATGATGGGCGCCACGAGCACTCCCACCGGAACACCCGCTTCCGCCAGCACGCGCATCGCTTTCAATTTCGCCCCAGCAGAAGCCGCGCGCGGTTCGAGCACTCGTTTCATCTCGTTGTCGAGCGTCGGGATGCTGAACATCACGCGCGTGAGGCCGTCGCGCGCGAGCTGCGCCAGAAGGTCGACATCGCGCGCGACCAGTGCGCCCTTGGTAGTAATGCTCACCGGATGTTTGTGTTTGAGCAGCACCTCGAGGAGCGAACGTGTGACTTTGTGTGTTTTCTCGAGCGGCTGGTATGGATCGGTGTTGGCGCCGAGCATGATGGGCGCGCATTTGTAGCTTGGCGCCGCGAGTTCTTTTTCGAGCACGAGCGCGGCGTCGGCTTTGTAAAAAAGTTTCGTTTCGAAATCGAGGCCGGGAGAGAGACCGACGTAGGCGTGGCTCGGGCGGGCGTAGCAGTACGGGCACGCATGAGCGCATCCCCGATACGGATTGATCGATTGTGCGAAATGAATGTCAGGCGACTGATTGCGGCTGATGATCGTCCGCGCGTGTTCGGGCAGCACGACGGTCCCGAGCTTGTCCGGCTGTTCAGCTTCGTACCAGCCGTCGTTCTCGAGAGTATGTGTGAGCTTGTCGAAACGGCCGGGCGGATTGGACATCACGCCTCGGCCCTTGATCGCGCGTGTCATGCGCGGACTGTATTTATGTACAGGCCGCTAGTAAATCCAGTTCGCGTGACTTGCGACTACTGGATGAATCGAGGTGCGTCCCCTTTTGCCAGGAAATGGGGAGTGTCCCCATTAGCGCTGCGGGTCGGGGAAGCGGTCGAGCTTGCGCAGCTGGGGGAACAGGCCGAGATAGCTGCCGACCACGGCGAGCGTACACACCCCACCCCAGATCATCGACGGCACGATTCCCATCCACGCGGCCTGCATGCCGGCTCGGAACGCGCCGAGTTCGTTGGAGGCACCGATGAACATGGAATTGACTGCGCTCACACGACCGCGGATCGAGTCCGGCGTCTCCAGCTGCACGAGCATCCCGCGCACGAACACGCTGACCATGTCGCCAGCGCCGGCTAAGACCAGCGCCGCGAGTGTCAGCCAAAGGCTGGTCGACAGTCCCACGGTAATCATGCAGACGCCGAACAACGCAACGCCGCCGAACATCCAGGTTCCCGCGTGCCGCTGGATCGGCCGCATGCCGAGCCAGAACGCAATGATTGCCGCGCCCATGCCGGGCGCGGCACGCATGATTCCGAGGCCCACGGGGCCGACATGGAGAATCTTGTCCGCGTACGCCGGCAACAGCGCGACGACACCGCCAAACAGCACGGCGAAAAGATCGAGCGAGATCGCGCCGAGCACCGGCTTCTTCTGCCATACGAACACGAACCCACCGAGAACGTCCCGCCAGCGCCATTCGGAGACCGACTTCGCGAGCACCGGCTTCACACCGAGCATCATGAAAATCGCACCGATCAACAACGCAACCGCGAGACCGTACGACCAGTCGATGCCGAGGATCAGCGTGAGGCCGGCGATCGCCGGGCCGCCGATGGTCGCGATGGTAAACATCAGGGTGTTCATCGAGATGGCGCCGGACAGCAGTTCCGTCGGCACCAGATTCGGCACCATTGCCTGGCCCGCCGGCGCCCAGAAGGCGCGACCCACGCCTAACAAGGCGGCGATGAAGAACAGCAGGATGACTTCATGGCGGCCGAAGAGGGTGAACCACAGCAATGCCACGGCCGCGATCAGTTCGAGTCCGTATGCGAGTGCGATGATGAGCCGGCGATCGAAGCGGTCGGCGATCTGTCCGCCGGGCAGAAGCAGCACGACGAACGGCAGGAACTGCGCGAGCCCGATGAGCCCCAGATATTCCTCTTTCCGGGTCAGCTCCCACACCTGGTAGCCGAGGACCACGTCGATCATCTGCCAGGCCAGCGTCGAGGCGCTCCGTTGGCCATTGCGCCCGGATCTGCGAGAGGCACTGCGATGAAGGCGGTATCTTCAACTGTCATAGCCGCATTCGCGGCAATATTGCTGTGCGCCTGCGCGCCCACACCGCCGCGCGCTGATACGCCGCCGCCCGCCCCGCCGCCGCCGCCGCCCACGGCCGATCAGCAGTTCGAAGCGCTCGCGCAGCGTTATTTGCGGGAGGCTCCGGAACAGTCGCCGGTCAGCGCCACGGGCCTCGGCGATCACCGGTTCGACGATCGTCTCGACGACGTCAGCGCCGCCGGCTGGCAGGCGCGCCTCGCGTTTACCGAGACCTATCTAGCGGCGCTCGAACCCATCGACCGCGCCAGACTGTCGCGCGCCAACCAGGTCGACGCGCTGCTGCTGCTTCACGATCTTCAATTCGACCGTTGGAAATTCCAGACGCTGCAGGACTGGCGCTGGAACCCGCTGCTCTACACGCGTATCGCCGGCGACGGCCTGTACAACCTGATGGCCCGGGAATTCGCCCCCGCTCCCGAGCGCCTGAAAAACCTCGGCAAGCGGCTCGACGAATTGCCCCGCTTCCTGGCGCAGGTGCGCGAGGTGCTGGAGCCCGCACGCGTCCCGAAGGTGTTCGCGGAAACCGCCGCGAAGCAGAACGCCGGTTTGAAATCGATGCTCGACGGCGAGATCGCAGCGCAAATCGCCACGCTGCCCGCCGATCAGCAGGACGCCATGCGCGCAAGCGTCGCGAAGGCGCGCAGCGCCGTGTCGCAACACCAGATCTGGCTCGAAAAACGACTCACGCCCGAGGCCAAGGGTGACTTCCGTCTGGGGGCGAAGCTCTACGACGAGAAGCTGTCGTTCGCGCTGTTCTCGCCGCTGTCACGGCAGGAGATCCGCGCGCGCGCGGAGAGTGAACTCGCGGCCACGCGCGCCACCATGTATGAAATCGCTGCCGCCGAACTCAAGAAAAGGCGAGGCAGTACACCCACACCCGTCAAGCCAAGCGCCGCGCAGCAGCAGCGGGCCATCAAGGCCGCACTCGAGCTTGCGTATGCGGATCGTCCGAAACGCGACGCGGTGCTCGACACCGCGCGCGCCTCGCTGGTCGATGCCACGCAGTTCGTTCGCGAGAAAAACATCGTGACGGTGCCGGACGAACCGCTCGAAATCATCGTCATGCCCGAGTTCCAACAAGGCGTGGCGCTGGCGTACTGTGATTCGCCCGGTCCGCTCGAGGCGGGCCAGAAGACTTTCTATGCGGTCTCGCCGATTCCGACGCAGTGGACCCGCGCACAGACCGACTCATTCCTGCGTGAGTACAACACGCGCTCGATCCACAACCTCACCATTCACGAAGCGATGCCGGGGCACTACCTGCAACTGGCACATGCCAACAAATATCCGTCGACGCTGCGCAAGGTGCTGGCGTCGGGCCCGTTCATCGAAGGCTGGGCGGTGTACACGGAACGCGTGATGATCGACCAGGGCTACATGAACGGCGATCCGCTCATGAAACTCGTCCAGCTCAAGTGGTACCTGCGCAGCATTGTCAACGCGCTGCTCGACCAGGCGGTGCATGTCGACGGAATCTCGCGCGAAGCGGCGATGAAGCTCATGACGGAATCCGGCTTCCAGGAAGAGCGCGAGGCGGCGGGCAAATGGACGCGCGCGCAGCTCACCTCCGCCCAACTACCGGTCTATTTCGTCGGAGCGCAGGAACACATGGCACTGCGCGCCGAGGCGGAACAGCGCCTGGGCGCCGCGTTTTCGTTGCGTGAGTATCACGACAAGGTGTTGTCGTATGGATCGCCGCCGGTACGCTTCGCGCGCGAGCTCATCTTCGACCTGCCGATTGAGTGACGAGCTAACTAGCCGGGGTTCTTGTTGTCCGGCCGCGCGCCGTCCTTGTTGTTGCCATTCTTCGTGTTGAAGCTGTGCGCGACTTCTTCGGCCTTGGCCTTGGCTTTCTTGAGCCAGATGCGGGCCCACGCGAACTCGAGGCCGAGGATGCCCAAGCCCACGGGGATGACGATGAACGCGGGCCCCGGCAGGACGATCATGCAGACGCCGATGACCAGCACCGAACCGCCGACAATGCCAATGACGATGCGCTTGGCCATTCGATAAGGCATGTAGAGCGGATGCTTTTCGTCGAACACCAATAGAGACCTGATGACGGCAGCGGGGGGCATTCTACACAGACCGGTGTTGCCGGTCCGTGTTCCCCTGACCCTGAATTATTTGCGATCAGGTACCGAGGAAGATCCGGTACGCCGGATTGTTAGTCTCGTCGCTATAGGAATAGTGCAGCACGTTGAGGTGATCGAGGAAGTCGGCCGTGTCAGACGCCGGCACGTCGATGCCGGCGAGAACACGCCCGTAGTCGGACCCATGATTGCGGTAGTGGAACAAAGTGATGTTCCAGCGTGTGCCCACGGACTGCAAAAATTTCAACAATGCTCCCTTGCGCTCCGGAAATTCGAAACGGTAGAGCCGTTCGCTGGTGACACCATGGTTGACGTGGCCGCCAACCATGTAACGCACGTGCAGCTTCGCGATCTCGTTGTCGGTCATGTCGGTGACGCCGTAGCCGGCGGCCCGCATTTTCGCGATGACCTCGTCCCGTTCTTCCTTGCCGCGCGCCACCGCGAAGCCCACGAAGATCTGCGCACGCTCTTTCGCGCCATGACGGTAGTTGAATTCGGTGACGGCGCGTTGCCCGAGAATTTCGCAGAACCTGAGGAAGCTGCCCGGCTGCTCGGGAATTTCCACCGCGAGCAGCGCTTCGCGCGCCTGGCCCACGTCCGAGCGTTCGGCGACGTAGCGTAACTGGTCGAAGTTCATGTTCGCGCCGCTGTTGATGGCGACCACGCGCTTGTCCTGCCAGTTGTTGAGCGCGCAGTACTTCTTGATGCCGGCAACGGCCAGCGCGCCGGACGGCTCGACGATGGAACGTGTGTCTTCGAAGATGTCCTGCATGCCGGCGCAGATTTCATCGGTGTCGACCAGCACGATTTCATCGACGTGCTCGCGACAGAGGCGAAACGTTTCTTCGCCTACCTTCTTGACCGCGACGCCGTCGGCGAACACGCCCACACGGTCGAGCACGACGCGCTTCTTCGCGCGCAACGAGTCATGCATGGCCGAGGCATCGACCGGCTCGACACCGATGATCTTGATCTTCGGATTGAAAAACTTCGCGTACACGGCGATGCCGGAAATGAGGCCGCCACCGCCCACCGGCACGAAGATCGCGTCCACTTCGCCGCGCGACTGGCGCAGGATCTCCACCGCCACGGTGCCCTGCCCGGCAATCACGTCCGGGTCGTCGAACGGGTGCACGAAGGCGAGGTTGCGTTCTTGCACGATGGTCTGCGCGTGGTCGTAGGCGCCGTCGTAGTCGTCACCGTGCAGCACCACTTCACCACCTAGGTCGCGTACCGCGCTCACCTTGATGTTAGGCGTGTTCTGCGGCATCACGATGATGGCCGGAATAGCGCGACGTTTGGCCGCCAGTGCCACGCCCTGCGCATGGTTGCCCGCCGAAGCGCAGATGACGCCACGCTTCGCCACCGACTCCGACAGGTGCGCGATCTTGTTGTACGCGCCGCGCAGCTTGAACGAGAACACCGGCTGCATGTCCTCGCGCTTCAGCAGCACCGTGTTGCCGATGCGGCGGGAGAGACGCGGCGCGGATTCCAGCGGAGATTCCGTGGCGACGTCGTAGACGCGGGCACGAAGGATGCGTTCTATGTAGTTGTCGGTCATAGGGACCGACATATTAGCGTCACTCAGTCTCTAACTGTGTAACGGAACTGCGTGCGCCCGATGGTGACGCGGTCACCATCCCTCAGGACCTGGCGCGACACGCGCTTGCCGTTCACGAACACACCGTTGGTGCTGTTCAGGTCCTCGATCGAGGTGTGCACCGGGCCGGCCAGCAGCACCGCGTGATAACGGCTGATGTGTTTGGTGTCGAGCACCAGCTCGTTGTCGGATCCGCGACCGATGCGCGTACGACGGCCGAGAACATGCACGAAATCCGTATTGCCGTCGGTGCGGATGAGTACGCGTGCGGGCCCTTCGAGCGCCACTTCCTCGCCCGCCTGCGCCGCGGGATCGGTGACGGCGACGATGCGTTTCTCGAGGTCGGATTCGAGCTGCTGAATCCGGCCGTCGCGCTGCAGGATGGACCGCTGGCTTTCGGCGATGACCGCGCGCCATTCCTCGACGGTGACGTTGGCTTCTTCGAGTTTGCCGTTCTTGTCGCGCACTTCGATTTCGAGATTGCGAATGCTTTCTTCCGCCACCTGCAGGTCGTGATCCTTTTCCGTCGCGTGGGATCGCGCGATTTCCAAGTCCACCTTGAGCAGGCGAATCTGTTCGTCGCGCGCATGCAGCTCGGAGCGCAGCTGCGGCACGTACGGATCGGTGGAGGCGAGCGCCTCGGCAAGGCGCGCTGCGAGCTGCAACTCGCGCTGCTGTCGCGCCGCCAGGTCCGCTTCGAGAGTGGCGATCTGCGCGTTGCGCCGCGCCATGCTCGCGCGCAGGTTCATGGCATCGCAATCGAGGACTTCACAGCGCTGTTCGCTCTTGCTCAGCTGGGCTATCTGGTGGGCAAGCGCCGCCGCCTGTGCCGACTGAGCTTTCTCGAGCGCCGCGATGCGATTCGCGCGCGCATACAACTGGTCTTCGAGCACCGGCACGTCCGCGGTCTGAACGCTGAGGCGCTCCTTCGCGGTCTGCAAGGACTCCAGGTGGACGGCCAGCTGCTCGCGCAATTGCGCGGTCTCGGCATTGGCGCGCGCCACGGCCAAGCCGCGTTCCGCATCGGCGATGCGCGCGCGTTCGTTGAGCACCTCGATGCGGTGCTCGGCATTCGCGAGTCCCTTGCGCAGCTCTTCGATGAGCGGCGGCGAAGGCGGCAAGGTGATGGGTGGGTGCGTCGTTACGTACGTCGCCACGGCCGGCGCGGATCCCGGGCCGTGTGTCGGGGTGGCCGCGGGCTTGGCGGTGTTCCTCACGGACTTGGGAAGCGACGGCATCTCGTGCGTACCGC
>Ga0193717_1001939_pt1 | contig 12299 bp, 14 predicted proteins | sample U2c2metaG_FD_145900 | JGI IMG/M metagenome (GOLD analysis project Ga0193717, IMG submission 145900) | Soil microbial communities from a riparian zone of the East river system, Colorado, United States - U2c2 | ecosystem: Environmental > Terrestrial > Soil > Riparian zone | place: USA: East River...
GTCGGCGCTTTGCGTCGCCGAACGCATGTCATCCGGCGTCCACCTCAAACTGAGATCAAACCTTCCTGTGAGTCCGGTCTGATCCACCACGGGCCGGTCCAGAGCGCCCTGTTGCATTGCTTCGGCAATATCCGCCATACTCGCGTTCGTCGCGCCAAAATTTCCAGGTCCGAATCCCAGACCTGGGATCCCGCTAGGGTCGCCCTGGCTCCTGTTCAGTTTGGGACCGGTCTTTGCGACGGTAAGCGCGTATATGGCTAGTTCTCGTTTCTCATAATGGAATTTGAGCTGAAACCGATCCGCCATTAGCTTTTTGACCATCGATTGCCACTGCTTGATGCTTGGCTCACCCTCGCCGTCGGATTCAGCGGAGATATTGTACGTCTCTGAACTGAACCAATCGGGCGCGCCCACAATCTCGCGTTGTTGAAGTCCATAGGAGAACTGGACGAGTTGACTCAGAGAAATGTGAATGACCGAAAAGCGGCGACCAGTTCCAAACTGGAGTCTGGTCCATGTTCATCAGTCCTGCTTGGCTTGATGGTGGCGACTTCAAATGTAGGATTCGCGTCTGGAGCCATGGGAGGCAAGCGCAACGGAGGCTGAGGAATAGCCCACGCAGTGTTCTGTGTGGCGCGCTCCAAATTCAGTGGCTGCGGGGGCGTTCCTGCCGTCCACGTTCCTCTGATGGAGTTCCCGTCGGCACTCACAGTGCCCTCGCATGTGCCAAAAGCAAGGTCGAGCTTCAACAAAGATCCATTAAGCGTGGTGGAAATAACGGGTAGCCCGCCCGGCTCTCCGTCGATGTTGTAAAAGGTCGCATGCAGCATCCCGTCACTCGCCTCCGTGATTTTAAAAACGAAGCGTTGATCCCGAGCGGCATGCAGTGTCCCCTGCCAAGTGGCAGCGATATTCCTGCCTGGGTTTACGGGTGCGGATTGAGCGTGGACTTGCGTGGCATGGACGAGGCCGAAGATGACTGGCAATGCGACGGCCATAACTGCAGCCACGCTCAGAAGCAGTTTTCTGCTCAGGTCAAGTTTCCGCCCGGTCTGCTCCGTCATAATGCGGACAATCCGACGCTTCAGGTCCGAACCCGTAACGCCCGACATACACGCCATAGAAGACTCTGTATAAAACTTGCAGACGTTGAGAATGCCTTGCGCATATACATCCGCTTCATTGCCTAGTTCCAACACCGCTTCATCACAGGCCCGTTCACGCTCTTCGACAAGACGAGTCCCAATCCACCATACCGCTGGATGAAACCAGAAGATCGCCTCGACCACCATGTGGATCGCAGCCGTCAGGTTGTCGCGGCGGCGGACGTGGCACATTTCATGCGCCAGGATACTGCGAAGCTGCGGAGCTGAGAGCCGGTTCACAATCTTCTCCGGAAGCAGAAGCACCGGACGAAAGATGCCGAAGACCCCAGGCTCAAGCAGAAGCGAGGACGAGAGAACTGGCACGTTGGTCCGCAGGTCACCGCCGTACTATCACCGGATCAGGGCGGATCTGGACCGTCGAATCGCGGTGAATACCGCGCCGGCCAACATGAGGCGGGGGGAGTGCTGGTAGCGAGCACCGAAGCCTTCGCATTCGGCCATGATCCTATTGAGAGGGGACGCGGTCCGAGAGCCGGAGTGAACAGGATGCTGGTTGGGGTGAAGCATGACGCACCTCCGTCGATCTCGAATTTCCAGGTAGTTAGTTCCACGGGGGAGTGGCAGCCGGCCGATGGGAGAACCCATGGCCGGCTGTCAGAATTAGCGCAGCGACTCATTCAAAGCAAGCTCTGTCTTCGTGGGTGCGGGGGTATTTGCCGCGCGAATTGCTTCCTTCTCCGCATGGCCCTTCGGAAACTCGAAACCGTTCGACTGACCTGGCGACCACACTTGGTAGAGGAAGTACTTGTTTCCGTAGCGGTGAAATACCAGCTTGCCGTGGTCGGACGGCTTGGCCGTTACAGCATGTCTGGCGACCAGGAGCTGCGACCTGCTCTGGGTCGTTCCGCGCACGATCAGGATGTGAGTGGACAACGTCTGGATGTCGTACTTCCCGGCGGGCATCATTTCAGAGCCGCTTCGAAAGTCGAACGGGATGTCGGCCACGAGGTGGAGGGTGGGGGTCTGAGCGCCGGCACCGGATCCTGGTGCAAACAAACTGAGAGTGAGGGCAAAGGCGAGGACTGAGGGGGTGAGCATGGATTTGAGAGAGATGAAGTTCATGATCGTGTCTCCTTTAAGACAGTGGTTGTGACTCCATCTGTCTTACTCATTAATGCGAAGACCAGAAGAAATCGCGCCACGGGGCACGCGCGGACGAATGAGCAGCCAGTCTGAAAGCGCGGAAGGAGTACACTCTTTCCAAAGTTGAAGATTGGACCTCCGCCGATATGCCCACGAGCAGAGATGTCCCTGAACATGATGTGACGTTGCTTTTGCAGCGGATGAGGGTAGGCGATTCCGACGCCGCGTCCGATCTCATACCACTCATCTACAAGGAGCTCCACGTTATCGCTGCGAAACACATGCGGCATGAACGGCCCAATCACACGCTCCAGTCCACTGTTTTGGTGCATGAGGCGTTTCTTCAACTGGCAGGCACGAGCAAGGTGGACTGGCAGAGCCGTGCGCATTTTTTTGCACTGGCATCGCGGGTGATGCGCAGGGTGCTCGTCGATCACGCCAGGGCTGTGAACGCGGAGAAGCGCCCCGGCGCTCACCAGCAAGTTGAGCTAGATTCCGGACTTGGAGCTCCGGAGAAAGTAGTCAATCTCCTGGCGCTGAACGAGGCACTGGAGCGACTTGCGACCTGGGACCAGCGTCAGAGCCAGATTGTAGAGATGCGTTTCTTTGCGGGACTCAACTTTGAGGAGATCGCCGAGGTGATGGGAATCTCCGAACGGACGGCAAAACGGGACTGGACGATGGCACGGGCGTGGCTTCATACAGAGCTTACGAAGGATCCGCGCGGTGCCCCATGAATCCCGAGCGGTGGCGCGAGATCAAAAGAATTTTTGACGCCGCGGCGGATCTGCAGGCACAGGAGCAGTCAGCCTTTGTGCACAGTTCGGCCGGTGAAGATAAGGAACTCGAAGCCGAAGTGCTGCGACTGCTGCGAGCGAACGCCAGCACGGACGGATTCATGGAGAAGCCCGCCGCCGATTTACATACCTATATCGAGCCAGTCAGCGATAAGCCTGTTCTGCAGGTAGGAAGCGTCTATGCGAGACGGTTCGAAATTTTGCGATTCCTTAGCCGCGGCGGCATGGGCGAGGTTTACGAGGCGTGGGATGCAGAGTTGAACGAGGCAGTCGCGCTTAAAACGATCCGCCTGAAGATCGCTTCAAACGCCGAGGTGATTGAGCGCTTCAAGCAAGAGGTAAAACAGGCGCGGGAGGTCTCTCACCCGAACATCTGTCGCGTACATGAGTTGTTCAGCCATCCATTGGAAGATGGACACGTGGTCTGGTTCCTCAGTATGGAACTGCTGCGAGGAGACACTGTCCTGGAATGTATCCGGACCCGTGGTCCGCTCAGCCCCGGCCTGGCACTGAGCGTGTGCCGGCAGATGGTAGACGGACTAAGCGCGGCACATGCGGCTGACCTCGTGCATCGCGACTTCAAGAGCAGCAATGTCATCCTCATTCCGGGAGCCGCCGGGAAGATGCGAGCGGTGATCACCGATTTTGGGCTGTCCTTGAAGATGCTGAGAACTGCCGGCGGACTGGCCGAACCGGGAGGAATCGGAACGCGCGGGTATATGGCTCCCGAGCAGGAGGAGAACGGGGAGGTGGGACCGCTCGCAGACCAGTATTCGTTGGGCGTCGTCATGTGCGAGATGGTGACGGGTTCGCTTCCTGAGTGGTCCAGGTCCAAGCGATCGTCGGAAAAGGAGGCTCTGGAGCTGCCGGAGAAAGAGTTTCCGGCTCGATGGGAAGGTGTCATCCGAAGATGTCTGCAGCGAGAACCTAAGGATCGCTATCCCGCGATCGAAGATGTGGCAGCTGCATTGGCTCCGCCCCGGATCTTCGGCACTCCACGGCGCATCGTCGCGGCAGTGCTATTGATGGGGGTCATGGCCGGTGGAGGCGTTCTACGGTTTAGAGACAGGAACAAGTGCCGGATCTGTGAGATCGTCCAATTGACTCCGGACACTGATGAATCGGAAAGTCCCAGCCTGTCGAGAGATGGCCGCGTGATCGTCTATTCGTCCGATCGCTCCGATACCGGAAATCTGGACATCTTTCTCCAACAGCTTCCCGGTGGGCGACTCACTCGATTGACCAGTGACTCTGCGCGGGACGGCAACCCGAGCATATCGCCGGATGGAAGCGTCGTAGCCTTTCGTTCCGAGCGGAAAGGAGGCGGGATCTATCTGAAAGATGTTCACGCGGGAAAGGAAGTCCTGCTCGTTGCACGCGGCCGAAATCCCCTGATCTCGCCCGACGGTCAGAGCCTGCTGTACTGGACCGGCGATCCCGACCCAAGCGTCGCATCCGGTAAGGTCTTCCTGCTCCCTTTGCGAGGGGGCGAGCCTGTCCAGATTGCAAAGAGCTTTCAGGATGCGCGTCTTCCAGTCTGGAGTCCGGATGGACGAGCCATTATGTTTTTGGGATGCGAGAAAGCAGACAAGGTCTTGTCCGGATGCTCGGAGTGGTCGATTACAAGCCGGGATGGACGCAGGATCGTGAATACCCACGTCATGAGACGTCTCCGAAGCGATGGGCTCGTCATGTCGCAACTCGCCGGGATCTTCTGGGATAAGAGCGGCCTTGTGCTCGGGTGTGGGCCCAGGGGGCTGCAGACTAATTTGTGGACGATCAAGCTCGATCCGCAGACATGGACGTCTGTAGGTGCGCCCAGGCAGCTCCTCAAGGAAAACGCCAGGGACCTGAGCCCCTCCATCGCGAACAGCGGAGCCATCGCGTTCACGCGCATGTCGGGCGCGCTTCATGTATGGCGAGTTGACCGGGCATCGCATCCGGGTGAGGTTTCTCTGTCGAAGATTACAGAGGATGCGCAGATAGACAACTCCCCCTTTATTTCAGAGGGGGGAAGATGGCTCGTTTTCGCGAGAGGGAGGGGGAGCAATCGAAGCATCTGGATCAGGGACAACTTCGAGGCCTCCGAGTCTTTACTGGTAAATGCCGGCATGCCTACCCATTCGCCGATTGTCGATAAGACAGGCCAACTGCTGGCCTATGAACAGAGCGATCTACCGAACGAAGTCACCTCCATCAGCATCAAGGTGGGAGAGGGTCCCGTGCGGCGCCTCTGTCGCGGATGTGGTGCGCCGACGGGATGGTTCGATACCGATCGGGCTTTCTTCTATCGAGAGGGCATGCCTTCCGTGATCAAGATGGCGGATCCGCGCACGGGCAATTCATGGGTTGTGCTGCAGGAAGATGGCGCAGAACTGAGCGATTCCAGTTGGTCACCCGCAAACGAGATGATGCTCTTCACCGAGACAAAAGGTGATCGTAAGCAAATGTTTGCAGTGCATCTTCCCCGATCTACCGCGAAGGTGGAAGGAAAGTGGATCCCCATTCCGGATACAGGTGTTTCTCCGGAACATCCACGTTGGTCTGGCGATGGCCACACCATCTTCTACTTCTCCAACAAGGATGGTTTTTCCTGTATCTACGGGCAGGCTTTTTCTCCTGAGAGAGCTGAATCGGCAGGGACTTCGTTTGCTGTGGCTCATTTTCACAACCAGCGGGCCTCGATCGACAACGTGTTCCCGAGAGTGCGAAATCTTTCCGTGGACGGGGATTCGATTTACTTCAACCTGGGGGAGCAGAGTTCGACGATCTGGCTCGGATCGCTTGTGAACCGATAAATAAAGTCCTGATAGTGCAGCACGCGAATCTTTTCTGGGCTAAAATTGCCGAACCCTGGGGATCCGAAAATTCTACTTCTGGAGTGGAATGATGAGTGACAGCACGGGGAAAACTCCACAACCAAATGAGTCTCAGCCTGCAAAGCCAGGGGCAGCCCAGCCCCCCCAACCACCCGCAGGGACCGCAAATCCCGGCGGATACGCAACAGAGGGCTTCCTGAGGATCGATGTGCGCCAGGGGGCAAACAAAGAAGACATCATCCAGGCAGTGACTAACGCACTGAATTCGATGATCGACATTCCGTTCTTTCGGTGCTGCACTCCCCAGGCCGCGGAAATACGTGCGCTATCGACGGAGATGGCTCCGTGCGAGATTCTGTGGATGTGCATGAGACAAGAAGGCCCGTAGAGGATCTGAGCACACGGGCTCCGTCGTCGATGAGGGCGAGTCATGCATTGTTGTCTGCTTACAGCTCCAACTGTCACTGAGTTTCGAAGCCAAGGAGAGCTGCTAAGCGAGGCGGTGCAGTTAGCCGCTTCTCTGCCGCAGCTCGGCATTTTGAGCGTCGCCGCAGTCCTCGAGAGCTGCGGAGACATCCCTCACCTTATCGACGCAAATACAGCCTATCTGGAGTATGCCGCCATGCCGGGCGGGCTACACGCCGACACGTTCGCGGAGTATCTTGCGGAGATCGCCGTTAGCTCAAACGCCGATCTGTACGGGTTCAGTTCCATCTGCAGCACCTATCCCTTAAGCATCCGCGTGGCCCGCGCAGTGAAGAACCTCCGCCCCTACGCGATGATTTTGTTTGGCGGACCGCAGGCTTCTGTTGTGGATGCTGCCACCCTCGCTGCCTTTCCTTGTGTGGACTTCATCCTCCGCGGCGAGGTGGAGCAGACCCTGCCCTCCCTGTTCCAGGAACTTCACCGGGATTATGACTTCTCGCAAGTCCGCGGACTTACCTACCGCGACGGAACCGGGGTAAGACGGAATCCCAATGCGCCAGTGATCGAGGACCTCGATGCTCTTCCACCGCCGGCATATCACCTGTCGAAGTACCTTTCCAAGGCCACGTCAGCTTCCATCGAACTCGGCAGAGGATGCCCGTTCTCCTGCACTTTTTGCTCCACCAACGATTTCTTCAGGCGGAACTTCCGGCTTCGATCTCCTGCAAGGGTGCTAAAGGAGATGAGAGAGATTGCAGAAGTCTACGGTATCCACCACTTCGAACTGGTACACGATATGTTTACCGTCGACAGAAAGCGTGTCGTTGCATTCTGCGAGGCGATGCTCGCCTGCGATGATGAGTTTACATGGAAGTGCAGCGCCCGTACGGATTGCGTCGACAGGGAACTGCTGGAACTCATGGCTCGAAGCGGCTGCCGGAGCGTCTTCTTTGGAATCGAGACAGGCTCCCAGAAGATGCAGCGGGTGATCGATAAAGATCTCGATCTGGAGCGTGCAAGGGAGATGCTCGACATAGCCGAGCAGGTTGGGATGAATACGACGGCGGCGCTCATCACCGGCTTTCCCGAGGAGGATTGGGAGGATCTTCGCGGCACGCTGCGAATCTTCACGTATGCGGCGCGACATGCGCGGTCGCATCCTCAGTTGAACATCCTGGCTCCTCTGGCAGGCACGCCGATTCACGCGGCCCATAAAAACGAGATGGTGCTGGAAGACTTGTGTTCCGATATGTCGCATCAGGGACTTACCCAGAGCCAGCAGGACCTTGCCTTGATTCGGAGCTACCCTGATATCTTCCCAAACTTTTACATGATTCCAGTGAAGGGATTGGATCGCGATGTGCTCTTCGAGTTGCGCGAGTTCCTCAGCATGACGGTCGAGTGCTTCCGCTGGCTGCTGTGTTCGATCGACCAGGCGACAGATCTGCTTCGCTTTCACGAAGAGTGGCGCACCTGGCGGGTGAAACTTCGTGGGGACCTGATTGGGTCTTATCTCCGTCGATACTATGTCGGAAGCCCCTTTCGCTGGGACTTCCTGCGCTTCATGAGCGAGCATCGCCTCCTGGAGAATCCCGCCATCCGTGCTTTGGTACGCGCGGAAGAAATGATCAAGGCTGCTGGAGAAGCACAGGAGAATGCTTGTGCCGAGCATGTTGCCATTGCTGTAGGCGAGCCGCTGCAGCTGGCGGATGTCCCCTGTGCCAGAGGCACGACTCGAACACTGAAGCTTGAATACAAGTTGGAGGAGATTGTCACGTCGATTGCGGCTCGAACGGAACCTGAGCAGCGGGGGGAAGTCTTCTATGCAACGCGGGTCGATGACAAGGGCACCCTTCGGTTAGTCGAAATCTCGAATTTGCTGGCTGCCGTTATCAAGGTGTGCGACGGCAGCCAGACGGTGGCCAAGGTCCTCGATAGACTGGCGGACAATCTTCCCCAGTTGGAAGAAGAGGCAAGGAGCTATGTATCCCGAAGGCTACTGAGCGGGGCACAGGCGGCTGGTTTCCTGGATATATACCGGGCCCTGGAGGCATCTCCACATAGTTCGTCAGAAAGGGCCAAATCGGAAATAAATGGTGTGAGCGCTATCTGAACCACATCTGTTATGGGATTCGTGGGTTGGGCTTTTCCAGACAGTCAAGTCGAGCGGTGTGATGGATCTTCCACTGATCTGGCAGCCACTGGGGCAGTTGGCTGATGGGTAGCGTTGGCAGGTTGATCGATAGCAGCGGAGCTGCGGTGTCGAAGGCAATAGTGGCGGCGACCGAAATCAATACGAAAGCTGTCCGTAAGGGGCAGACGGATTCGAGCGGTCGCTACCTCTTCTCGCAGGTCAATCCGGGAACGTATCAGGTCGTGGTGGAGTCACAGGGCTTCACTACGGCCAAGTCCGACGCGACTCCAGTCGGAGTTAGCAGGACTCTTGCGCTGAACTTCACCTTGCACATCACGTCAGCAACCCAGTGTGTCGAGGTCACGGCGCAACAGGGCCTATTTTTGCTCCGGCGCTCATACCTGAAGACTTCCCTCCCCCGCAAACTCACCTTTGCCACCGACCACAAGCTGCATGAAATTGCGAAGCGGGGCGGTGCCCTGAAGAACCTTGAGGACAAGCAAACACTGGAGCGTGGCATCGCTATGGGACGGGTGGACTAAATCTCGATCTCACCGCTCCAAACGATGACATTAGCCCAGGCACCTTTCAGCCTGTAGTCCATGTGAATGATGAGGGGCAGCGCAGCCTTGATGCCATGTCCTGGGGATTCAAGCTGCCCAACCGGTTCGTCTTCAACGCACGCTCTGACGCTCTTTTGAAGAACGGTCTGTGGAAGGCAGCATTCGAGGAACGGAGGTGTATTGTTCCCGCTGGCTCCTTCTTTGAATGGGAGCGCATTCACGAGCATTTGGAAGAATCCCAAGGATGGCATCAGTCTGCCCACTGTTGCAATCATCACGACTGAGCCTAACGAGGGTATGGCAGCGATACATGATCGTCAGCCTGCCATCCTTGAACCGCGAGAATATGAGGAATGGTTGACACCCACCGAACGTACACCGCTTCATCTGTTGCGCGTCCTGCCCTCAGAAGAGATGAGCATTCGACTGGTAGAGACGCAAAATATGCAATTGCCGCTGAATAGCGTCTGACCTCGAAAGCTCTCGATAATTTGGGAGACGACCGCAACAACGGCACCTCGATGCTGAATAGCGCGTGATACGCTGACGACGCTATGACAGATAAGTTTTTGGAAGACCAGAAGTATTCTGGGTAGGTGTTCAAGCACTTTGTGCGATTGTCGGCTTCGTCGTGCTGTTCCTCTACACTCTCTACACGCGAAGAATGATGAGGCTCGCCGTAGAAACTCGCAGATCGGATATCACACCAGTTTTCAGCGTCCGAAATACGAGATTTCATGCGAGGCCGCAACAAATCCATTCCTCTTTGACGGCCAAGGAACGAGCAGCCAAGTTGGACGATGGAAATATTCATTTTGAATTTAGGAACGTTGGCAAAGGACCTGCAGTGTTCCTCTCCGCATGGCACCAACAAGTAGGTCAGACCTTCGAGCTCGGCAACACTACTGTTTTCCGACCGTCCCTACGAGCCTATCCAGGCCAGATTGACAATCTCGATTTGTTGGGTCAAGAAATCACTGAGGCTCATTTTCGTGGCTTTAGTGTTTACTCTCGATGGCTCTTCATCATCGAGTGCAGCGACGCCGCGAACGGAATACACCAACTTCAGATCCTGCGTGGGCCGGGTGATCGGGGCTCGGTACAGTGGAAGATGAGTCATGCACTCGGAGACTCTTTCGGGGGAGCGAATACTTGCAGCGGTACGGCGCTCGTCGAGATCGCAAAGGGAATCAATAGCGAATCCGAAAGTTGGCGCCTTAGGCTCGTAGCTCAACCCACCACCTGCGCAACCACTCGGAGCACGCAAGATCAGCTGTTATGTCCACACCTTTAGTTATAAGTGAGCAAGTTCTCTCTGGGATACCTAGAGGCTAGGCAGTATGCCAATCGAAATAAGTTTAGGAAACGTTTTTCGGAGTGGAGATCGGCTTGAACTCTTCCCGCTCTCTCCTCCGCTCACCACGAGCTTTGACCAGAGATCGTCGCTTGCACGATGCACATAGCCATGGGTAATAGCCGCGCAGGACGTAGAGGTTCTTCTCGAAAAACCCTTGGCGATTGGTCCGAAACAGATTACCAAATTTACACTTAGGGCACCTAAGATCGTTCATCCTGCATTGCTCCGCTGAATTACGTGCAGGGACTAACCCCAACTTCTCATAAGACTGTAACGATCTTACGCCAAATTGTCATCCCCTAAATCGAGAGGATGTCCATGAATCCTCCATTTGCAGAATACCTTATCTAGCATCAGCAACAATCATTCTGAATTGCTGAATAGCGCGTGATAAGCTTCGCTCACCTTTAAGCGGAGGAATTTATAAGAGGTGAAACAATGGCAGTTGAAGCCAGCATCGCCCGTTATGTTCCAGATGATTCACCCCGGTTCTGCGAGATCAATAGTCAGGACATGAAGACTCCCGGCTTTGTTTTCACTCATCCCGGTGGAATACCCACCCGCACGCTGGAATGCAAAAAACTGCGTCGGGTTCTGCGCAATCCGCAATTCTTCAGCACGCCGGATGAGCAGCGGGCCGGCCTGACGATAGGTGTAACTTGCACTCGCATCGCCCAGAAGGATTACAGGCTTGGAGATACCAAGGTCAGGAATAGCCTGAGCGATGCGGATCTCAAGCCCAAAGAGCGTGCTGAATGGCTTACCAGTAATGCCAGGAGCAACCGAAAGGATGGGCCTGAGTTGCCAGTCCTTTACCTGAAGGAGCTTCGCCCATGTCCTGCTGTTCATCCACAGAGCCGAACCCGCGAGATACGAAGGATCGAGAGCAGAATAAAAACTAACCAGACTGTCATATGACAGTTGTGCTGTGACTCCAACCGGAGCAGTGAAACCGACCGCAGCGCTCAACAAAGACTTGAAGTTAGAAGCGTTGCCATTGATGATTGCCTCACTCGCGGTATTCGACCATGCAGTCCCGATAACCTCAGACAGGAACGAATCGATCGAAAACGCACTGTCCTGTAAAAGTTGGTTACTGACGGTAGTCGAGAAACCGGGGTTCTGGTGCAAACTCTGCAACGGTTGGGGTCGATTGCGATAATAATCAGGATGACTGCACTGGATTTGTTTAAAGGACGGCATTTCGATCAGGAAATCATCGTGCTTTGTGTGCGTTGGTATCTGAGATTTAAATTGGGCTCTCGGGATCTAGTCCAAATGATGGCGGAGCGCGGAATTGCGTTGACCCACACGACGATTCTGCGCTGGGTGCAACGCTTTGTTCCGGAGTTCGAGAAGCGCTGGAACCAGTACTCTCGGCCAGTAGGTAGGTCATGGCGTTGTGATGAGACCTATTAAGGTGAAGGGCCGTTGGACCTACCTATATCGAGCAGTCGATAAGCTGGGGCGAACGGTAGACTTCCTGTTGAGTGAACGACGCGATGTTGCGGCAGCGAAGCGCTTCTTCAGCAAGGCAATGAGGGAGCACGAAACACCACGGGTCATTACACTCGACGCTTACGCGGCTTCGCATCGAGCCATCACGGAGCTGAAATCAGTGGGAACGATAGCACGCCGTGTTGGGATACGGTCCAGCAAGTACCTGAACAATGTTGTGGAGCAGGATCATCGTCGCATCAAACAGCGGATTCGGCCGATGCTTGGGTTCAAACGATTTGAGACAGCGGCGATAACCATCAGCGGCATTGAGCTTGCAGAGAAGATTAGGAAACAACAGTTCAAGACTGGAAACTTGCCGGGCAGACCCGTAGCTGATCCTGACGTTTGGGCAGCTGTTCTCGCTGATGATTCTGGCATTCTGATTTGGCCCACTCTGGCGGTTTAAGTTGGCCCACCCCTGGGCAGAGCGGACTCTACCCTGTTTCTCAGCGGT
>Ga0193717_1001940_pt1 | contig 12297 bp, 13 predicted proteins | sample U2c2metaG_FD_145900 | JGI IMG/M metagenome (GOLD analysis project Ga0193717, IMG submission 145900) | Soil microbial communities from a riparian zone of the East river system, Colorado, United States - U2c2 | ecosystem: Environmental > Terrestrial > Soil > Riparian zone | place: USA: East River...
TAAGGTCCTCGACGCTCAGCTTGGCCAGCAACTCGGCGTGCCGTCCGGCGCGCAGCTCGGCCAGCAGTTCGGCGTCCCGCTCGGGGCGCTGGCTGGTGAGCAGGTCGACAAGCTGTTCGGGGAGCTGCCAGGCGTCGTCCTGGGCGAACAAGTCGACGAGGTACCTGGCGCGCTCGTCCAACTGGGTGCGTAGCTCGGGAGTGCCGCCTTCGGCGAGCTGGCCGGTGAGCTGGTTGGCGTGCATGGACAGCTGGGCGTGTAGCCAGGTGTGCCGCTTCTCAACCTGTTCAAGCGCTCCGACGGGGCTCTCCTGCTGGATCGCCCTGCGCCAGTAGTCGCCGTGGCGCGATGGGTAGACGAGGCCTGCCGAGTTCTCGTCGACGTCCCAGTACGGGTCCCCGGAGTAGCGGGGGCCCTCGACGTTCCGAGCGCGCCGACGAGCGGCTTCGGAGGACATTCCCCGATTGTAGTCGGCCGGCCCGGACTCGTGAGTGGCATTCGCACGCCGCACGGACGGGTGAATTGGGCGAGCGACGATGAATGCCGCGTTAAGGGAGCAGACAATGATCGAGGCAGTGGGCATCGCACGCGTGGCACCCGCGGGCCTGTGATCACCTACTCGAGGATGAAGAGAAAACATGGCTCTGCTCGCAGCTGAACGCGTCAAGCTGTTCACCACCCGGTCGCCGTGGTGGTGCGCGGCGCTCACCCTGATCCTCACCATCGGGTTCTCCGCGCTCATCACCGCTTTACGCGACGTCGATTCCGTCAGCGTTTCCAGCGCCGAGTTCGGTTACCAGTTCGGGCTGGTGGTGATTTTGGTGCTCGCGACGCTGGCGGTGACCACCGAATACCGCTTCGGCACCATCCGCACCACCTTCCAGGCCATCCCGCACCGCGGGTCCGCACTACTGGCGAAGACGACGGTCGTCGCGGGGCTTGCCTTCGTTCTCGGCGAAATCGCCGGTTTCGGTTCTTGGGGCATGGCGAAGCTGATCAAGCCCGGCGGCAACTTGGCACTGGACAGCACCGTCGTCTGGGTCAACGTCGCCGGTATCGGTGTGGTCTACGCCTTCGCCGCGGTGATCGCGGTGGCCGTCGGCATCCTGCTCCGGCACAGCGCCGGCGCGATCTCCCTGCTGCTGATCTACAACTTGGCGGTGGAAACCTTGATCCAGATGATCCCGGACCTCGGCGCCAAGATCCACGAGTGGATGCCCTTCAACGTCGCACACAAGTTCCTCACCGGTGGCGGCGGCTCCGATTCACCGTTGAGCCCTGGCTGGGCCCTGGCTTACTTCGCCGGGTTCGCGCTGGTGCTGCTGGGAATCGCGATCTTCGTGGCCAAGAAGCGCGACGCGTGAGCCAAGCACGCCATGTGCGGCGGATGTTCGGATCAGTGATCGCCGACCGCTGGATTGTCGCGCGACTGCATCTCGCGCAGGGCCTCGTCGGCGGCGACAACTTCGTCGTAGTACTGCTTGTGCACCCGATACGTGCGGTCGAGATGGATCGCGTGGTACATGCCGGTTGGCTCGCCGAGCAGGACATCGCGGCGGACGCGGAGAGCGTTTCCGCCGCGCACCACCAAGATCGCGCGGTCGGTCACGATGATCGTCCAGACCCGCGCCGTGAAGATCAGCGAACCGGTCTGCGCTACCAGCCCCGTCTGAATCTGTTCGCCGGGCTCCAAGTGCGGCGCAGCCCGCGTGGAGATCATTTCGACCCGTCGTCCCCGGTAGCCCACCAGGTACCGGTCAGATGCGTAGGAATGCAGGTACGGCCGGTACTCTGACGCCGTGCACACGTCGCCTACTCGGACTAGCCAGCCTCCAAATCCGCGGCCGTGACCGGATCGCCGTGGTGGGACGCGCTGATCAGCGTCGCCGCAGCTCTGGTGCTCACGTGGCTGGCGCTGGTGGTGGTTCTGATTTTCGCCCGGCCACGGGGCGGACTGCTGCGCGAGGCGCTGCGGTTGCTACCTGACGTGGTGCGCCTGATCCGACGTCTCGCCGCCGATACGACGCTGCCTCGCGGCGTCCGGGTTCGGCTCGCGCTGCTGCTGGGCTACCTCGCCATGCCCCTCGACCTGATCCCCGATTTCATTCCCGTTCTCGGCTATGCCGACGATGCCATCATCGTCACCGCTGTCTTGCGTGGAGTGGTCCGCCGCGCCGGAATCGACGCTGTCCGGGCGCACTGGCCCGGCACCGACGACGGTTTCACCGTTCTCGCACGCCTCACCGGCCTGTCCGCGACCAGCTGACCCGAAGCCGGCGTCACGGCGACGACGGTCTAGCAGTCACTCGGGGGTTCGTTGCAGTTCCCCGCGCCGGTCGCCTGACGGAGCAGGCTGTACAGCGACTCACGTTGCGCGTCGTCGAGCTCGCTGAGCACCTCGTTTTCGGCCGCGGCGAGCGCGCACTCGGCTTTGCTGAGCCGTTCGAGACCGTTCGCGGTGAGCTCTACGACATGGCGGCGGCGGTCTTCTGGAGAGCGTCGCCGCTCGATCAGCTGCTCGGCCTCCAGTTCGTTGAGCAGCCCGACGATATTGGTCCCGTCCATCATCAGTGTGGAGGACAGCGCCTGTTGTGTGCTGCCGCCACGGGCCCTGAGCACCGTGAGGGCCACCAGGTGGCGCTGGCGTAGCCCGAGTGGGGCCAGCACCGATTCCGCCCGCAGGCGCATGCGCCGCGCGAGGTGATCGAGCAGCGCACCTGCGCGGTGTACCGGCTGGTCGGCGGGCAAAGAAGCCATGCTCATCACTTTACCTGAGGAGCTTATTATCTGTGTGCTATAAATGGCTTGTCTTACACAAACGACTTGTGAAGGGTTAGCAACATGGCTCGTCTGCTGCACATCGACTCAAGCATCCAGGGCGATCGTTCCGTCAGCCGTAAGCTCACCGCCCGGGCAGCCGACGCATGGCGCGCCGCGTATCCCGGAGGCACCGTCACCTACCGTGACCTGGGCAAAGACCCCCAGTCGCACCTGACTGAGGAGACCCTTCTGGCGCGGAGGCTGCCTCCCGAGCAGCACACCCCCGTCCAGGCCGCGTCGTGGGCGCTGACCGTGAAACTGGTCAGCGAGGTGAAGGAAGCCGACACGGTCCTGCTGGGACTTCCGCTCTACAACTTCGCCGCGCCCAGCAGCGTGAAGTCCTGGGTCGACCATCTCCTCGCGCCCGGGCTGTCGGTCGACGCCGAGACGCAGGCCGGTTTGCTCGGAGGCCGTGAGTTCATCGTGCTTGCCTCACGTGGTGGCGGTTACAACAAGGGGACGCCCCGGGAAGGCTGGGACCACGCGGAGGCGTGGCTCCCGCACGGCGTGGCGGGGATGGGTCTGGAACCGCGGTTCATCACGGCCCAACTCACCCTCGCCGAGGTGAACCCCGCCATGGCGGAACTGATCCCCCTTGCCAAGGAGAGCCTCGCGGAGGCCGAGCGACAGATCGACGCTCTCTGGGCTCCGGTGTCCGCGGGGATCTGACGGCAGGGTCAGGAGGCGAGGGGCGCCGCCGAGACGTGCCGGGCGTCGATGGCTTGGTAGTAGAGGTCGCCGAAGACGTCGAGGGTGCGGTCGATCCCATGCCTGGCGATGATCTTGTGGCTCGCTCTGCCCATTTCGCCGCGGAGCACGGGATTGTGAGTCAGTTCGGCGAGGCACCTCGTGAGCTGGCCGATATCCCCTGGCGGGTAAAGGAAACCGTTGACGCCCGGCCGCACCAGATGCGGCAGTGCCATCGCGTCGGCGGCGATCACCGGACGGCCCGCGGCCATGGCTTCCATCGTCGCGAGGCTCTGCAGCTCCGCGGTGCCGGGCATGCAGAACACGTCACAGCGCCGGTACGCCCGCACGAGTTCCTCGTCGCTGACGAAGCCGTGGAACCGGATCCGGTTCAGCACGCCGATCTCCGCCGCCAGCGCGACGAGTTTGTCCCGGCAGGCGCCGTCACCGACGATGTCGGCACGCACGTCCGGCAGCGCGGCCATCGCCCGGACGAGTTCATCGACGTTTTTCTCCGTGTCCAGCCGCCCCACGAACAGCACTGACATGCCCGTGCCCGCAACGTTTTCGCCGGACGCGTAGTGGCCGATGTCGATCCCGCAGGACACCGCCCGCGCGCCGCCGGGCAGCCCGTTCGCTTCGAGAAGTTCGACGGCGCGCGGCGTCGGCGCGGTGACGAAGTCGGCCTGCCGGTACACCTGGACGAGGTCCCGCCACGCCCACCGGGTGATCGGATCGCGCAGTGCCCGCGGCACCGGCGCGTAGCCGAGCAGGTTTTCCGGCATGAAATGGTTGGTCGCGATTACCGGGACACCGCGCTCGTGCGCGGTCTTCACTACCGCCCTGCCGATCGAGAAATGCGACTGCACATGGACGACGTCCGGCCGGATCAGGTCGAACAGCGCCGGTACCGCGCGAGTGGCCTGCCAGGGCGCGCAGACGCGGAAGCTCGGATGGAACGGCGTTCCCAGTGACCTGACCCGGTGAACCGTGATCCTTCCGTCGGACACCACTGCCGGCTTAGGCGTGTCCGCCGGGCAGACGACGTGGACGTCGTGCCCGCGCGCGGCCAGGCCCCTGGCGAGCCGGTCGGCGAAGTGTGCGGCGCCGTTGATGTCCGGCGGGAAGGTGTCCGCGCTGATGAGGATCCGCAATCCCTGGCCGGGTGGCGGCGTTTCCGGCATGTCGGGCTCCTTGGAATCGTGCGGATCGGGCACCGATCGCGCCAGTACGAGTACCCCGGCCACGGCGGCGAGGGCGAAACCGGCCTGCGCGAACGCGACGGCCGGGTTGGTATGGGCGGCTTCGCCGTAGAACACGAGGCCGACGGTGACGGCGGTGAGCGGATCGACCACGGTGGTCGCGGCGACGACGATGCCGGTCGGCCCGGCGGCGTAGGCCTGGTGCATCAGCCAGCCGCCGGTGACCATCAGCGTCACCGCTTCGGCGGCCAGCAGCAGCCCGCTGCCGAAAGCGCCGCCGCCGAGGAGGTCCCCGGACGCCGCCCTGATCAACGCCGATCCCAGGCCGAAGAGGACCGCGGCGGAGGTGGCCAGTGCCAGGCACCGTGCCCGGCCGTGGGTGGCCATGCCCGCGGCGGCCAGCGCGAGCGCCCCCACTACGACGAACTGCGCGGCCCACGGATCCGCCGCCGCCGTGGCGGGAGCTGCCTCGGCGAGCGCGGCGAGCACGACGAAACCGCCGACCCCGGCGCACACCGCGAAGACCGCTTTGCCGACCCCGTTCACCCGGGAGCCCGGCAAGACCGTCAGTACCAGGCTGAGCACCCCGATCGGCTGCACGATCGCCAGTGGCGCGAGGGAAAGCGCGGTGATGTGCAGGGCGCTGCCGGTCACCGCGAGCGCGGTTCCGGCCAGCCACCGCGGGGTGCGGAGGACCCGCCCCAGCGCGCCGGCTCCCAGCGTCTCGCTGTCACTCGTGGCGCGGACCGCGCCGTGCTGCAGCCGGACGGCCGCGGCGAAGAAGCACGCCGCGAGCATCGCGCAGCCGACGGCGATCAGGATCGGGATCATCGCGGCGCCTTCCGTACGATCAGGGCCACTGCGACGAGCAGCACCAGTTCGGCGCCGAGCGCGAGCCGTTCGAGAAGGCCTTCCGGCAACGCCGGCACGATCTGGGCGAGTCCGAAGGCCGCCGCCGTGACCATGCCCACCACACTCAGGTGGCGGATCCGCCTGGCCCCGGAAGTCCACAGTGGATTCGACGCCAGTGTTTTCGCCAGTGTCCAGCAGGCCAGCGGAAAGCAGGTCAAGAACAGCGCGCCGCCGAGCCGATGGATCTCGCCGTGCAGCGTCGGGTCGTCGGCGGTCCGGTTGCCCTGGAACACCGCGACGAGCAGCAGCCCGGCCGCCCACAGTCCGAAAAGGACGTTCGTCGGTGTGGAGCGGAGCAGGCCGATGTCGGTCATGGCCGCGGAGAGCGCGAGACCGCTGAGAAGCACCAGCACGATCGCCCCGGCGAACCAAGCCCGGCCGGGGGTGAAGAACGCGTAGTCGCTGACCGGGTCCCGGATCGCGTCGACCCGCTGCCACAGCGCGACGGTGAGATAGCAGATCACGACCTGGGCGCTACCGGCCAGCGCCACCGCCAGCCGGGCGAGCACGTCGGCCCGGGCGCGGAGCCCGGATCCGGGCTTGGCCGGTCCGGTGCTGAGGGTGGTCGTCACCCCATGAACGGTGGCCGCGGATCATGAGAGTTCGATGAAGATCCGGTGGGCTTTAGTTAAGAACCCGCCGCGCTATTGATGGGAAGGTCAAACGTGACGTGCCCTTCGCGCTCGCGAAACTGCCGTGGGTGAGCGGGCACGAGGTGACGCCCTGAACGACGCGTTCGTGTCACTCAACGACAGCAACGCGTCGTTCATGGCAGGCCCAGCGACGCCACGTTTGGCTTTCCCATCAATAAGAACCCGCTGCGTCAAGAACCGCCGCGCTTCAACGTCATCGACACCCGTGCCCCGCCGGACTCGGTGTTCGCCGCCGAAACCGTGCCGCCGTGCAGGTGCGCGACCTGTTCGACGATCGCCAGGCCGAGCCCCGAGCCGGGGAGCGCCCGCGCGGCCTCGGCGCGGTAGAACCGATCGAAGACGTGCGGCAGATCCTCCTCCGGGATGCCCGGTCCTTCGTCGGTGACGATGATCCGCACGGCGTCGGCGTCGGCCACCACGCTCACGCGGACGGTGCCGCCCGCCGGGCTCCATTTGGCCGCGTTGTCGAGCAGGTTCAGCACCGCGCGTTCGAGGGAAACCGGGCGCCCGAGTACTTCGGCGGCGATCAGGGACGTCTCGAAGCGCACCTGGGGTGCCCGCGGCCGGGCCCGTTCCACGGCGGTCGCGACCACGTCGGCCGGTGCGAGCCGCTCCAGCGGTTCCGGAGTTGTGTCCTCTTTGGACAGTTCGACGAGCTCGCCGACGAGTGTCGACAGTTCGATGGACTGGACGTCCAGATCGGTCAGCAGCCTGCTCCTGTCCTCCTCGGACAGGACTTTGGCGGGATCGGTCTGCGTGGATGAGCAGTTCGACGTTGGCGCGCAGGCTCGTCAGCGGTGTCCGCAGCTCGTGCCCGGCGTCCTCGATCAGCCGTCGTTGCGCCGCCCGGGAACCGGCGAGCGCGGCGAGCATCGCGTTGAACGCCTCGGCCAGCCGGGCGATCTCGCCTTGGCCGCTCACCGGGATCTTCGCGGTCAGATCCTGCGTGCGGGCCACGCGCTCGGCCCCGGCCGTGAGCACGTCCACCGGCCGCAACGCCGCGCGGGCCACCACCAGGCCGACCAGCGCGGCCACCGCGATGCCGACGAGCCCGACCAGACCGTGCCACAGGCCCAGTTCGGCCAGTGTGTTCTCGATTCCCTCGGCGTCCCTGGCCACCTGCGCGGCGCCGTCGGTGCGCTGCACCGTCCACACGCGATACCGGTCGTGGCCGATCTTGACGATCTCGGTTTCGTCGGCGACCTGGCCCGCCGCGACCTGACGCGCGTTCGCACTCACCGGGATGGACGGCGCCTCCCCGGCGGCGCCCGCGGCGTTCCCGGACCGGTCCAGGAACTGGACGGTGATCCCGGGGGAGCGGTCGGACCCGGACTCCGGGCTTCGCCGATCGGCCGTGGCCAGCGTCGTCAGCGCGTCGGCAGGCGACTCGGTCTTGGCCGCGAGCTGTGCGTACGTGTGCAGTTGAGCGTCGAACTGCTGGTAGAGCTTGGCCCGCACCAGCAGCCACGACGTGAGCGAGACGCCCACTATGGCGACGGCGACCGCTGTCGCGGCCATCACCGTGAGCCGGGTCCGCAGCGACATCTCCCGCCACCGTCGTCGCCGCAGCCACCCCTTCACAGCGGGTTCTCCCGCAGGACGTACCCGACCCCGCGCACGGTGTGCAGGAGCCGTGGCTCACCGCCGGCTTCGAGCTTGCGGCGCAGGTAGCTGACGTAGACGTCGAGCCCGTTCGAGGACGCGCCGAAGTCGTAGCCCCACACCTGCTCGAACATCACCGTCCGGGTCAGCACCGTCCGCGGATGGCGCAGGAAGGTCTCCAGCATCGCGAATTCCGTCCGGGTCAACCGGATCGGCCGGGGTCCGCGGGTGACCTCCCGGGTGTCGGGGTCGAGGACGAGATCGGCGAAGGACAGGTGGTCACCACCGGTGCCCGGCGGGCTGGGCGGGCCCGCGGCGTATTCGGTCCGCCGCAGGAGCGCCCGGACCCTGGCGAGCAGTTCCTGCAGGGCGAACGGCTTCGCGAGGTAATCATCGGCCCCCGCGTCCAGCCCGGCGACCCGGTCGGACACGTCAGTGCGCGCAGTGAGCATCAGCACCGGGACGTAGTTGCCCTCGGCTCTCAGTACCCGGCAGCTGTCGAGCCCGCCGAGCACCGGCATCATCACGTCCAGGATCACCCCATCGGGTTTTTCCGCCCGGATGAGGTCGAGCGCGCGGGCGCCGTCGGCCGCGATCGACACGGTGTAGCCCTCGAACCGCAGGGTCCTGGACAGCGAATCGCGCACGGCGGCTTCGTCGTCGACGATCACAATGTGCACGGCGCTCCTCGGGTCTCCTTTCTTCACACCTTAACCAGCCGCCGAAGGCAAACTCCGGTTTAACCACCGGAGGGTCAGTTGTTTCCGTTGGGGCCCTTAGCGTCGGCATTGTGCAGACAATGGCTTTGAACATCCTTGACTCGCGGTCGCTGCTCACCGGGCTCGGCGCGTTCGGCGTTTTCCTGGTGATGTTCGCCGAAACGGGCTTGCTGATCGGGTTCTTCCTGCCCGGTGACTCGCTGCTGTTCACCGCGGGAGTGCTGGCGGCCACCGGCGTGCTGGGCGGCGGATCGTCGTTGCTGACGCTGATCATCTCGGCGGCGGCGGGCGCTCTCACCGGCGCCCAGGTCGGTTACGTGATCGGCCGCCGCGGCGGAACCGTGCTGCTGAAGCGGATCAACCGGCCCAGCGTGAACGAGGGCGTCGAGCGGGCGTCGAAGCTGCTGGAGAAGTACGGGCACGGCAAGGCGATCGTGCTGGCGCGGTTCATCCCGATCGTCCGCACGGTGCTCAATCCGCTGGCCGGCATCGTCGGTGTGCCCGCGCGGACGTTCGCGATCTGGCAGATCCTCGGGGGTCTGTTGTGGACGGCCGGGGTGATCTTGGCCGGCTACGCGCTCGGGTCGTCGGTGCCGAACATCGACACCTATCTGCTGCCGATCATCGCGGTGGTCGTGCTCGTGTCGCTGAGCCCGTTGCTCGTGGAGTTCTACCGCTCGCGCCGCGCCAAGCGCACGTCCTGATCGACCTCTTGAGCACCGACGGGCAGCAGCAGGGTGAACGTCGGCGGCGCCGGGGTGGTCAGCCGTAGCCGTCCGCCTTCGGCCTCGGCGAGGCTGCGGGCCAGCGCCAGCCCGATGCCGTTGCCGTCGCCCGTGCTCGCCCCGCGGGCGAACAGGTCCAGGTCTCCGCTGACGCCGGTGCCTTCGTCGGTCACGTCGATGGCGACGGCGTCACCCGCGTCGCGGACGGTCACGGTCACGGTGCCCCGGCCGTGGGTGACGGCGTTGTCCAGCAGCACCCCGAGCACCTGGCGGACGGCGACCGCCGACGCCGTGGGCTTCTGGGATTCGGTCCGCAGCTCCCGGGATTCGATCCGCAGCTCCCGGCCCTGTCCGGTGAGCATGCCGCGCCAGCTCTGGCGCACCTCGTCGAGCAGGGCGTCCAGATCCATGACCGTGCGTGGGGTGCGGGTTTCCCTGGCCAGGGTCAGCAGGTCATCGATCGTGTTTTCCAGCCTGTCCGCCGAGGTGATCGCCGAGGTGATCGCGCCGCGGAGGTCCTCGTCGGGGGTCTCCAGGGCGTCTTCGAGCTGCATCCGCAACCCGGTCAGCGGCGTGCGCAACTGATGTGAGGCGTCCGCGGAGAACGCGCGCTCCCGCTCCAGTGTCTTGCCGATCCGTTCGGCGGTGGTGTCCAGCGCGTCGGCGACCTGGTCGATTTCGGAGATCCCCGCGCGGTGGGCCCGTACCGTGAAATCGCCCTCTCCCAACCGTTCCGCGGACGCCGAGAGCTCTTCGAGCGGACGTGCCAGCCGCGCGGCCAGCCCACGGGCCACCAGCCAGGTGGCGCCGACGGCCACCGCGGCGAGCCCGAGCATCGCCAGCCAGGTCAGGATGTTCCGGCGGTCGAGTTCACTCTGCGGGGTCGCGGCGCGGACGATGCCGGTCAGCGTGGCGCCGTTGATCACCGGGACGGCGATCACCAGGTCGCCGCCGACCTCGCCAGTCGACAGGTCGGTGTCGCGGGCGGCCATGACCACGGAGTCGGCTGTCGCCGGGCCGATGCCAAGGCGAAGGTGCCCGTCCGGGGAGTACAGCCCCACGTTGTCCTCGGCGGCCGTTGGCGGAAGTACGGGGGTGCGGCCGGGGTCGGAGAGGTCGTCGGCCATCGCCAGTGCGGCGGAATCGGCGGCGCGTTCGAGTTCGGCGCGTTCGTCGTCGAGGTAGTACCTGGCCACGATGAAGGCGAAGGGCAGGCCGAACAGGCCGATGGCGAGCACGGCGGCCACCACGGTCAGGGTGACGATACGTCGGCGCACGGTCTCCGGCTTTCTGTCCATCGTGGACGTGGTGCGTTATTCATCGGGGCGTTCGAGGCGGTACCCGTGTCCACGCAGGGTCGAGATCTGCGGCGCCTGGACCGGGGCGCCGGACTCGGCGAGCTTGCGGCGCAGCGCGGCGATGTGCACGTCGAGGGTTTTCGTGGAGCCGTACCAGTGCTCGTCCCAGACGTCGTTCATCAACGTGCTCCGGCTGACCGCGATGCCCGGCTCCCGCGCGAGCCTGGCCAGCAGATCGAACTCCTTGGCACGCAAGGTTATTTCCTGGCCGCCGACACTGGCCCTACGACTCGCGACGTCGAGTTGGAGCGACCCGATCGTGATCGCCGCCGCACCGCCGCTGCCTGTCGCGCCCCGCCGGAGGTGCGCGCGAACGCGGGCGTGCAGTTCGGCCAGTCGTACCGGTTTGGTGAGATAGTCGTCGGCTCCCGCTTCCAGCCCGACCACGACGTCCATCTCATCCTGGCGGGCGGTCAGGATCACCAGCACCGCGGCCGGGGTCAGCACCCGCATCCGGCGGCAGACCTCGACCCCGTCGAGATCGGGCAGTCCGAGGTCGAGCAGCACCAGGTCGAATTCACCGCGGGTGGCTTCTTCCAGCGCTTCACGGCCGGTTTCCCGCCAGACGACCTCATAACCGTGCCGCCGCAGACTGGTCTGGAGCACGTCGCCGATCGTCTTGTCGTCTTCCACCACCAGCAATCGGGACATGTTCGCAGCGTAGCCACAAGTATCCGGTCACGTCGAACTCGCCACGTCCCCGAAAAGGTAAACCCGGATTTTGCCGGCAGTGAGCCGGATGCTGGCGTGGCAGCCGATATCCTCGCGGCCTCGACGACCATCCACTGTGGATACCCCGTGCCGAAGGTTCTTGCCTGCCACTAACTCTGAGCTGGCTCGGCGCGCACCCCCGGATCCTTACCGTCGAAATCATGGTGAAGGAAAAGCGTAGCAAGAAAAAGAAGGTCAAGATCGCCGCTGTCGTCGCGCTGGTGCTCTTGATCTATCCCGCGGTCACCTACGTCCGGGCGCTGACCTATCCCGGTGCCGCGACGTTCGCCGCGCGCACCTCGGACTGGGCACGGCAGATGGGCGCGGGGCCGCTGGTCAACGCGGCGGAGAACTGGTGGTACACCCGGCACCAACCCGCCGACGGCACGCCGAGTGCCGGGTCACTTCCGGCGGCCCAGGCCACCACCGCCGCTCCGAGTGGCCCGAAGAACCTGGCGGTGTCCGCCAATCCCGTTCCCGGAGAAGGGGAGTGGGTTCCTGGCGCCCGTAACCCGGCAGGCGTTGTCGCCGGCTACACGACGTTCGTCCGGCCGGATGTGGGCCACGCCAGTGTGGTCGCGGGAATCGCGCTGCTCGACCAGAATTTCACCCGGGCCCTGCTCATCGCCGGCACGAAGGAACCCGGCGGGTCGGGCTGGCCTGAAGGCGCGCAAGTGCCCGGCGCGTCCCGGCCCTCGTTGCTGGCGACCTTCAACTCCGGCTTCAAGTTCTCCGACACCGGCGGCGGGTTCTACGCCGACGGGCGGGTCGCGCAGCCGCTGGAGAACGGCTACGCCTCCGTCGTCATCGACCGCTCCGGCAAAGTGTCGATAGGGCAGTGGGGACGTGACTTCACCCTCACCCCGGACGTGGTCGCGGTCCGGCAGAACCTCGAGCTCATGGTCGAC
>Ga0193717_1001941_pt1 | contig 12285 bp, 11 predicted proteins | sample U2c2metaG_FD_145900 | JGI IMG/M metagenome (GOLD analysis project Ga0193717, IMG submission 145900) | Soil microbial communities from a riparian zone of the East river system, Colorado, United States - U2c2 | ecosystem: Environmental > Terrestrial > Soil > Riparian zone | place: USA: East River...
ACTTTAGCCCATGCGCTATTTCCATATTCTATTCTGGCCCGTGCTGGTAGGGGCCTTTATTGTCGCTTTCATCCAGCTCAAAGACAAAACCTATTTACAAAATGATACCGCCCCACATGGCATCGTATCCCTCGAACTAGGCGGCAGCTACCAGCGGGACACCGCCATTATCCAGTCCTGGAAAACGGATACGCTGGATCGCACCTCCGTAACCCTCTGCCAGCCTACCCCCCAGCCTATCAACCGGCTTCACAAAGCCCGCTTCGACGTCCAATTAGATTATCTCTTCATCCTCCTCTATACCGTCCTGGGCATCATCATCATCCTCGCCCTCCAAAACCGGGTCAAACAAATAGGCCACTGGTTCACCCGCCTGCTCATCGGACTCGTCCTGCTCGCAGGCATTCTCGACTGCATCGAAAACACAGGCCTGCTCCACTTCATCAACGACGGCCTCAAAAACACCCAGTCCGCCGGAGCCGGCATCACCACCATAACCAAAGCCGCCGCAGCGATCAAATTCATTATCTTATTATTATTAATAGGCCTCTACCTCCCCCTTACCCTCATCATCCGGGACAACCGCCTCCTAACCCTCTCCAACTACATCCGCATCAAAACTTTCCAGGTCTTCCGCTACCGCGTCCTCCTCATCGGACTCGCCTTTTTCTCCCTCCCCATCTGGATGATGGACCAGGGACAAGACCTGCTTATCAATATAAATTCCTCCGATCAGGGTGTCTTCCTCTTCATGACCGTAGTCCTTGTCGCCGCCTTCCTCAACTGGTGGCTCGCCAAACTCTTCTTCGAAAACAAAGCCCTAAGACCCATCTTCCCCTTCAAAGAGCTGCCTGTCACCGAACCCGAAGAAGAAAAACAAGAGAAAAAAGCATCCCGCTTCCTCGGCGTCGCGACAATTATCATCCCGGCAGTGGCCATTGTCAACGCCCTCCAGGTCATCCGCATGCCCTCGATGCTGGATGTCGCCCCCGCACCAATCTGGCTGATCGGCTTACTGGCCGTCTTCTTCGCGCTGATAAAGCACAACGTCATAGAAAACACCTATATAAGACTCCAGCAAAAGCAGGGACCAAAAAAAAGCAAATACATCGCCTTCCTGACCCTCTTCCTCCTGGCTATCGGAATACCAACGATCATCCGCCTCACCGCCATCCAGGGTTCCAGCAACACCCCGCATTCCCTGATCTTCCTGTTCTGGCACCTCGTCTTCCTGGCCCTTGCCTTCCTGGTCTTCGTCAGCATCAGGACCTGCATTTATAAAGAAGGCCTCGCTGGCAGCCGGATCGGAGCGCCAATCGTAATCGCAGCACTGCTCCTCTCCATTAGTTTTATCCTTTTCAATATCTTCCCACAGGCCATCCTTGCCCTGGACTGTAATTTCCTGAGCCTCCCCGTCCTCCTCTCAGGGATCATTACTTACATCCTTTTACTCACCCTCCTCATCCGCATCAGCCTCTGGCGAAAGACCAATTTTGTCCTCTTCTTTATTCTTATAGCCGTCACGATTTCGATTTCTGTCGACAACGATTATCATTCCGTAAGAACGATGGACACGACAGCAAAGCAACAGCCCGCTCAGCTGGAAGACTATTTCAAACAATGGCTGCTAAAAAGAAAGGACGAGATCAACAAGTCTTCCACCTATCCCGTATTCCTCGTCAACAGTTACGGCGGCGGTATAAAAGCAGCCGCCTTCACCAACCTCGTCGTCACTTATCTTGATTCTACGCTCATCGCAGCCGGCAACAAAGGTTTCGAACATTATACCTTTTCCTTCTCAGGCGCATCCGGCGGTACAGTAGGCTCCGCCGTTCAGTGTGCCTATCGCGCCCGGCACCTCGACAGCAGCGGTTATACCCTCGATCATTTCTCCGGCTTTTATGACCATGACTTCCTCACTCCCACGCTGGGCGCTATGTTCGGCAGGGATATCTGGGCATCCATAACGGCCCAGCATAGCTGGCGCGACCGCATCGCCGTCCAGACCGATATCTGGGAAGGCTTCGGAAAAAAGACGCTGGACCTCGACCTGTCCGTTCCCTTTGACGCCTTATGGGATACAGGCAGATCAAATCCGGCCCGATACGAAGTGCCGCTATTATTCTCCAACACTCTCAACGTCGACAACGGCCAGAAAGGCATCTGCGCCCCCGTCGTACTAAATAAAGCCGATTTCCCCGGCTCTATCTTCATCCGTTCCAGGCTGGATTCCATCAATGCTCATCGCGGCGACAAGCCCATGCAGGACCTGTCCCTCCTGACCGGCGCTTTCTTAAGCGCCCGCTTCCCCTTCATCAGCCCCTCAGGTAAAATGGGGCCAGGTTATCATTTTATGGATGGCGGTGCCAAAGACAATTCCGGTGCTTCCACCTCGGAAGGCATCTTTATCAGTCTCAGTAAGGAAATGCAAAAAGAGAAGAAGACTCATCCGCTTTCGGAGATAGATAGCCTGATGAGGAAAGTACATTTTTATTTCATTTCGATCACCAACAACCCCTACTTCATCCGCGACGAACGAAAGCTGGTTTCCAATCGATGGGAGCCCATCAGCCCGCTGGTCGGCATCATCAACAGCGGCATCTCAGGCAATGCAGTAGAAGCCGACAGAACCCTCCAGCAACGGTATTCAGCCGACACCCTGGGCGGCGGTTTTCACGCCGGCTACAACTCGGTCTGGATCACGGGTTCCTGTGTAGAGTATAACGATGGAAAATGGTATGAACCGGTCTTACCGCTGGGATGGCAGATCTCATCCCCTTCCGTACAAAGACTACATTCGTCTTTCGATGCCACAGGCATTCACTATTATAGGAACGATGGTATCCCAAAAATTCTGCAGATCATAAAACAGGCACTATAACTTAGCTATCTTATACGTCTCAGTAGACTGCCCGCTTTGCACCCGAATGATCATCATCCCTTTCGGCGCACGGGAAACATCCAGGCTGGCCTGTCCGCCAACGATCGTCCCCGATTGCATTACCTTCCCATCGAGGGTAAACAGCGTATATCCGACAGTCCCGGCACCACTGACGGTCACATTCACAAAATTAACCACCGGATTAGGCCAGCAGCTCACAGCAACAGCGCCGGCCCCACCCACTTTCTTAACCGCCGAATAAGAAGCCTCACCATCCGCACTCACGATCTTTATTCTGTAAAAATTAGCAGCAGCCGGGCTGGCATCTGCAAAAGAATAAACCGTATTACCCGCCAAAGCCGCAACAACTCCGATCTCGCTGTACTTCACCCCGTCCCCGGACCGCTCAACGACAAACTCCGAAACATCCGTTCCGCCGGCAATCGCCCAGCTAAGCTGATTCGAAGACCCAGCCGCAACAGCATCAAACGACACCAGGTCCAGCGCTAATACAATAGGCGGATTCTGTATGATCAGGTTATCGATCTCAGGTAAAGCCGACCCGCTTCCATCCATAGCCGAACCGATAGTAGCATTCCCGCTGCCCCAGACCAGGGGTGAACCCGCAGCTACGGTATAGGTAGCCTTGGTCACACCATCCAATGATAAAGTGCCGATCCCGGTTACATTGTTGTATACAAAACGATAGGTGTGAAAAGCCCCGTCATTGGGAGCGACAAATCCCGCATTACTATTCATCGGCGTGATCGTACCGCCTATATTCACCGTAAACTTCACATATATAGCACCGGTAGCAATGCCGAAATCAAGATTTCCCAGCGTAAAAAAGCTGGCGCCGTTCTCCCGCCTTGCAAAATCTATACTGATATCAATCCCGGGCATGGTGTTAAACGTAGACCCGGCCATCGTCATATTAATATCATGACCGTTCGCCGCCAATCCATTCGTCCCGCCGACACCACCCGAAACCGACGTGGCAAAACCACCATAACCGGTGGCATTAGGACCGACAACAGCATTTGTGACAGGACTATTATCCCAGGTAAACTGACTGACCACCTGGGCGTGGCCGGAAAAGGCCATCAGGAGAAATAGGATTTGGATGTAAATAGTCTTAGTCATAACGGGGTTGTATAGGTAGCAACGCTGAAACAAGCCAAATGCCAAGCTACAACAAATTGACTACCAATGACTAAAACGATTAAATGCCCTTTTTATTTTTCCAGGATTGGGACAATCCTCCTGAAATGAGCAAACTCTCTTATCTTAGGTCCTGAAATTTCAATTATGAGCTCATCAAATAGAAGAAAATTCATTGGCGCTGCCGCGGCCCTTGCAGTAGGCACAGTCACAGCCAAAGCCGCCACAGTTGCAGCCAAAACAGCCTCCGCAGCACCTCAACAACGCCCCCCGCTGGTCCACCACGTCTTTTTCTGGCTGAAGAACCCGTCGTCCACAGCCGACCGCGACAAACTGGTGGAAGGTGTAAAAACCCTCGCCAAAATAGAGACCGTAAAAGAATTACACGTCGGCATACTCGCCAGCACAGAAAAAAGAGACGTAGTGGATACCACCTGGGCCGTATCCGAACTCATGTTCTTCAACGACATACAGGGTCAGGCCACCTATCAGCAGCATCCCGTACACCTCGAGTTCATAAAGAACTACGGCCACCTATGGGAAAAAGTAATTGTATATGACGCAATGCAAGCTTAAGGCGCCTCATCATCCAAATCAATAGAAGGCCAGCTCTAGCTGACCCCTAACAATTCCACCTCGAATACGAGTGTGCTGTTCGGCCCGATCTGCCCGCCAACCTGCCTGTCGCCATAACCCAGCTGGGGCGGGATAAAAAATCTCCACTTGCTGCCTGTCGGCATCAGCTGCAAACCCTCTGTCCAGCCCTTTATCACCGCATTCAACGGAAAAGTAGCCGGCTGGCCACGCTGGACTGAACTATCAAAGACCGTCCCGTCGATCAGCGTACCGTGATAGTGACAGGTAACCTTATTGCTGACAAGAGGTTTCGCACCACTGCCTTCCGTGATGATCTCATATTGAAGACCGCTGGGCAGGGCAACAATACCCGGCTTTGCCTTGTTGGCTTCCAAAAAATCCTGCCCCGCCTTAAGATTGGCAGTCGCCTTCTCATTTTTCATATTGAATAGTTTATCCGCAAGACTCATGTTTTTACGTTTTTGCAAAGATAGAACATTACGCTTACCACCAATATTTACTCAATTGTCATAAATTTGCCGCTTCAATGACTAAAAAGACCTATCTAACCTATATTCTCATCTTAGGAGCACTCACCGCCCTCGGACCTTTTTCGATAGACATGTACCTGCCGGGCTTCGAGGACATAGCCAAAAGCCTCCACACCTCCGTAGCGACAGTGGCCCTTTCCCTTTCCAGCTATTTCATCGGTATTTCGCTCGGACAGCTTTTATACGGCCCCCTGCTGGACCGCCATGGCCGGAAAAAGCCCCTCTACGTCGGCCTGACCCTCTACCTGGTAGCCACAGTATTTTGCATGCTGGCAAAAGACATCCACTCCCTCATCATACTCCGGTTCATCCAGGCTGTAGGATCCTGCGCCGCACAGGTAGCAGCCATGGCAATGGTACGTGACCTCTTCCAGCCAAAAGAAAGCGCAAAGGTCTTTTCCCTGCTCCTGCTCGTTCTGGGCGCATCTCCCATGATCGCCCCCACCGCCGGAGCCTATATCGTTGTCAACTTCGGCTGGCGCACCATCTTCCTCGTCCTGCTGATCCTGGGTGTGCTCATCACCCTCCTGACCATCTTTTTCCTACCGGAAAGCTACCCCGCCAACAAGAATTTTTCCCTGAAACCCAGACCCATTATCAACAATTTTATCTCCGTCATTCGCGAACCCCAATTTCTTGTCTACGTGCTCGTAGAATCCCTCGCCTTTGCCGGTCTCTTTGCCTATGTCACCGGGTCCCCCATCGTCTTCATGGAGATCTATCATGTCGACAAAAAGACCTATGGCTGGATCTTCGCCTTCCTGTCCATTGCCTTCATCGGCCTGAGCCAGTTCAACAGCCTGCTCCTGAAAAAATATAGTAGTGAGAAAATTATCTGGGTCGCACTCTCCGCCCAGGTCATAGTAGCAGCCCTCTTCCTCGCCGGTAATCTCGCCGGCTGGTACGGCCTCCCCCAAACTATCCTCTTTATCTTCCTATTCCTCGCCTATCTTGGCTTTACCAATCCCAATGCAGCAGCCCTCTCTCTTGCCCCCTTCTCCAAAAATGCCGGCAGCGCTTCCGCCCTCCTCGGCGCCCTCCAAATGGGTGTCGGCGCACTGGCCGCAGTAGGCATCGGCGCCTTCAGCAACGGCACCTCAAACCCGATGATCGCCATCATGGCCATCACCTCCCTTGCCGCCCTGCTCATCCTCATCGCCGGCAAACGCAGCGGTAAGCTGGTCATCTCCGCCGGCTCCCCCGACGCCGCGCCAATAGGACACTAGCATTCACAAAATGGGGGGAAACTTACTTAACTTAAGCCGTCCTTTTTTTATTCGGGTCTTGCCTGATCATAAACACACTGTATACTATGATCACATTTTCAAAAATTTCAAATACAACTGTATAGGGGAATCTTTTCATTTTGCCTTGTCGGACAGGCTTATCATAGTAAGAATAGGACGTGGGATTCCGGAGCAGGCTATCATAAAAACTTTCTAATTCTTCTAAAAATTCGACACCGAGGCCTTCCCTTTGTAATTCGTACCAGTCAAATGCTTCAAAAACCTCTACTGCTGCCAGAGGTCTGATCTCGAGTTTAAAGGCCATTCCTTTGATCTTTATTCAGCGCCATATTCTTCACTTCCTCCCAACTGTAAGAATTACCTTCTCCCCGAAGATATTTTTCTCTTTCTTCGAGGATAAGTTTTTTCCGGAGATCAGTTGCGTCGGCTTCGCCCTTTATGCCGACGAAATTTTTGGCAACGCTTAAAAGGGATTCCTTCTGGACTGAAGAAAGTCTTAGCCAGTATTGCATGAACTCATTATCCAATCCTGAAGTGGCGGCCATAAAAGACATTTTTACAAATTTACCCTTAATTTATTGGTCATCCAAATAGGCATAAATTTCTCATAATCAATGTCATGGCAACCTCGCCACCAACCCCTCCGGCAACACCCTAAGTATTTGATATATGATCTTCCACTTAAACCCCGGCACAACCGTAAACCCATTCCCCGCCCCCACAATCTTCCCCGCAATAAATCCCGGCTCCATCAGCAACGACTCCGGCAAGTCAAGCCCCGCCGTCATCTTACTACGAATATAACCCGCGATCACCGCATTCACCACCACCCCGCGCGCAGACAAATACTGCCTCAGCCCCGCCAAATAGCTCGTCAACGCAGCCTTGGTACTCCCATAAATAAAATTACTCTTACGACCACGCACACCCGACAAGGACGACAACCCAACGATCCGCTCAAGATGATCATTCGTCGCATCCATCGCAATAATATTCAGGATAGACACCGCCCCCGCATACATCACATTCATCATCCGGTACGTCCCCTCCCAACTCACCAGTGCCTCCTCGTTCGTAACCTGGAAACCCGCCGCATAAACCACAATATTTGGCTTTGTAAGCAGCGAGGCATAAAATGCAGCATGGGAAGTAAAATCCGTCGCATCCCAACGCCGGATCATCACACCCGCCGTCGACTCCTCCCCCTCGCTCACCCGCATTCCTCGCGCCGCCGCAAAAGCACCGATCTCCTCCACACTCCGCGATGCCGCAATAACCCTATACCCGCGAAGAACATACAATACCATCGCCTCCTTCGCCACATCCGAATTAGCCCCCAATATCAATACTGTCTTCATGGCTTACTGCAAATTTCAATGCCCTGCGGACCCGCGATCACCGCCTTGTGAGCCATATTAAAAAATAAAGAATGCTCCAATATCCCCGCGATGCTCTTAACCCGGTCATTCAGCAGGGCCGGCTCAGGAAATGTCGTAAACCAGTTGTCGATCAAAAAATTCCCCCGCTCCGTTACCACGGCCCCATCCTTGACAGAACCAGCCATCCTCAATTCCGACTTTGAAGGACTAAAAAATTTCTTCAGCCTATCTGACACATATCCCAGGGCCTCCGGGATCACCTCCACCACCAATGGATACTGGCCATCCAGCCGGTCCACCTTCTTGGAAGAATCCCCCACCAGCACAAACTCAGATGCCATCGCAGCCAGAACTTTCTCCGAAGTGTGAACCCCGCCCCCGCTCTTCAATGCCGTCAGCCTCCAGTCGAACTGATCACAGCCATCAAAATAAAGGTCCAGCGAAGCCAGCCAACCCGCCTCCACAACTTTAAATCCCTCCCCCAACAACAACCTCCGCGTAGAAAAAGATGACGTTACCATTGTCAGCGACTCGAACAAGGCAGCATCCTCCTTAATAAACCCAACTATATGTCCCATGGTAGACCCGGCCCCAAGGCCAACAGTCATCCTCGGTTTTACAAACTTTAGCGCTTCTTTAGCGGCGTCTTTTTTATAATCCTGCATAGGGCAAATTAAATTATTTTCTTAATCCGCCCATCTCCAACTTTTCTATAGCCTGTCCATACCTCCTTCCCAATTCCCTCGCCGACTGCGTATCAAAATGCACCTTATCCCCCTTATCCGTCAACCCCTCCGCACTCACAACACCTGTATTTGCAACAACACCAGGCAACCGGTCAATCACCGCATTGATCGGCTCACTCTTCGCAAAATACCCGATCTCACCTGCCACAAAAGGCAGCGCCGGGGCATTCAGATCAGTGCGAAACCGCTGGATCAGGACTTTCAACTTCCCCATATATATCGCAGCATTAGCTGTATTATTATCAGACTCTCCCTGGTGCCAGATGATCCCCTTCAATTGACCCCGGCCCAACGCAACCCTGGCCCTCCGAATAGCGTCATCATATGGATGCAGCCCATTCAAATAAGTCGAGTCCGGTTCCCATACACGAATCGGCGAACCACCCACTGCACAAGGGATTAACCCTATTCTCTTACTCCCTCCATTTCGAAGTATTTCCCTGGCAAATGCAATACCGGGCCCTACCCCCACTATATCCGGCTTGTCAAAATGCAGCGGGTCCGTAGCCGGCACCCAGTTATCGCTCTTATCCAGCATTAGAATACGGGAATCGGTCAGCTTGCTGGAATCATCCAGGGGAGCCCTGCCCGCCATATTGGACTGACCAACCAAAAGGTACAGATCAAGCGAATCCTGGTCCCGTTTGTCAAAAAAGTCGACGAGAGAATAAACATTCCGGTTGAGATTACGCATCCGCAGAACCAGAGGCTGATATAGCTGGTATTCCGTGTTCACTATCCCCTTGTTGGCATCGGTATTGGAAGGGTCAGCCTTCGTATTTGTAGGATCGTTATCCTGGTATTTGAACCATTGAAAGCCCACGCAATTCCCGGATTCTAGCAATGCCAATGCAAAGAATTTCCCCCTGTCCTCCTGCGTCTTCACGATCCATCCGGCCCCGGAATAATTGGTCATGTGCGAATCTTCCCCTTTAGTGTACCATTCCGTCACCAGGAAAGGCTTCCCGCTCCAAACCTCCCAATTATGCATGTCCGACGCAACAGGCGTCCATACCCTGTAATAGTTGATGGCAATGACGTCCACATAATGGCCGACGACGTTGAAAAATGGCGCTACCTTCAATTCATTCGAATGTAGACGGCTGCCAAGATATAGGTGATTTGGATCGTATTTTTTGATGGCCTTCGAGACGATGGAATAATACCTGTCAGCCATATAGGCCAAAAATTCATTCCGCAAAGAATCCGTGATACCTTCAGGACGAATATCCCTTTGCTCCATCCATCGGCGAGCGGCCTGGCACCCATAGTCGGTCGTATCCTTCTTTGCCAGGTAACGATCCAGGCTCTGCCTTTCGAAAGGCAGTTCGTTATCGGAAAAATAACCAAAGAGATTAGGATCATCCTTGTTGACAGCAAGATCTTTCGCATATTCATCACAAAAACTCGCAAACTGCGGATCGAATACGAAGATGGTCCGGTCAGGATAACCGGTATGACCAGGGTCCTGGTAGGTACCGCCCCGCTTTTTCCCATAGTCGCTCATGAAATTTCTTATGATGGTATAAGCCAGGGGCCGGGTCTTCTGCAGCCCCGAACGCCGGAAAGCATTCACATCGCTCCAGGCGCCAAGAGCATTGAACCCAAACTCCTCCAGCATCTCCTGCGTCTTCTCCGTCCAGGTCGCTTCATCGCCGAACTCTTTTTTCGACGCAGCCCTTTCCGTCTCCGTAGCAGCGGGAGAGACGTTAACCATGCCGATATTGATAAAGGCATTCCCCTCAGGATCGGCTACCCACCAGCGACCCTTTACTTTAACAGCATGAAAAAATCCCGTAACAGGCAGCCGCATATCCGTCCTGCCACCATATTTATCCAAAACGACAGTTGAGACCCGGTAACCGCCTAACGTCTCAAGACAGCGGGTGGGATAGTCTTTCCATTCCCCATATTCCTTTTCCTTGCTCTTTGCGACCCGGCTCGAAACAGTCAGACTGTATTCTTGCCCCTCGGCCTTCATCAAAAATAAACACGCGAAGGCCAACGCAAGCGTTTTCATTATTTTAAAAAACATAATTATTCATATTTAGTGCTAAAACCCCGTATTCTGTGTGAGTATCGGATTGGTATTGATCTCGCTGATCGGAACTGGGAAAATCAGGTCGTGGTTGTCGATCCGGACGGCAGATCCGTATTTGGCAAAGTAATTGTTCATGACCGTTATAGCCTGCCCCGTTCGAACCAGGTCGAACCAACGATGGCCCTCCATATTAAGCTCCAGCCTTCTTTCATTCCCGATCGCCACCCGTAGCGAATCCTGCGTCACCGTCCCGGGCAGGTCCGCCAGCCCCGCCCGCTCCCGAACCCGGTTGATATAGGGCAGAGCCGCACCGGTATTCCCCTGCTCGTTCAATACCTCCGCATTCATCAGTAACACGTCCGCATACCTCAACACGATCCAGTCACAATCAGCGTCCCCGTCACTCGCCGGGACATCCGTATATTTTTTCGTATAATATTCCTTGACACCCACAAAATACCCCATGGACGCAGCATACCTTTTGTCCTTTAGAGTGTCATTGGCGACAAAGGCCGAATAAAGGTCCGGAGTGATCGTATTGTACTGACCCGCATTCCCGATGCCCCCCGTGAGAGAAGAGCTGGCAGCAAAATAGTTGGTGAAAGGACTTCCTGTGCCATACCCGCCTTTTGTATACCGCACCGCAAAAATGATCTCCGCATTCATCTCATTGCTGGTAAGGAAAATGCTGGAATATGGCGTCAGCAGTTTACAGGGTTTATTGTCGAAAAGAGTTATGAACTCCTGCAATTTTGCCCCGGCCAGATCATATTCTTTAAGGGTCAGGTATACCTTCGACAACAATCCCTTGGCTGCCTCCTGCGTGGCGCGGCCCAGGTCGGCAGTCGCATAGCTCACCGGAAGGACGCCTTCTGCATCGGTCAGATCCTGGACGATCTGCTTGTAGACAGAATCGGCAGGAGTCCGGCCATAAGTATAGGCATCCTGCACCGTCTCGATCTCTTTCGTCACCAGTGGAAAGTCCCCCCAGATCCGAACAGCATTGAAATAGGCCAGCGCCCGGAGAAATTTCATCTCCGCCAGGTACCGGGCCTTCACCGCAGCATTCATATTCACAGCCGGCGCCCTGGCCAGCACAAGATTACAGCGCGCGACACATTTATAGGTCGCCGTCCACTGACTCTGCAGGATGGCGTTAGCCGAAGTAATGCCAAAGTTCTCGAAATCACCAACCCCTACCCCGTCGACAACGGAAGTGCTGTTGTCCGATGCCACTTCCGCGAATGGCCATATGCCGCGATTGCCACCGCTCTTTCCATATATATCCTGCAGCGAAGAATAAGCAGCTATGACTGCGGCAGCAATACTGGTAGAGTCCTTATAATAGTCGCTCGTGACGATCCTCGTAGGATCCGAAATATCGATAAAGCTTTTCTTACAGGCCGGCAAAAATATCCATTGGACCAGCAGCAGCAGTATTGCAACTTTAGTAGATCTCATATATGTCGATTTCATTTTTTTAAATATTAAAATCCCAGGTTCAATCCCGCGGTAAAAGCCCTTGCAAGCGGATAAGCCCCCTGATCCACGCCATAAGTCGGGTTGGTGGACGTGCTGTAAATATTCGCCTCCGGGCTGTAGCCGAAATATTTCGAGAAGGTATACAGGTTCTGCACCGTTACGTGAAAACTGAGAGACTGGGCCCCCAGCCGCGTAAGGACAGAAGCCGGCAGGTTATACCG
>Ga0193717_1001943_pt1 | contig 12283 bp, 12 predicted proteins | sample U2c2metaG_FD_145900 | JGI IMG/M metagenome (GOLD analysis project Ga0193717, IMG submission 145900) | Soil microbial communities from a riparian zone of the East river system, Colorado, United States - U2c2 | ecosystem: Environmental > Terrestrial > Soil > Riparian zone | place: USA: East River...
ATACGAGAGTCGTCAGGAAGAAATGATCACCTTCCTCAAGACCAATAAACTTATCTCCCTGCCTGACTACCTTGGCCCGTTCTACATTCGTCAACTTCCGGAGGCGTTCAAGCCCACGAGTCCGGGCGGGTTTATGAATCCTCCGGGCGTTTACGACAAAGACCCCAGCGGTTTCTATTTCATTCCCACGTACAATCCGGCCAGCAAGAACTTCTACATTCGCGCGGCGATCGAGGATCCGCGACCCATCCTCGGCCATGAAGGAATTCCCGGACACTTTCTCCAGCTCTCCATCGCTAACCACGTGCCGAATGAGATTCGTCGCCAGCATGGGGACGGCATCTTCGTCGAAGGTTGGGCGCTGTACGGTGAGGAAATGTTGATGCGGACCGGCTTATACCCCAACAACTCTGCGGGGCAGGGGCAGATACTTCGGCTCTCGCGTTACCGCGCCGCGCGAATCGGAGTCGATGTGAATCTGCACACCGGAAAGTGGACCTTTGATCAAGCGGTGAATTATTTCATGGAAGCCGGCGGCCTGGATCGCGAAGCTGCGACTGGTGAAGCTGCCGGCGCTGCAGCAAGTCCAACGCAGAAGATTACCTACATGGTTGGCAAGTGGCAGATCATGAGACTGCTGGGCAAGTATCGCGACAAGCAGGGCCCAAATTTCCGGCTGGGTCAGTTTCACGATGACTTGATGAAGAATGGCAGCTTGCCACTCTCGATTGTTGAGTGGATTCTGCTGGATGATTCGTCTTGCCTGGATCAAGCTTTAAAGTGAGGGATAGTTAGTCGGAAAAGTTGCTACGGACGGCTGTCCGACCTCGTCATAAACTCGAGTATCAGCGGAATGACTTTTCCTGGGACTTCTTCCTGTGGAACATGGCCGGCTTTGTCTATTATCTCAAGCCTGGAATTCGGAATGTCACAGCGCAACTGCTCTCCGATCTCCAATGGAATCACCTTATCCTGCCTTCCCCACAAAATGAGTGTGGGAACGCAAATGGTTTTGTACTTGGCGGTGATTTCGTCGATGTTCTTAGGGATCGCTTGCTTTGCCGTCTGCAGCAGCGCATGACGCCCGCCCTTGGCTGCTATCGGACCGGCATAGGCTTCCACCTGAATCTCAGTGATCTCCCTCTTATCGTAGTAAGTCTTTTTGAGAATCATTCGCGCTGATGTCTTAGCCGGCAAAATGTGAAGCGCAATCCATCCCAGGATCGGCGTTCTGAGAAGCTTAAGGTGCCCGGGTAGTTTTCTGTTGTATCCACCGCTGTCAATCAAGATTAATTTCGAAAAACGGCCAGGATCTTGCTCACAGAGCCTGATCGCCAGTAGCAGTGAGACGGCACCTCCATATGAATTTCCCATTATCGTCAGTTTCTTTAGATCGTGTTCCTGAATAAACCGGTAGATGAGATCTGCCTGTTCATTGATGGAATAATGTTTATCGCGAGGCTTTGGTGATTGGCCGGCTCCTTTGAGGTCTACCAGGATTAACCGGTAGTTGTGAATCAGGTCTGGGTAATCGTTCAGCTTCCGCCAAGTGTAGGTACTTGACCCGAGGCCATGCAGCGCGAGGATCGGATCTCCACCTTCCTTCCCATAAATCTCGCAATGAAGACCAGTATTGGAGCTGCATTCACTGGCTCTACCTGTGGCTTCCTTATCCATAGATTGGCCAAACGCCGAACAATACAGTAACAGGCACAGTGCAAGGCTCCAATCGGCTTTCACAAGACACTTCTCAACACGAGGCGTCATAAAAAACTGGGCTTAGTTTACCGGACGAGACTTAAGTCGCCAGGCGACTGCGACCAACACACTTAGAATTGTCGTCACGATCGCCGACAGCAGGCAAAATTGGCAGAAGTGGCCAATGACGAACGCTTGCACGTAGAGCAGCCAGAGGGTTGTTAGGAACATCAATCCCACCAGAATCGTCAGCAAGGTTCCTGCGAGTTTGTAATCAAAAGCTGCCAGGGTTGCGAGGCTGAAGGCCGAGAAATAGGCGGCTGCTCCGACAAGAGCCAGCGGAACTCCGCGCACAGTGGCGTAGGGACTGCTAAGAACCTCAGAACACCCGCTGACAATAGTGCACTTTACGCTGCGCCCGGAAATGTGTTCGACGGTGAGATAGATGGAATCAGCGAGGCCGGCCAGCGAGACCAGAGCTGCCACGCTGTAAAGAAGCGTTGTTTTTCGAGAGTGGGCACTTGCTTCGAGGTTGTCTGGCACGCTGTATTCCGAAGAGCAACGTATTCGCGTCTAGTGCTTATGGTGATACGTCCACGCTCCAGGTGGCCGCCCTCGCTGATTAAATCGCTTCCGATTCTATTTCCTTACTTTCCCAAGCTCGTGAGTTCAGCATTAATGAGAACTCGAAGTTTGTCTGGTGCCAGAGACTCGAAAGGTACTTCACGCCCGTTGAGAAAGACTGTGGGAGTACCTTTAACCCCCAAGTCGTGAGCGCGCTTTCCGTCCAGAAAGATCCTTTGCTCGACAACCTGACTATTGAGATCTGATCGGAAGCGGTCCATATCAAGTCCAATCTGCTTTGCGTAACCTTCGAACGTTGGGCGCGCGTCAAACTGTTCGTGCCAGACTTTTTGGTTTTCGTACAGCAGGTCGTGCATTTCCCAGAATTTTCCTTGCAGGCCGGCCGCCTCGGCCGAACGGGCGGCGACGAGAGCATGTGCGTGCGTGGGCACCAGCGGGAACTCGCGAAAGACTACGCGCAAGCGCGGCCCAAACTCCTTCTCCATGGTCTTCATCACAGGATGCAACAGTCCACAAGGTGGGCATTCGAAATCGCCAAACTCTTCCAGCGTCACCGGCGCATCCAGTGGGCCAATAGTGTTTGGCGGCTGGGCTCCGGGGTTTGCTGAACTCGAAACCTTGGGAAGGGGAGTTGAAGAAGGGGCCACAGAGTTGGCAGCGGGAGAAGCGTTTGCTGGGCCATGTGAGTCACCGGAACGCGTCAGGTACCAACCTGCTCCTAACGCCACGCCCAGGACCACAAGAATTATTAGAATAGGTAAGGTGCGTTTCATATGGTCAAGTCGTTAAGTTAGCATCTAGTTAACTGAATACCGAGCTGTCTGCTCCAGCTTGCCATTTACGAAGACATCAACCTTGTATTTGCCTGTGGGCCAGTCCTTAGGCAAGGTCAGGTGCCCGTGAACAATGTTTTCGAGTGCCCCGGTTGTATAGTCGATGTCCTTGATCTTTTCGTTCTTAGAACCGCCGGCGTCCACTATAAACCATGAAAACTTCATTGTTGTTCCAGCTTTTGCCTCGGCCAATTTAGCGACGCAGTGTATCGTGCGATCGCCAGGGCCAAACGAATTGGTCGCGTCTCCCGGAGAGCCTCCCTTGTCTTTGGCCATGTGCAGGTCTTGAAGGGCGCCGGTGGATGTCGCCGGGGCTTCTGTGGCGCTGCGGTTGGTCGATTCGTTCGTGGATTTTTTGCCTAGACTGCACGCAAGCACGACAAAAAGTAACAAGCCAACAGTGAGCCAGGCAGCGTGACGGTTCATGGACTATTCTCCTTTGGACGGGAAGGTATCATTGTTGCTCAGGCAACGGCAGCGAGTGTGGCGGCGAGCGAACGGAAAATTCCACGCCCATCGCTTGAGCCGAGCAGATCCTCGCAGGCGCGTTCAGGATGGGGCATCAGTCCAAGCACGTTGCGTCCTTGGCTGCAGATTCCGGCTATGTCGTCGCGCGAGCCGTTGGGGTTAGCGGCGTCTGTCACCTTTCCATCCTTGTCACAATAACGGACGATGATGCGGTCCTCTCGTTTGAGCTCAGCGAACGTTTCCTCATCACAAATGTAGTTCCCCTCAGCATGCGCAATGGGAAGTTGCAGGATCGAACCGCGTTCAAGTTCATTCGTGAACGGAGTGTCGGCGGTTTCAACGCGCACAAAGATATGTTCGCAAATGAAATGCAGGTCACGGTTGCGAATGAGAGCTCCGGGCAGCAGGCCGGCTTCGCAGAGAATTTGGAAACCATTGCATATTCCCAGGACGAACCTACCGCTCTGGGCAAACTTTTTAACCGAATTCATCACTGGCGAGAAGCGAGCCAGCGCCCCCGCCCTCAGGTAGTCGCCATACGAGAATCCGCCGGGGATTATGACCGCGTCGTAACTACTAAGGTCAGTATCACGGTGCCAAATAAAGTCTACCGGCTGGCCTACGTGTTTTGAAATCACGTGATATGCGTCGTGGTCGCAATTGGATCCGGGAAAAACTATGACACCAAACTTCACGCCTCAATCTCCACGCTGAAATCTTCAATTATAGGATTTGACAGCACCTCGCGGGCCATGCGCGAAACGGACTCTCGGGCGGCCGCTTCACCCAGGGCGCTGTCGAGCCCGATCTCGAAATACTTTCCCTGGCGAATATCCGAGATACCGTTGAAGCCCAGCAGCTCGACGGAATGGTGGATCGCCTTACCCTGAGGATCAAGCACCCCGGGCTTAAGATTCACGTAGACTTTAGCTTTCATTGGATATCATGCTCCGCAGGACATACTAGACAATAATTTGCGCGATGTGTAGCGCTTGGCTTAATATCTCCGCTGCCGACTGAAACTTAGAACACCGCGAGGTCACCACAGTTCCCACAAGTGTTTCTTTCGTCTAACTGATCAATCCTTCGATACCGTAAACTTTGCACAGGAGATCTCTTACTATGGAAAACTATTCCCCAACCAGCAAGTCTGCAATCGGCCTGGATGCCAACGTGGCGGCTGCGCTTGGCTACATTATCGGCGTTCTTGGTCTTGTCAATTTTCTCATTGAGAAAGATAACAAGTTCGTCAAATTTCACGGCATCCAATCCGTGCTCTACTCAGTTGGCATCGGAGTCGCTTTCACTGTTGTCTGGATAGTCCTACTCGTGCTCGCCGTTATTCTGGCCATGGTCTCTGACGTGCTGGGCGTACTAATGTGGATTCTCAATGTCCTGTTTTTCCTGGCGTTCTTTGTGGCCATGTTCGGTGGATTGATCTATTCGGCTTACAAAGCTTATCAGGGCCAGATGTTTAAGTTGCCGATTGTGGGCAACTTCGCTGAAAAGATCGTCAAGTAACAATCCAGTTACCGAGGATGGGCCAGGTGCCGGTTATCGGCTCTGGCTCATCGTTTGATTCGCCCCAAATACCCGCTCAAAGATAACATCAATGTTTTTCAGATAGCTGCTGAGCGAAAAAGCCCGCTCGATCTCCTCGGTTGACAGGTGCGCCGTTATGTCCGCATCAGCCTTCACCAGAGTTTGAAAGTCTTCGCCTTCATCCCATACTCTCATTGCGTTTCGCTGCGCCCACTCATAGGCCTGCTCGCGCAAGATGCCCTTCTGCGTGAGTGCCAGCAGCAGCTGCCCGCTGAAGATCAGACCTCTCGTCGCGTTGAGATTTTCCAGCATGCGCTCGGGATAGACAACTAGCCCTTCAATCAGCGAAGTCGCTTTGTGCAAGATGTAATCAAGCGCAATGCTTGAATCCGGCAATACAACTCGCTCGGCGGAGGAATGTGAAATATCGCGTTCATGCCACAGGGCAACGTTTTCCAGTCCAACCAGCGAGTTGGCCCTGACAACTCGGGCGATGCCGCAGATGCGTTCGGAGATGATCGGATTACGTTTGTGAGGCATCGCGCTCGACCCTTTCTGGCCGACGGTGAACCGCTCCTGCGCTTCGCGGACTTCTGTTCGTTGCCAGTGCCTCACATTCAGCGCGAACTTATCCAACGATGAAGCGACAATTGCCAGCGTGCTAAGAAACTCCGCGTAACGATCGCGCTGGACAATTTGCGTGGAAACCGGTGCCGGCCTCAGACCAAGTCGCTCACAGACCCTCTCCTCCACCACCGGATCGAGATGGGCGAAAGCGCCTACGGCGCCGCTAATTTTGCCCACCGCCACGGTTTCGCGCGCGCGAGAGAGACGCTCCCGATTTCGGCGCATTTCGTCGTGCCACAGGGCGAAGGTCATTCCGAACGACGTTGGCTCGGCATGGATGCCATGCGTACGACCCACCTGCGGCGTCTTCTTAAACTCGAGCGCGCGCCGTTTCAGCACAGCCATCAGCGCATCGATTCTCTTCAAAAGAAGATCACAGGCGTCTCGCAATAGCAGCGCGTTGGCGGTGTCAACGACGTCTGAAGAGGTAAGGCCGTAATGAACAAAGCGTGAGGCCGGACCGATCGATTCGGCAAGGTTCGTCGTGAAAGCGATTACATCGTGATTTGTGATCTTCTCAATCTCATTGATGCGCTCGACGGAGAACTTGGCACGCGACTTAATTTCCTGGAGCGCTTCGCGAGGAATTGTTCCCATCTCCGCGTGAACTTCGCAGACGGCCAGTTCCACGTCCAACCATTTCTGGAACTTGCTTTCCTCCGACCAGAGCCTGCCCATCTCGGGCAATGTGTAGCGTTCAATCATAAAAGTCAGTCTATCCGCAGATTACGCAGATTTCACAGAAAGGGCGATCCACCAAATCCCACGAAACAAAACCGAGTGAGTTCGTGGCGGACGTGTGACTTTCTGGTTCGTTCTGTCAAAACCCCGCCTGCCCCTCTTAATTTCTGTGTAATCTACGTAACCTGCGGATTCATTTTAGGGCCGTCGAATTTACGAAATACCTCGCCAGCAGCCAACGATTGTCACGCTTGACGAGGGTAAAAGTCTCCATGCCTGGGCCTTTCTCGAACTTTGTTTGGTAGGAGATTATGAACGCGTCGCCTTTTAGCGGACCGCCCGAATTGTGCTGCTCGGTGGCGGAGTGGACTGTCCGGTCTTCCACCTTTCCAAGTTTTGCGCTTAACGTTTTGAATGCTGAAATAGACTGCTCAAGACTCGCGTCCTGGCGCCAAAGCTCAGAGGCTTCGTTGTAAATCTTTTCATAGCGTTCAGCTGCGATGTCCTCGGTCACCGCATTAACTGCAGCTTCAACCTCAGCGGGGATACTACGTCGCTCGGTATTCAAGCCGCAGGCTAGCGCCGATAGGGCAAGCAGGACCGCCAAAAACGGATGCACGTTGTCAACCGACCGAAAAAGAACTGGTCGAATGTATGAAGCGACCTCATGGCACTTCCATTTCGAGTTGCGACGTTCATCCGCCATTCTCTCCTCAAACCTCAATCCAGGGGGTCGGTTCCTTAGGAAATGAAAGACTTATCTGCGTGTCGGAATGAAAAAGGGGTGAGCGCTCCTGAAGCGCCACTTCGGCTGAGATCTTAGCCAGGTAGGGATTATTAGCCCGCTGCGACAGATGAGTCAGAACGATGTGGTCTGCGATTCCATCAAAACCGTCGCGCAGCCAGTCAGCGATGTCTTCGTTGGAAAGGTGTCCGAGACGAGAAAGAATCCGCTGCTTCAACTCCCAGGGATATGATTCGCAAGCTTTCAACATGTCGCGGCTGTGATTGGATTCGATAAGAATTGCGGCGCAGCCGCGTAATTGTTCAGTAACCAGCGTCGTGATGTGGCCGAAATCCATCAGCGTGGCTATCTTTACACCCTGATGCGTTGCGGTGAATCCAAAGTTGTCGACCGCGTCGTGGGGAATGGTAAAGGGATGAAAATCGATTTCCCCAATCCGGAAATCCTTGCTCGACTCGATCTGCTCCACGCGATCACTAAGTGCGGCAGCCCGCTTGCGCGGTTCTTCGTTGGTAACGTTTTCTCGCTCACTGATATATGCGTCGCGCGTTTGGGCCGAGATATAGACGGGGCAGTCAACGGATCTGAGCAAGACTCGCAGCCCGCCGGAATGATCACCGTGTTCGTGTGTGACTAAAACGCCGTCGAGACGGCGAACATCTTCACCGACGAGCGCGAGTCGGCGCGCAATCTCTTTGGCGCTTAAGCCGGCGTCGACGAGAACGCGAGTTTCACCTGCAACGATCAGAACCGCATTGCCAGTTGAGCCGCTGCCGAGAACCGTAAGTTTCATGTTTAAGGGCTCAAATACTCAGAGGGAACCAAAAGCAGACTTTATCACTTAACCTGAGAAACGGCTACAGAGTAAAGGTGGGTGAGAGTTGGCTTGCGCTGACAATGTCAGTCCACTACGGAACCGCGAGCGGTTGCGACCGGATCCCAAACTCAACTTGTTTTTGACATTGAGATTTAGACTGAGTGTTGAATGCTGGGATCCGGTCGCTACCGCTCGCGGTTCTGTAAGGTACTTCTTCAATCAGATCTCAAGGCGTGAACGATCTACGTGAAAGCCGTTTAGATTTCCGAGAGCACCAAGAGCGAGGTTCTCAGTTGTAAAGAACGTGCGCGCCACCAACTGCATTTCCTCAGAATCCACCGCCTCGATCTGCTTCACAACCTCGTCTGGTGAAATACGCCGGCAGTGAATAATCTCCTGTCGCGCAAGGGAGCTGGCCCGCGAGCTGGAAGACTCAAGACTCAGTAGGATGGACGAGATCGCTTGCTCCTTGGCGAGCTTCAGTTCAGCCGAGGGAACGCTTTCATTTACGACCCGCCGGAGCTCCTGCAATGACAAATCGAGAACCTCGTCAAGATGTCCCGGCGATGTGCCAGCGTAGATGGTGAACACTCCCACGTCCGAGAATGTGCTGCCTCCAGCGCCAACCGAATAGGCCAGGCCGCGTTCCTCGCGAATCCTCTGCCATAGCCGGCTCGACGTTCCGCCTCCTATGACAGATGCGAGCAGGCTTGCGGCATAGCGGTTTTCGCTTCGGGCCGTGGGCCAGGGTGCCGCGATGATCAGGTGGGCTTGTTCGAGCTCTTTCTTGTGCTCAATCAGAATTGGGGCAGCCGGTGACGGGGAGGAATTCGTCTCAGGCTGAAAACCGAGACCTCCGATCCCAGTCGCTCCGGCAAATCCGCGTTCGACCATCTCAACCAGCCGAGCGTGTTCTACGTTTCCGGCAGCGGCAACAACAAGATTTCGAGGGGAGAACTCGCGCGCATGAAAAGCAGCCGTGCTGGCGTGATCAAACGAGGAAACGGTTGCCTCGGTGCCTTCAATCGGTCGCCCGAGCGGTTGATCCGGAAAGTAGGCGGCGTTGAAAAGTTCTCCGAGTAACTCGTCCGGCGTGTCCTCGACCATTTTCATCTCTTCCACAACGACCTTCTGCTCACGCTCAAGGTCTTCCTGGTCAAAACGCGGTTGGGAAACGATGTCCGCAATGAGATCGAACGCCTCTGGCAGGCCGCTGTCCGCAACCTTTAGGGCAAATCCTGTCATCTCATGGGTCGTGTAGGCGTCAAATTGGCCGCCCAGACGGTCGGATTCAATGGCAATATCCCGAGCAGAACGACGCTTTGTACCCTTGAAAACGGAGTGCTCAATGAAGTGGCAAATTCCATTTTGCTCAGCCGATTCATGACGCGAGCCGCGTCGGACCCAGATTCCGGCCGTCACCGACCTCAGGCCGGGCATATGCTCGGACAAAACCGTAATGCCGTTAGGAAGTTTGGTGGAATGAACGTCGTCGATCATGCTTTGTAGAAACCAAAAGTAGCTGAGGCCAAAATGTGCCGTTCACGGGAATCTAAGTTGGCATCCTAACATGGCGAGAAAACAGGCGGCAAACGGAGCCAGAGAGGCCTATTTGCTTGACAGATCTTCCAGTATTGGCGGAGAATAGGCGTCATTCAGTGGTTCCGGTAAGTCTCCTGGCCTGAACCGGTTCGCCTTTCCCGAAGGGCAGTTGTTCCTTTGCGTTCAAAAGGATTCCCTTTAAGAGGGCCCTTTCCAAGTTGAGCAGACCAAACAATGTGGCTTCCCTTGTCCCAAACGCTCCCTGGCGGGAGTTCGCGCTAGGAGGTCTTGCAACGATGAAAAGAGGATTGGGTTTAGTTTTGAGTTTGGTTGTTTTTGCGGCCTTGCTTTCTTTTGCTGCCCCTCATGCACTTGCAGGAAGAACCGCCCTCGCCACAATCACCGGTTCCGTGAAGGATAACGAAGGCAATGCCCTCTCTGGGGCGCTCGTTTCATTAATCAAAGACGGCGCCAGCGGAGTAATTAAGTTTACGCGTACCGGCTCCGACGGGCGTTTTTCCGCAAGGATCCAGCCGGGACGGTATGCCATCCGGGCTATTGCCGATGGTTTCAACGCAGTTGCATTTGAATCTGTCGAAGTGCGAGCGTCTCAGGCGTTAGTCTACCGATTCAATCTTGAACCGATTGGATCAGGCAAGACTCTGCCGGAACGACGCAAGGATCGCGAAGATGTCAGGTGGATCTTGCGCTCGGCGCAAACCCGCCGCTCAATTTTTCAGGCGCAGGAAGGTGCCGACGAGGACATTAAGGCCGCGCTGGGAATTGAAAACGCAACTAGTGAGACGGCTGCTGCCACTGGTATCCAGGGGAGTGAAGTTTCCACAACCAACGCCGGAAGGCGTGCCACTGGAGTAGTAGAATCGTATTTCGCTGACAACCCTTACGGTCAGGCATATGCCGGTCTAAACTTCGCAGTTTCAACTCCCACTACCGACAACATCGAACTGGTTTTCGCCGGTCAAACCGGCTTAGGACCCAATGCACCCGAGCGCCTCGAGGCGATTGGTCGCATTCGGATTGGCGAACATCATCGCCTCGGGATGAGCGTTGGGGGCATGCGCTTGAATTCGCCTCTTGCTGGAGCGATCGAGGACCGCCCGTTAGGGCAGGTTTCGGTGCGTGCTATAGATGAGTGGATTGTCAGGGACGGAATAGTGATTGTGCTCGGCCTGGACTATTCGAGGTTCATTGGCGCGGGTGGTGCGGCTTCATTTACTCCTCGATTGGGGATTCAATTTGACGCTAATGCGCGTACACGGCTGACAGCAGCTTATGTTCCTGGTGGCGGCGAGGAACACACTCAGAGTGTGGCGGGATTTGAAGGCACTCAAGTCGTTTTCACTGATTCAGGTAGTCGACCCATTGCTTACATCGACGGACAGGCTGTGATGGAGCGAAGCCACAGGCTCGAATTCGGAGTGGAACGAGTTATTGATAACAGCTCGAACGTCGAGGCCACCGCCTTCTTTGATACCACCTCAGGTCGGGGAGTCGGGTTTCTTAGCACTCCGCTGTCAGTCTTTTCGGGTACTACCGGCGAAGCTTTAATCAACGTCGCGAACCAGGAGGGGAATTCGAAAGGAGTACGGGTGGTTTACACACGGCGTTTGAGCCGCCATTGGACTGCCTCTGCGGGATATTCGTTCGGTCAGGGTCAGCAGTTGTCTTCGTTTGACGCTTCGAGCCCAAGCGAAGTCTTCACCAATGGATTCTTTCATACTGGCGCACTTCAACTTGGCGCCGTCTTTGATACGGGAACCCACGTTCGCACAGTTTTGCGTTTCTCGCCTGATGCTACTGTTTTTGCCATTGACCCATTTGCCGGACGACTGGGAGTCTACGATCCCTCATTGAGCATTCAGGTTACGCAGGACTTGCCGAGCTTCGGTCTGCCCGTTAGAGCAGAAGCCGTACTCGATGCTCGAAACCTACTAGATGCCCAGGCTGCGACGGAAAATGGAGAGATACTTACGCAACTGCTGTCGGGGCGTCGTTCGGTCCGAGGTGGCATCTCCGTCAGGTTTTAGAAGAAGCGGAGGTTGGATCTAAGACAGTGGGTTAAGAGTGTCACTGTTCTTCGATCTATCGCCCCTCTTTTTGGTTAAAAGCCCACCTGACCCGGTTTCTCCAAAATCATGGAAAACTCCGAAATATTGAATTAAGCGGAGTTGTGCTTGGATGTCAGCTTCTTTTCGGGTTTGTTGAGCCGCGGTGACCAGGGAGCCACAGGCCCCAATGTATTCGAGACATGGACATAGTTTCCAGGGGGCAAACTCATCAGTGCTTTTGACAGCAATGATGTTTAAGCCCTTGGGAACATACCTTGCTTTTGCAACTCCAGTTCGGAGGTTTTAGCGCGGGCTTGGAAGTTTGAAGCTGTGAAAAGATCAGTTCTTACAACTGGAACCTGGATGGTGCTGATCGGGGCAGCTGTACTTGTCGCGGCTGGGTTCCTGAACTTTGCCCAGCGATCGCGACGAGAAACGCCGCCCTGGGACGGCGTGAGATGGGTCGATACGCGGCAAGGAATCCTGGCTGAAGCAATAGAGCCAAACTCCTCTGGCGCCCGGGCGTGGATTCTGCCCGGCGACCGGTTGATTGCTGTTAGCCTGGATGGCGTCCAAAGAGACGAAATCGCGCATGCGAAAGATGTGCAGATTTATTTGGATCAGGCCCGTGTTGGGGGACAGCTTCACTACTTAATCGAACGGCCCTCCTATCCGG
>Ga0193717_1001945_pt1 | contig 12280 bp, 11 predicted proteins | sample U2c2metaG_FD_145900 | JGI IMG/M metagenome (GOLD analysis project Ga0193717, IMG submission 145900) | Soil microbial communities from a riparian zone of the East river system, Colorado, United States - U2c2 | ecosystem: Environmental > Terrestrial > Soil > Riparian zone | place: USA: East River...
TTCAACAGTCCGACGATCTCCGACAGGGCTGGCGGCTCAGACCGAGCACAGTCGAGTACTGACTCGCCCTTGGCGCAGCTGCCGTCCTCGGTTTGCGGACCGTCCGGAACCCATCGGCATATCTCGACGCTCCAGTCAGTCCGGTCCCACTTGCCGTTCGGCATCGGTGCCTGGACGTTGAGGAAGTACCGGTCCTCATCTTCGTCGTACGGATCATCACTGATCTCGAAACCATCGATGAGCAACTGCGCTCCACCGTTGGCACACCGCAGGTACGCGTCAAGGAGCAAGCGCAGGTCCGCAATAGCCCTTTCAAGCCGGGCCTGGGCTAGCCCCTGCTCCAGGTTATTCAGGTTGTCGCGATCCTGTTTATCAAGCCCGGACACCGACTCGTCAAATACCACGAACGGAGACTGAAAATCCCAGACACGGCGCTTCTCCGGTTCCTGCGGCTCGACTCCCTCTGTGTACTCGGCCAGCTCATCTCGGAGTCCGCGAGCTTCTGCTTCCAACTCCGCGCTGATCGCAGTCCTGACGGGTGCCGGCACAGCAGCACCTGCAGCGTCCAGGTCGGCCAGAGCGCGATGCAGAAGCATCATGGCCTGCTCATACCAAAGGCTGTGTGTCCCCTCGATAAGGCCCGGCCGGGCATTTCGATCAGTCAACGCGGCCAGGTGATCCATTGGATAGCTGCCGAAGTGCCGGCCGCGCTCGTCCCACACGCTGACCGGCACCGTGGCGCAAGCAGAGATCCGGTTCAGCGCGTCGACGATCGGCGTGGCAAGCGCCGTGTCATCAACGCTTGTGACAGTGGACGACATGACACCAGCTGGCCCGTGGTAGGTGGCCAGGATCTGCACTTTTCCGCGATTAGCATGCTGAGAGTAGATGGTCATGGGTATACCCCTTCAGCCGACAACACGGCGGGTGGGTCGGCGAGCAACGAGGAAGATCAGCGGGACGAGGCGGTGACGCAGGCGCTGTCCAACGCTCCATGCCTCAGAAAGAAGTCAGCGGTGGCTCAGGTCGTAATCCCAAGCTCCTTGCATCACGACCACAGTACAGATAATCCGGCCGGGACGATAATCATCACGGTGTATTCGGCGAGTCGCCGACGCCGCGGACGCACCAAATCGCCCAACGCGCCAGAGCCCGGCCACCGCGCCGACCACGATGTTGTCAACTGTCCGATCGCCGCAGCGCAGAAACGGGAACCGCCCAGATGCGGTCGCCCAACGGTAAGGTCTTGGAACCGGCATGAACGACCAGACCGGTCGTGAACCGACTCCCCAGCTTGTCCCGCAGCATCATGAGGTGTTTGGCGTGACGAGCCGTCGGTGTGCTGGTCAGCTTGATCTCCAGTCCAGCCAGCTCACCGGTCCGTCGGTCTTCCACGATCAGGTCCACCTCGGCTCCATCGCGGTCGCGGAAGTAGGACAGGTCTACGCTTCGCTCGCTCCAGGTCGCCTGCTTGAGGAGCTCCGTGATGACAAAGGTCTCGAACAACGCGCCTGCCGCAGTGCCGTCTGCCGCCGGAGCGAACGTCTGCTCGCCAAACCCGCAGAGGTCGGCTGCGAGCCCGGTGTCCACGACCAAAATCTTGGGCCGTCGCTTCGCTCTGTTGGTGATGTTGGTAGACCACGCGGGCAGTAGTGTCACCAGATGGAGGGCTTCGAGCAGGGTGACGTAGTTCGATGCCGTCTCACGACCGACCTCGGCATCACTCGCGATGCCAGAGACGACAAGTTCCTGGCCTGTGCGAGCGGCCAGTAGCCGCAGCAGCCGACGCAGCTCCGTTTCCAGACGGACCTCGGCGATGGGACGAAGTGCCTCCCGCGAAACGACGTCGTGCACGTATGCCTCGAACCAGTTTCGACGCTGCCGTCCAGCCAAGCCCTCGGTGACGATCTCAGGATAGCCACCTTCCAGCAGCGTCCGCACCAAGTCCGTGCGGGACAAGGCTTCGGTCTTGCAAGGCCAGCTTGTCGGCTCGAACAGCAGGTCCAGGAACGTCTCTCGTACTCCGAGCCGCTCGCCTATGGACAGCGGCCACAGCAACAACCTGCCGGCGCGGCCCGCGAGCGTCTCCGACAGGCCTCGGTCGGCCAGGTAGTTGGTCGACCCAGTCAACAGCAACTGCCCCCGCGCACGATCTCGATCAACCGCCTGTTTCACAGCGAGAAGAAACCCTCGTCCCGCTCGTTGGAACTCGTCGACCGCCGCCGGCCGCGGCAAAGTCTCAATGAACCCGACAGGGTCATCCGACGCCCGAGCCAGCACAGCCTCGTCGTCAAAGCTGAACCACGCATGCTCTGGCAGGTCGAGCAGGTCTCGCACCAGCGTGGTCTTCCCCGTCTGTCGCGCCCCGCCCAGCAGCACGACACGGAAGGAGGAAAGCAGTTCGGTCACCCGAGGTGCCGCGTTGCGCTGTATCAGGCCCGTCACAGCCACAGTCTAGTCTACAAAACGCGGGATCGCTAACCGCCAAAACGCGCTTCCTAGAGCCCGCAGCTCGCGCCACACCCGACAGCACCGAGCTGCTGACATGTTCACCTCTGTTGTGAGTCACTGTTCCCCGGCGGCGTCGGCATAACCACCTCGCCGGCCGACTTCACATCCCTGGTCAACGACGTGTCGTCCCGAATCTTCGACAAGCTCCCCCGACGACGTGTGGTTCTACCCGGGCCACGGCTACGACTCCACTTGGCGAGGTTGCCGGTCGTCCACCCAGATCCAGCCAGGGTCAGCTGCATGGCGCTACCGCAGGTCGAGTGCGCCGCGCAGCCGATCGGGGTTCATGACGCCGGGGTTGTCGGGGGCGCTGGGGAATGAGTCGAGGAGCCGGATCAGGTCACCGCGTCGGGTCGGGTCGGCGGCAGCCTGGCGAGGTGTGTGCCCGGCCAGCGCGGGGATGGGCTCGTCGAGCCACTTCCGCTCGTAGCCGCGGATGAACTGGTCGAGCGCAGCTATGTCCTCAGGGGCGGACGTGGCGCGCTCGGACAAGCTCGCGGTGGCGAGAGCGGCCACCTCCTGAGCGGATTGACGGGTCTGGTTCACGACAGTGAGCGTCGTGTCGAGCGCGCGGAGAGTGTGGAGCACGCGATCGGCTCGGGCCTCGCTGTTTGTCTGCACGGTCAGTTGGTGCTCGTCCAGGCTCAGGGTGGCCCGGACGAGTTCGCGGTCGTCGGCACCGGTGGCATCGACCCACTCCGGGCCATCGGCGTCGCGTCGGTAGGTCTCGTCCAGTTCGGCGACCAGCGCGGCCGGGTCGTCGGTTCGCAGGGCGACCTCGCACAGCACCAACGGCTCTCCCTCGGTGTTCACCAGCACGGGCGGGGCGACGCGTCGGGTGAGCAGGGAGACCAGGTCGACCGAGTCGGGCTCGGTGTCCAGCAATGCGAGTAGCTCGTCGAGCTCACTCAGCGCGACGGGTTCGATGCCACCGAAGATCTGCGTGGTGTCGCCGGCCGGCACCACGCGGGCGCAGATCAACGCACCGACCTTGAGCTGCCGGCTGGCTGTTCGCTCCAGGATCACGTGCACGTCGCCGGTCCGCAGGTCACGCACCGTGCAGCCCTCGCCGCGGCGGACCTGCTCGACCTCGTGAACCGACCGGTCGACGAGCAGCCACTGATCGGCCAGGAGCCGCTCGTCATCCGGCAGCAACGCGCCGCGCGTCCGCACGAACTCGGCGAACACCCCGCCTTCGAACAGGACCGTGTCGGTGACCAGGGGGTCGGCGTCCATCGCGGCGGCCAGGGCGAACCGGTCGTCGGAGTGCTGTGACCGCACCTCCGCCACCGCCAACACCTCGCTGCCCCACGGACCGTCGGCCAGGAACCTGGCCGCCTTCTTGTACAGCCACGCCGCGCGCTCTTCCAGCGGGAGTTGTTCGCGGTGCAGGTGACACTTCTTGTACTTGCGACCGGACCCACACCAGCACGGGTCGTTGCGGCCGAGGTCGGACCGGGGCGCGACCTGAAACCGCTCGAGCAGCCCGACCAGGAGGTCGTCATGCGGAGCGTCGGCGCGGCGCAGCAGCGCGAGCCCGCGCGCGGCGTCACCGCGGTCGCTGGCGTAGTGGGCAAGGTCGACCAACGCCAATGGCCACTTCGGGTCCAGCGACTCCGCTGCCTGGTACTCGGCCTCGGCCCGCGTCACGTCGCCGAGCCGCTCGTGTGCCTTGCCACGCAGCCACCGCAGCGCCGGCCGGGCATCGCGCGGCGCGAACGGCTCCAGCGACTCGGCGAACAACCCCAACGCCGCGGCGCCGTCGCTGCCGGCCGCGATCGTCTCGGCAAGGACCGCCTCGGCGATGGCGGGTTCGGCCAGCGTCGGCAGGACCGTCTTGACCGCCGCAGCGGTTTTGCTGTCCGAGCCAAACTCGGCAGGCAACTCGCTCATGAACTCGGACAACGCGGTGTCGTCGCCGTCCTCGGCCGCCTTCACCGCGACCGCGTGCGACTCGGCGACCCGCTCGTACAGCAAAACAATCGCCAGGACCGCGAGAGCCTCGTCGTTATCGAGGTCGTGCCGCCGTGCGATCGCCGCGCGCCGCGCGTCCGCGCGCCACCTCCGGAAATCGAACCCCCTCGGGGCCAGCCACTCGCCGTAGTGCGCCAGTCCGCAGCCGTCCAGCACCTCCCCCAGCGGCGGCAGCGGTTCGGTGAACAACGTGGGATCGTCCGCGCACAGGGTCCAGACCACCGCGACCAGCGGCATGGGCTCGCCGGTTCCGGCGTCCAGCACCGCGCTCAGCCGATCTCCCACACCGGCCGCCTGTTCCGGCATCGCCACCTGGTCCAGTACGGCCTCCAGTGCCAGCCCGTCGCTCGTGATCCGCAGCGCGATCACGTCGCCCTCGGCCAACCCCTTTCCCCGGAGATAGCCGGGTGGCAGGAGCACGGCGCCGATGTCGCCCACCACGTCCATGGGAATGCCACGCTCGGCCAGCAGGTCGGCGTCGAAAGGGAGAAGCACCCCGACCACCGGCGAACCGTCGGGCACCAGTCTCTGGTACGCCTCATGCTCGGTCAGCGTGCCGACGGGTCCAGATCCGGGCCTGCGTCGAGGAAGTCGTGCTCGACCTCCGGTCCCGTCAAACGATGCGTGAACATCCGGCCGGCCAGCAGCGCCGGCAACCACGCCCACCGGTCGTCGACGAGCACGGTCACCAGACCGTCAACGTCGTCCAGCACCTCCATCAGGGCCTCGTCATCGTCGTCCGTGGGCGCCACACCGCGCTCGGCCAGGACGGACACGAGCCGCTCCGCGAGCATCGGCCCGTGCTCGGCCAACACAGCGACGACCACGTCAACGAGGTCGGAAGTCATAGCGAGAGAAGAGTCGGCCACGGCAGAACACGGTATCGCTCCGCACCGGACGGACCTGGTACGACCACCCACTCCTGGGTGACTTGTCCGAAACGTTCAATACCGGCCTCGTCCGCACCGGCAGTATTGGGCGTGTGACTACAGATCTTCACGCTGCCGCTTCCTTCATGGCCACGCACGCCCGGCTGCTCGACAGGCGCCGCTTCGAGTTTCTGCTCGGTGCGGCGTCCGGCGACGCCGTGCTCGCCGCCGTGGACGGGTGTCGCAACGCCGACGGTGGGTACGGGTGGGGGCTCGAGCCCGATCTGCGTGCCGGCGAGAGTCAGCCGGGCGGCGCGTTGCACGCCTTCGAGGTGTTCGCGGAAGCCGGGCCGTCGCCGAGGGCCGCTCAGCTGTGTGACTGGCTCGCCACGGTCACGTTGCCCGACGGCGGGTTGCCGTTCGCGCTGCCGGTGGCCGACGCGGCGGGGTGTGCGCCGTTCTGGGCGGCGGCCGACCCGACCACGTCCGCGTTGCAGAGCACCGCGTTCGTCGCCGGTGTCGCACATCGGGTGGCCGCCCACGACCCGGCGGTCGCGGCGCATCCGTGGCTCGCGGGCGCCACGAGGTACTGCCTCGACGCCATCGCGGCGCTCACCTCGGCACGGCACGCCATCGAGCTGTGCTTCGCGGTCCAGTTCCTCGACGCGATCCACGACACGCATCCCGAGGCGGCCGGCCTGCTCGCGCACCTCGGCGAGTTCATCCCCGACGACGGCCTGGTGCCGGTGGCCGGTGGCGCGGAAGGCGAGACACTGCGGCCGCTCGACTTCGCGCCGACGCCCGACCGGCCGGCGCGGGCGCTGTTCAACCCCGCGGCTGTCCGCGCCGACCTGCGGCGACTCGCCGGCGGACAGCAGGACGACGGTGGCTGGCGCGTCGACTTCCACAGCTACTCGCCGGCCGCTGAGCTCGAGTGGCGCGGCTACCGGACCGTGAGCGCGGTGTCGGTCCTCCGGCAGAACTCGATCCTCTGAAGCGCCCCTGGCGACGGCCGTGTAGCGTTGTCTGCGGTCGTTAGTTTTGTGTTCGTGTTACTGCGCGCTCGCGAAACATTTGTTGCGGGCGTACGACTCCTCCAGGTTCTGGTCGGAGAGGGCCCCGTCGCAGACAGCCCGGTCCGCCGCACCAGCAGTGGGCCGTATCCACACCTGTTGTAGGAGAAAACATGGCTCAGGGCACCGTGAAGTGGTTCAACTCGGAAAAGGGCTTCGGCTTCATCGCGCCGGACGACGGCAGCGCCGACGTCTTCGTGCACTACTCGGAGATCCAGGGCGGCGGCTTCAAGTCGCTCGACGAGAACCAGCGCGTGCAGTTCGACATCGGCCAGGGCCAGAAGGGCCCGCAGGCCACCGGCGTCACGATCGTCTGACGTCTAGCTCTGGCAGATGGCCGGCAGATTCACCCAATCGGGTGAACCTGCCGGCCATCTGTATTTTCCGACCGATGCCCCGAAGGCCACCTTCAGGGCCCAGGACGCCGCGGATGGTCATGGCGCCGGGCCTGCCGGCTGTGGGCGCCCAGCACATCGACCCGTGGACTGTCAGACCTCGGCAGGACGTAACGAATCGCGGGCGGCGACGACAGTTCGGGCGGGACGTGCCCTAATTACCTTGAGGTGACCGCGGATGGGTTTGGCCGATTGGTTGAGAAATAACTTGACGGCGGATTCTCATGGTTCGGCGATATCCGACACGTCACTGTCCGCGCAGCGGCCGGAGTGGTTGCGGGATGGCATGCATGCCACCGAGATCTCCGGCCACGACAACCTACGGGTGGTCGGTGAGTCATTTCACCAGGACATTCTGTGGGTAATTGTCGGCGGCCGCACGCGCGACCCGGTTCGGCACGACATTCACGCGCTGCTCGTCGCAGAACACGGCAACCCGTACGACCCGAACGCGGTGTCCGTGTGGGTCGCCGGGCACCGCGTCGGGCACCTCGGTCGAGAGGACGCGAGCCTGCTGCGGGCCGGTCTCATCCGGTTGCAGCGGCAGTACCGGCAGGCGATCGCGTTGCCGGGGCACGTGATCGGCGGCGGTGCGGACGGCCATCGCCTGCGCAGCCTCGGCGTGTTCCTCACGTTCGACGCGACCGCGTTCGGCGCGCCGGCGCGGGGCGTGCGAACCGGCCGCACCCGTGCGGTCGCGACCGACGATGGCGACAACCGGTACGACCTCGGCTGGCTCGACGGCCTGCCCACCGAGCCGGACGCGCGGGTCCGCCGGCTGCGGCACCTGCTCGGGACCGAGACCGACCGCATCAGCAGGCACTACGTGTACGCCGAGCTGGAGTCGACGCTGTACCGGCTGCGCGACAAGCTTCCGTCCGCGCTCGGCGACTACGACGACGTGTGCCGCGCGCACGACGCCGAGATGGACCGGATCGTGCCCGCGCTGGTCGAGAAGTTCGGCGCGGTGCCGCTGCTCGACACGTACCGGCAGGCCGCGATCCGCCACCACAAGGCCAGGAACCCCGGCATGGCCCTGTGGTGGTCCGAACGCGGCATCGCCAGGTACGGGGACCATCCCGTCGACGATGACGTGGTGCGTGACCTGCACAAACGCGCCGGCACCTACCGGTCGGCGGTGCGGCGCTAGCGGACGTGGTGATCGCCGAGCGTGTCGTCGTAGCGGCTGTCACCGATATTCGGTTGGTGGCCGGCGGGTGACGTGACACGCTGTCGACGAACAAGGTCCGAGCAAGGGGAACGCCTCATGTCTGACGCCCGCTAGGGGCGTCGCCTGTAGTGCCGGTGGCGCCGTGTCCGCTGTCGTTCCCTCCTGCTCTCGAAAGGCTCGCACCACCTTGTCCACACTGCAGTCGTACATGCGCCGCACCGCGGCCGCCGGGCGCGCGACCGAACAGGTCGGCCCCTTTCTCGCGACGTTCTCTTCCGACTCCGTCAACCCGTTCCTGAACTACGCCATCCCCGACGACGACGCCCGGCCCAACCCGTCCGATGTGGACGGTCTGACGGTCGCGTACCGCCGCCGGGAGCTGTTGCCGCGCGTGGAGTTCCTCGCCGACACCGCACCCGACGCCGAGCCGGCGCTGCGTGCCGCGGGGTGGTCCGTCGAGCGGCGGATCCCACTGATGCTGTGCCCGCCGGGGGCCGCGGTCGCGATCCCCGCACCGGCCGGCATCGAGTTCGTCGTGCCCGACTCCGACGACGAGATCGCCGGCATGATCGCCACGCAGTACGTGGCGTTCGGCGAGCCGCCCGAGGTGTCGGCGAAGGAGATTTCCCGTACCAGGGAACGGATCCGGGCCGGCGGGTTCGCCGTGTTCGCCCGGGACGCCGAGACCGGCGAGGCCGCGGGCGGCGGTGTCGCAGAGGCGGTCACCGACGGCACCACCGAGGTCGGCGGGGTCGCGGTGGCGGAGAAGTTCCGGCGCCGCGGCATCGGTGCCGCGCTCACCGCGTCGCTCACGGTGGCGGTGCACGCGCGGGGTGCCCGGACGGTGTTCCTGACCCCGGCCGGGGTGCCGGAGCAACGCGTCTACGCGCGGGTCGGCTTCCAACCGGCCGGTGACATGCTGCACCTCAGCCTCACGGACTGAGCTCCCGCAGCCACGTCAGCACGACGTCGGACTGGGCCTGCTGAAACGCACGAACCGTCGGCAGGCCCACCGGCGCCGGCCGGCGCGCGATGTCGGTGAAGAACGCGCCGAACCCGGCCAGCGCGGCGACCAGGTCGTCGCGGTCGGCGTCGATGGTCGCGAGGTCCGCGTGGCCGCCGTAGAGACGAACGTTGATCAGTAGCAGCAACGTGTCCAGCCACGCGGGCCCGCGCGACGCCCACGGCCAGTCGACCACCGTGACCGTCCCTTGTGGACCGATGAGCAGGTTGTCGGCACGGATGTCGGTGTGGGTCAACGTGTTGCCGGCGAGGGCGCGCAGTCCCCGTTCGGCCAGCGCGCACAGGTCGTCGAGGCGCTCGGTCGCCCACGGGTCCAGGCCGGGGTGCGGGTCGTCGCGGAGCCGGTGCCAGCCGGTGAAGTCCTCACGCAGCCGTTCGGCGGCCGTCGGCACGTCGAGCGGCGCGGGAGTCAGCGCCGACGCCAGGTCAAGGAGTGCGGCTCGGACGTAGGCCAGTTCTGTTGTGCGCCAAGGAGTTTCCGGGCTGCGGCCGTCGATGTCCTGCAACACCAACGCGACCCAGTCCCCATCGTCGTAGGTGCCGAGCAGCGCGGGCGTCGGCGCGGCGGCGGCAGTGCCGCGGTGATGAGCGCCTCCTGCCGGTGCAGGTTGGGACTGTGCTCGTTCTGCGCGGCACTGACGGCCTTGACGAACGCGCGCGCGCCGGCCGCGGTCCGCACCCGATCCGCCGTCCCCGGCGAGAAGCCCCCGACCTGGGAGCTCGCCTCGACGACCGCGCCGCCGAGGATCTCCGCCACGGCGCGCCGCACCCGCTCGGGCAGCTCAACCCACCCGATGCGCACCCCGGCCGCGGTAACCATGCAAGAGATGGTGCCGCCTCGCCCCCGAGAACGCAGCTCGATTTTGGGCCGTTCGGGTGCTCTTTGTCCCACCCTGTCGCGAACCGCGCTAGGAATGACCGTGGAACCTGGGGGGGTCTGATGGGGCGACGAATCGGCGGCGCCGGCGGCGGCTCGGACAAGGGCTCGGGGAGCGGCCGCTTCGTTGTGGGGGCGGTGGCCGCGGTCGCCATCGCGTCCGCGGGTGGCGGGGTCGGCGCCGGCACGGTGGGTGGCTCATCCACCGGCAGCGCCGTCGAGTCGGTGACCGGGAGGAACATCACCGCGAAGAAGGCGGACGGTCAGCGCGCGGCCCGCAGAGGCAACGCCGACCAGGCGTGGCGACGAATGGGGCTGCGCGGTGTGAAGAAGGCGGTGAAGCAGGACCTGACGTGCATCGCGAACTCCTTCGGGCAAGTGCGTGAGTTCTTCGTGCGCAACCCGTGCAAGTCACTCGATCGGATCTTGTTCGGCATCGATGACGGCAGCGGCAACCTCATCGTCGTGTCCGTCGCGTGGGTCGGCTTTCGATCCCGCGGCGACGCTCGCCGCTTCCAGGATCTCGACGACGTGTACGGCACCGGCAACGTCTCGCCGCTGGGTGGCGCGTTGTTGGGGCTCGCCGAGGTTCGGTTCACCGGGCAGCACTACCAGTCGCGGGTCGTCGGCGCGGTGGCCGTGATCGCGGAGGCCGAGGCGGCGATCGGCTCGGTCGAGGACGGTGTGCTCGACACCGTCGCCGAGGTGGCGGTCCTCCTGCCTCGGCCTTAACACCAGATCGCGCACTCGATGCCGTCGCTGTGGATCTCTTAGTCGCTCTCGGCGGGCTCGTCGTGGCCGTTGTTTCGTGTTCGGTTCGCTACGCTGCCCCGCGTGTCCAACAGCGTGGAGATCTACACCGACGGTGCGTGCAGCGGCAATCCCGGGCCCGGTGGGTGGGGCGCGGTGCTGCGGTACGGCGCACACGAGAAGGAGCTGTACGGCGGCGAGCCGACCACGACGACCAACAACCGCATGGAGTTGATGGCTCCGATTCAGGCGTTGGAGAGTCTCAGGCGGCCGTCGACGGTCTCGATGTACACCGACTCGACCTACGTTCGCAACGGCATCATGCAGTGGCTGCCGAAGTGGAAGAGCAACGGTTGGCAGACGAGCGCCAAGCAGCCCGTCAAGAACGCCGACCTCTGGCGCCGCCTCGACGAGGCGGTGCGGCCGCACCAGGTGGAGTGGTTCTGGGTGAAGGGCCACGCCGGGCATCCGGAGAACGAGCGGGCCGACCAGCTCGCCGTCAAGGGCTCTCAGGAAGCCCAGGCGCACCGGTCGTGAATGTCGAACTCGGGTGTCCTGAGTGTTGAACTCGGGTGTCACGAGCGTTGGACACGCGGGTCCTGAGTGTTGGACACGCGGGGTTACAGGAGTGACGCTGCCAGGCCGCCGTCCAGTACCAGCGCGCTGCCCGTGCAGAACGCGGACCCCGGGCCGGCCAGGAACAACGCGGCCTCGGCCACATCGGCCGGGGTGCCGTAGCGGCCCTGTTTGCGAGTGATCAGCTCACCGAAACCGCCCGGCGGCAGGCCCATCAGCTCTTCGATCACCGGTTCGGTTCGTGCGACCATGTCGGTGTCGATAAAGCCGGGCACGAGCGCGTTGACCCGCACACCGTGGTCCCGTAGCTCCACCGCCGCGGTCTTCGTCAGGTTCACCACCGCCGCCTTCGCCGCCGCGTAGTGCGCCATCAACGGGGTGCCCGCGTTCGCGGTGACCGACGCGACCGTCACGATCGAACCACCACCGGACGCGATGATCGCCGGCGCCGCGTACCGGATCGACAGGAACACGCCGTCGAGGTTCACGGCCATCACCTCGCGCCACGCGGCCAGGTCCAGCGCGAGCAGTGGCGCCGGGCCGCCGACACCCGCGTTGGGCACCATGACGTGCAGCCCGCCGAACCTCGACACGGTCTCGTCGACCAGCGCCCGCACCTGGGTCTCGTCCCGGACGTCACAGGGGATGAAGTGCGGGCCGGGCACACCGTCCACATCGGACACCACGACGGTCGCGCCGGCCGCCTGGAAGCGGGCCGCGATCGCCTTTCCTATCCCCCGGCCCGCGCCGGTGACGATCGCGACCCTGCCCTCGAGTGGTCCCGTCATGTACGCATGATTGGCTGCCGGCCGTGACCTTCGGTTGAGTCCCACTCGCGAAAATCGGGAGCCCGCAACAAGGTCCCGCGGTGCGTCACCGTGACCCACCGCTAGCGATCCTCGCGGCGGCGCCGCGAAGCAGGCCCGGCACCAGCGAGCGGTGCACGGCGGACAGGGGTGGCCACACCAGGGCACCAAGACGCCGGTCGTAGCGCAGGAAAGTCGACAGCGTCGCGTGGCCGTCCGTCGTGGTGACGAGCAGGGTGGCGGTCAGGAACCATG
>Ga0193717_1001946_pt1 | contig 12279 bp, 13 predicted proteins | sample U2c2metaG_FD_145900 | JGI IMG/M metagenome (GOLD analysis project Ga0193717, IMG submission 145900) | Soil microbial communities from a riparian zone of the East river system, Colorado, United States - U2c2 | ecosystem: Environmental > Terrestrial > Soil > Riparian zone | place: USA: East River...
CTGGTCTATCAGGCCGCCTGGAAGGGCGACCTCGGCCAGGACATCAAGGTCGACGCCTCGATCTGCAAGGTCTACGCGACCGAAATCGCCGGCAAGGTGGTCGACCGCTGCATCCAGATGTTCGGCGGGCTCGGCGTCGCACGCGAGATGCCGCTGGAGCGCTGGCACCGTGAGATGCGCATCAAGCGCATCGGCGAAGGTCCTTCCGAAGTGCATCGCATGGTGGTCGCGCGCGATCTGCTCGGCGGCCAGCGCAAGAAGGCCGGATAAATGTCGATCGACGTCGACGTCACGGATGGCATCGCCACCATCACGATCAACCGCCCCGAGCGGATGAACGCGATGGATGCCGAGCACTACAAGGGCCTGTCGCAGGCCTGGATGCGCGTGCGCGACGACGCGGCAATCCGCGTCGCCATCATCACGGGCGCGGGCGAGAAATCGTTCTCCTCCGGCGCCGACATCAAGAGCTTCCTCACCGCGCCCACTGGCCTCGACGAGATGTGGCTGACGCAGCGCGACCAGTTGCTCAATCGCGGGCTGGAAGTCTGGAAGCCCGTGGTCGCGGCGGTGAACGGCTATTGCCTCGCGGGCGGCATGACGTTGCTGCTCGGCACCGACATCCGCATCGCCGCCGAGCACGCGACCTTCAACATCGCGGAGGTGAAACGCGGCATTCTCCCCGGCAACGGCGGTACGCAGCGCATCCTCGATCAGCTCCCCTATGCGATCGGCATGGAACTGCTGCTCACCGGCGACTCGATGGATGCGCAGAAGGCGCTGCACTACGGCCTGATCAACAAGGTGGTGCCGAAAGAGAAGCTGATGGAGACCGCGCGCGAGACCGCGAAGAAAATCGCCGCCAACGCGCCGCTCGCCGTGCAGGCCGCCAAGGAAATGGCGGTGCGCTCGCGCGAAATGGACCGCACCACCGGATTGCGCTTCGAGGCGGTGATCAATCGCATGCTGCAGTTCACCGAGGATGCGAAGGAAGGCCCGGCGGCCTTTGCCGAAAAGCGCCCCGCCAACTTCAAGGGGCGCTGACATGACCGCGCAGTCGCCCTACCCGCTGGCCGGCATCACGGTGGTAGATCTCAGCCAGATCTACAACGGCCCCTACGCGACCTTCCTGTGCGCGCAGGCCGGCGCGGACGTGATCAAGGTCGAGCCGAAGGGCGGCGAGCACCTGCGCCGGCGCGGCGTGGTCGGCGGCGCGGCGCTGCCGTTCGCGATGCTCAACGCCAACAAGCGCTCGGTCTCGCTCGACCTGAAGAATCCGCAGGGCCGCGACCTGCTGATCGAAATGGTCAAGCGCGCCGACGTGCTGGTGGAGAATTTCGCGCCCGGCGTGATGGCGCGGCTCGGCCTCGGCGTTGAGGCGATGCACAAGATCAACCCGCGCCTCGTTTATGCGCAAAGCTCCGGCTACGGCCAGGAGGGCCTCTATCGCGATTACCCCGCGATGGACCTGACCGTGCAGGCGATGTCCGGCATCATGGACATCACGGGCTTCCCGGAGCGCGAACCCGTCAAGGCGGGACCTGCGCTGTGCGACTTCTTCGCCGGCGTGCATCTTTATGGCGGCATCGTTACCGCGCTGCTCGATCGCGAGCGCACCGGCCGCGGGCGCACCGTCGAGGTCGCAATGCTCGACGCGGTCTATGCCTCGCTCTCCTCCACGCTCGGCATGAGCTTCGGCGCCGGCTGGAAGGATGCGGCGCGCACCGGCAACCGTCACGGCGGCCTCGCGGAGTCGCCCTACAACGTCTATCCGACCAGCGACGGCTATATCGCGATCATCTGCGTCGGCGAACAGCACTGGAAGAACCTGCTCGATGCGATGGGCCGCGCCGACCTTGGCGCCGATCCGCGCTTCGCCAACCTGAAGACGCGCGTCGCGCACATGGACGTGATCGACGATCTCGTGAGCGGCTTCACCAGGCGATACAACAAGCTGGACCTGTTCGCGCTGTTGATGAAGCATCGCGTGCCGTGCGCGCCGGTGCGCACCTTGATGGAAGTGGTGAACGACCCGCACCTGCATCAGCGCGGCATGCTGCAATGGATCGATCATCCGGAGCTCGGGCGCATCGTGGTGCAGTCGAGCCCGATCCGCTTCGATGGCGCGCCGCCGCTGCCGCATGAGGCGAGCCGCACGCTCGGCGCCGACAATGAAAGCGTGCTCGGCTGGCTCGGCCTCTCCGGCGACGAGGTCAAACGGCTCACACAAGAGGGCGTCGTCTGATGCGCGGCAAATACGCCATCGCCGGCATCGGCCACACGAAGTTCGGGCGCCTGCCCGGCCGTGGCACGGTGTCGATGAATGTCGAGGCCTGCCGCAACGCGCTCGCCGACGCGGGGATCGAGAAATCCGCCGTCGATGCGCTGTTCGTCAAGGTGCCGACCTCGAAGTATTCCTCGATGTACGGCCAGACCTTGGCCGAGGCGATGCGGTTGCAGCCGAAGGTCGGCGGCGTGTGGGATCAGGGCGGCGCCACCACCATCAGCATGATCTCGTTTGCCTGCATGGCGATCGACGCCGGCCAGTGCGAGGTCGCAATCGTGTGCCTCGCCGACGATCCCAAGACCGGCACGCGCCAAGCCTATGAGAAAGCCTGGGGCGACGACGGCGCCTATGGCTGGTTCTCGGTCGCGGCCGGCTACGGCCTGACAATGCAGCGGCACATGGCCGAATACGGGACGAAGCCGCAGCAGTTTGGCGAAATCGCAGTCGCTGTGCGCAACCACGGCGCCAACAATCCGCATGCCGCGCTGCGCGTGCCGCTCACGCTCGACAAATACATGGAGTCGCCGTTCATCATCGAGCCCTTAAAGCGCGACGACATCTGCCTCGTCTCCGACGGCGCCGCCGCCGTCGTGGTGATGAGCGAAAAGCGCGCGAAGGAACTTGGCGTGAAGGCGCCGGTCAAAATCCTCGGCTTCGGGCAAGGGCAAACGTCCTACGACGTACCGCTGCGCCCGGTGCTGACCGAGACGATGGCGAAGGCGTCCGCGCAGACGGCGTACAAGATGGCCGGGCTAGCGCCGAAGGACATCGACGTCGCGCAGATCTACGACTGTTACACCATCGCCGTCATGATGACGCTGGAGGATTATGGTTTCTGCAAAAAGGGCGACGGCGGCAAGTGGGTCGAAGGCGGGCGCGTCGCTGCGGGCGGCGAATTGCCGATCAACACATCCGGCGGGCTCCTCTCAGAAACCGGCATGCCGGGTCTGCAGCTCGTGATGGAGGGCGTGCGCCAGATGCGCGGCACCTCCGTCAATCAGGTGAAGGATGCCGAAACCTGCGTCGTGTCGAACCAGGGCGGCATCATGACCACGCACTCGACCTTGATTTTGGGGCACTGAATGAGCTTCCCGCTGCCCGAACCGACGCCGCTGTCGCAGCCCTATTGGGATGCGCTCAAGAACGGCCGGCTGACGTTCCAGCGCTGCCGGCATTGCGGGCATGCTTGGCTCCCGCCGCGCGCGGAGTGTCCCGAATGCCTCGCCGCCGAATGGGACTGGACGGTCGCCTCAGGGAAAGGCCGCGTGATTTCGTGGGTGATCTATCACCACGCTTATCACGAGGCGTTCAAGGAGAAGCTCCCCTACAACGTCACGCTGGTCGAGCTCGACGAAGGCCCGCGCCTGATCACCAACATCGTCAATCCGGATGCCGGCCTGAAGGCCGAACGTCCGGCGAAACTGAAAATCGAGGACGAACACGGCGTCGCGCTTGCGCGCTTCGCGCTGGTTTGAATTTCAAAAACACAAACAGGGAGGAATGTCATGACAAGGACGTCTCGCGTACTCGCGGCGCTTGCCGCAACGATGCTGACGACCGCGGCGCTCGCGCAGGAGCCGATCCGCATCGGCGCGATCAATCCGTATTCCGGCCCGGTCGCGCTCTATGGCGACGAACTCGCGCGCGGCTATCAGTTGGCGATCGACGAAGCAAACGCCAAGGGCGGCGTGATCGGGCGCAAGCTCGAACTCTTGCGCGGCGACGCTTCGAACCCGCAGCAGGGAATCGCGGCGGTCGAGAAGCTTTCCGCCGACAAGGTCGACGTGTTCGTCGGCACTTATATCAGCGCCGTGTCCAACGCGGCGAGCGATGCCGCGCTGCGCTACAGCAAGGTCTACTGGGACACCAATGCGCTCGCTTCCGACCTCACGGCGCGCGGCCTGCCGAACTTCGTGCGCAGCGGGCCCTATGCGGCGAGCTTCGCGCAAGTGTCGGCCAATGCCGTCAAGGATCTGCTCGGTCCGGCGATCGGCAAGCCGATCAAGGGCCTCAAGGTGTGGATCGAAAGCGAAGACTCGATCTACGGCACGTCGATCGCCAAGCAGCAGAAGGAATTGCTGGAGAAGGAAGGCGCAACCGTCGTCGGCCTCGGCGCGCATAATTTCCGCGCCGCCGACCTGACCGACTCGGTGCTGCGTGCGAAGGGCACCGCACCGGACATCTGGATCAACACCGGCTATGTGCCGGACGGCAACCTGCTTCTGCGCACGATGCGCGAGCAGGCTTTCAAGCCGGCCGCGATCCTGCTGGTCGGAACCGGCGACACGTTCGAGACGCTTGAATCGCTCGGCGCCGAATATCTCGAGGGCATCACGGTCGTCGGCTATCCGCGCCCGGACCAGACCGAGGCGTACGGCCCCGGCGCCGCCGCGTATCTCGCGGCCTACAAGGCGAAATATCAGCGCGACCCGATCGCCCCGCAGGGCATGGCCGCCTATGTGGGCGCGAAGATGCTGATCGAGGCGATCGCGGCGGCGGGCTCCGTCGACATGGAGAAGCTACGCGCCGCGGCGGCCAAGATGGACAAGCCGGAGAAGAGCTACGCGACCGGCTTTGGTGTGAAGTTCGACGCGCAGTTCCAGAACACGCGCGCATTCCCGACCGTTGTGCAGTGGCAGTCCGGCAAGATCGTCACGGTGTTTCCGAAGGACGCCGCGCAGCCGGACGTCAAGCTCGTCAACCTGCCGCGCAAGTAATCGGTGCATCGGCCGGGCCCGCATTGCGCGCCCGGCTGACGCGCGGCCCGGCTGATGGAAACCTTCTTCAACATCCTGATCTCCGGCATCCTGCTCGGCGGGATCTACAGTCTCGTCAGCATCGGACTCAACCTGATCTTCGGCGTCGTGCGCATCGTGAATTTCGCTCAAGGGGAATTCGTGATGATCGCGATGTATGCGACCTTCTTCTGCTTCGCGAAGTTCGGCATCGGTCCCTACTACGCGGTGTTTCTGGTGGCGCCGCTGATGTTCGTCGTCGGGCTCGTGGTGCAGCGGCTCGTGCTGCAGCCGTTGCAGAATGAGCCGATGATGCAGGTCTTCGCGACATTCGGCTTGCTCATCCTGTTTGAGAATTCCGTGCTGGCGATCACGCGCGGCGAAGGCTATAGCCTCGCCGGCACTTATTCGCAAACCGTGATCGAGGTGTTCGGGCTGCGCGCGAGCTTCGCGCGCGTGGTCGTGTTCATCGCCGCATCGGCCATCGCGCTCGGCCTGATGCTGTTCCTGTCGCGCACCATGGCCGGCAAGGCGATCCGCGCCGTGATCCAGGATCGCCAGTCGGCGCGGCTGATGGGCATCAATGTCGAGCGCACCTATCTTTTGACCTTCGCGCTCGGCGCCGCGCTCGCCGGCGTCGCGGGCGCGCTGCTTGCGCCGATCTATACGCTCTCGCCCTACATCGGCGGCAACTTCATCCTTGCGGCTTTCGCCGTGGTGGTGCTCGGCGGGCTCGGCAGCGTGCCCGGCGCCTATATCGGCGGGCTGATGGTCGGCCTGATGGAGAGCTTCGCGGGCTACTACGTCGACCCCGCGCTCAAGCAGGCGATCTGGTTCATCATTTTCGTCATCGTCCTCGTCGTGCGCCCCTCCGGCCTGATGGGCCAGGCCGGCGCCGAAGAGGTCGGCCTGCGCGAGCAGACGTGATGCGCGCGCCGCTTGAAACCGCCGGCGCACCGCCCTCGTTCGGCATTCAGCTCGCGCGCTATGCGGGCCTGCTCGCGCTCAGCGGCGTGCCGCTCATGCTGCTGTGGAGCAATCCCTACTGGGTCAACGTGCTCGCCTACACGTATCTGTTCGCCGCGCTCGCCGCCGCGTGGAACATCATCGGCGGCTTCGGCGGGCAGTTCTCACTCGGCCACGGCGTGTTCTTCGCGATCGGCTCGTATTCGGTCGCCCGGCTCTATCTCGATCTTGGGCTGACGCCGTGGCTTGGAATATTCCCCGCAGCAGTACTGGCGACCGTCGTCGCGCTGCTGATCTCGTGGCCGACGTTCCGGCTGCGCGGGCCGTTCTTCGCCATCGCCACGATGGCGATCAACGAGGCCTGCTTCGCACTCGCGAACTACAGCGACAAGCTGACCGGCGGCCCGCGCGGCATCCTGATTCCGTTCCGTGCCGGCCTCTCCAACATGATCTTCATCGAGCGCTGGAAATACGCGCTGTTGATGTTCGCGTTCATGATCGTCGTCGTGCTGATCACCGTCTGGCTGCGCCGCGCGCGGCTCGGCCACTACCTGCTCGCGGTGCGCGCCGACGAGGACGCGGCGCGCGCCGCCGGCATCGACGTGCTCAAGGTCAAGCTGCAGGGCATGGCGCTCTCCGCGTTCCTCACCGGAATCGGCGGCGGGCTGTTCGCCATGTACGTGCGCGTGCTCGATCCGCCGACCTTGTTCTCGCTGCCGGACATCGGCGTGAAGTTCGCGCTGATCTCGCTGATCGGCGGCATCGGCACCATCATCGGCCCGGTGGTCGGCGCGCTCTTGATCGTGCCGCTGGAGAATTTCCTGCGCGGGACGCTCGGCGGGGACATTCCGGGCGGCCATCTCATCATTCTCGGCGCGATCCTGGTCGCGGCATCGCTGTTCCTCAAGCGCGGCATCGTCGGCGCGGTCCTCGCCACGATGCGCCGCGCGCGGAGGCGCGCATGACCGAGCACTTCCTCTCGGTCGAGCAGGCGACGCGGCGTTTCGCCGGGCTCGTCGCCGTCGACCAGGTTTCGTTCGCGCTCGACCGCGGCGAGATCCTCAGCCTGATCGGGCCGAACGGCGCCGGAAAAACCACGCTGTTCAACCTGATCACCGGACAGCTTAAAGTCAGCGACGGGGCGATCATGTTCCGCAACGAGCGCATCGACGCGCTGCCGCCGCATGCGCGCGCCCAGCGCGGCATGGGCCGCACATTCCAGATCGCCAAGCCGCTCACTGGTCTCTCCACGCGCGAGAACGTCATGGTTGGCGCATTTCTGCGTCACCGCGCCTACACCGACGCCTACGATCGTGCGAGCGCGGTGCTCGACGAGGTCGGGCTCGCCGCACGCGCCGAAGTGCCCGCCGCCGAACTGACCTTGAGCGAGCGGCGCCGTCTCGAAGTTGCCCGCGCGCTCGCACTCGAACCCGAGTTGATCCTGCTCGACGAGGTGATGGCCGGGCTGAACGCGACCGAGGTGACGCAGGTCATCGACCTGATCCACCGCCTCAATGCGCGCGGCGTGACGTTCCTGGTGATCGAGCACAATCTGAAGGTCGTGCGCGCGTTCTCGCGCCGCGTGATCGTGCTCGATCACGGCGCCAAGATCGCCGAGGGGAGCGCGGCCGACGTGCTGAGCGACCCCGAGGTCATCCGCGCCTACCTCGGCAAGAAACATGTGGGGCACGCATGACGCTGCTCGACGTGCAGGGGATCGGCTCGGGCTACGGCGACGTGCCGGTGCTAAGCGACGTCAGCCTCACGGTCGGCGCGGACGAGATCGTGTCGGTCGTCGGCGCCAATGGCGCGGGCAAGACCACGCTGCTGAGCACGATTTCGGGATTGCTGCCCTGCACCGCCGGCACCATCCGTTTCGAAGGCGAGCCGATCGAACGGCTTGCCGCGCATGACGTGGTGACGCGCCGCCTTGTGATGGTGCCGGAAGGCGGGCGGCTGTTCCCGTTCATGACCGTGCTGGAAAATCTCGAGCTTGGCGCGTTCAATGCGAGCGCCCGCCCGGCACTGAAAGCATCGCTCGACGATGTGCTTGCGCACTTTCCGATCCTCGCCGAGCGCCGCGAGCAACTGGCCGGCAGCCTCTCGGGCGGCGAACGGCAGATGTGCGCCATCGCGCGCGCGATGATGAGCCAGCCGAAGCTGCTGATGCTCGACGAGCCTTCGCTCGGCCTGTCGCCGCAGATGGTCGAGCGCGTATTTGAGCTGATCCTCTCGCTTGCGCGCGCGAAGGGAATCGCGGTGCTGCTGGTGGAGCAGAATGTCGGGGACGCGCTCGGCATGGCGAACCGCGGCTATGTCATCGAGCGCGGCCGCGTGGTGAAATCCGGCACCGGCGAAAGCCTGCTCGCGGACGCCGACGTGCAGCGCGCCTATCTGGGACTGTAAACAAATGAGCAGACAGATCGTCATCGTCACCGGAGGAAGCCGCGGCATCGGCGCCGCGACCGCGCGGCTGCTCGGGCGCGAGAAAGCCGCGGTCGTCGTCAACTACCGCAGCGCCAAGGCCGAAGCGGACGCCGTTGTGAACGACATCAAATCATCGGGCGGCGACGCTGTCGCGGTGCAGGGCGATGTCGGCAGCGAGGACGACGTGTTGCGACTCTTCGCCGAGACGGATCGTGTGTTTGGCCCGCTCACCGGGCTCGTGAACAATGCCGGCATCACCGGCGGCGCCAAGCGGCGCATCGAGGCGCTGACGTTTGCGGGCATCATGGAAACAATGCGCGTCAATGTCGCCGGGCAATTGCTGTGCGCGCGCGAAGCCGTGAAGCGCATGTCGACACGCAACGGCGGCAAGGGCGGCGCGATCGTGAACGTCTCGTCGCTCGGCGCGCTGACCGGGTCGCCCGGCGCCTTCATCGATTATGCGGCATCGAAGGGCGCGCTCGACACCGCAACGCTGGGGCTTGCCGCTGAAGTTGTCGGCAGCGGCATTCGGGTCAACGCGGTGCGGCCCGGCCTGATCGATACCGAGATCCACAACGATCTGGGCATTCCGGATCGCGCGCTTCGGCCCGAAAATGCCGATCGGCCGCGCCGGTACGCCGGAAGAAGTTGCCGAAGCCATCGTGTGGCTGTTGTCCGACAAGGCCTCCTACGTCACCGGCGAGTTCATCAACGTGACCGGCGGCGCGCGTTAGGACATCGCCGCGCGCGTCTTGAACGCCGGATGATCGTTCGGCACATCGATCGGCATCGCGAGCAGCACGGAACTGCGCGACTTGCCGTGGGTGTCGAGGTTGAGGCTGTCGTTGACGCCGCCTTGCAGGGTTTCCTCCAGCACGAAGTTGAATGCGCCGAGGTTCGGCAGCGCATGGCGCGTGACGTTGCCGCGCATGAGTTTTCCGAAATGCTTTCGCACCGCGTCGGCGGTGACTTCGCGCTCCAGCAGCGCGTAGTCCTCGGCGCGATACGGGATCAGCGACATGGTCTGCGAGTCGCCCTTGTCGCCGGTACGGCTGTGCGCCACGTAAAACAACTCGATCTTTGCCACGCTCATGCCTCCACGAACGCCCAGCGCGGCGTCACTTTCTCGCGCGGCACGAACGTCGTGTAGGTGCGGATCGTCGGCCGGCTCGCGATGCGCACGCCGCCGCCGCCCGCCGGACCGTTGACATAGAGCGCCTCGACCTCCGTGATGAGCCGGTCGGCCGCCGCCTGATCCGGTACGCGCGCCGCCACCCGCAGCCGCACATCGCGCACATTGTGCCCGATCTCCCCCGGCCATGCGCTGTCCACTCCGATTAGGTCGTACTGGATGGTCTGATTGCCGAGCATCGGGTCGCGCGCCGCGCGCTTGGCGATGATGTCGGCGGCGAGCCGCGCGCGCGCCTCGCAATTGATGCCCGCGTAGGAAATCTCGATCTCGGCCAGCACGCCGCTGTCGACGCCGATCAGTACTTTCAGCGTATCCGGCCGCCGGTGCCCGCGCGCGCCGGTGAGGCGCACTTCGTTCTCGCCGAACTCCGCGAGGTCGAGCCCGGTCACATCGAGCGCGATGTCGGGCGTCAGATACGCGGCGGGATCGTGCATCTCGTAAAGGATTTGCTCGGTGATGGTGTGGCGGTCGATGCGCCCGCCGCTGCCCGGCGGCTTGGTGATGGTGATCGAGCGGTCGTCGCGGATTTCCGCGATCGGGAAACCGATGCGGTCGACATCCGGCACGTCCTTCAGCCCCGGCTCGGCGAAATAGCCGCCGGTCGCCTGCCCGCCGCATTCCAGCAGGTGCCCGGCGAGCACGCCGCACGCCATCGCGTCGTTGTCGTCCGCCCGCCAACCGAGCGCCGCCATCGCGGGACCGAGCGCCAGCGCCGAGTCGGTCACGCGCCCGGTCACGATCACATCGGCGCCCGCCGCGTAGGCCGCCGCGATCGCGTCCGCGCCGAGATACGCATTGGTGCAGATGATGTCGGTGCCGAGCCGCGACACCGGCTCGCGCGTTTCCAGCAGCACCGGGTCGGAGGCGCGCACGAGGTCCGTCACGTCGTCGCCGGTCACCGCCGCGACCTTCATTGTGATGCCGCGCTCGCGCGCGAGCCGCGCGATCATGCGAGCGCACGCTTCCGGCGCAGCACCACCCGCATTGGTGACGAACTTCGTGCCGTGCTTTGCCATCGCGGGCAGCAGCACCTCGAGCCGCCCAGCGAGATTGTCCCAATAGCCGCTGCCGCCTTTGCGCCGCGCGACATGCAACAGCGCGAGCGTGCGCTCGGCCAGCGTTTCCAGCATCAGCACGTCGATGTCGCCGCGCTCGACCAGTTCGAGCGCCGCATCGACGCGGTCGTTGAAGAAGGCCGAGCCGCCGCCGATGCGGATCGCGCCTGGTTTGCGCTGCTTCATGTCAGGTTCCCGTGAATTTCGCCGGCCGCTTGGCGTGAAACGCCTCGACGCCTTCCTTGAAGTCGTCGGACTGGCGCAGCCGGCTGTAGCAATGGCCTTCCAGCTCGATCGCGATCGAGAGTGTCGAGTCCTCGGTGTCGTTGAGCAGCTTCTTGGCGGTGCGCTGCGCCAGGGCTGAGAACGTGCGCAGTTCGTCCACCAGCGCGTCGGTTGCCGTCTCAAGTTCGCCATCCGGCACGCATTCGGTCGCGATGCCCCACTCGTAGGCCTGCTTGCCGGGAATGCGCTTGGAGCGCATCACGATATCCTTGGTGCGCGTGATGCCGATGATCTTCTGCAAGCGCGCCGAGCCGCCCGAGCCGGGGATTTGCCCGAGCCGCTGCTCGGGCAGCGCATAGAAGCAGGTCTCCGACACGATGCGGAAGTCGCAGGCGAGTGAGAACTCGAAGCCGACACCGAAGGCGAAGCCGCGGTTCGCAACGATCACCGGCTTGGAACAGCGCGCCGGCGCCGCGATGTTCCAGGCGAGCTTCGAGACGGTCTCCGGCGTCGCCTCCATGAAGCCCTTGATGTTGCCGCCGGAAGAAAAATGCTCGCCGACCGCGCGCACCACGATGACGCGCACGCGTGCGTCGTCATCGAGAGCCTCGAACACCAGGCGAAGCTGGTCGCGCTGCGGCATCGACACGATGTTGAACGGCGGGCGGTCGAGAATGATGTCAGCACGTTCTCGCGCGGAATCGATCTCGACGCGGAAGCCGTCGAGCGTTGCGAGGCGCGGATCGGTGAAAGCTGCGTTCATGCGGCGGTTCCCTTTTCTTCCTCGTATTCGCCCGCCACCAGCTTGCGGCGCAACAGCTTGCCGACCGGCGATTTCGGGATCGCCTCGACGAACACATAGCGGCGCGGGCGCTTGAAGTTTGCCAGCCCGGACGTGCGGCAGAACTGGTCGAGATCGGCCTCGCTTACGGCAGCGCGGCGCTTCACGAAGGCGGCGACGATCTTGCCCCAGCGCTCGTCGGCGAGGCCGGCCACCGCCACCTCCGACACCGCCGGATGCAGCGACAGGCAGCTCTCGATCTCGACCGGCGAGACGTTCTCGCCGCCGGTGATGATCATGTCGTCGACGCGGCCGGTGACGAACAGGTCGCCGTCGGCATCGTGGTACCCGGTATCGCCCGTGAAGTACCAGTTCTGGCGCAGCGCCTTGATGTCCGCATCGGGACGTTGCCAGTAGCCCTCGAACGCCTCGTCGCTCGAAAGATGCGCGATAATCTCGCCCTCTTCGCCGGCGGACGCAAGCGCGTCCGGCGAGGCGGCGCGGAGCTTCACGACGCGGATCATCTGGTTGATGCCGGCGCGGCCGGCCGAGCCGGGCTTTGCGGGCGCGTTCTGGTCGATGGTGAAGGTGTAGATTTCCGACGAACCGTA
>Ga0193717_1001947_pt1 | contig 12266 bp, 10 predicted proteins | sample U2c2metaG_FD_145900 | JGI IMG/M metagenome (GOLD analysis project Ga0193717, IMG submission 145900) | Soil microbial communities from a riparian zone of the East river system, Colorado, United States - U2c2 | ecosystem: Environmental > Terrestrial > Soil > Riparian zone | place: USA: East River...
TTTTAGCGTTAAAGCTGCAAATGCTGCGTTCAAAATTAACTTGCGACAAAATGGTTGTCTGTGGCGGAAAGGTCGCTCTCGTTTCAGACGCTCCCAACCGTCTTGAGCCGGGCGCGGGGATGAATTTCCGCCTGCGACAACACCGTTGTTTGCGACCTGAACCGCTCCACCAGCGAGCGCACGAACGGCCGGATCGCCGCCGACGTCACCAGCACCGGCGCCTCGCCCTCGCGCGCGGCCTGCTCAAAACGGTCCCGCACTACCGTCATGAATTCGGACAGTTTTGACGGCTGCATCGCGAGCGTGCGCTCCTCGCCCTGGCCGATCAGCGACTCGGCAAACGCCTGCTCCCATTTGGCCGAGAGAGCGACCAGCGGAAGGTAACCGTTCATCGAGGTGTTCTGCGCGCAGATCTGGCGCGCGAGGCGAGCGCGGACATGCTCGACGACGGTCGCCGGATTGCGCGAAAACGCCAGCGCGTCGGCGATGCCTTCGAGGATGGTGGAGAGGTCGCGGATCGAGATGCGCTCGGCGAGCAGCAGCTGCAGCACGCGTTGAATGCCGGACACGGTGATCAGGCTCGGCACGATGTCCTTGACCAGTTCGCCTTGCTCCTTCGGCAAATCCTTGAGCAGCTTCTGCACTTCGCCATAGGACAGCAGGTCCGACATGTTGTTCTTGAGCAGCTCGGTGAGATGCGTCGACAGCACCGTGGCGGCATCGACCACGGTGTAACCCTTCAATGAGGCTTCTTCCTTCAAAGCCGCATCGACCCAGGTGGCCGGCAGTCCAAAAGTCGGCTCGGTGGTGTGCAGGCCGGGAACGTTGACCTGGCTGCCACCGGGATCCATGACCATGTACTGGTTCGGCCAGATCCGCCCCGTCCCTGCGTCCACTTCCTTGATCTTGATGATGTAGGTGTTGGCTTCCAGCTGCACGTTGTCGAGAATCCGCACCGAGGGCATTACAAAACCCATCTCGATCGCGAGCGAGCGGCGCAGCGCCTTGATCTGCTCGGTGAGGCGGTCGGTGCCGTCGGGACCGTTGACCAGCGGCAGCAGGGCGTAGCCGAGCTCGATCTTGAGATCGTCGATTTTCAGCGCGGTTGCGATCGGCTCTTCCGCGGCGGCGGTTGCGGCGGCCGCTGCTGCCGGCGCCGCTGCTGCGAGCGCTTCGGCGGCCGAGGTGGCGCGGTTGCGCTTGCGCGCCGAGACCGCCAGCGCCGCGGCGCCTCCGCCAAGCGCCAGGAACGGCAGCATCGGAATGCCCGGCAGCAGCGCCAGCACCAGCATCACGCCGGCCGACATGCCGAGCGCCTGCGGATAGCCGGAGAGCTGCTTCATCAGCGCCTTGTCGGCAGCGCCACTGACGCCTGCTTTCGATACCAGCAGGCCCGCCGCGGTGGACACGATCAGCGCCGGCACTTGCGTCACCAGGCCGTCGCCGACGGTGAGCAGCGTATAGGTGCGGGCCGCTTCGCCGAAACCGAGACCCTGCTGCGCGACGCCGATGATGATGCCGCCGATGATGTTGATGAACACCACCAGCAATCCCGCGACCGCGTCGCCGCGCACGAATTTCGAAGCGCCGTCCATGGCGCCGAAAAAGCCGCTTTCGTCCTCCAGCGCCTTGCGGCGGTCTTTTGCGGTCTTCTCGTCGATCAATCCCGCCGACAGATCGGCATCGATCGCCATCTGCTTGCCCGGCATGGCGTCGAGATGGAAGCGCGCCGCGACTTCCGCGATGCGGCCCGAGCCCTTGGTGATGACCACGAAATTGACGATCACCAGGATCGCGAAGACGATAATCCCGATCACGAAATTGCCGCCCATCACGAAATTGCCGAACGCCTCGATGACGTGGCCGGCGGCCGCGGTGCCTTCATGGCCGCGGGACAGGATCAGCCGCGTCGAGGCGAGATTCAGCGACAGCCGCAGCATGGTCGCGATCAAGAGCACGGTCGGGAACGCGGAGAATTCCAGCGGCGCCTGGATGAAAAGGGCCGTCATCAGGATCAGGATCGACAGGATGATCGAGATCGCCAGGAAAAGGTCGAGCACGATCGGGGGCAGCGGCAGGATCAGCACCACGAGGATGGTGAGGATTCCGAAGGCGAGCGCGAGATCGCCGCGCTTCAGCAGGGTGCCGATGTCGGCAAGACTTGGAAATCCGCTGCCGGGCAGTTCCGTGCCCCGACCCGCCGTCACATCCGCCATAAAAGCTGCTTCCCCCCGCCGATGCCGTTCGCGGGCGCCAAACGTCTGCGCGGCGGCCGATGGACCACCGCTTCGAAAGTGAGGCACCGCATTGGCGTCCACGGGTACTCCCCCGTCGCAACCGACGACACTCGACTTCACCTAGGCAAAATTTGCCCGGTTTATGGTTAGGAAAGCGTTAATGGAGCTAATCTTGCCCCGGACGCAGCGCAGCGCGCCGCCCTTCGCGGCGTGGTGCGCTGCAGAGCCGGGGCCGTTACGAGGTGCAGTGTTCGTAACGGTCCCGGTTCTGCGAAGCAGCGTGAAGAACGCTGCATCGCGCCCGGGACACGGGTTCTGTTCCACCGCATCTGCATGCCCAATATCGCGCCATGGCGCTTGACCCATGGGCCGCGCCCGACGAAGTTGCGCCCGTGCACGCACCGCCCAATCCATCCAAAGAACCGACCGCCTTCATCCCGGACTCACGCCGGGCCTGGACCCGGCTGGCCGTGGCGGTGGTGATCGGCTCGCTCGGCAGCGTCGGCATGTGGTCGGTGGTGGTGGCGCTCCCCGTGGTGCAGGCCGAATTCGGCGCTTCCCGCGGCACCGCCTCGCTCGCCTTCACCATGGTGATGCTCGGCTTCGGTCTTGGCGGCGTGCTGACCGGAAAAATCACCGACCGCTATGGCATCGTCACCGCGATCGGGCTTGGCATCGGCATCCTCGGCCTCAGCTATATCGGCGCCGGGATGTCGCCGTCGATCTGGCAATTCATCCTGGTGCATTTCGCCATCGGCTTCTCCTCATCGGCGACGTTCGGACCGCTGATGGCGGAAGCCTCGCACTGGTTCGAGCGCTACCGCGGCCTGGCGGTGGCCATCGCCGCCAGCGGCAACTACATCGGCGGCACGATCTGGCCGCCGCTGGTGAACTACGGCATGGAGTCGGCGGGCTGGCGCACGACGCATATCGCCGTCGGCATCTTCACCGCGGTTGCGATGACCCTGGCGCTGATCGGCTTGCGCATGCTGATGGGCGCGGGGACCCGGCGCAGTCATCTCAACGCAGCCCCGCCCCGCGTCGATCTGCGGCTATCCACCAACGCGCTGACCGCGATCCTGGCGATTGCCAGCATCGCCTGCTGCGTGGCGATGTCGATGCCGCAGGTTCATATCGTCGCCTATTGCGGCGATCTCGGCTATGGCGTCGCTCGCGGCGCGGAGATGCTGTCGCTGATGCTGGGCTTTGGCATCATCAGCCGCATCGGCTCCGGATTCCTGGCCGACAAGATCGGCGGCATCCGCACGCTCTTGATCGGCTCGATCGCGCAGGGCTCGGCGCTGCTGCTGTATCTGTTCTTCGACGGCCTCACCTCGCTCTATATCATCTCGGCGATGTTCGGCCTGTTCCAGGGCGGCATCGTGCCGAGCTACGCCATCATCGTGCGCGAGGCAATGCCGGCTTCCGAGGCGGCGACGCGCGTGGGCATCGTGATCTTTGCCTCGGTGTTCGGCATGTCGTTCGGCGGCTGGATCTCCGGCTTCATCTTCGACGCCACCGGCTCCTACACCGCGGCGTTCATGAACGGGCTCGGCTGGAACGCGCTCAACATCACCATCATGGTGGCGCTGCTGCTGCGGGCGAGGCAGCGACTGGCGCTGGCGTAGAGCGGGCGTCACTCGGTCGCACATACATTTCAGTCGGTATGAATTATCCGCGCAACTAATACTTGCGAGATCGCCTTCTTTTGGGCAAGGTAGGCCTTATTAGAAGAAAATTGAGACGGCCTTAATCCATTGCACATGTTTCCGATCGCAGCGAGCTAATCCACGCAACTTCTCGCTTGAATACCCTTCAGTCTTTCGCCGAAAGCAATTTTATCGGTGGAGATCTTTCCGTGGCGACGCGTATCGGCCGACAACCAAGATCACAGGTGCAGCGGCGACTGATTTCGATCTTCAAATTATCAAATGCAGGAGATGACAATGGCAAAGAAGCGCAAGATAGCTGTTGCGAAGACGCGGAAATACGCTGCTCGAAAGTCCGGCGCGGGCGCGGCAAAGAAGCCCCGCGATACTCTGATGGAAAAACTCAAGCAATACGTGCGCGCGCATGCGGACGGTTTTTTGAATGACCCTAATATTTCAAGCGTCGGGATCGGCTACAAGCAGACAAAAGGGAAGGAGACGCCACAACTGGCGATCCAGTTCTCCGTGCATTCCAAAGTAAAGCCCGAAGATGTTTCCGCGGAGGGATCAAGCCTGATTCCGAAAACCCTGGATGTCGACGGAACCACCGTTCCGACCGACGTCATCGAGCGGTCTTACAAGCCAAGCTTCACCACCATAAAACTCAAGCCCAAGGACGAGCGGCGAATTCGGGCCGATGTCGTCAGTCCCGGCATCAGCGTGGGCAGTATCGCTACCACGGCGGGCACGTTGGGGACATTTGTGCGGGATAGCCAGACCAAGCAGATCGTGATTCTTTCGAATTGGCACGTATTACAGGGATCGCAGGGAAAGATTGGCGACGACGTCGTCCAGCCGGGAAAATTTGATGACAACCGCGTAGAGAAGAATCGTGTCGGCAAGCTGTTGCGTAGTCACCTTGGGCCAGCAGGAGATTGTGCGATTGCATCCATGACCGGACGCGGCATTTCGAACGCTATCCTGGAGCTCGGAACGTCAGTTGACAAAATCGGAGAACCTCATCTCAAGGATCGGGTGGTAAAGAGCGGCCGCACGACGGGGGTCACTTACGGCGTTGTTTCGCGGCTCGAAGTAAATACCAAGATGGTCTATCCGGGCGGTACGGCTGCTACAGTCGGGGGATTCGAAATCGAACCTGACCCGAAGAAGCCAGCGCCCAACAATGAAATCAGCCGGGCCGGAGACTCGGGGGGAGCCTGGATGGCGCTTGGCAAGAATGGCAAGCCCACCGACGTTATGCTGGGACTGCATTTCGCAGGTGACGACGATGACGGCGGACCGTCGGAATTTGCCCTTGCCTGCTATGCCAACTCGGTAATGACGAAGCTGGAAATCGAACCCATCGGGAAAGCACAGCCGCATACCGCAATTGCAGTTGCCGAAGGGGTCGACGAGTTCAGGCAGGGCTTTGATCGCAACTTCCTGGACTTCGCGGTGGAAGCGCCGAAATTTACCAAGGTGCGGCGCGACGACCTCGCCGATCTCGAAGGCGACAACGAGATCCCGTATTGCCATTTTTCGGTTTGGTTGAGCAAGCAGCGGCGCTATCCGACATGCGTCGCCTGGAATATCGACGGCTCGCAATTCAAGCGCGTCAAGCGCGTGTCTTTTCGTACCGATCGGCGGGGTGATCTGGAAGAATACCAGCTCACCAACGATATCTATGTCTCCAATGTGCTTGATAAAGGTCACGTCGCCCGGCGCGCGGATTTGTGCTGGGGAACGCTGGCGGAAGCCAAACAGGGCAACTACGATAGTTTTTTCTACAGCAATATCGCTCCGCAACACGAGGCATTCAATCAAAGCGATGACACCTCCGACGATCCGGAAGGCGGTCTGTGGGGCAGGCTCGAGAATACGGTGTTCGATAGCGAAGACCCGCAGAAACTGCGGATTTCTCTGATGGGTGGCCCCGTGATCTCGAAGAAGGACCGGAAATTTACCCAGAACGACGAGGAGTGCTTTCTGCCTCGCGAATTCTGGAAGGTGGTTGCGTATGTTGATGACGAGGACAACAAGAAAAAGGTATTTGCCTTCCTGTTGACCCAGGCAAACCTGATCGAGGGGCTCATCGTTCCGGAAGGTCTTGATTTCGGTAAGTGGTTGTGGGCCCGCATTACGTTGCAGGACCTGCAGGAAAAGACGGGAGTCATATTTCCAAAGGGAATGAAAGACCACGAAGTCCCGTTTGTGAAGCCGCAAGCGCTCGGATCTGCAATGTCGGTCAAGCCGCTGTATGTCGCGGAGGACTATTTTAGAAGTTAATGGCTGCACCGCGGGCGTTGGCGTAGGTGACTACTCAACCAACGCCTTGCCGGCCGGGTAAGGCGTGCAATGCTTCCAGGCGTCCCCTCCTGACAGTGCTGGGATCGGCGCGTGATGTGTTCCTTAAACGTCACGCCGCCTGTCCCGCCTTCAGCAGCACGCAGCCGGTGATCTTCAGACTGCCGTCGGGTTGAAGCTCCAGCGTGTACATCGCCTCCCACGGCACGCCGTCGACATCGAGGATATGCACGCGCTGCGCGATCTTGCCGTCGGCGACGCGCGCTTCGCCGAATTCGAAACTCTTGTGGCGATACACAGGGGCATAGCTGTTGCGGACCATGGCCATGAAGGTTTCGGCGTCCGGGAATACGCCCTGGATGGCGGGTGCTGCATGGGAATAGGCCGCCGCGGGATCGTCGCGGCTGAAGGCCTGCTCTTGCGAGCGGATCACGCTTTGGGCTGCGGCCACATCATCCGCGGCGCAAGCGGGCGCAGTGAGGCCGATCAAGAATGCGACCAGCAAGACCAGGGCGCGCATGAGACTGCTCACTGCTATGCCGAGTTCCAATCAGGATCACTCGTGCACTATTTCATGATCTCAATTCTATTACGGACCGCCGATGCCAAGCTGCTTGAAACGATCGGTAAAGTTCTTGAGTATCATTTTGTCCTGGGCTTGTGCAAATGGCGATGGCTCGTTGAGGGCGACCACCAGCAAACAAACACTTAAGACCAAAAATACAATAGCCGCATAAGCAACCAGGGCGTTGGGTTTCGGGATAGCTAAACCCCACAGGTGAAACTGCTTTTCCGGGCCCTCAACCAAGGGAAGCAGCTTCCGCGCCTTGCGTCGGCGAACTCCAACCAAGTCAGAATGCGCCATCGCCAAGCCAAGGATGCCCAGCGCGAGAGGAGCTAAACCAGAAAATATTTGGAGTGATGTCACCTATTCCATCTCCTCCAGAAACTTCGATCCCCCTCGGTGTAGAGCAAAACCTAGTATCACGGATACGCCGTTTATCAGGAACAAATAACCGAGGGCGCCCGTCAAACCGACAATTGAAGCTACTAATGGAGCTAAAAATCCCGTGGTGATGACGGCATTGCCAAGGGAATTGTACCAGGAAGCACTGTGCTTGAGGCTTTCAACCTCAGCCTGGGTCATGACTAATTTCCCTGCGGGCCATTGGACACTGCGATATTCTACAGGTTTGCGTCTTTTGCCTGCAACACACGAATCATGAAAAACGAACGAGCATTACAACCGCGATGGCAAATGACGTTTCTTGCTTCTCACACCGCGGTCATCTCAAATCACACTCACTTGCTGAACGGGTTCTGCCAGCCGCCGCGGCCGGGGGCGCGGGGCGGGTAGGCGGTCTCGAGGTAGTTCAGCAGCATCTCGCGTTCCTTGGGCTCCGGGGGCGGCATGTTGTGGCGCCGGATCATCAGGTTGATCGAATCGTCCCATCCGGCGCGGCTCAGGCCCTGCGCCGCCACCAGCTTGAAGTTATGGCAGGCGGTGCAGGCATAGAAGGTCTCGTCGCGGCCTGGGCCGGCGGCGAATTCTTCCGGGCTTTCGTCGCGCGGCGTAAAGGCGGTTTGAGCGATTGCGGGCGCCATCCACAGCAGTCCCGCAACCGCCAGCAAAGGTGATCGCAGCATTATCCGACCAGCACGGCGATGCGGTGCATCGCGTTGCCACCATACCCTTGCGGATTCCACGAGGCGGCCTGGTGTGGCTGCATCGTGCCCTTGGAATCGGTGGCGCGCGCCCAGACCTCGTAGTAGCCGTCGGACGGCAGTTTTACGCTCGCGGTCCAGCGCTGCCAGTCGTATTTGTTCTTCGGCTTTTCGAGTTTTGCTTTCTGCCACGTCATGCCGGCGTCGGTGGAGACGTCGACCTGCTTCACCGTGAGATCGCCGGCCCACGAGGCGCCGCGCAGCTTGAGCTCCCTGGTGCCGGCAGCGAGCTTGGCGCCGTTCGCAGGGTTGGTGATGATCGAGCGCACCGGCATCGATTCCAGAATCCGGAAATTCGCGGGGTCTCCCTTGTCGCCCGGCACCATCGGCTTGATCGCGACGCGATAGGAAAACTCCGTCATGCCGGGGCCGTCATGCTCCTTGTCGCGCACCCAGATGCGCGTCAGCCATTTTTGCGAGGCCGAGCCGGCCCAGCCCGGCACGACCAGCCGCACCGGCCCGCCGTGAATATTGGGCAGCGGCTGGCCGTTCATGGCCCATACGATCAGCGTGTCCGGGTCCATCGCTTTTTCGATCCGCACGCCGCGTGAGATGGTCGGCTTGCCGGCGTCGCCGGACAGATGCAGGTCGGATGAATAATGCGCCGTGTATTTCGCGCTCGGCTTTACGCCGGCGGTTTTCAGAACGTCGGCGAGCCGCACGCCGGTCCATTCGGCGCAACCCGCGCCGCCATTGGTCCACTGGTTGCCGCGCGCCGGCGGCGAGAACGCCGCGCGGCCGTTGCCGCCGCACTCCAGCACCATGCGGCGGGTGACGGCCTTGTATTTCGACTTCAATTCGCCGAGCGTGATCTCAAGCTTGTTGTTCACCTCGCCGTCGATGACAATCTTCCACTTGTCGGGGTCCTTGGTCTCCTCCGGAATCTGCCCGTTGTTGCGGATGTAGAATTTGTCGATCGGCGTGGTGTCGTCGTCCAGCAAACTCTCCGGCGTCTCGGCGACCAGCGGCCGGTCGCCAAGCACGACAAGCTTTTCGTTCTTGCCGGGGAATTTCAGGTATTGCGGTCCCTTCGGAGGAGCGGGTGGGGCGGGCGGGGTAGCCGGTGCGGTTCCCTGCGCATGCGCGCTGGATATGGCGCCGTCGCCGGGCAACGGCATGACATCCCCGATGATCGCGCCAACGGCCGCCAAAGCCGTGCCGCCTAAAAACTTTCGCCTGCTGGCATCGACGCCGCGTTCGACGCGCGCGGCATTGTTCCCCGCCATGATAGTCCTCCCGTGTTGTCCGACTTTCGGTCGTTTTTCGCAGCCGGGATTCGCGATCCCGGCCAGCGTGAGTATTTGCGTTTTACGGCGTTGCCGCAAGATCGACCAAGGTACGTAGGTAGGATCAAACTCCGGCTAAAATTCTCGCACCAACTGACGCATTAATCGTCTTGCTCTAGCCGGCTGTTCGGCTGACGATCCGGTCAGTGCACAGGAGGCGTCAGTGAAAGTTGGAACTTTGTGCCGGACTGCGATCGCTTTGGCCTGCGCGGCGATCGTCGCGGCACCGGCGCTGGCCGCCGAGCCGTTATCCGGCTACAACGCCGACATCGGCGAAAGCTCGATATCCGGTATCTCATCCGGTGCATTCATGGCGGTCCAGTTCGGCACCGCCTGGTCGTCGGTGATCAAGGGCGTCGGCGTGATTGCCGGCGGCCAGTACTGGTGCGCCAAGGCCGACGCCAATGACTTTATCAATAACTTTACGCTCCCGATCATGCACGCCACGGGCTCCTGCAAGGTCGGCCCGCCTCCGGATCTGAAAAATTCTTTCGCAAAGGCCGACGCCAAGGCGGCTTCCGGCGACATCGACCCGCTGCGGTTCGTCAGCCGGCAAAAAGTCTATGTCTTCCACGGCACCAACGACGCCGTCGTGGCCAGATCGGTCACCGATGGCGCCGCTGATTTTTATCGCCATTATCTGGGCGAGGCCAACCGCGGCAACCTGTATTACCAGACTGCCATCGGAGCCGGTCATTCACTGGTGGTTGCGCAAGAGCCGCATGTCGGCGGCCTCAATGCCTGTAACGACAACAAGATCCCGTTCATCGACCAGTGCGGCTACGACCAGGCCGGAATCGTGTTGCAGCACATTTACGGCGCGCTGAACGCACCCAACCGCGGACAACTGACCGGAACGATGAAGCGCTTCGACCAGTCTCTGTACACCAAGCCCCACGACACCAGCCCGCTAAGCCTCGGCGATAGCGGCTATGTATTCGTACCCAAGGACTGTGCAGACGGCGCCGCGTGCCGCGTCCATATCGCCCTGCATGGATGCAAACAGGACGTCGGCGATATCGGCCGGCACTTTGTCGATAACACCGGATACAACGCCTGGGCCGATACCAATCACCTTATCGTGCTGTACCCGCAAACCGTCGCGAGTTCGTTCCTGCCCTTCAATCCGCAAGCATGCTGGGATTGGTGGAGCTACCACGATCACCAGGACAGCTACGTCACCAAATCCGGAGCGCAGATCAGAACGATAAAAGCCATGCTCGATGCCCTTACGGCGCACGCGGTGCCAGCGACAACTGTCGCGGCGGCGCCGGCCGTGGCGCCGACGCTGACGGTCATCGACACATCGGATACCGGTGCGGGTCTCGCATGGGCCCGGCAGGAAGGGCAGATCGCCTATCGCGTCTCGCGCGCGGGCGCCGATGGTCAGTTCTCCGTGGTCGGGACGGCGGCGGGCTTCAGTTTTGCCGACGCCGGCCTGACACCGCGTTCCGCGTATCGCTGGCGTGTCTCGGCCGTCGTGAACGGCGTCGAAGGTCCAGCTTCCAACGAGGCGGCGGCCACTACGCGGCCCACTCCCGCGCCCTGTCACAGCCCAGGTACGTGCCCGATCGGCAACTGACGGCGTGCCGCGATCGCTGCTTGCCTCAATCCGTCTCGATCGGCAACGACGCATCCTTCGCCCATTCTCCCATCGAGCCGTCGTAGAGCGTCAAATTGTCGTAACCGAGCTGGTGCAGCAGGAACAGATCGACGGTCGCGGAGATGCCGCCGCCGCAATAGGCGATCACGTTCTTGTCCCTGGTAATGCCTTGCGCCGCGAATTTGGCTTCGGCCTCGGCGGCCGCGATGAATTGTTTGGTTGGCTGCATCAGCGTTGCGGCGGGAACGTTGACGCTGCCTGGAATTCGCCCGGGCCGCCCGTAACGGCTGGGCTCCAGCCCCTTGTGAAATTGCGGCCCCAGCGCGTTGACGATGACATTGTCCGGCCGTCCAAGTGCCGCCTTCACCGCGCGGCTGTCGGCAAAAAATCCCGGGCGCGGTTTCGCGGTGAAGGTCGCCGGTGGATAGCCTCGGGGCTCGCCGCTTTCGAGCGGCCGTGCCTCGGCCTTCCATTGATCGAGGCCGCCGTCGAGCACCGCGGCATTGTCAAAACCGAGCGACCGCAGCATCCACCAGAACCGCGTCGCCCACATCGCGGTGCCGATGCTGTAGAGCACGATGCGGTTGCCGTCGCCGATCCCGTGACGGCCGAACGCTGCGGCAAGTTGCGCCGGCGCCGGCATCATGAAGCGGAGTCTTGTCGTGGCATCCGAGAACTCGCCCTGCAGGTCGAGGAAATCGGCGCCCGGAATATGCGCCTGCTCAAAAGTATGGCGTCCGGGCACCGCCACATAGGGCTCGTCGCTGCCGGGCGGCGGCGGTTCGAGATAGGTGGTGCAGTCGTAGATCCTGAGATTTGAGTCGCCGAGCCGAGAGGCAAGCTGCTCCGTGCTGATCAATGCATCAGGGTCGCGCATGGTGTCCTCGGGTGTTGATCTCGAGCAGCTGAACGTAGCCGGGATATAGAGAAGCGCAAAATCCTCAGCGTCGTTATGGCTCCCCGCCTTCGCGAGGACGACGCTGTCGGTGCGCTACACGCTGATCATAACCAGCGCGGGGACAAGCTCGGCACTATTGAAGGCGGCGCCGAGCAGATAGGCGAAGCCGAGCAGGGCCAGGAAGCCGAGAAAGAACAGCGCGAAGAAGATCATCGACAGCCGCTTGGCGAACGCCGAAATATTGGTCAGCCCGAGACCGCCGGCAAGCAGCGAAATGATCAGGCAGATGACAGCCCAGCGAAACACGCGGTATCTCCTCAAAATATTGCTGCAGCCCTCAACGAAGATCCGCGGGCTTGGTTCCATGGCGCGGAACGGCGCCATTGCCCGGCGCCATGGGTCATTGTAAGGGGTATCGGCACCGTCGGGTGTCGCACCCCGCGACGCTGCGCGGGCCTGTAGCTCAATGGTTAGAGCCGGCCGCTCATAACGGTCTGGTTCCTGGTTCGAGTCCAGGCAGGCCCACCACGCTTCGCCCTGACGGGCTACGCGTGGCGCAGCCAC
>Ga0193717_1001948_pt1 | contig 12265 bp, 7 predicted proteins | sample U2c2metaG_FD_145900 | JGI IMG/M metagenome (GOLD analysis project Ga0193717, IMG submission 145900) | Soil microbial communities from a riparian zone of the East river system, Colorado, United States - U2c2 | ecosystem: Environmental > Terrestrial > Soil > Riparian zone | place: USA: East River...
AGGCCCGGTAGCTCAGTTGCATAGAGCAGCGCACTCCTAACGCGAAGGTCGCAGGTTGGACTCCTGCCCGGGCCACCATATATCTCTAGTAACTACAATGACTTACAGGGGTATCCCAAAAAACATTAGCTGTCAGCATTTTCTGAATGGGATACTTTGGGATACTATCTATCATCTTTCTTCTGTATCCGAAGACATCATCTTTCTTCTGTATCCGAAGACATACGATAGGCACGTGAGCGCCCCTGCCAACGACGAACAATTCCACCGTCTCAGAGGAGTTCAAGTCTGCGTCCGGCGACGCAACGCGCTACTCTGGCAATTTCATCGCCTACCATTTTTCATGTGAAGAATCTACTGGAATCTCAGTTATTGAACCGGCCTTCCAGCACAAGACTCAGCTTGGTAGCGTCTTGTGATCGGTATGTGCGTAGCTGTGCAGGTCGGAGGTGGGAATCAACACCCGAGTCCCGATTCGGCGAGTATTCAACTCGCCGTAAGCCTGTAGGTAATCTAGGCTACGCTGACTGATGCCAAACAGGGAGACACCGGTCGAGGATCTTCGCCATCGTAATGTGGGTTTTCGCCGTGTTGCCAACTAAACGACTACTCATTTTTACGTTTTCCTCCGCCACTTCGTACGGAGAAAAATAGCTACTCCAGCGCAAACGAGCAGGAACGTCGAGCCGATGACCTTAGCGATCGCAATCCCTTTATGGGGCTCATCGTTGGGTGGAACAATGGCTAGGACAATCGTCAGCACTGTCGTTATTAGGCCCACCGAAGCAAGGACAACGGCAACAGGCTTCCCTCCCGGAAGCCGCGTCGCTCCGTGCGGAACGGGCTCGCGTTGCAGTCGTATCATCGCGAGGAATAGGAATACGAACGGGATAAAGTACGTGATGATGGACATGCTGACGAGCAGGTCGTACGCGCTTTGCACACTACTGCCAGCCTGGCTGAGCAACGCGCAGAGCATTCCCGCGAAACCATAGAAAATAACCGCGATCCATGGTGTGCCCCACTTTGCATGAACGCGTCCAAAGGCCTGGGGCAGGTAGCGATCAATTCCAGCAACAAACGGTAGCCGCGAGGTGGATGAAAGAAAGGAAGCTGCTCCCCCGATGCTGTTTAAAGTGATGAGAAGCGCGATTACCACGACGATCCACGAAACACCGAGCCGTGCGCACATTAGTTGAATGGCACTTGGGAAACCTCCCACTCCGCTAATTTCCGTGCTCGGCAACGCAACAAGCAACGCGATCGTTCCGGCGATGTAACTGAAAGCAAGGATTATCCCGGAGACTATGAGTGCCCGGGGAATGGTGCGGCGGGCGTTCTTAATCTCCTCGCTCATGAACGAGCCCGTCTCGCAGCCACCAAATGCGAAGAAGATTGTCGACCAGAAGACCGCATTTTTTAGATCGGCGTGGGGAGTCATGCTCATTGCGGTGAACTTCGTAGCGGACCCAAACCGGAAAATGCTAACGCCCGCGAGCACCAGCAGAATGATGATCGGAACCCAGCTGCCAAATGCGCCAAGGCTGTTTAGCCATTTTCCGAACTTCAGCCCACGGACGTTCAGCATTGTAATGAGCGCGAGACACCCCAGTGCGAACAAGAGATAGTAGATGCCACTACTACTAAGCCTCTGGCCGTGCGGAAAGGCGAACAGCAGGCTGCCCGCGCCGAAGTAGAGCACCGCAGGGAAATACGGAAGATTACTCATCCAATAGGTCCAAGCAACGAGGAAGCCGGGGAAGTCACCGAACGCGCGCTGAGTCCAGACGTAGAGGCCACCCTCCTGCGGATAGCGCGCCGAGAGCTCGAGCACACTTGCAGCGAGGGGAACGAAGAAGAAAAGACACGCGAAAATCCAGACCAGGATCGTGCTGGGACCGGCTGCTGCAGCTGTTGCTATCCAACGCAGGCTCAATCCGCCCGCGATGTAGAAGAGAGTCAGATCGAAGAAGCCCAACTCGCGTTTGAGTCGTTGCTTCTCGCCCGAGTCGGGGCTGGTCATCGGGCCCCATCCAGATCGCGAAGTACTGCCATCGCAGCATTCCGCCCATTTATCCCGATGACACTGCCGCCGGGGTGCGTGCAGGCACCGCACAAGTAGATGCCCTTCATCGGAGTTCTCGCTGTGAGGCGGTTGCTCCACATGTAGGCGGGGAGGCACTCACCCTGGAATATATGTCCACCGGTGAGACCGACTTTCTGCTCGATATCCGGAGGTCCGAGCACTTGCGCATCGACAATGGCCTCTTGCAGATTACTGCAGAAACGGCCGATTGAACCCAATGCCAGGTTCTTTACTTCGCCGCGATGTCCATCCCAATTGCCCGATGCAAACGTGTACGGCACATATTGTGCGAAGACACTCATCGTGTGCAAACCTGCTGGAGCCACGCTTGCATCATGCGCGCTCTGGAAGTAAAGCTCGCACCAGAGTTGCTCCGGGAGGTGTCCAGCGCGAGCTGCGGCATAACTTGCCTTCCACTCAGTCTTCGTCAGCGGAGCGTTGATCTGGCCGTAGTGGTGCGGCTCCAGAATTCCCGGCCGGGCAGTGAAGTTCGGCAGCTCGCGGAGCAATACGTTCAGCTTCACCGTGCATCCCTCTATGGGCACTGAGCGCACTCTCTCAGCCCAGGCTGAATCTGCAAACGCATCCAGCATGCTCAGTGTGCGGATTGGATCTGCGTTCGAGATGATAACCGGAGCGGTGACGTGCTCTCCGCTTTCGAGCAGTACCCCTTCTTCGGGCAGAATGCGCGTCACCTTTACGCCCGCAGCTACAACCGCTCCAGCCTCGCGGGCGGCATCGCAGAAGTAGAAGGACACCATTCCCATGCCGCCCTTCACATAGCCCCACATGCCCGGCATACCGCCAAGTCGGCCTGATGAGTGATGGAAGCGAATGGAGGCCGTTCCAGCGTCAAAGGGACTTGCGTTGGTGCCGATCACTCCTTGGCCTAGGTAGGCAGACTGCAACCGTTCGTCGATAAGATAGCGCTCGACGAACTCTGCCATCGACCAGTTGAAAAGAAGACTGGACGCTTCGGTGTCGCCTGCGAGAAGATCCTCGAGTCGCTCTTGCGTGGGCGCATCGCCTATCCATAAGTCTTTTGAGGCGTTGTGGGGGTCTTCGGCAAAAAAACCGCTCGCAGGCCGAAGCGTATCTCGCAATCGGCGGATCACGTCGTTCATCGCGCGCCAGCCTTCGACATCTCTGGACGAGAAGCGGCGAACCTCCTCTTCGCATCGAGTGTCATCGTCCCAAAGTTGGATGCTGCTCCCGTCCGGGAAGGGCACAAAAAGGCCGTTTACGGCCGGCGTCCAATCAAAGCCGCGGCTTGGTAGTCCGAGTTCCTTGATCACGAGCGGATGCAGCAGTCCGGCAAGATATGCGCAGGGCGACATTCGAACACCAGGAAACGGCTCTTCGATCGTACAGGCCCCGCCGACTCGTTCGCGGCTTTCCAGCACGAGCACCCGTCGACCCGCTCGTGCCAGGTAAGTGGCACACGCCAACCCGTTGTGACCTGCCCCGATCACGATCACATCCCAGCGACGCGCGGCAATTTCCTTGAGTGGCGCTGGAAGCCCGACCTTGCCCAAGATTGCTGCCGTCGCGGACATAAAGGCAGTATCTACGCCCAGCTTTCGATAGCAAAGAAGAAAACGATTTTCCGCACCTTTATATGGATTGCAGTCACTATGCCGACTTGTAGATACAAGTGAACCAGTCGGTTTGCCCGTGACTCGGCCAGAGCGTGTAATAGCCAATGACAAGTGTTGAGTTTGGCTCCTCTAGGGCGAAGTATGTCGTCCCAATAGAATGCCGTGCCTGGTTCTTGAGGAGGGAAGCGATGCCGGTAGGTGTTGATGTCATCGTCCCCGCAATCAACTCGCCTTGCATCCGTCACAGTCTAATTGTGGAGTCTGACGCTGCGTCAGGGGGCAAGGCTTTCTGCCGCAGAAACGGATAGCAGAGGATGAACCCGTGCCGCCCGACCAGGAACCCGATCAGAGTCCAATGAGGCATATTCTCTTCAGACCCTCTCCTGCTTTAAAGACCTGCCGAACCGAAGGCTGAGCGCCGGCATTACGAACAGGTTCAGCAATGTTGAAGTAAACAGACCACCGAGGATTACTACCGCCATCGGATGTTCTATTTCGTGACCGGGCCTGTTGCCTCCGAGTGCTATCGGCAGCAGAGCGAGAGCAGTTGCCGCCGCAGTCATCAGGATCGGTACAAGTCTTTCCTCCGAGCCGCGGAGAATCATCTCGCGACCGAATTCTTCTCCCTCCTGCTCAACCAGGTGTCGATAATGGCTGACCAGCATTACGGCGTTGCGCGCCGCAATGCCAAGCACTGTCACGAAGCCGACCAGCGATCCAAGAGACAGAATGCCGCCGGTCAGGAACGTGCTCGCCACACCACCGATCAGCGCAAACGGCAGGCTGACAAAAACAAGCGTCGTGAGCCGCAGCGAGCGGAAATCGGTGAACAGGACGAGCAGAATCCCGCCGAGCGAAAGAGTTGAGAGCGCAAACAGCCGGTTCTGACTCGCCTGACGCGCCGCATACTCGCCAAGCAGTTCCGGGTGGTAGCCCGGATCGAATTGGATCGCTTTTACTCGCTGCTCGATGTCGCGCGCAACGCTTCCCAGATCACGTCCGTTTGCGTTGCATGAGATATCAATGCGCCGGCTTGCATTCTCGTGCTGGATCACGTTCGGTGTCGGTGCGATCCGGAGATCCGCAACGTCTGCCAAAGGAACTTTGCCACCGAGCGGGGCATCGACCAGAATTCGGCCGAGGCTCGACAAGTTGGTGCGCCATTTCTCATCGCTCCACACTGTCACATCGAAGATTTTCTGGTCCTCGTACAATTCCCCGACCTTGGTGCCGCGGACGAAAGTCATAGCCGCACGCCGAATATCCCCCGGCGTCAAGCCAAACCGAAGAGCCACCTCAGGCTTCACGCGGACTTCGACCTGAGGAATCTCGACTTGCGGCTCGACCTGCAGGTTGGTGACTCCATCCACTTCGGCGATGACGGCGCCGATCTCTGCCGCTTTGGCTCGCAGCACGTCGAGGTTGGGTCCATACAGTCTGACAACGATGGCGCCGCTGCCTCCGGACAGGACCTCCTTGATGCGCTCTTTGAGGTATGTCAGCAGGTCGCGGTAGAGGCCGGGGTAGCCGTCAACAATCGACTGAACCTTGGCGACCGTTGAATGATAGTCCACCTTGGGATCGAGGCTGATCCACAGTTCCGTGAAGTTCGGCCCCACCACTTCGTCCGCGACTTCGGCGCGTCCGATGTGCGCGCCAAAGTTGCGAACACCAGGCACAGCACGCAACTCGCGACTTGCGCGAGCTGTGATTCGTTGCATTGCCTCCAGCGAGGTGCCCGGCTTTTCCACCCAGTGCATCAGGAAGTCGTATTCCTGGAAGTGCGGGAGGAACTCTTCCCCGAGTTGCGTCACCGCAACTCCGGTCACCAGAAAGATGACGGCAAGTCCGACAACAAGCAGGTTGGGACGAACCAGCAGGGGAGGCAACGATCTTCGGTAGGTCCTCCTGAGCCATTGCGCGAATCTGGTCTCGCGATGATCCTGTTTGCTCGCACGCGGCAGCAGGATGAGGCACAGAGCCGGCGTAACGGTGAGAGCGACCACCAGCGAAGCGGTGACCGCGAGTACGTACGAGACAGCGAGCGGCCGGAAGAACGCTCCCGCCAAACCTTCGAGGAAGAACACGGGAATGAACACGAGGACGACAATGATGGTTGCGTAGACAACCGCACTGCGAACCTCGAGCGATGCCTCGAGCACGACGCGCCACGCCGGCGCAGGGTGGCCCGACGCTTCGTTCTGCCGTAGGCGGCGCAGCACGTTCTCCACGTCGATGATGGCGTCATCAACCACCTCCCCCAGCGCGATGGCGAGACCGACGATCACCATCGTGTTCAGTGTGGCGCCCCGCCAATAGAGCACCAGCGCCGCGGTGACGAGCGAGAGCGGAATTGCAGTCAGACTAATCAACGCCGTTCGCCACTCGAACAGAAACAGAACGAGAATAATCGCGACGAGAATGCAGCCCCAGATCAGTGCGTTCTTCAGGTTCTCCAGTGACATCTCGATAAACGTTGCCGGCCGGAAAATTGCCGTGTCCAGATACACATCTTTCAGACCGGGCCGCAACGCCTCGACCGTATTCTCGACATCGCGCGTAACTTGCAGGGTGTTGGCCCCGAGCTGTTTTTCGACGATCAAAAGAAGGCCGGGCTGATCGTTGATTACCGCATCTCCGATCGGCGGCTGATGTCCCTCGACGACGTCCGCTACGGAGCCGATGGTCAGAGGACTTGCCATCGCAGGCGCCGGAGTTTGAGCGGAACCCATCTGCTGGCCGGCCGCGCCGCTGCGATACGTAATCGGCACGTTGCGCAGGTCCTCAGTCGTGCGGACGGCCGGCATATTAGTGACGGACAGTCGCTGGTTTGGCATCTCGATGAAACCGCCCGCAGCAGGCATGGTGGCGTCCTGTGTGACACGGATGATGTCAGCCAGCGTGATCCGGTAGTCGCGCATCTTCTCCGGGTTCACCAGCACCTGAAGCTGACGGTCGCGCTGTCCCCAGATCGCTACGTTCGCGACACCGGGAATGGACATCAGCCGGGGACGAACCATCCATCGGATGAGTGTGGTCATTTCCGTCTGCGACAGTTTGTCGGACCACACGCCGATCTTCATCACTCGGCTGGTAGAGGACAATGGAGACAAGATGACGGGCGTTCGTGCCAGTGCAGGCAATTGCCCGGTCAGTGTGAACAGTCTCTCCTGCACGAGCTGTCGGGCGGACATAAGCTCGACGCCCTCCTCGAAGATCAGCACCACCGACGAAAGCCCCTGGACGGACTTCGATCGCATGATCTTCCTGCCCCTCACACCGTTGAGCGAGTTTTCGATGGGCGTGCTGACGAGCGATTCCACTTCGATGGCGGACAGCCCCGGAGCCTCCGTCTGGATCTCGACGAGAAGCGGTGAGAACTCCGGGAACACATCCATCGGAGTTGCAGGTATCACTCGGAGACCCACAATGAGAAGCAGTATCGACAGCGCCACGATAACCCAGCGCAAATCGAGAGCGGCCTTCACCAGAGTTCTCATTTGCCGGCTCCGAACTCTGTGCCAAACAATTCAGCCGCGCCTGCAGTAACGACGCGAGCACCGCGGGCAAGGCCACGGGTAAGAAACGCAGAGCCGCCCTGTGTGTCGAGGACTTCCACACGCTGACGCCGATACGTGTGTTCTGGCTCCACGACATACACCCACGTGCCGCCGTGAATGTCGTACAGAATGGCCGACGCGGGCACCTGCAGACTGTCACGAACCTTCAATGGGTCCGGCAATTGCACGTTGAGGCGCTGGCCCGGTCGAAGTTGCCCATCGGGGTTCGGCAACTCGTAGTACAGGTCAACTGTCACCGCAAGCGGGTCGGCGGTGGGCGGCGCGGGAACGCGCACAGCCTTGCGGAGAGGCCCTACGCTGTCCACGCTCTGAACGGTCACACTGGCGAGGTCTCGAAACATTTCGGCATGCCCCGCGTACACGGGAATGCGAACCCACACCCTGCTGAAGTCCACGACCTCAAACAACGGAGCGCCCCCGGCGACGGTCTGGCCTGCCGCGATCTGGATCTGCCGGACAATGCCTTTGGCCGGAGCCGTCACGGTCAGCTGCACGTCTGCATCGAGGGGCCGGGTGTTGACCTGCTGCAGACGTTCCACCGCGGCATCATGAGCAGCTTTGGCCAGTCCAAACTCCTGTTCGGCGACATCCACGTTCCGCTGGCTGCCGGCAAGATCCCGGAGCAGTTGCCTTGCCCGCCCCAACTGCTGCGTTGCATTGTCGAGCCGTGCTTTCGTTGCCTTAACATCCGCTTCAATTGTGAGCCTAAGGTCGCGTTGAACTCCGGCCAGAGGCGTCAATCGGAGCACCGGCTCGCCGTCGCGCAGCTGCTGGCCCGGCGTGAGCGATGGTCGAACAATGCTAACCGTCCCCGCAACGGGAGCGTTGACAATCAGGGTCTTGCCGGGAATGGGCACGACTTCGCCCGCGACCACTGCCCTGACTGCGAAATTCGAAACCGCCGGCTCTTTGACTTCTATGCCGAGCCGCTTCTCCGCTTCCGGTGTAAGCCGAACCTGCGTCAGGTCCGATTCGTTCACGCGGTTGTCCACCCTGGCGGGGGCTGCTGCCGCAGCTTTAGGCGAATCCGTGTGAGAGCTACAGCCCTGGCTTAGAAGGCTGGCGGATACCGACACTACGATCAGCAAAGTCTGTCTCATCGAGTTCCGACACTCCGTTCCAACTGCGCATGCGCCCGTCTGGCAGCAGCTTCAAAATCGACGACGCGCAACTCCGCATCGATCAACCCGCGCGTCTGCTCAAGCTCAAACAGATACGCCACCTCGCCCGTCTTGTACTGGTCCTCTGCAAGCGCCGCGCCGCGCTGGAGAGGCTCGAGCACCTGCTGATGGGTCCGCCAGAGAGCTTCCTGCGCCTGAAGAAGAAGCTGCCTGGCTTCCGCTACCTCGAAAGCGATGGTTTGCTTGGTGGCGAGATACTGCCGGCTCGCGATCTGCGCGTCAGCCTCTGCGCGGGAGGTCAGTCCCTGATTGCGATTGAACGCCGGGATCTCCGCGCTTAACCCTGGTCCGGTCAGGATCCCGTTGGTTCCAATTCCTTTCGAGCTCAGTTGCGCCATCAACCAGAACGCACGAGAGCGTTCCCATCGTGCGCGCTTCGTCGCCGTCGCTATAGAAAGCTCGACAGCCCGCAAATCAGGACGGGCCGCCATCGCTTTCTCCAGCAGCACGTCAAGCGACGGAGGCGATTCCATCAACGGAGGACTGGATGCAACGCGCACAGCTGAGCGGCTAACCGACAAACCGAGAGCAAGACGAAACCGCTCCTCAGCGAGCGCAAGATCATGGCGGAACCGTGCGAGCTGTTCCTGAGCGGTACCGGCTTCCGTGCGGGCCTGAACAATATCCAGTTCGCTGATATCGCCTGCCCGAAGCCGTGCCTCCGTGATCTGGGCAATGCGCGTACGCAGCGTCGCCGCCCGATCTGCGACCCCGACGCGAGCGACGGCCTGGACCAGATCGGCGTGCGCGAATCGCGCGTCGCGGATGGTGTTGAGGCCGTTCTGTATCAGACTCTCGCCGAGTTGATCGTAGGCGGCCTGTGCCACCGCTACACGGCGAGGGCGCTGGACCAGTGCATCAAACGGAAGGTTAACGAGAATTTCGAGCGGTTTCGAGCCAACGGGAAACAACATGTCGAATCGGGGATTTCTCAGCAGCCCGGCATCCAGCAAATCTGCTTTGGCCAGACCGATTGTTCCGAGATCCGCATGCAGGCGACGATTGTTCCAAAGTGCCAGCGCAGCGGCTTCATCCGACGACAGGGGAGAGTTCAAAGTCATTCCCGGCGGCAGCGATGGTTCGTCAGACGCGATTCGCTGCGTCGGCAGCTGCAGACCGGTGCGTCTCTGAATGCCGGCTGCGGTCGCGTTCGAACGTGGCGCCTGACGGCCGGCGCATCCGGACATCCACAAAGTGAAGACGATCAAGGACCCACGAAATAGAAGGTGGGCAGCCGCTCCTGCTGTCATGTATACAGGACAACACCGGGACCTGAAGATTGCCTGAACGTCGTCTCCTTCAGCCAATCTTCAGGTTCACGGGAGAGACTGGGGACCGGAACATGCGGGTGCTGCTTGTGGAAGACGATGCAACGGTCTCGTCGCTGCTCGAAAGGGCTTTGAGCGAGGAGGGCAATTTTGTGGTATTGGCCCAGGATGGCGCCTCGGCAGTGGAGCTGGCGCAGGGCGAGCCATTCGATGCCATAGTGCTGGATGTGATGTTGCCCCGTCTCGACGGGTTCCATGTAACGCGCCGGCTGCGGGAAGACGGCTGCCACACGCCGATTCTGATGCTCACGGCGAGGGATGCCGACCGGGACATCGTGCAGGGCCTGAACCTCGGAGCCAACGATTATTTGACCAAGCCGTTTTCTCTCGATGTGTTTTTCGCGCGGCTGCGCGCTGTTGTACGCCGGGGAGCGTTGCCGCTGAGTCTTAGCCTCGCCGCCGGCGACCTGCAGCTATCGACCGCTACACGTGAAGTCCAGCGCGGGTCCCGGAAGCTGCAATTGACCAGAACCGAATTCGGCCTTCTGGAACTGCTGCTTCGCAACAGGGGGCGCGTGATTCCCCGCGAACGGATCATCGAGATGGTCTGGGGGCATGGACCGGACATCGAAGATAATACGCTGGATGCGTTTGTACATTCTCTGCGCTCCAAGATCGACGGTCCTGGGGAACCGAAGTTGATTCATACTGTGCGCGGGGTAGGGTACACCCTCCGGGAGCCAGCGTGATGCTTTCGAGACTGTCCATCAGAACTCGATTGACGCTGGTCTACACAGTGCTCCTTTTTGTCGCTTTAATGGCATTCGCGTCAGGTGCGATCGCGCTATCGCGGTACCGGCTCACCGTGCGGCTCGAAGCTGCTCTAGACCGGAAAGTTCAGGGACTGGAAGATTTCCTTCGACGCGAAACGAGGCCGGAGAGTGCATCCAATATTCCCAATGAGGCGACCGAGTATGCATTCACTCAACCCGAGGGTCATCTCATGCAGGTCACGGATGCCCACGGCAACATTGTTCTGCGCGGCGACCGGATACCCGAGCCGGCGCTTACGCGCGAAAAGCAGTTTGAGTTGTATGGACGCACATACCTGGTCCGGGCATCTGGATCCATGCAGCCCGTGGAAGAATTTACACGAGAGTTGCAGCGGTTGCTGTTATGGTCCACTCCATTCCTGCTGTTGCTCATCGGCGGGAGCGCGTACTGGGTCACGCGACAGGCACTCGCTCCTGTAGACCGCATGAGGCAGGCGGCCAGTTCGATAAGTATCCACAATCTCGAGCATCGGCTTCCGATCCCGAAGGCCCGCGATGAACTCAGCCGGCTTGCGCTGGCATGGAACGAAACGCTCTCGCGGCTCGAGGAATCGGTGACACGAATGCGCCGTTTCACGGCGGACGCTGCGCATGAACTGAGAACACCTCTTACGGCGATGCGGACGACCGCCGAATTAGCATTGCGCCGCCCGAGGAGTTCTCAGGAGTACAAACAAGCACTAGCTCAGGTAGTCACGATTTCAGAGCGCATGACGCGTCTTGCCGACGACCTGATGACTCTTGCGCGAGCCGATGAAGCGCAGCCTCCGGCCAGTTTCGAAACTATCGATCTCGTCCGAACGATTCGATCCGTTTTGGCAGATATGGATCCGCTATTTTCCGCCAGGCAGCAGCACGTCGACACCGACTTTCCAGCGCCGCCCGCTTTGTTCAAGGGAATCCCGGCTGATATACGCCGGATGATAGCAGCCATTGTCGAGAACGCAACGAAGTACACCCCGTGCGGTGGAGCCATTCGAATCACGCTTGCAGCCAGCAGTGATGGCTACGCACTGGAGGTGACGGATTCGGGCCCCGGCATTCCTGAAGAGGCGCTCGATCGGATCTTCGATCGGTTCTATCGGATCGATCCGTCACGCGACAGGCAAACTGGCGGTCATGGTCTCGGTCTCGCGATCGCCAGGCAGATCGCTGCCGCGCACTCGGGCAGTATCGACGCCAGACCGGCAGCCCATGGCGGGGCTTGTTTGCGGGTTTCGTTGAGCCACGACAGCAAGGAGAAGGACCAGGGAGTGGAACGCCGGGCTTTCCACAGGTTCATCAACTAATGTCCCCGCAGACTCAGGCCAGGTAGCGATAGATGGTTCTGGACTCGGTGCAGTCCGTCATTCCAAGCGCAACTACGCAAAGGCCCTCGATGATCTGTTTGCCTTCTGCCTCGCTGAACCGAGTGATGGCGGCGTGCTGGGCTTCAAGTCGAAGGCTGGCCTAGAACGTAGCGGTCACGCTAAGGCGGCCTGTACTTGAATGACTCGCATCAAGGTCCTTCATTGCAGCAGGGGATCACCTGTGAGAAGCCAGCTCGGTCGCGAGTTTATCCTGCATGCCAGATACGGCGCTGGAGTTTTTCCAGCAGGATTTTGCGTAGATGGGTCACAAGGACCTCCTTGTGACCCAAACCTTAGATTGGTGAAAACTACTCGAAGGCCCACACCGCGGCGCCTGGGCTTCGTAGGCGGACGGGTCCTGCTACCGAA
>Ga0193717_1001949_pt1 | contig 12262 bp, 12 predicted proteins | sample U2c2metaG_FD_145900 | JGI IMG/M metagenome (GOLD analysis project Ga0193717, IMG submission 145900) | Soil microbial communities from a riparian zone of the East river system, Colorado, United States - U2c2 | ecosystem: Environmental > Terrestrial > Soil > Riparian zone | place: USA: East River...
CGTCAGGAGCTCGCGGTGGTGCGCAACCTGGTCCGCGAACTCGGGGACAGCGCGCAGACGGCGATCGAGCTCGGCCGCAGGTATCACGTGACGACGTTCGGGATCTTCGGGTTCGCCTGTATCAGCAGCCCGACGCTGCGCGACGCGATGGCGTTTTCCTTGCGGTACCTCGATCTGAGCTTCACCTTCAGTATCCCGCACGTCTCGCTGGACGCCGACAAGATCTCGATGAACCTGCACGACGAACGCGTCCCGGAAGACGTGGCCGCCTTCCTCGTGCTCCGGGATCTCGCCGCGATCTACACGGTCATGCGGGATCTGCTGCCCGAGGTGGCTTTCCGCAGCTTGGCGTTCCGGCGTGCCGAGCCGTCCACTGTGGAGTCCTATGTGGACCTTTTCGGTGTCGTCCCGGCTTTCGGGGCCGAGGCGAATGTCGCGACGCTCGACCTCGCCTTCCTTGACGAACCGTTGCCGCAGGCCAATGAACACACCGTGGCGATCTGCGAGGAGCAGTGCCGCGAGCTGGTGACGCGCAAACGCGCGCGGTCCGGGATTTCGCACGACGTCCGCGAGCGGCTGGTGCGGGTCGGCGGGGTCGAGGCCGGGATGGACGCCGTGGCGCACGAACTCGCGATGAGCCCACGCACGCTGCGGCGCCGGCTCAGCGAGTCGGGGACGAGTTACCGCGTGCTGGTCGACGAAGTCCGCCAGGCGCTGGCGGAGGAAATGCTCGCGACCGGCGCGTTGTCGGTCGAGGATGTCGCGATTCGGCTCGGTTACGCGGAAGCGTCCAGTTTCATCTACGCCTTCAAGCGCTGGAAGGGAATCACTCCGGCGGCGTTCGCCCGTCGCGCGTCGCCGCGAGGACCTTCGGGTAGGTGACGTTCAGCAGGTGCAGGATCGAGTCGGTGAGGAACGCGCGGAGGTCTTCCCGGCCGAGCGTGCCGCGGATCAGCCACTCGCGTGACGCGGCGCGCAACATGCTGCCGTAGGAACGGATCATCGCGCGCAGTTCCTCGCGGCCCTCGACGATGTCGGTCATCAGTGCGGCTTCGAGCACGTGGTCGGCGGCGATCTCATCGGCTTCCAGCATGATCCGCTCGACGTCCGGGTCGCGGCCGATCGCTTCGGGGCCGATCGCGGTCAGCCAGGTCCGCTTGTTGCGGTCGACGACGTCGAGCCAGCGGTCGACGCTGATCGCGAGCCGGTGTTCGCGGGTGGTCTTCGGCAGGCTTTCGGTGACCGGCGCGGGCACGACCATCATCTGCCGCACCACTTCGAGGTACAGCTCGCGTTTACCGCCGAAGTAGTGGTTGATCAGCGGGCGGGCCACCCCGGCGGCCTTCGCGATGTCCGAAGTGGACACCGACGCGTAGTTCCCGGCGTCGAACAGGTTGCGGGCCGCGGCGAGGATCTCCGCGCGCCGTGCTTCCGGCTCCAACCTGCGCCGTTTGACGGTCGAGTCCGTGCTCATAGGTCCAGCGTCGTGGGGTTTGGACGTGATGTCAACACGCTATTGACGTATCGTCAAGAAGTTGGGTAAGCGCTTGCAGTTACTCCGCCGACTTGCCTGTCAAGAGGGTAAAAAGACCCACAGTTATCGAACTGTGACAGATCCTCGGTAACTACATCGACCCGCTGGACGACGTCAGGAAGAGGATCCGCGCGCGCCGTTTGGGGTCATGAATGAACTGCTCGGATGGCGACCCGGTAAGCCGTGACGGCCGCTGGGTCGGTGTCACACTCGAACACCGTCAAGTGTGCCTCGACGCGGCCGAAGAGGAAACCAGCGAAGTTTCGTACGCCGGCATCCTCATCACGCATTACGACTCCCGCGAGAAGGTCTCCGAAGCTTGGGTACCGCTCGGCGTCGACCCGTCCGAAGCCGACGACGAAGAACTCATCCAGCAACTGCGTGGCGCCCTCCTCTGGCAAGAGGGCCAGCCCAAGGCGGACGCCGACTAATCTCTATTCAGCCGGAGCCCGTCGAACGCGATTTTGCAGACGGCGTCGGCAAGATCGGCGCCGGTGGAGCCGCGGCGCGGGCGGTACCACTCGGTCAGCGAGTTCACCATGCCGAACAGCAACCGGCTCGTCACCGCTGGATCGATGTCCGGCCGCACATCGCCTTCCAGTTCTGCCTGTTTCACCAGTTCCGTGACGATCTGGTCGAACTCCCTACGTCGAGCCAGTGCCGCTCGTTCGGCTTTGGTGTTGCCGCGCACGCGCAGCAGCAATGTCACGAACGGCAGCTGTTCGACGAGCACGGCCACACTGCCGCGAACGAGGTGTTCGAGCCGGTCTATCGCGCGGCCCTCGATCAGATCGGCGTCATGGGCGACGGCGAACAGGCCGTCGAGCGCCTGGGCCACCGCCAGCCGGAGCAGTTCCTCCTTGCTCGGGACATGGTGGTAGATGGCGGATTTCGAGATGCCGAGCTTGCGGGAGAGGTCCTCCATGCTCGTGCCGTCGTAGCCGCGCTCGTTGAACAGCTTGACCGCGACCTCCAGCAGTGATTCGAGGTCGTAACCGGGACGGCCGCGGCGGGCCGGGGGAATCGTCGTCATCAATCGCCCCCTCGCTGGTCCAGTACCCGCCGCATCTTACCGACCGAGCGCTCCAGGCTGTCCGGATCGAACACGGTGACCTCGACCGTCACGCCGACGGCGTCCTTGATCCCGGCGACCAGTTCGGCCGCGGCACCGCGACGGCGTTCGGCGGGCGTGTCGTGCCGTGCTTCGACGTGGACCGTGAGGTGGTCCATCCGGCCGCGCGTGGACCGCACGAGCTGGAAATGCGGGGCGAGCCCGTCGACGCGGAGCACGATTTCCTCGATCTGCGTGGGAAAGACGTTGACCCCGCGCAGGATGATCATGTCATCGGTGCGGCCGGTGACCTTCTCCATCCGGCGGAACGCGGGCCGCGCGGTGCCCGGCAGGAGCCGGGTGAGGTCACGGGTGCGGTAGCGGATGATCGGCAGCGCCTGCTTGGTCAGCGAAGTGAACAGCAATTCGCCGCTTTCGCCGCCCGGCAGGACGTCCTCGGTGAACGGGTCGACTATCTCGGGATAGAAGTGGTCCTCCCAGATGTGCAGGCCGTCCTTGGTTTCCACGCATTCCTGCGCGACACCGGGGCCCATCACCTCGGACAGGCCGTAGATGTCGACCGCGTCGATGGCGAGGCGTTCTTCGATCTCGGCCCGCATCTGCTCGGTCCAGGGTTCGGCGCCGAAGATGCCGATCTTGAGCGAGCTCGCGCGCGGGTCGAGGCCCTGGCGCTCGAATTCGTCCAGCAGGGTGAGCATGTACGACGGCGTCACCATGATGACCTCGGGCTCGAAGTCGGTGATCAGCTGCACCTGGCGGCTGGTCATGCCGCCGGACGCGGGAATGACCGTGCAGCCCAGTTTTTCGGCGCCGTAGTGCGCGCCGAGGCCGCCGGTGAACAGGCCGTAGCCGTACGCGATATGCACCTTGTGACCCGGGCGGCCGCCGGCGGCGCGGATGGAGCGCGCCATGACCGTCGCCCAGGTGTCGATGTCCTGCTCGGTGTAGCCGACGACGGTGGGCTTCCCAGTGGTGCCGCTGGACGCGTGGATGCGGCGGACCTGGTCCTGTGGCACGGCGAACATGCCGAACGGGTAGTTGTCGCGCAGATCGTGCTTGGTGGTGAACGGGAACTTCGCGAGGTCCTCGAGCGACTTGCAGTCGTCGGGGTGGACGCCGGCCTCGTCGAACTTCCTGGTGTAGAAGGGAACGTTCGTATAGGCGTGCCGGAGAGTCCACTGTAGACGTTCCAGCTGCAGCGCGCGGAGTTCGTCCTGGCTCAGTTTTTCGGCGTTGTCGGTCACTTCGTTTCTCCGATGCTTCTGCTGCGTCCGCGGAATTCGGCGATCACGGTGTCTTCGCGGCGGACGGTGACGTCGTAGATCCCGTTGCGCCCGAACAGGGTTCGCTCTTCGGCGGTGGCGACGAGGAGGTCGCCGAGCTTGGCCGCGGCGACGAACGAGACCTCCGCGCCGGCGGCGACCGTCACCGGTCCCCGGCTGTTGCACGCGTAGGCGAACGCCGTGTCGGCGAGCAGGAAGATGAAGCCGCCGTGGGCGATCGCGTGGCCGTTGACCATCTGCGCGGTGACGCGCATGCTGGCGATCGCGCGACCGTCGCCGAACTCGGAGAGCGTGATGCCGAGCGACCTGGCAGCCTCGTCGGTCTCGAGCATCGTTTCCGCGGCATTGCTGGACACGGGTACCCCGCCTTGCTACTGACCGAATGGACGGTTGTTAAAGATGTCGCTCAGTAAAGGCAACGACCCCGCGGGTGTCAAGGCGCCAGACGTGTTCGACAACCGGCTGCGGAAGCTGGCCGGGGCGGTGTTCACGCGACGTCACCTGGTGACGCGCCCTGCTCACTGTCCGCCATCTGTCGACAGATGGCGTCACCACCGAAGGCACCGTGCGCTGGGTCGTAGCCATCTGTCGACAGATGGCTAGCCTGCACACTCGCGTTCTCCCCTCCCACAAGCTACGATGAATTACCGAACGGACGGTTGGTAATTCGAAGGGTCGGACCGAGAATGGCTTTGCTCCGCAGTTACGTCTCTGGTGGATGGCACACGGCCGAGGCCGACGGCGTGCCCTTGCACGACGCGGCGACCGGCGAAGAAGTCGCCCGGGTCTCCTCCGACGGCGTCGACATGGCCGCGGCGCTCGACTACGGCCGCCGCACCGGCGGCCCCGCACTGCGTGAACTGACGTTCCACCAGCGGGCGGCGCTGCTCAAGGCGCTCGGTTCGCACCTGCGTGAGCACCGCGACGAGCTGTACGCGCTGTCCGCACGCACCGGCGCGACGCTCGGCGACTCGAAGTTCGACATCGACGGCGGCATCGGCGTCCTGCTGACCTACGGCAGCAAAGGCAAGCGCGAGCTGCCGAATTCGACGGTCTACGTCGACGGCGCGGTCGAGCCGCTCAGCAAGGGCGGCACCTTCGTCGGCCAGCACATCGCGACCCCGCTGCGAGGCGTCGCCATCCAGATCAACGCGTTCAACTTCCCCGTCTGGGGCCCGCTCGAGAAGTTCGCCCCCGCGTTCCTCGCGGGCGTGCCGAGCCTGGTCAAGCCCGCCAGCCAGACCGCGTACCTCACCGCGCGGCTCGTCGAGCTGATCATCGAATCCGGCATCCTCCCCGAGGGCACGCTGCAGTTCGTCGCGGGCAGCGTCGGTGACCTGCTCGACCACGTCACCCCGCAGGACCTCGTCTCGTTCACCGGTTCCGCGAGCACCGCGCAGAAGCTCCGCGCGCATCCCGCGATCGTGCGCAACTCCGTGCGGTTCAACGGAGAAGCCGACTCGCTCAACTGCTCGATCCTCGGCCCGGACGCCACGCCCGGCACGACCGAGTTCGACCTGTTCGTCAAGCAGCTCACCACCGAGATGACGGTCAAGGCCGGCCAGAAATGCACCGCGATCCGGCGCGCCTTCGTGCCCGCGGAACTGCTCGACGCCGTCGCCGAAGCCGCCAGCGCGCGGCTCGCGAAGGTCACCGTCGGCAACCCGGCCGCCGAGGGCGTCCGGATGGGCGCGCTCGCCAGCCTCGAACAGCGCGAAGAGGTCCGCCGCTCGCTGAAGTCCTTGCTGGACGCGGGAAGCATCGTCTTCGGCGACCCGGAACAGGTCGACGTCGTGGGCGCGAACGCCGAGACCGGTGCCTTCCTCTCCCCGATCCTGCTGAAGGCCGACCCCGAGCGCGCCGAGCCGCATGAGGTCGAGGCGTTCGGCCCGGTGTCGACGCTCATGGCGTACACGTCCACCGAGCAGGTCATCGACTATGCCGCGCGCGGCCTCGGCAGCCTCCTGGTACTGGACGCCAATGACGCCAAGGAGTCGACGGGCCACGGCTCGCCGATGCCGCAACTCGTCCACGGTGGCCCCGGCCGCGCCGGTGGCGGCGAGGAGATGGGCGGTATCCGCGGGGTGATGCACCACCTGCAGCGCACCGCGATCCAGGGCACCCCGCAGGTGATCAGCACGATCACCGGCCAGTGGATCCCGGGTGCGGAGCGGACCATCTCCGACGTCCATCCATTCCGAAAGTCGTTGGCAGAGCTGAAGGTCGGCGACGCCGTGGTCACCGGGTCCCGCGAGGTCACGCAGGCCGACGTCGACCACTTCGCCGAGTTCACCGGCGACACCTTCTACGCACACACCGATCCCGAGGCCGCCGCCGCGAACCCGCTGTTCGGCGGGATCGTCGCGCACGGATACCTGGTGCTTTCGTTCGCGGCAGGGCTGTTCGTCTCGCCCGAGCCCGGCCCGGTCCTGGCCAACTACGGCCTGGAGAACCTGCGCTTCCTGACACCGGTCAAGCCAGGCGACGAGCTGACGGTGACGCTCACAGCGAAGCAGATCACCCCGCGCGACAGCGCCGACTACGGCGAGGTCCGCTGGGACGCCGACGTCGTCAACCAGAACGACGAGTCGGTCGCGAAGTACGACGTCCTGACGCTGGTAGCGAAGGAGGCCACCGCATGACGGCCACACTCTCGGAAGAAGAGCTCGAGAAGGACTTCGAGCACACGATCGCGCGTGACCAGCGCATCGAGCCGCGCGACTGGCTGCCCGAGGGCTACCGCAAGACGATGATCCGGCAGATTGCGCAGCACGCGCACTCGGAGATCATCGGCATGCAGCCCGAGGGCAAGTGGATCACCCGCGCGCCTTCGTTGCGGCGTAAGGCGATCCTGCTCGCCAAGGTGCAGGACGAAGCCGGGCACGGGCTGTACCTGTACTCCGCGTCGACGACGTTGGGCGCGGATCGTCAGGACCTGACCGAAAAGCTCATCAGCGGCAGGCAGAAGTACTCGTCGATCTTCAACTACCCGACACCGACCTTCGCCGACGTCGGCGTGATCGGCTGGCTGGTCGACGGCGCCGCGATCTGCAACCAGGTTCCGTTGTGCCGCAGCTCTTATGGCCCGTACGCGCGCGCCATGATCCGCATCTGCAAGGAGGAGTCCTTCCACCAGCGGCAGGGCTACGAGTTGCTGATGACGATGATGCGCGGCACGCAGGCGCAGCGGGACATGGTGCAGGAAGCGGTCAACCGGTGGTGGTGGCCGTCGCTGATGATGTTCGGCCCGCCCGACGGTGATTCGCCGAACACCGAGCAGTCGATGGCGTGGAAGATCAAGCGGCACACCAATGACGAGCTGCGTCAGCGATACGTGGACATGTCCGTCCCGCAGGCCGAGGCGCTGGGCGTCACCTTCCCGGATCCGGACCTCAAGTGGAACGCCGAGCGCGGCCGCTACGACTTCGGGCCGATCGACTGGTCCGAACTTAAGCGCGTGATCAGCGGCGACGGCCCGTGCAACGCCGAGCGCATCGCGAAACGTCGTCAGGCACAAGAGGAAGGCGCCTGGGTTCGCGAAGCTGCGTTTGTTTATGCGGAAAAACAAGCAGAGCAAAAGCAAGCACACGCCAAGAAGCGGGAGACCCGATGAAGCACGACTGGCCGTTGTACGAGGTTTTCGTCCGGGGCAAGCGCGGTCTCAACCACGTGCACGTCGGTTCGCTGCACGCCGCCGACGACGAAATGGCGCTGCACCACGCCCGCGACGTCTACACGCGGCGCAACGAAGGCGTGAGCATCTGGGTCGTCAAGGCCGCCGACATCACCGCGTCGAGCCCGGACGAGAAGGACCCGTTCTTCGCGCCGAGCGGCGACAAGGTCTACCGGCACCCGACGTTCTACGACATCCCCGACAACGTTCCGCATATGTAGGGGAGGGGAACCGATGAGCTTTGACAACGCCTATGAGGCGCTCGGCGAGAGCAACGACGAATCCCACTGGGCGTTCGGGACCGGCTTCGACGACCCGCTGTCCGGAGTGGACACCACGGTTCCGTCCGGTGTGGACGGTGGCGACCTGGCCGCGTATTGCCTGATGCTGGGCGACGACGCGCTGATCATGTCGCACCGGTTGCAGGAGTGGTGTACCAACGCGCCCGAACTCGAGGACGAGGTCGCGATCGCCAACATCGGGCTCGACCTGCTCGGCCAGGCCCGGCTTCTGCTTGCCCGCGCGGGTAAAGCCGATGGCAGCGACCGAGACGAGGACTCGTACGCGTACTTCCGTGACGCGCGTGAGTTCCGCAATGTGCGGCTGACCGAGACCGGCGGTGGCCACTTCGGGGACCTCATCGCGCGGCTGTTGGTGTTCTCGACCTGGCGGCTGGCGTTGTTGCAGCGCTTGGTCTCGTCGGTGGACCCGGTGCTCGCGGCGATCGCGGCCAAGGGCGTCAAAGAGGTCACCTACCACCGCGATTACGCGGCGCAGTGGACCGTGCGGCTCGGCGACGGCACCGAGTTGTCTCACGAGCGCATGCAGGCCGGGCTGGACTCGGTGTGGCCGCTCGTCGGGGAGTTGTTCGCCTCACACGAGATCGAGCGGCGCGTCGGTGTCGATCCGGTTGAGCTGCGCGAGGAGTTCGACGGTGTCCTGGCACAGGTATTGCTGGCGGCGACGTTGACGCGGCCGAACATCGAGGAGTCCTCCACGGTTCTCGGACGCGACGGCAACCATACCGACGAACTGCCCGTCCTGCTGGAGGAACTGCAGAGCGTGGCTCGTGCGCATCCGGGTGCGACATGGTGACCGCACTCGCGATCGCGGAGAAGGTCACCGATCCCGAACTCCCGATGATCACCCTCGCCGATCTCGGCGTGCTGCGTGAGGTGTCCGAAGTGGACGGACGGGTGATCGTGGCGATCACGCCCACCTACACCGGTTGCCCGGCGCGACGACCTCGAACACGCCCTGCGCTCCGCCGGGTACCAGGAAATCGAAGTCCGGACGGTCCTGCAACCGGCCTGGAGCACGGACTGGATCAGTGAGGACGGTAAGCGCAAGCTCGCCGAAGCCGGGATCGCGCCGCCGGGCGCGGCGCCGAAGCCGGTCAGCGGCCCGATTCCGCTCACGCTGAGCGCGCCGGTCCGTCAGGTTCGTTGCCCGCAGTGCGATTCCGCCGACACCGAAGAGCTTTCCCGGTTCAGCGCCACCGCCTGCAAGGCGTTGCGCCGCTGCCGCACTTGCCTGGAGCCGTTCGAACACGTCAAGGAGATCTAGTGAGCGCCCCGACCCTCCGGCGCCGGACGGGATTCCACCCCCTGACCGTCGCCGCCGTCGAGTCCCTGTGCGACGACGCCGTCGCCGTGACCTTCGACGTGCCGCCGGAACTCACCGACGAATTCCGGTTCCTGCCAGGACAATCGTTGACGCTCAAGCGGACGGTCGAGGGCCGTGACGAACGCCGGTCGTACTCGATCTGTGCTGCCGCAGGGGATCGGCCGCGCGTCGGCGTCCGCGAAGTACCCGGCGGCCTGTTCTCCAGCTGGCTCGTGCGCGACGTGCGCCCCGGTGACGAGATCGAAGTCCAAGCGCCGACGGGAAACTTCACCCCGGATCTGGAAACGCCTGGGCACCATGTGCTGATCGCCGCGGGGTCCGGGATCACGCCGGTGCTGTCGATCGCCGCGTCCCTGCTCAAGAATCCGGACGTCACGGTGACCGTGCTTTACGGCAACCGTCGCTCCAACACCGTCATGTTCGCCGACGAACTCGCCGACTTGAAGGACCGGGCGCCGAGCCGTCTTGAGCTCGTCCATGTGCTTTCTCGCGAACCGCGTGGCGCTGACCTGTTCAGCGGGCGCTTGGACATCGAGAAACTGCGGAGCCTGTTTTCCTTGCTGCTGCCCGTCGAAGAGGTCGCGCACTGGTGGTTGTGCGGTCCGTTCGGGATGGTCACCGGCGCACAGGAGGTACTGACCGAGCTCGGCGTCCCGGTCGAGCGGGTGCATCAGGAACTGTTCTACGTCGACGACCTGCCGCCGGAGCCGGTGCGCCACGAAGAAGCCGGAATCGAAGGGGCTTCGAGCGAGGTCACGCTGATTCTCGACGGTCGTTCGACCATGATGACGCTGCCGCGGGACATCTCCGTCTTGGACGGTGCCCAGCGGTCGCGGCCGGATCTGCCTTTTGCTTGCAAGGGCGGGGTTTGCGGTACCTGCCGGGCGAAGGTGTCCGGTGGTGAAGTGAACATGCGGCGCAACTTCGCGCTCGAGAAGTCCGAAGTGGACGCCGGTTTTGTGCTCACCTGTCAGTCATTTCCCGTCTCCGACACCCTCACGGTCGACTTCGACGCCTAGCCGGGCGCACTTTCTCGCACTTAGGCGAGAAAGTGCGCCCGTTTTGTGCCCTATCCACCCTTGACACCTCCCGTGACGAACACCATCATCTTCATACCGACCACGCGGTACGGACTAGTCCATATGTTGGGAAACAGCTGAAATTCCGCGCTCTGCGTGGAAAAGGAGTCAACGATGACTGCTGCTGCCGGGAGCTTGCTCGCGGTCGAAGACATCACGGTCAGATTCGGCGGTCTCGTCGCCCTGAACGGCGTCGAGCTGAGCATCGAGCCGGGCACGGTCGTCGGCGTGATCGGTCCCAACGGTGCCGGGAAGACGACGCTGTTCAACGTCGTCTGCGGGTTCGTCCGCCCCCAGGAAGGCAGCCTGCACTGGCAGGGCACGGAACTGCGCAAGCACCGGCCCGACCAGCTGGCGAAACTGGGTATCGCCAGGACTTTGCAGGGCCTCGGCCTCTTCCCCGGTTTGACCGTCCTCGAAAACGTGATGGCCGGCGCGAACCGCCATGCCAGGGCCGGGGTTCTGCCCGCGCTGCTCGGCATCGGGCGGTCCGCGCGGGACGAACGCGATCTCACCGAGCGTGCCACCGCCGCGCTCGACGAGCTCGACCTCGGTTCGTTCGCGGCCAGACATCCAGGCGCGTTGCCTTACGGCGTACAGAAACGGGTCGCGCTGGCGCGGGCGCTGGTCGCCGAGCCGGATCTGCTGCTGCTCGACGAACCCGCGAGCGGACTGTCCGCCGGCGAGATGGACGAGCTCGTCGACCGGATCCGCGGGCTGCGTGAGCGGATGGCCGTCGTCCTCGTCGAGCACCACATGGACCTGGTCATGCGCGTCTGCGACAAGGTCGTGGTGCTCAACTTCGGCGAGGTCATCGCCGCCGGCACGCCCGAGGAGATCCAGGCGGATCCGTTGGTGGCGGAGGCCTATCTCGGTGACCCGGCCGAGGAGGGCACCGATGCTTGACATCGACGAGCTGGTCACCACCTATGGCGCGGTCCGCGCGCTCGACAAGGTGAGTCTCAGTATCGAACCCGGCAGCATCACCGCCATCCTCGGCGCGAACGGCGCCGGAAAGACGACGTTGCTGCGCACGATCAGCGGACTTGTGCCCGCGCGGTCGGGCAAGGTCACCTGGGACGGCGAAGACCTCACCGGGCTCGCGGCGGACAAGATCGCGCGGCGCGGGTTGTCGCACGTTCCCGAGGGCAGCGGGGTCATCGCCGAGCTGACGGTCGAGGAAAACCTGCGGCTGGGCGCGTTGTGGCGGCGCGACCGCGCCGATCGGGAGCTGGCCCTCAAAGAGGTGTGCGAGCTGTTCCCGCCACTGGCCGAACGAATCGAGAAGCCCGCCAGCACATTGTCCGGCGGGGAACGGCAGATGCTGGCCATCGGCAGGGCGTTGATGAGCCGGCCGAAACTGTTGCTGCTCGACGAACCGTCGCTGGGGCTGGCACCCATGATCACCGCACAGATCATGCGGGTCCTGCGCGATCTCCGTGCCGACACCGGGTTGACGGTCCTGCTCGTCGAGCAGAACGCCCGCAGCGCGCTGTCCATCGCCGACCGCGGCTTCGTGTTGTCGCTCGGCAGGGTCGTCGCGACGGGCGAGGCGAGCACGTTGCTCGCGGACGACCAGCTTCGGCACGCCTACCTCGGTTTCTGACTCCAAAGTCTTATAGGCACAGAAAGGTCCGGTATGGAGGACTTTCTCAACCTGACCCTCAACGGCATCTCCACCGGGGCGATCTACGCCGCGCTGGGGCTGGCGTTGGTGATCATCTACCGGGCGACGCGGGTGGTGAACTTCGCCCAGCCCGCGCTGGCGCTGATCTCGACCTACCTGGCGTACTCCGTCAACAAGGCAACCGGCAGCTACTGGCTGGGCTTCGCCACCGCACTGATCGCGGGAACGCTGATGGGCGCGGCGACCGAACGGCTGCTGATCCGGCCGCTGCGCAACCGCAACGAGCTGAGCTCGATCATCGTCACCCTCGGCCTTTTGCTGGTACTGCAGGCGATTGCGGGGATGATCTGGTCGAACGAGCCGACGTC
>Ga0193717_1001950_pt1 | contig 12260 bp, 10 predicted proteins | sample U2c2metaG_FD_145900 | JGI IMG/M metagenome (GOLD analysis project Ga0193717, IMG submission 145900) | Soil microbial communities from a riparian zone of the East river system, Colorado, United States - U2c2 | ecosystem: Environmental > Terrestrial > Soil > Riparian zone | place: USA: East River...
GGTTCGCCTTCGATCCGGGTCGGGTACCCATCTCCGACCCGGGTGGTGTCCATGACCGTCAAGACAGCTCTCCTCCTAATGTCTTCCTACGTGCCTCGGCCTACTCGGCTATCAGCGGATACACGCCGTTCTCGTCGTGTACCTCGCGCCCGGTGACGGGCGGGTTGAAGACGCAGACGCACTTGATCTCGGTCTTCGGCCGGACCTTGTGCTTGTCGTGGTTGTTCAGCAGGTACAGCGAGCCGGGCTTGAGCTGGTGGACCTCACCGGTCGCCAGGTCTTCGATCTCGCCCTCGCCGGAGGTGATGAACACGGCCTCGACGTGGTTCGCGTACCAGAAGAAGCTCTCCGTGCCCGCGTAAAGCGTGGTCTCGTGGACCGAGAAGCCGACCTTCTCCTTGGCGAGGATAATCCTCTTGCTGCGCCAGTTTTCGGTCTTGATGTCGGCGTCGGTGTCGGTGACTTCGTCGAGTGTGCGGACGAGCAAAGCGGTCTCCCTATCGCAAAACGGACTTGATGGACTCGTCGATGATGGCCAAGCCTTCGGTGAGCTCGTCATCGGTGAGGGTCAGCGGGGGCAGCAGCTTCATGACTTCGCCGTCGGGGCCGGAGGTCTCCATCAATAGTCCTCGCTCGAACGCCGCCGTGCAGACCTTGCCGGCGAGGTCGCCGTCGGGGAACTCGAGCCCGCGCGCCAGCCCGCGGCCCTTGGCCACCAACTTCGTGTCCGGGTACGCCTCGATGATGCCCTTGAACGCCGAGGCGATCCGCTCGCCCTTGGCCTTGGTCGACTTCTCCAGCTCGTCGTCCTGCCAGTAGGTGCGCAGCGACTCGGTGGCGGTGACGAACGCCGGGCTGATGCCGCGGAAGGTGCCGTTGTGCTCACCGGGCTCCCAGACGTCGAGCTCCGGCTTGATCAGCGTCAACGCCATCGGCAAGCCATAGCCGCTGATGGACTTCGACAGGCAGACGATGTCCGGTTTGATCCCGGCGTCCTCGAAGCTGAAGAACGCGCCGGTGCGGCCACAGCCCATCTGGACGTCGTCCATGATCAGCAGGATGTTGTGGCGCTTGCACAGCTCGTCGAGTCCACGCAGCCAATCGAGGCGCGCCGCGTTGATGCCGCCCTCGCCCTGCACGCCTTCGACGATCACCGCCGCGGGCTCGTTCAGGCCACTGCCGGAGTCCTCGAGCAGCTTCTCGAAGTACATGAAGTCGGGCATCGCGCCGTCGAAGTAGTTGTCGTACGGCATCGGCGTGGCGTGGACCAGCGGGATACCGGCCGCGCCGCGCTTCATCGAGTTGCCCGTCACCGACAGCGCGCCCAGCGTCATGCCGTGGAACGCGTTGGTGAAGTTGATGATCGATTCCTTGCCGGTCACCTTGCGGGCCAGCTTCAGCGCGGCCTCGACCGCGTTCGCGCCACCGGGACCGGGGAACACGACCTTGTAGTCGAGCTCGCGCGGCTTGAGGATCGTCTCGTTGAACGTCTCCAGGAAGTCACGCTTGGCGACGGTGAACATGTCGAGGGCGTGGATGACGCCGTCGCGCGCGAGGTAGTCGATCAGCGCCTTCTTGAGCACCGGGTTGTTGTGCCCGTAGTTCAGTGCGCCGGCACCGGCGAAGAAGTCGAGGTACGCCTTGCCGCTCTCGTCGTAGATCCGGCTGCCCTGGGCCCGGTCGAACACGACTGGCCAACCACGGCTGTACGTGCGGACCTCTGATTCGAGCTCTTCAAAGATGGTCATGGAGCAGTGCTCACTTTCCAGTATTGTTAGCGAATTATTGACGTTCGAGCGGGCCGATTCGATAGAGATCCTCGGGCTCGTGGGCGCCTTCGCCGTCGTCCGGGAAATCCTGGGCACTGAAGAGTTCCGCGCTTTCCATCGACGCGTTCCACCGCTTGGCGAACGAACCGAACAGCGCAATGGACGCCTCATTGTCGGGCGTCACGCTGGTCTCCAAATAGCGGACCCCCTCGCCGACGAGCTTGGTGAACAGCTCGTCCAGCAGGGCTCCTGCCAGGCCTTTACCGCGCTGCGAAGCGTCAACGGCGACCTGCCACACCAGTACGGTGTCAGGTGCCGCGGGCTTGCTGTACGCGATCACGAAGCCGACTGCCTTGCCTTCGACTCTCGCCACAACGGAGCTGTCGGCGAAGTCGTGGCACCACAGCAAATAAGCGTAAGGCGAGTTCAGATCGAGCTTCTGAGAATCTCGCGCGATTCGCCACAGGGCGGCGCCATCGGCCTTGGTCGGCGATTCGATCAAGTGCTTTCCGGACATGTTTATAAAAGCTAACAGAAGGATATAAGGAGGTCAGGTCGCTGGACCGACGGCAGCGTGGCTACCTGCGAAGACGCAGAAACACAGGTGACGAAGGTTACAGTAACGTTTCATCCGTACCACTTGCGTGTATCCAACCTTGTTCAGCGCGAGACCGGCGTGCCACCGCCGAAAGTTGCACGCGGGGACAGCAAAGCACGTCTCGCGCCGCGACGCAGCGTGATCACTCAGCCCTTTTTCGTGGACTTTCGTGTCACCCGGTGCCACAGCGTGGCGATCGGCGTGGTCACCGCGGGCAGGATCAGGAACGCGCAGACGACCAGCCACCACACTGGCGCGTGGCCGTCCCGCCAGCCGGCCATCAGATTGCCGAGCCAGGTGAACAGGTGCCCGCGGATCGGCGGGATGAACGCCGCGAACAACAGGCAGGCGGCCGCCAAGACGCCGACGACGGTAAGCACCATCTGCCAGGTCTTACCCAGGGAAAAGACACTGACCAGCAGGAACACCAGCGCGCCCGCCGCGATCGGCAGGCCGATCCACTGCAGGACGGCGTCGGCCTGACCGCCGAGGATCAGCCCGGCGAGCACGGTGACCACCGCCGCGAGGAAGTTCCACGGCGCGCTGAGCTTGGCCGCGCCCTGTGCGATCCACCAGGCAGTCCTGCCCGTGCCCTTGGCGAACACGGCGGCGGGCTTGACCGATTTCGGCATCGGCGCGGCCCCGGCGACGGCGTTGATCCCGGCCGCGCCCGCCTTGATGAGCGTCTTGGTGAGCAGCATCGACCCGCGTTCGCCTTGCAGCGTCTCGGCCGAGACCTGGCAGGTCTGGAACGCGTACTGCGTTTCGCTGTCCCGCGGCTCGGATTTCATCAGGTCACGGAAGCTTTTCGACGGCTTGCCGTTGCCCTTGGCGATGTCGGCGTCCTCCGTCGCGTGGTGCGCCACGCACGGGAGTTCCTCGCGCGCGATCTCCAGCTGACGCGACCGCGCGAGCACCATCGCGGTCAACGGCATGCTGGTCGGCAGCTCCGGCGCGGCGTTCTCCACCGGGTTCAGCTGCGCGTCGAGACCGAGGAACGCGAGCTCCTCGGCCAGCTGCACCAGCAACTCCTGGACTTCAGCGGACTCCAGTCCGTCTTCGGCTCGCGGCGGCTGCCAGCCGATCTCCTCGAACGTCTCCTTGACCCGCTCCCTCGGGAGCAACCGCAACCGCGACGGGTCGAGCAGGCATTGCAGTAACCAGCCCGCCCCGTCGATCCGGCCCCACATCCAGTCGCTGGCCCGCCACGACGCCTTGTAGAACCCGCCGAAGTACTCGGCCTGCATCCCGGTGAGCTTCTCCGTCGCGCGACTGCGCTCCATGTCGAGCAGGCTGCGGGAATCGGCGGTGACCTGCACGAGGTCGACGCGCTGGTCCACCGACGGCGGCTGGGCGAGCAGCCCGCGAGTGGCGACGTGCAGCGTGAGCAAACGTCCGTACAGCGCGGAATCCGGGCTGCTCAAGCCGTCACTCGGCAGGCCGAGCCAGTTCAGCAGCGTCGTGATCGTTTCGACGGCTTCGGCCCGATCCTCCTGGAGCGCGGACGGCAACGCCGGGTCCGGTGCCGCCGTCACCAACGCGCGCAGGACCGGGCTGAACTCCCGCAGCGCCGCGGCGACCAGCGGCCAGGCTTCGTCCAGTTTTCCTTTCCTGCCAAGGGAAGCCCAGTCTTCGGCCAGTGCGCGGATCCAGTCCGCGAGCGGGACGTCCTTCGCGGGCGGTTCCTGCGCGGCGACCCAACCGGCGATCCGTTCGGTGCGGGCGGCCGCGCCCCTGGCCTTGTGCAATTCACTTCGGCCCTGGTTGAGCTGCACCACCTGGTCAGGGCTCGGCGTCAGCCGGAAACCGGCGTTCACCAGCTGCAACCCGGTGGCGACGGCGTCGTCCAGCGCGGTCGTCCGGTAGGCGGTGAGGTCGGCGAGTTCACATTCTTCGGCGGGCGGGGTGGCGGGCAGGCTGTTCCGCAGCCCGTCGACGGCGGCCGCGCGCAGCGTGCTCGACATCCCGGACGCCCATTGCTCACCGGCGAGGAGATCGTCGACGCGGTCGAGCCGCCGGGTCGCCTCCCGCACGAGCGCGGTGGCGTCCTCCTGCACCCGCCGGTTGCGGTAGTCGTCCATGAGCCGTGGCCCCACCAGCGCTTGGGCACCACCGTGCAACGCGATGGCCGCGAGCGAAACCCGCGTGCCACGGGCCCGCACCACGGCGTCGTTGTGCTTGGTGAGGTCTTCGAGCTCGGCGCTGATGCTCTGGTTCATCACCGCCGACACCACCCGGCTGAGCGCGCTGCCCATCAGCGGCGGATTGGCCGGGTCCACCTCGACACGGCTCGCTTCGGTCTCCCCGGTCGGCACGACGTAGAGCAGCAGGCGCCGGACGTCCTGGCTGGACCCGCGCTCGAAGATCTCCCGCAACGCCGGGCGCAGCGGCTTGTTCAGCAGCACACCGCCATCGGTGAGCCAATGCGACCTGGCGACGTCGGTGTACTTCGCGAGATCGGGATGCAGCTTGTCCGGACCGGCTTTTCCCACCGGCATATGAGAAAGCTCGAACACACCGGGGAAGGACGCCGTCGAGCGGGCGGCCAGCGCGAGCGGGCCGACGACACTGCGAGTCCACAGTGGACCGTCGAACCGGAACAGCAGCCGGTGTTCACTGTCCCGCACCAGGTTACCGAGCGCGTCGTCGTACCGGACGGTCTCGCCGTCGATCATCGTGCCGGTGAGCAGCACGGTGATGTCGGGAGCGACCTCGGGTTCCTTGCCCTTCCCGACGATCTGCCGCAGCGCGTCCTCGATCCCGGCGAGGAGCACCTTGTCGCCGTTGAGCAGTGATCGCGGCTCACGCTCGCCAGGATCGCGGATCATGGTCTCGATCGACCCGGTCTTGATCCAAGTGTCCCGCAGGATTCCCGGCGTCGACCCGTACGCCTCGGCCAGCCCCAGGCAGGCCGCGTTGACCCCGCCCGCGCTCGTGCCGGTCAGCACGTCGACGCTGACCGTCGCGTTGAGCAGGTCCAGCAGTTTCCGGTACGTGCCGACGGGTTCGACCGACCTCGACGTCCGCAGCAGATGCGAGGTTTCGGTGGCGATGCCGCCCATCCACACCGCGAGGCTGGAGCCGCCCGTCATCGTCATGGCGATCCGGATCTCCTGCGGCCAAAGGGTTTGACTCGGCTCGTCCACGATGTCTCCCCACCTCGGTGACAGCACATCGCACACTAGCGCCTCCAGGGCGCCCACTCATGAATCGTTGGCGAACAGTTGCTGAGCGACCGCCCGGCAGATCCCCGCGCCATGACTCTGGCCGAGCTCGGCGGGATAGTTCGTCAGCACCGCCAGCGACCAGTCACCCCAGACGGCCAGGCAGTTCACCGCCCAGACCGACCTGGTGCCCAACGTGTGCTCGGTCCAGCCGTTCTTGATCGCGATCTCCTTACCGGCCAACGCCGGCGCCTCCGCGATACCGAACGCGTTGGACGGATCGACGTTCCGCATCTGGTCAAGCAGCCAGTCGTGCCAGCGCGGACTGAGCAGTTTTCCGTTGAGCACGCAGTCGCCCATCAACGCGGCGTCGCGCGCCGAGATCTGCGTCTTCGACCACCAATTCAGGGTCACCTTGGTGTCGGTCAGCTTGCAGGTGCTGATCAGCCGCTTGACGACGAGGTCGCTACCTCGGTTCACGTAAGCCCATTGCGCGGCTTGGTCGTCACTGAAGTGGATCATCTTCCGCAGTCGTTCCTGCTCGGCGGCGGTGACCGACCGCCCGGCCGCCTCGACGTCCATCAGGTAGTCCGTCGCGATCCACGCCTTGATCATCGACTCGGTGTTGTTGGTGAAGCTCGCCTTGTCGTCCGACCCGATGACCTCCCCCGTTTTCGTGTTCCGCAACGCCCAGGACCAACTGCCGGACGCCTTCAGGTTCACCGCCGAAACCACCGGGCGGCGCGCGGGCGCGGGTGCCGGGGCGGGGGCCTGGGCCATCGACGTCGGCGAGGTCGAGGGGGCTGGTGCCACGGAAAGCTCGGGGGAAGTGGCCACCGCCGCGTTGCCGGAGGCCGCCGCCTGCTGCGTCATCGGTGGCCGCACGGCCAGGCCGGTCAGCACGGCCACGGTGAGGGCGCCGGCCGCGATACTCAGGACCCACTGAGCCGAAGTGATCTTTGCTCGCACCAGGCGAAGCTAGGAAGACACCGATGAAGAAACGACGAAGAAGCGGTGCGATGACGGTGCACCTTCACCCACAGAAACGATTTCACCGCGAGCGGATCGCCACTTCATCGTTTCTTCACAGTTCAAGGCGGCCCGCAGGGCAGAATTGCCGATCATGAGCTCCCGCATCCTCGTCGCCGAAGACGATCCGAAACAGGCGCACCTGATCCGGGTCTATCTGGAGCGTGAGGGGCACAGCGTGCTGGTCACCGGGGACGGGCGGACGGCGCTCGACCTGGCCCGCACCCGTAAGCCGGACCTGATCGTGCTCGACGTGATGATGCCCGGCGTCGACGGGCTCGACGTCTGCCGCATCCTGCGGACCGAGTCGTCGGTGCCGATCCTGCTGCTGACCGCGCGGTCCACCGAAGCCGACATGCTCCTGGGTCTCGACCTCGGTGCCGACGACTACCTGACCAAGCCGTTCAGCCCGCCGGAACTCGCCGCGCGCGTGCGGGCACTGTTGCGCCGGGCCGGCAAGAGCGTCGATCCGAAGGCACCCGTGGTCGCCGACGAACTGCGCATCGACCCGGTCAAGTTCGAGGTGTGGATCGGCGACCAGCAGATCGACCTGACCGCGAAGGAGTTCGACATCCTGCACGCGCTGGCCGGCGAACCGGGACGGCCGTTCACCCGCGCGCAGATACTGGAGCAGGTGTTCGGGTTCGACCACCACGTGCTGGAACGAACCGTGGACGCGCATGTGATGAACCTCCGCCGCAAGATCGAGAAGGATCCGACGAATCCGCGGTACGTCCTGACCGTGCAGGGGCGCGGCTACAAGTTCAGCGAGCCGCAGCCGTGAACTTGCGGCGCTGGGCCAGCGGGTTCCGGGCGCGGATCGCGTTGCTGATCGCTGTTGTCATCAGTCTCACCGCGGGCGCCACCGCGCTGCTGACCATCCAGCAGGCAAGCCAGCAGGTCACCGATTCCGCGGTGGTGGCGGAAAACGACATCGACACCATCGTCGGCAGCCTCGCCGACTTCGGCGGGCTGAGCCGGACCTGGGACGGGGTGAGCCAGACGGTCGCCGAACTGGCGCAGCGCACCGGCCAGCGGATCCGGCTCACCACGGAGTCCGGCGAGGTGCTGGCCGACAGCGACACCCTGGGCGGCGGCCAGGCTCGCCCGGTCTCGCGCCAGGGCCGGATCGTCGTCGATCCCCGGCCGAACCCGGCGTTTCCGCCGATCAGCATCGAAGAACTGACTGACACACTGACCAAGTACGAGCTTGACTTCGACTTCGTCTCCTGTGTCACCGATTTCGGCGGCAGGGTCAGCGCGAAGCGGTCCACTTACGGCGTTCCCATCCCCGACGACGCCCGGATGAAGACCGAAGCCGGCTACACCGACTGCCGGAAGAAGATCGGGAACATCTCCGCGAAGCAGCACGGCGATCCGAATCCCAAGACGGCGGTGAAAAACAAGGTACGCGACTGCCCCCAGCCGACGAATGTCGTCGTCAAGACCACGACGCGGCCCCCGCAGTCCGCCGTAATCACGACACAGTTGCCCCCGCGGTCCACCATCACGACGCTGCCGCCCGGGGGAACTGCCGGGACCGCCTACAGCAACGCCATAGCGGACCCCGAGTGTTTCCGGCAGGTCTTCCGTGCGCTCATGGCCCCGCAACCCCCGTCCGAACTGCTGCTTTCGGTCGGGGTCGGCGCCCAGCCGCAAGCCAAGATCACCCCGTGGCCCGCGCTCGTCGCGATCTTCGGCACCGTGCTGCTCGGCCGCCGCGTGCTGCAACCGATCGGCACGCTCACCACGGCGTCACGCCACCTCGGCGCCGGGGACCTCACCGAGCGGGTGCCGGTACGCGGGCACGACGAGCTGTCGGAGCTCGCGACCTCGTTCAACCGCATGGCCGAATCCCTGCAGGCGAGCAAGAACCAGCAGCGCAACATGGTCGCCGACATCGCGCACGAACTCCGCACGCCACTGGCCAACATCCGCGGCTATCTGGAAGCACTCAAAGACGGCGTGCTCAAGCCCGACAACGCGCTTTTCGTTTCCCTGTACGAAGAAGCGCTCCTGCAGCAACGGCTCATCGACGATCTGCAGGACCTCGCGCTGGCCGAGTCGGGCACGATGATCTACCACCGGACCCGGCTCGACGTCGGCGAACTGCTCAACACCGTCCGCACCGCCCACAGCGCGGCGGCCGATAGCCGGGGCGTGCAGCTGGAGGTCTACGTCTACCAGCGCCCGCTCGTCGACGGCGATCCCGACCGGCTCCGCCAGGTCATCGGCAACCTCATCACCAACGCGATCCGGGCCACGCCCTCGGGCGGGAGCATCAAACTGCGCGCGCAGATCGAGCAGGACGACGTCGTGATCGAGGTCGCGGACACCGGAATCGGGATCGCCCCGGAGGACCTGGACCACGTCTTCGACCGGTTCTGGCGAGCCGACAACGCGCGCCGCCGCAGCACCGGTGGAAGTGGGCTCGGCCTGGCGATCGCGCGGGAAATCGTTGCGGCGCACCAGGGTTCGCTGACCGTCGCGAGCACAGTGGACGTCGGCACGGTGTGCACGATCCAGCTTCCGCAGGTGGACTAGTCCAATCGGGTGACATGAGCAACGAGGACCGAACCTCGGGCGTACTCGCAACAGGAATGCGAGTTTCGACTGGGGGAACACTTATGAAGTTTCGAAAGCCCTTGGCCATCGGGTTGCTCAGCGCCATGGCCTTGCTGGGTGCCGCGGTGCCCGCGTCCGCCGCGGACGCGCAGCCGAACGTGGCCGTGGTGTCGACGAGATTCGACAAACTCACCTACCAGGCCGGGGAAACGGCGGCGGTGAGCTACAAGTTCGCCAACTACGGCTCGGTCGACGCGGTGAAGGTGGCCAACGACAGCGGCGGCAACGGTAGTTTCTGGGAACTCGAAATCACCGACTGGGGCGGGATCGGCTACGGCGAAGCGGGGATCACGATCCCGGCGGGCCAAACCGTCACTGTGGTCCTGCACGGCATCGTGCCCGCGCGCGCCGCCGACGTCGGCAAAGTCACCATCGCCTACGGGTTCACCGCCGAGAACGGCGACTACGACCCGTCGAACAACATCGGTTCGGCCCGCGCTTCGGTCCCCGGCGCCACGGGCACGCTGAAGGGCGGAAGCCTCTACGACAGCAACGACAACGACCGGCTCGACCCGGGAGAGGCCTTCGAGGGCCTCAAAATCACCTTTGTCGGGCTGTACGACATCGAACGTATCGTCACCGTTTACACCGACCAGAACGGCAGGTACGAGGTCACCGGGCTGCCGGTCGGCGAGTACGAAATGCGCATGACTCCGCCCCCTGGATGGTGGCTCGTCTACGGGAGCAACGTCTCGTACGCCGAAGTACGCGCCACGGAAACAGGCGACGGCTTCATCCAGGTCGAACCCATTTCGTAGCCCGTCCTCAAGACGCGAAGTGTTCCAGCAGCAGGACTTGAGCCTCGCCGACGCAGAAGCCGAGGACGGCGCCGGTGGCGATCAGGATCCATTCGTCCTGCTGGAACGCCGGCCGCAGCAGGCCCTCGAACTCCTCGGGTTCGAGGGCCTTCATCTTGTTCACCAACGTGTTGCGGATGTCCATCGCGTCTTCGGCGTAGTCCTCGATGTAGCGCATGGTCTCGGGGAGCTTGTCCATGATGCTCCTGGAGATACTGAGCTTCATGTCCTGATAACGCCTGCTGCCCACCGCGAACACGACCAGCGGCTTCGCGATGTTGGCCTGTTTCCCGAGTTCCGCGTCGATCTGGCGCTGGATGAGCCCGAGCACCCTGTCCGACAACGGGCCGCGCAGGACGGCTTCGAGCACGTTGTGCGGGGTGATGATCTCCTTCGCGATCAGCGAGCCGTACGCCTCGGACACTTCGGCGCGGCGTTTGAGAAACAGGCCCTGCCAAACGAAAACGCCGAAATACCGCTTCGGCTGCCGCGGCACGAAGATCATCTTCAGCGCCAGCCAGTCGGTGAACCAGCCGGTGAACAGGCCGAACAGCGGCATGATCAACGGGAACCTGAACAGCACCCAGGTGACCATCTGGATCACGCCGATCAGGAACCCGAACACGATCCCCGACCGGGCGATGAACTGGAACTCCTTTTTCCCGGCCTCCTGGAAGATCCGGTTCAGCAGTGCCTTGTCCTTGACCAGGCTGGTGACGACCATGTCCTTGAGGTCGAAGACGTTGTCGACGTCGTGCTTGATCGCCTCCATCACCGCGGCGATCATCTTCGGCGACTCAGCCTGGACGCGGTGGATCACCAGGTCCTGAACGCGGATCGGCAGCGATTCCCACAGCCCGGCCTGGTAGTGGCCGGCGACGTCACGCACGATCTCTTCGACGGCCGCGTGCAGCGGTACTTCGAGCTCTTTCGCGATGCGCTCGGGATCGAGCCGCGCCATGATCTCGGCGGGCTTGATCAGCTGCTGAGTCATCGTGTCGACGGCGATGCCCGCCATCCGCGCGGCGCGGCGGGGAACGATGCCCTGCCAGCCGAAGAACGGCTTGACACCGATGAATTCGAGCGGCTGGAACATCATCCGGATGGCGACCAGCTTGGTGGTGTACCCGATCAGCGCCGCGACGATCGGGATCGAGACGTAGAGCGGCCAGTGCCGGGCGAAGTCGTCGAGGATCTCCCCCACGGCGGCGTCAGCGGGCCGTCGGGTCGCAGGCTTCCCAGAACTGGGCGCCGAGCCGGGAGATATGCACGGTCCGCCGGACGAACTTGACCCGCTTCACCGAGTTCTCCGCCTGCCGGACGGTTTCGTCGGTCATCAGGATCTCGTACTGCGTCTCCAGCGACGGCGCTTCCTCGTCGATCTCGACGAGCCCGAGCCCGATGAGCCGGGTCACGTAGCTCGGCACCTGGTCGAGCAGGGAGACCCCGGCGGCCTTGCCGACCGTCGAGGCGTTGCGCAGCACGACCCGGCCCGCGCCGAGGCCGCTGCGCTCGGCGACGTCGATCAGCGGGAACGGCGAGCCACCGGAGAGCGCCGAGAGAATGCGGGCCTCGTCCGGCGTCAGCTGACGCAGGATGATCGCGTAGAGGTATTCCTTGGCCTTTTCACGGCCGAACCCGATGGACCGGTTGAGCAGCTCGGCCATCGCGGCCCGCAGCGGCTCGGTGTGGCCGTCGCGGGCGGGGACGACCGTGATCGCGCTGTTCGGCTCATACCGGTCGGCGGTCGGGCGGTTCATCGTGGACGCGGCGGTGAGCGCGGCGTAGTACGGGTCGTCGACCTCGTCCAGGCGTTTGCGCAGTTCACCGAGTAGCTGGCGCTCCATCTGGCGGAGGCCGCGCTCGGCGGTGTCGACGCCGGGCAAACGCTTGCCCAGCGAGTAGCCCGTCTTCGCCGCCCAGCCCGCGAGCCCGACGGCGCGTTGCGCCAGGTTGGGTTCGTTACTGTTGGCACCGGCACCGAGCATGCGATCGTTCGAGCTCACGGTCACCTCCCTCAGGTCGGGCTGATGCTACCTGCGAGTAGGCCGGATGGGGCAGTCCGCGCCGCCGGACCGGGTGTTTGAATCGCCACATGACCGAGTCGCCGTGGGGCCCGCCGCTGGACGTCCTCCCCGCCCTCGCCAGGGAGGAACAGTCCCTGATCGACGTCCTCGGCTCCGAGAAGTGGACTCCGGCCGTGCACGACCTCGCCGCCGGCATCCTCGGCGACAAGTTGCGCCGCCTGTCCCGCGACCGCGATGGCCACGACGTCCCG
>Ga0193717_1001951_pt1 | contig 12253 bp, 11 predicted proteins | sample U2c2metaG_FD_145900 | JGI IMG/M metagenome (GOLD analysis project Ga0193717, IMG submission 145900) | Soil microbial communities from a riparian zone of the East river system, Colorado, United States - U2c2 | ecosystem: Environmental > Terrestrial > Soil > Riparian zone | place: USA: East River...
AGGCCTAAGGTGGATCACAGCGAACGGGAGGGTTGGCGATGACGCCACAGGAACAGGATCTCATTACCCAGCTGCTGGCGCGGCTGAAGCAGACCGATGTGCAGGGCAAGGACGCCGAGGCCGAAGCCTTGATCAAGGCCGGTGTCGCCGCGCAACCGGACGTCCCCTATCTGCTGGTGCAGACGGTGCTGATCCAGAACATGACGCTGGAGGCAGCCCAGGCACGCATCACAGAGCTTGAGCAACAGCTGGCGGCCGCGCAGCAGGCCGCTGCCAAGCCCACCAGCTTCCTCGGCGGCCGGACGGGCAGCGTGCCTGCTTCGCCCGCCGCGGCGCCCCCGCAAGCATCCCCGTCGCCGTGGGGTTCGCGCCAGCCTGCCGCGCCGCCCCCGGCCCAGGCATGGGGCACCCCTGCCGGTGGCATGGGCCCGGGTATGGGGATGGGCGGCGGCGGTGGATTCCTGCGCAACGCGATGGCGACGGCGGCCGGCGTGGCCGGCGGCGCGCTGCTCTTCCAGGGCATCTCATCCATGTTCGGCGGGCATAATGCCGGCCTCGGCGGCACCCCCGCCGCCGGCCTCGCCGACATCCCTGCGGACACCTCCCGCGCCGGCCTGCTGGAACAGCAAGGCCTCGCGCCTTCCGACAATAAGCTGCCCGACAATCAACTAGTCGACAATCAACAGACCGAAGATCAGACGGCGAACCAGTGGGACACAGCGGATGCCGGGGACCAGGACAATGGCGGGTTCGACGATGGCGGCGGCTTCGGTGGTGGCGGCTTCGACGACAGCAGCGACGTCTGACGTCAGAAACGCTCGACCCAGGGTCGCACCTCGACTTCCATGCTCCAGGCACTGCGGTGCTGGTGCATGACGTTCCAGTAGGTCTCGGCGATGGCGTCCGGATCGAGCAGGCTGTCGGGCGTGTCGGCGGGCACCGGACGCGCTTCGCTGCGGATGCCGCCGTCGATCACGAAGTGCGCGACATGGATGCCCTTGGGCGACAGTTCCCGCGCCATCGCCTGGGCAAGCCCACGCAGGGCGAACTTGCCCATGGCGAAGGTGGCCGAGAGGGCAAAACCCTTCACCCCCGCGGTGGCGCCTGTCAGGAAAATGGCACCCCTGCCCTGCGGCAGCATCCGGCGGGCCGCCTGCTGCGCTACGAGAAAGCCGCCGAAGGCGCTGATCTCGAGCGCCTTGCGCACGTCTTCCGGCGGCAGGTCGACGATCGAGCCGCGTACGCGCGAGCTCGCATTATAGACGACGACGTCGGGCGCGCCGTATTTGCCCTCCACCGCCGTGAACAGCGCCGCCACCTCGGCCGGATCGGCGGCATTGCAGGTGAAGGCGCTGGCGCCGGTCTCGGCGCACAGCGCTGCCAGTTTATCGCTTCGCCGCGCTGCAAGCGCGACCTTGAGGCCATTCTTGGCGAACAGGCGCGCCAGCGAGGCGCTGAGCCCCGGCCCGGTGCCCACGATCAAGGCGGTTCGATAGGCGGTTTTGTCCATTGTCCTGCCCCGTTGCTCATGCTGCTTGGATGGATATAGGCTCACCTTAACCTGCCGACCGCCATCGCCGAAAGGATACCGTCATGGACTCCATCTCGACCGCCAGCCGGATCGACATCATCTCCGACGCGATCTGCCCATGGTGCTATATCGGCAAACGCCAGCTCGAGATCGCATTGCCGCTGCTGGCCAAGGACGGCCTCGCCTTCGACGTGCGCTGGCATCCGTTCCAGCTCAATCCCGACATGCCGGAGGAAGGCGTCGACCGGCGCGAGTACCGCACCGCCAAGTTCGGCAGCTGGGAACGCTCCCAGCAGATGGATGCGCGCATCACCGAGACCGCCGCCAGCCTCGGCCTCGAATTCCACATGGACCGGCTGACGCGCACGCCCAACACGGTGGCGGCCCACCGCCTGATCCGCGTCGCCGGCGAGCTCGGCGTCCAGGACGCGCTGGTCGAGGCTTTGTTCGAAGCCTATTTCTGCAACGGCGCCGATATCGGCGATCATCAGACACTGGCCGAGATCGGCGCCAGGGCCGGCATCGATCGCGACGCGATTCTCGCCTTGCTGGCCGGCGACGAGGGCAAGCAGGACGTGCTGGTGGCCGACCAGATGGCGCGCAACGCCGGCATCAACGGCGTACCGAGCTTCGCCCTGCAGGGTCATGTGCTGTTCTCCGGCGCCGTGGCGGGCGCGGAGATGGCCTCGACCTTCAGCCGTGCCTTCGAGATCCTGAAGAGCCGCGCGGCCTGACGGGATTTTCGACCATGAACTTTCAAAGTCAGAAACTGTCCGATCATATGGCCGCGGCCGTAAGCGGCATCGACCTCAACCGCCTGCCCGATCCGGCGACGCAGGCGGCGCTCACCCAAGTGCTGCACGACAATCTGGTGATCTGCATCCGCGACCAGTCCCTGGCGCCCATTCCCTTTCGCGACGCCATGGCGCAGTTCGGCACGCCAGTGCAGCGCAAGCAGCTCGCGCAGACCGAGCATTGCGCCGACGTCAACATCATCTCGAGCGAAGACCGCGACGAATTGGGCGACGGCAAGCGCCTGGTCAATGGCGCCACCTGGCACACCGACGACAGCTTCATGCGCGCGCCCTGCTCGCTCACCATGCTCTACGGCGTGGTGGTGCCGTCGCGCGGCGGCGACACGCAATTTACCAACATGTACGCAGCCTATGAAGACCTTCCGCCCGAGATCAAGGCGCGCATCGACGGGCTGAAGGTGATCCACAAATACGAATCGAGCCGCCGTGGCGGGCGCGTCGCCAAGCGCCCGGCCGCGGAGATGGCGGCCATGCCTGAGGCCACACATCCGCTGGTGCGCACCCATCCCGAGACCGCGCGCAAGTCGCTCTACCTCAATCCCAACCGCATGGAAGAGATCGAGGGCATGGGCCGCGCCGAGAGCGACCGGCTGCTCGACGAGTTGATCGCCCATGCGATCCAGCCGAAATACCAGTACCGCCATGTCTGGCGCCAGGGCGACATCGTCATCTGGGACAATCGCTGCACCATGCACAAGGCCAACGCCGACTATCCCGACGGCGAGAAGCGCTTGATGCACCGCGTGATCGTGGCGGGCACGGAGCCGTATTGACCCAGCCCCGCTGTCATCCTGAGCGAAGCGAAGGATCCTTCGCTTCGCTCAGGATGACAGCGGAATTTTGACGCACTCTCGTGCGTCTTACCCCTCCAGCAGCACGCAATGCTCAGGCGAAAACGACACCCTGACCGCCGCGCCCTCGTCCAAAAGATTGGTCGGTGGGCGGCGGACGATCAGCTTTCCGCAGGCGCAGTCGATGATGTACTGCACGAAGTCGCCGTGGAACATGCGCTGGCGCACGATGCCGGGCACATGATTGTCGCCAGGGCGCGGCTGCAGGTCGATATAGGCGGTGCGCACGGCCACCTCGGTCTCGTCACCGCGCGGCGTGTGCGGAGCGATCGCGCGCAGCACGACGCCGCCCTCCGCCTCGAACCGGTCCGGACCAGTCAAGCGGCCCTTGATCAGATTGGCCGAGCCCACGAAATCGGCGACGAAGCGGCTGCGTGGCTTGTTGTAGATCTGCTCGGGCGTGCCGATCTGCTCGATCACGCCGACATTCATCACGATCACCCGATCGGAAATCGCCAGCGCCTCCTCCTGGTCGTGGGTGACATAGACCGAGGTGATGTCGAGGCGACGCTGCAATTCGCGCAGCTCGACCCGCATCTCCGCCCGTAACTTGGCATCGAGGTTACTGAGCGGCTCGTCGAACAGCACGACCGTCGGCGAGAAGGCGATGGCGCGGGCGAGCGCCACGCGCTGCTGCTGGCCGCCGGAAAGCTTGGAGGCACCACGCTCGGCGAGATGGCGCATCTGCACCAGGTCGAGCGCGCGCTCGACATTGGCGGCGATGTCGGCCTTGCTCAGCTTTCGCACGCGCAGCCCATAGGCCACGTTGTCGAACACGGTCATGTGCGGCCATACGGCGTAGGACTGGAACACCATGGAGACACCGCGCTGCTCCGTCGGCACGTTCTTGCCCTCGGCAGCGTCGTACATCGCCTGCCCGTCGATCCGGATGCTGCCGTCGGAGGGCGTTTCCAGGCCGGCGATGGTACGCAGCGTCGTGGTCTTGCCGCAGCCCGATGGACCGAGCAGGGTCACGTGCTCGCCGCGCCCGACGGTGAAACTCACGCCGTTCACCGCCACGGCGTCGCCATAGCGGACCTTGAGGCTGCTCACTTCGATGCGCGTTACACTGTCACTCACGTCAATTCCTTCGTCATGCCGCGCGTCAGCCGGTAGAGGATGACCAGCGCCACGATCACCGTGAAAGTCTGGATCAGCGCCATCGCCGCGGTAAGCTCGGTGCCCGAGCTTTGCCAGGCGGCGACGATCGACGGCGCGATCACCTTGGCGTTGGGGCCCATCAGGAACACCGAGACGCCGAGTTCGCGCACGCAGGCCATGAAGATCAGCAGCCAGGCGGCGAGGATGCCGGGCTTGAGCAGCGGCAAGGTGATCGTGCGCATCTGATAACCCCAACCGGCGCCGCAGACGCGGGCGCATTCCTCGAGGCTCTTGTCGATTTGCAGCACCACGCCCGCCAGGGTGCGAACGCCAAGCGGCAGCATGACCGTGAAATAGGCCAGCGCCAGCAGCCACAGCGTGCCGTAGATCGGGATCGGCATGTTGAGCCAGGCCCACAGCAGCGCCAGGCCGAAGACCATGCGTGGCACGGCCTGCGGGAACATCACCAGATATTCGACGTAGCCGCGGCCGATGAGTTGCGAGCGATAGATGATCCAGACGATCAGTGCCATGACGATGACGCCGACCGACGCCACGCCGAAACCCAGCGACAGGCTGTTGACCATCGCGGTGCGCACCGGTCCCAGCGAAAAGGCCGCCTGATAGTTGGCGAAGGTGAATTGCGCCTGGCTCAGGATCACCGTGGCGAAACGCTGCAGCGAGGTGAACAGCAAAGCCGCGATCGGCAGCACGACGGCGAGGAAGACATAGAGCGCGCAGACGCCGAACAGCAGCCACGAGAGCCCACCCATGTCCATCGGCCGTGGACGGAAGGCCTTGCCGGTGATGGTGGCGTAGCTGCCGCGGCGCACGACCCAGCGATAGAAGGAGAGCATGCCGAACATGACGAGGAACAGCGCGAGTCCCATCGCCGCGGCGCGGCCATAGGCCGGCGGATAGCTCAGCGTCGAGTCCCAGATCGCGGTGGTGATGACGTAGATGCGGCCGGGAATGCCGATCACCAGGGCGGCGGCGAAGGAGCCCAGCATCTCGGCGAAGACGAACAGCGTGGCGCCCAGCACGCCGGGCATGACCAGCGGCAGGGTGACGGTAAGGGCGGTACGCAGTTTGCCGGCGCCCATGACGCGCGCCGATTCCTCGAGCGCCGGATCCATCGACTTCATCGACGCGGCAATCATCACGAAGGCGACCGTGCCCTCGAACAGCGCCATGATCCAGGCGATGCCGAACATCGAATAGATGTTGAACAGGTCGCCCTTGCCGCCGAGCAGCTGATAGAGCTGGTTGAAGAAGCCGCTCTTGGGGCTGGTGAGAACGCCCCAAGCCAGCGCGCCGACCAGCGGCGTCATGTAGTAAGGCAGCTCCATCAACCGCTCGAGCGTCGCGCGGCCTTTCACATTGGTGCGCGTCAGGATCCAGGCGAGCGTGAAGCCGATGACGATCGCCATTGCCGTCGCCATCACGGCGATGGCCACCGTGTTGGTAAGGACGTGCAGGTCCTCCTCGAAGATCGCGAGGTAGTTTCCGATGCCGTACTCTTCTGGCGGAAACGCAAGGGCATCGCCGGTATTGAACGACTCGCCGACCAGGAAGGTAAGCGGCAGAAGGACGAGGAAGCCCACCACCAGCAGCACCGCCAGCGTCACCAGCGCCTGCCAGTTGAAGCGAGGTCGCAGGACCCCGGTCGATATGAACGTCAAGGCGAGCGATCCAGAGTCAGTGCATCAGCCCCTTATCGCCGCGCGCCGACCGCACGATCCCATTCCTTGGCGAATTCCGGCCGGCCCTTCTCGAAGGCGTTCCAGTCGGCCGGCGTCAGCAGCTTCATGTCCTTGAGCTCGACGCCGCCGCCGGGCGCCGGCACGTCGAGGCGTGCCGAATGAAGCAGCAATGCTTCGCCCAGCGCCTTCTGGCCGGGCACCCCGAGGAACCAATCCATGAACAGCTCGGACGCATTGGGATGCGGGCCGTCGGCCACGATGCCATAAGTTTCCGGCACGGCCGGCACACCGGTCTCGGGAAAGACGAAGGCGATCGGCGCGCCCTTGGCCTTGAACTCGATGGCACCCGAATATTGCGCGCCCATGATGATCTTGTCCTGGCCGTCGATGATGCGGCCGTATTGCTGAACGTAGGAATCGAAGGCGCGCGGCTTTTGGGCGGCGAATTTCTTGAAATACTCTTCGCCCAGGATCGGCTTCAGCATGTAATAGACACCGTGCTGCAGGCCCGAGTTGGAGACCTTGACGTTGATCGCGTCGGTCCATTTCGGATCGAGCAAGTCCTGCCAGGTCTTCGGCGCCTCGGCGGCTGAGACGTTGTTCGGGTTATAGGCGATGCCAGCCATGATCACCGAACCCCAAGTCCAATATCCCTCCGGCGTACTCTTGAACTCCGGCTTGTATGCGGCCATTTCCGGCGAAATATACTGCCTGAAGCCACCGCGCTTCTGGAAGTCGAGGATCATGCCCATGTCGGAGATCTGGACGACATCGACCAGATACGACTTGGCCTGACGCTCGGACAGAAGCTTGGCGTAGAGGGCGCCGGCCTGCAGGCGCACATAGTTGGTCTTGATCTTGGGAAAGAGCTTGTTGAACGAGGCCAGCAGCTTGACCTGCCCCTGCTCGGGATCGGTTGAATAGAGCACGAAGGCGCCTTCCGCCTCGGCCTTCTCGACATCGGCGCAGGTCTTGAATCCATCCATCTGGCGCGGCTTGTCGCACAGCTTGGCCTGCGCCTGCGCACCGGACCAACCCATGCAACCAAGCACGCTCAACGCTGCGACGATGACGACAGAACGCTTCATCATGCCCCTCCCAGGACCATTGTTGTTGGCCGGAGGGTAGAGACTCGCACGCGCTGCTTCAATCGCAGTCTTGCTGATTCTGTCCGCCTCAGTCGTAGAATTGTGGTGAATGCCGCTGCGTATCGCTTTGCGGCTTGTCGTGGTTGATCCACAGCGCGGCCTTCTTCTCGGCCATGACATCGGCGAGACGCTTCATCGATGCCACGGTCTGGGCGCCATCGACATTCATCGACGGCACGCGCTTGTTGTCCCAGTTGTCCTTGAAATGTGCGGCGTCGCCGCTCAACACGATCCATCCGGTCGCCGGCAGATGGACCAGCAGCGACTGATGACCCGGCGTATGGCCCGGCGTCGAGATGATGGTGGCACTCCCGTCGCCGAACACGTCGAGATCGCCGTCGAGCTTGCGCACCGGATGCTTGGGATCGAATGGCGGCTTCTTGTCCGCGGCGAAGGCCCAATCATACTCGGCCTTCTGCATCAGCACCTCGGCCATCGGAAACATGTCGACATTGCCGGTGTGGTCGGGATGGGTGTGCGACACCCCGACGTACCGCACATCGGCCGGCTTGACGCCGATCTCGGCGAGCTGCGCGGCGAGCGTCTTGGTGCGCGTGGCCGTACCGATCGGCGTGACGAGCGGCTTGTCGGCGATCGCATCGGGATAGCCTGTGTCCCAAAGCAGATAATCCGAGCCGTGCCGCAGCAGGTAGCAATTGTCCGACAACACCAGCGGCTTGCCGACATTCACGCCCGGCGACCAGCGCGCCTGATCGAGCGCGCTGTTGGTACCGCAATCGAGGATGTAGAGCCTGTCCACGCCTTTGGCGGCCGTTTGCGCCCCGGCCGCGCCGGCGGCAAACACCAGAAAGAGCGAAAGCACCGATCTCACGATTTTCATGGCATTGCCTCTCCCCACGTATGGCGCGGACTTTGCATCCCTCTGTTGATCAAGCAAAGGGAGGAACGTCCATGCCGACATCACTTTTCCGTATCGCCGGCAGCGGCGCGCTCGCTTTGGCGACGATAGCCCTTGCCACTCCCGCGAGTGCACAGGACAAGGTCCGCTTCCAGACCGACTGGATCCCCTCCGGCGAGCACGCCATGTATTACGGCGCCTGGAGCAAGGGCATCTATGCCAAGCACGGCATCGACATCACCATCACCCGGGGCTACGGCTCGGGCGACACGGTGACCAAGCTTGCCGGCGGCGCGTCGGACTTCGGCGTCGCCGACCTTGCCGCCGTGTTCACGGCACGGGCGCGCACCAACGTGCCGGTCAAGACCATCGCCGTGCTCTACAACGAGTCGCCGCATTCGCTGTTCGTGCTGAAGAGCTCGGGCATCACCAGCTTCAAGGGCCTCGAAGGCAAGAAGATCGGCATCACGCCTGGCAACAGCCACCGCTTCTACTTCCCCAAGGTCGCCGAGAAAGCAGGCACCGATCCCAGCAAGATCATCTGGACGAACATGGACGGGGCGGCGATGGCGGCCCAGCTCATCGCCAAGAATATCGATGCCGCGCCGTTCTATTCGATCCACCAGTATTACATCAACAAGGCGGCGGTGAAGGCGGGCGAGGAGATCGTGTCCCTGCCCTTCGTCGCCGTCGGCTTCAAGATCTACGCCGCCACCTTGATCACGTCCGACAAGATGATCGCGGAGAAACCCGATCTGGTGAAGCGCTTCCTCGCCGCCAACAAGGAAGCCTTCGAATGGGCGCGAGACAACCCGGAGGAGGCCTGCAAGCTGCATGTCGCGCGCTTCCCCGAGGTCGAGCTCGACGATTGCCTGGGCAGCGTGAAGGCGGTCATGGGCTTCGTGTTCACCGACCACAGCAAGGAATACGGCTGGGGCAACACGAGCCCCGAGCGCCTGAAGTTCTCATGGGACACGATCGCCGAGTCGCAGGAGCTGAAGAACGACTGGGATTATAAGCAGGCGATCGATACCAGCATGGTGCCGCCGAAGTAAGTGTGCGCTGTGCCATCTCGCTCATGCTCCCTCTCCGCCGCGCAGCGGGGGAGAGGGTGGGGCCCATCGCCGAAGCGATGGGAGGGTGAGGTGGTCTTTGTTGCAGAAACGGTTGCGCGTAGATGGAATGAGATGACCCACCTCACCCAACCTCTCCCCCCACTGCGCGGGCGGAGAGGAGCATGAGAAGGCAGACTTAAGTGATCTCGCTCAATCGGGTCACCCGCATCTTCAACTCGCGCGATGGCGATCAGGTCACTGCGCTCGAGGATGTGTCGCTCTCGATCCGCGCCAACGAATTCGTCGCCCTCGTCGGGCCGTCGGGCTGCGGCAAGTCGACCTTGCTGCGCATCGTCGCCGGCCTGATCCTGCCGACCGCGGGCACCGCCTCGATCGGCGGCGTGCCGATCCGCGAGCCGCGCTCGGAGACCGGCATCGTCTTCCAGGCGCCGACGCTGCTGCCCTGGGCCAGCGTCATGGACAACGTGCTGTTTCCACTACGCATGATGCACAGGATGGACTCGACCAGTGCCGACAAGGCCGCCGCCCTGATCAAGCTGGTGGGGCTCGCCGGCTTCGAGCGCAGGTCGCCACGCGAACTCTCGGGCGGCATGCAGCAGCGCGTGGCGATCTGCCGGGCGCTGGTCCACGAGCCTGACATCCTGCTGATGGACGAGCCGTTCGGCGCGCTCGACGCGCTGACGCGCGAGGAAATGACCATGGAATTGCTGCGCATCTGGGGCGAGCGGCCCAAGACCGTGCTCTTCGTCACGCATTCGATCACCGAGGCCGTGGTGCTAGCCGACCGGGTCGTGGTGATGTCGCCGCGCCCCGGCAGGATCGCCGAGATCATCGAGGTGACGTCGCCGCGGCCGCGCAGCTTCCATGTCGAGGGCAACATCGCGTTCCACGACGCCAGCCGCCGCATCCGCGAACTTATCTTTGGTCAGCGCCATGTCGATCCAGGCCGCGCCGCCGCTTGAGAAGCCCCCCTCGGGGAAGAGGGCCAAGCCGCCCGCCGCTGCCGTCTCCGAGGTGGTGGTGCCGCTGCTCGCCACGGCAGCCGTCTTCCTGCTGTGGGAGGGCATCTGCCAGACTTTCAATGTACCCGCCTATCTGATCCCCGCCCCGAGCCAGGTCTGGACCGACACGATGGCGATCGGTCCCACCGTGTTCGGCCACACCATGGCCACGCTGAAGACCGTCCTGCTGGGCTTCGCCTTCTCGATCGCCGTCAGCCTCCCGCTGGCGGTCCTGCTCACCGCCTCCCCGGCCATCGCCGGCGCCGTCTACCCCTTCCTCGTATGGACCCAGTCGATCCCCAAAGTCGCCCTGGCGCCGATCCTCGTCGTGGTGCTGGGCTCGAACGAATTGCCGCGCGTAGTGATCACGGTCTTGGTCGCCTTCTTTCCCCTGGTGATCTCGATGGCCACCGGGCTGATGTCCGTGCCGCCTGAATTGATCGAGCTCAGCCGCGCCTGCCGCGCCTCCAAATGGAGCGAGCTCTGGCGCATCCGCCTGCCCTACGCGATCCCCTTCATCTTCGCCGGCCTCAAGGTCGCGGTCTCGCTCTCCGTGGTCGGCGCCGTAGTAGCCGAATTCGTCAACGCCGATGCCGGACTGGGTTTTCTCATCGTCACCTCGACCGCCTTCTTCAAGGTACCCGTGGCCTTCGGTGCCCTCATCATTCTGTCCGTCATGGGTGTCGTGCTGTTCCAGATCGTGGTGATCGTTGAACGCGTGTTCTTCCCGTGGTCGAGTGGCAACGCGACCCCGGCTTCATAGAAATGAAAGGGAAACGAAATGGCTAAAGCGGCGATAACGGTGATCCGCGGCGGGCGCGTGCTCGACATCCGCGGCCATGCCGCCCCGAAGGCCGACATTCTGGTGCAGGGCGATACCATCGCCGAGATCGGCCGGCCCGGCATGGCGGCCCCTGCCGATGCCAAGGTCATCGACGCCAGGAACCGCTTGCTACATCCCGGCCTGATCAACGGCCATACCCACAGCCATGGCAATCTCGGCAAGGGCCTGGTCGACAATGTCACGCTCGAGCTGCTGCTGACGGCGGGCTCGTGGATGAACGGCCATCGCACGCTCGAAGACAAGTATCTCTCGAGTCTGATCGGCGCGGCGGAGATGGTGCTGAAGGGCTGCACCGCCGCCTACGATCTTTCCGGCGAATTCCCCATGCCGACGGTCGAGGGACTGCAGGCGATCGGCCAAGCCTATGCCGATGTCGGCATGCGCGCCATGCTGGCGCCGATGGTGGCCGATATCAGCTTCTACGACGCCATTCCCGGCCTGATGGCGCGGTTGCCGAAGGGGCTGCAGGCGGACGTCGAGCGGCTGCGGCTCGCGCCTTACAAAGGCACCATCGCCAACATGAAGAAGGCGCTGCAGGGTTGGAAGCTCGACGGCAAGGGCGTGAGCCTCGCCGTGGCGCCGACCATTCCGCATCACTGCTCACGCGAGTTCCTGCTCGCCTGCCTGAAGCTCTCGAAGGACTACGACACCGGCCTGCACACGCATGTCGCCGAATCGAAGGTGCAGGTGGTCGCGGGCTATCAGCTCTACGGCTCGACGCTCACCGCCCACATGGACTCGCTCGGCATGGTCGGACCGAACTTCACCGTGGCGCACGGCGTGTGGCTCGACGGCGACGACATGAAGCTGCTCGGCGACAAGGGCGCCTCGGTCTCGCACAATGCCGGCTCGAACATGCGGCTGGGCAACGGCATCGCCGACATGCGCGGCATGCTCGATGCCAAGGTCAATGTCGGCATCGGCACCGATGGCGCGAGCTGCTCGGACAATCAGAATATGTATGAGAGCATGCGGCTCGCCTCGATGGTGTCGAAGGTGCAGGGACCCGACTGGCAGCGCTGGATCACCACCGAGGAGGTGCTGGAGGCAGCCACTTTCGGCAGCGCCCGCGCACTCGGACTGGGCGACAGGATCGGCAAGCTCGAGAAGGGCTTCAAGGCGGACATCGTCTTCCTCGACCTCGAGCAGGTGAACTGGATCCCGTGCAACGATCCGACCAACCAGATCGTCCACACCGAGGACGGCACGGGCGTGCACTCGGTGATGATCGGCGGCCGCATGGTGGTGGAGAATAGGAAGCTGCTCACCGTCGACCTCGCCGACCTGGCGCGCAAGGCCGAGAAAGCCCGCGAGCGGCTGGAGA
>Ga0193717_1001952_pt1 | contig 12251 bp, 9 predicted proteins | sample U2c2metaG_FD_145900 | JGI IMG/M metagenome (GOLD analysis project Ga0193717, IMG submission 145900) | Soil microbial communities from a riparian zone of the East river system, Colorado, United States - U2c2 | ecosystem: Environmental > Terrestrial > Soil > Riparian zone | place: USA: East River...
CGATGTACAGACGACCGGTCAGACGACGAGCAAGCCCGGCTGGTTCAAGCGCACCATCACGCTCGGCATGGCCAAGTCCAAGACCACGGCGCAGGTGCGCCTGAAGGTGCGCGTCAATGCCGACGGCACCGGCAGCAAGGTCACGGTCGAAGGGGCCAACGACGAGGCATCCCAGGATGCGGCCCGCGCGCTGCTCGCCACGCTCAAGCAGCGCCTCTCCTGATGCGCGCTCAATGAGGCCCGACAGGGCGCATGCGCGTGAGCATGCGCCGCCGTATTCTCAACGTTCGAGCAGCGGCAGCTTGTCCTGCTTGCCGTCCCATTGCTTGGCATCGTCCGGCGCATCCTTGCGCTCGGTCAGCACCGGCCACGCCTTGGACAGCTCGGCATTGAGCGCGATGAATGGCTCCTGGCCGGCGGGCACGTCGTCTTCAGGAAAGATCGCGTTGGCCGGGCACTCGGGCTCGCACAGCGTGCAATCGATGCATTCTTCGGGATCGATGACGAGGAAATTGGGTCCCTCGTGAAAGCAATCGACCGGGCACACTTCGACGCAATCGGTGTATTTGCACTTGATGCAATTCTCGGTTACGACGAAGGTCATGGCAGCAGAGAACTGTGTATTTTCTTGAGCTGTTTTGAGAAGTGCGGCCATGGATGGCCGCGGTGAACTCGCTGATCGTGCTGTCCTGCGAACCGTGCCGACACCGCCCGAAACAGCGATCACGGACGATCGCATAAATAACTGGTGCTCCCTACGAGGATCGAACTCGTGTTTTCGCCTTGAGAGGGCGACGTCCTGGACCGCTAGACGAAGGGAGCGCGGGCCGCTTGGGCAACAGGGCGGTCGCGTAGTATAACGAAACGAAAACACGCGGCAATCGCGCCCTTGCCGCGGCGAAATGGAATCTCGCCTGGAATGAATCCGACCGCTGTGCCGCACGTACCGATAGCGACCGCAGAAATGCACAGCATTCCCCGTGCTGAGCACTGCATTACGCGCAAGAACATCTCCAACGGTGCGCTGCGCGTGCTGTACCGGCTGAACGAGTCCGGCTATCAGGCCTTCCTGGTCGGCGGCGCGGTGCGCGATCTGCTGCTCGGCGGCCATCCGAAAGACTTCGACATCGCCACCAACGCGACACCGGAGCAGGTGCGCGCGCTGTTCCGCAATTGCCGCCTGATCGGGCGCCGCTTCCGCCTCGCCCACGTGGTGTTCGGCCGCGAGATCGTCGAGGTCGCCACCTTCCGCGGCACCAGCGACGACGGCAGCGGCGATCGCCATATGGTCGAAGGACGCCTGGTGCGCGACAACGTCTACGGCAGCATCGAAGAAGACGCCCTGCGCCGCGACTTCACCGTCAACGCGCTCTACTACGACATCGACGATTTCAGCGTGCGCGACTACGTCGGCGGCATGCGCGATCTCGAGCAGCGCACGCTGCGCCTGATCGGCGATCCCGAGTCGCGCTATCGCGAGGATCCGGTGCGCATGCTGCGCGCGGCGCGCCTCGCCGCGAAGCTCGATTTCAAGATCGCGCCGGAAGCAGCCGCGCCGTTCGCCAAGCTGGGCACGCTGCTGGTCGACGCGCCGCCGGCGCGACTTTTCGACGAGTCGCTGAAGCTGTTCCTTTCCGGCTATGGCTTGGCCAGTTTCCACGCTTTGCAGACGCACGGCTTGCTCAAGCACGTGTTTCCCGGCACCGCGCGCGCACTCGCGTCGGAACATGCCGACCGCTTCCGCGTTCTGCTGGAACGCACGCTGGCCAGCACCGACGAGCGCGTGCGCTCCGACAAGCCGGTGACGCCGGCGTTCCTGTTTGCCGCGATGTTGTGGGAACCGGTGCGCGAGGAAGCGGAGGCGCGCATCGCCGCGGGCGCCGAGCCGTCGCAGGCATGGTCGGCGGCCAGCGAATACATCATGGTCGAACAGGCGCACCGGGTGGCGATTCCGCGCCGCTTCGCCGGCAGCATCGAGGAAATCTGGATGATGCAGCCGCGTTTCGAGCAGCGCGCCAAGAAGCGCGTGTTCCGGCTGCTCGCCCATCCGCGTTTCCGCGCGGCCTACGACTTCCTGCTGTTGCGCAGCGCCGAATCCCCCGCGTTGGGCGAGTTGGCCGAATGGTGGACGCACGCGCAGGAAGCGGATCATCAGGAACTGGCCAAGCAATTCACGCCGGCCTCGGCTGCGGCTGCGGCCAGCGAACCTGCCGGTGAAGACGAGCCGGCGAAGCGCAAGCGCCCGCGCCGGCGTCGACGCAGGGGCAGACCGGCGGCCGAAGGAACCGGCAGTCCCAGCGAATGAGCGCCGGGGACAGCGTCGCCTTTGTCGGGCTCGGCGCCAATCTCGACGAACCCGAACGCCAGATCCGCACCGCGCTCGATGCGATGGGCCGTTTGCCGCAGACGCGCCTTGTGCGTACCTCGCGGCTGTACCGAACGCCGCCATGGGGCGGCATCGAGCAACCCGGCTTCATCAATGCCGCCGCCGAGCTTTCGACGCGGCTGGAGCCGCGCCAGCTGCTCGACGCCCTGCTCGCGATCGAGCGCGCGCAGGGCCGCTACCGCGACGGCACGCGCTGGGGACCGCGCGCCATCGATCTGGATATCCTGCTGTTCGGCGACCGGCACATCGACGAGGTTGACCTGCGCATTCCACACCCGCATATCGCGGAGCGCGCGTTCGTGCTGCTGCCGCTGGCCGATCTCGACGCCGATCTGCTGGTGCCGGGACGTGGCCGCGTAGGCGAGCTGCTCAAACGCGTGGATACGAGCGGCTGTACGCCGCTGGACTGAGCACGCGGATTCAATCAAATCCGATTCAATAAAACCCGGCGCGCCTTGAGCAATCGTGCGCCGGCACGGAATAATCGATCTTTCTGCCGGGGACTGCCCATGCAACCCGATTCGAACGCACCCGTTCCCAACGCAGGCCCGCCGGTAACGCTGCCCGCGCTGCGCGAGCGCAAGAAGCGCGGCGAGAAGATCGTCGCGGTCACCGCCTACGATGCGAGTTTCGCCGCGGCGGTCGATGCCGCGGACATCGATGTCGTGCTGGTCGGCGATTCGCTGGGCATGGTCGTGCAGGGTCACGACAGCACGTTGCCGGTGACGGTCGACCAGATGGTCTATCACGGCGCGTGCGTCGCACGCGCCAACCGACACGCGCTGCTGATCGTCGACATGCCGTTCCTCAGCGCGCGCGATTCCGCTAATGCATTGAGCACGGCGCGTCGCCTGATGGCCGAGGGCGGCGCCGCGATGGTCAAGCTCGAAGGCGCGGGCTGGGCCGCCGAAGTGATTCATGCACTCAGCGAACGCGACGTACCGGTCTGCGCGCATCTCGGGCTGACGCCGCAGTCGGTGCACAAGTTCGGCGGCTACCGCGTGCAGGGTCGCGAAGAAGCGGCTGCCGCGCATCTCAAAGCCGCCGCGCGCGAAGTGCAGGACGCCGGTGCCGATCTGCTCGTGCTCGAGTGCGTGCCGGCTCCGCTCGCTGCCGAAATCACGCGCGATCTGCGCATTCCAACGATAGGAATCGGCGCCGGCATCGACTGCGATGGCCAGGTGCTGGTGCTGTACGATCTGCTCGGTCTCACGCCGGGCCGGCAGCCGCGCTTCGTCAAGAATTTCCTCAGCGGAAACGATTCGATCGTCGCCGCATTGCGCTCGTATGCGCATGCGGTGCGCACGCGCGAATTCCCCGGCGCGGAACACAGCTACTGACGATGGACATGCCGATCTTCGAGCGCGCGGGCGACCTGCGCGCATTTCTTGCCGGCCCGCGCGCACAGGCGAAACGCATCGCGCTGGTGCCGACCCTGGGCAATCTGCACGAAGGACACTATTCGCTGATCGATCTGGCGCGGGAGCACGCCGACGTCGTCGTCGCCAGCGTGTTCGTAAATCCGACGCAGTTCGGTCCGAACGAAGACTACGCGCGTTATCCGCGCACGCCGGACGCCGACACGGCGGGACTCGCCGCGCACGGTTGCGATGCGTTGTTCATGCCCGCCGCCGAGGAGATGTATCCGTACGGTCCGGCGCAGACGGTGCGCGTCAGCGTACCCGGCTTCGACGACGTGCTCGAAGCGGCGATACGGCCCGGGCATTTCGATGGTGTCGCCACGGTCGTGTCCAAGCTGTTCAATCTGGTGCAGCCCGACGTCGCCGTGTTCGGTCGCAAGGACTACCAGCAGTTGCTGGTGATCGAAAGAATGGCGCGCGATCTGGCGTATCCGATCGAGATCGTCGGCGCGCCGACATTGCGCGAGGCGAATGGCCTCGCGATGAGCTCGCGCAACCAGTATCTGAGCGCGGAACAGCGCGAGCGTGCCGGGTTCATCCATGCGACCTTGCAGCGGATGCTCGAAGCCGTGCTGCAGGGATCGGAAACGGTCCCGACAATCGAGGCGAGGGCGGACGCGGACCTGCGCAAGGCGGGGTTCGAACCGGACTACGCGGTCATCCGCCGGGCGGACGACCTGCGCCCCCCTGACGCCGGCCAGAAGGCCGGCCTGGTCGCCCTGATCGCCGCTCGGCTGGGTTCGGCCCGGCTCATCGACAATCTTTTACTGAAACCGTAGCGTTTTCCACCAGGGTTGTGGTATTCTCCCAACCGTCGCTGGGATTTTTGCAACGTCCATTGTTGCCCCAGTGACAAGCAGGGCGCATTGTAAGGTAATCGTCACTCCGATTGAGAACCCTCGCGCGGTAACGCTGCGAGGGTTTTTTTTGTCCGGCGATCTTGAAATCAAGGAGTTGCAGCTTATATTGCCGCGATGCAACATCCGCATTACGCTTTGATATAATGCGTTCTGTTGCGTAAAAGCCACATCCGTAGCTCCCGGAGTGTCCATGCAGCTCAACATGCTCAAGGCGAAGATCCATCGTGCAACCGTGACCCACGCGGAGCTGCACTACGAGGGGTCCTGCGCGATCGACGGCCATCTGCTCGATGCCTCCGGCATCCGCGAGTACGAGCAGATCCACATCTACAACGTCAACAACGGCGAGCGTTTCTCGACTTACGCGATCCGCGCGGACGAGGGCTCGGGCATCATTTCGATCAACGGTGCTGCCGCGCATCGCGCCCAGCCCGGCGACATCATCATCATTGCGGCGTACGGCGTCTTCAACGAAGCCGAGGCGATCGAGCACAAACCGCGGCTGTGCTATGTCGATCGCCACAATCATCTGACGCACACGAATCGCACGATTCCGAAGCAGGCGGCCTGAAAAAATAATCGCAGGGATCCTGCGTTGTCCGGCTTGCCCCCTTCCGGCTGCCGCCACCTTCCCCCGCAAGCGGGGGAAGGATTCCACCATGCTACGTTGCTAGCGATTCCTTCCTCCGCGCAGCGGGGGAAGGTGGCGGCAGCCGGAAGGGGGCCGCTCGCGTAACATTCCCCACCCGCTCCATCGTCACAGGCCGCCCCATGCTTGAATCGCAACTCGCGCGTCTGGCCGCCGAGGCCGCGCGTCTTCGCCCGTTGCATCTTCGCACGCTGCTCGCAACGCCCGACCGCTTCGGAAATTGCACGCGACGCGCAGGCCCGCTGCTGCTCGATCTGTCGCGACAAAAACTCGACGACGCTGCGCTCGCCACGCTCGGCGCGATCGCCGAGGAATCGCAATGGTCCGACGCGCGGGACGCGATGTTCCGCGGCGAAGTGGTCAATCCCTCCGAGCAGCGTCCTGCATTGCACACCGCGTTGCGCGCGGCCGAGTCGCATCTGCCGATGCTGGCGCCGCGCAACGTGCTCGCCGAGATCGCAGCGGCGCGCAAGCAGATGGCACGGCTGGTCGATGCCATCCACGGTGGCCACGCCGACACCGAGCTCGATATCGCCGGCGGCATCACCGACGTCATCAACATCGGCATCGGCGGCTCCGATCTCGGCCCGCGGCTTGCCGTGGAAGCGTTGCGCCCGTTCGATCTGGGCAAGGTGCGCTGTCATTTCCTGCCCAACGTCGACGGCCATCGCACGGCCGGGCTGATGCGCGAGCTCGATCCGAAGCGCACGCTGGTGCTGCTGGTTTCGAAGAGCTTCACGACGCAGGAGACCTTGCTCAACGGGCAGGTATTGCGCGACTGGCTCGCGGCGGCGCATGCCGGCGATCGCGCGGCGGCCGACCGGCATCTGGTCGCGATCAGCGCCAACGTCGATGCTGCGCGCGCATTCGGCATTCCGGCCGCACGTGTGCTGCCGATGTGGGATTTCGTAGGCGGCCGCTATTCGGTGTGGTCGGCGGTGGGTTTCGTGCTTGCGCTTGCGATCGGCATGCCCGGATTCCACGCGTTCCTGCGCGGTGCGGCATTGGTCGACGATCATTTCCGCTCGGCGCCGTGGCGCGACAACCTGCCGGTGCTGCTCGCGCTGGTCGGCATCTGGAACCGCAATGCGCTCGGGTTCTCCACTGCCGCGGTCATTCCGTATCACGACTATCTGCGCGAGCTGCCGGCCTATCTGCAGCAGCTCGAAATGGAGAGCCTCGGCAAATCGGTGACGCCGGAGGGCGCCGCGGTCGCGCAGGCGACCGTTCCCGTGCTCTGGGGCAACGTCGGCACCAACGCCCAGCACGCGTTCTTCCAGGCGCTGCACCAGGGCACCGATGTGGTGCCGGTCGATTTCATCGGCGCGATCCGCGCCGCACACAGCCTGCAAGCCAACCAGGATGCGCTGCTGGCGAACCTGCTCGCGCAGGGCGCCGCTTTCGCGCTCGGCAAGACGTATGACGAGGCGCTGGCGGAAGCGAAGACCGGCAGCGCCGCGGAACGCCACGCGCTTGCCGCCCAGCGCACCTTTGCCGGAGATCGTCCCAGCAGCACGATCCTGCTCGACGCGCTGACGCCGGAAAGTCTCGGCGCGCTGCTGGCGTTGTACGAGCACAAGGTTTTCGTGCAGTCGCGGCTGTGGGGAATCAACGCGTTCGATCAGTGGGGCGTCGAGCTGGGCAAGACGCTGGCGAAGAATATCGAGCCCGCGCTTGCGGCCGACGCCGACACCGGCAGCTTCGATGCGGCTACCCAGGGACTGATCAAGACGATCCGCGCGCGCCGCGCCTGATCAGCGCCGGCCAGGTCGCGAAGGCGGCAAACAGAAGAAGTATTTTTTTTGCGGCGCGTCATTTTCTGACGCCATGTCTCACCGCGTTTGATTGGCAATCCTTGCGCAACGATGTTGCCTTTACTGTTATTTACGTTGTGTAAACCTCCGTACACGCGCTTGCGCCGGCAACGACGGATATAGTACGAACGCAATCGTTGACACTCGCGATTTTACGTATCTAGAATCCGTTCAGCGTCGGGGGGACGCATACGGCGCATACGGGTGTAACAGGCAGGCGGACGCAGCCAGGAGAGGGCGCGCTCGAATGCCATCGCGCCGGATGGTACGCATCCGGTATGGAACAGCTAATGGGGAATTGGCAATGAGAAAGATCGTCACCTGCGCCATCGTGAGGCATTCCACCTTTTCGAAAGCAGAGCCGCAACGCAGCGACTGAGCGCGCTGACGTATCCCGATCGCGCTCGCGGGCGTGATCGTTCCCAGGTTTCCGTAGTTGGAGAATCCGACCAGTCGTATGGCTGACGGATCGGTGCGCGCCGTGGAAACGAATTCCCGTATTGATGGCCGAACGTTTTCGGCGCGATGCGCGAAGCGCCCCGATTCAGTTGCAGGTCTTCGTGACTGGCGCAGCGGGAGACGAGACGGATGGATGGCGACACCGGTAGGGGCAATGGTTGGGCCGGCGCAAGCCGGCGGGCACGACCGATACGCATCGAGTTCGAACGGCTGGCGACCAGCGGAAAACTTGCCTGGAACGCCGCGAGTGAAAGGCCGCTTCACGCGGATCGCGCTGTGCGGATTCTGGTCGGAACGGGGCGCGGTTGCATGCTGCACGGGGATGCCGTTCCACCGGCCGTGCTCGTGCCCTTGCGCGGGCGCGTACGCCTGAGCGACAACGACGGCGCGAGGATGCTGCATACCGGCCAGTTGTTCGTCGGCGAGGCCGGGCAGTGCCTGCAGGCCGTCGGCGGCGTCGGTGCCGTCTGGCTCGCGTTGATCGCGCCGGCATCCATGTGGCGCCAGCTTTTCAATGCGACCGCGGAACCGTCGATTGCCGATCCGATCCTGCTGCCCGCGCTGCACGACGCCGACCGTACGATCCGTCGCGCCGCGGTGCATCTGGCCCGCCATGCGTCGCGTGCCGGGACGGGAAAACCCGACACCATCGCCGCCGTCCTCAGATTCATCACGATGCTGGCCGACCTGCAGTCGGAATTCCATCCGCTGATCAGCAAGTGTCCGGGTCGTACGCTCGCGCAGCGCCGCGGCGTGTTCCTGCGCCTGCACCGCGTGCACAACTACATGGCGTCGAGCAGCGATCTCGACCTCGGCATTTCGGGTTTTGCGCGCATGGCGAACTATTCGGCCTGCCATTTCGTGCGCACCTTCACCGCGGTGTACGGCCACACTCCGCACGCGGTTCTGGTCGAGCAACGCCTCGCGCGCGCGCTCCGCCTCGTCAACGACACGGAGCTGAGCATCACCGAGGTGGCGAGAGCCAGCGGCTTCGAAGACCGGTGTGCGTTCGCGCGTTCGTTCAAGCGGCGGTTCGGCAAAACCGCTTCGACGATGCGCGAGCACAGCCAGGCCTGATCCGTCGCATCCGATGTCGCAGGCGCCGGTTTCCGGCGCCCGCATCGCGCTGTCCGCGACTTGTGTTTCGGCGGACATCCGCGCGCAGAGCTGGACAGCTCAGCGATCAATTTTTTCCAAGTCTTCTCGAAAGAACGGACCAAGTGTCGCAACTCACGTTTTTTTAATGTCGTCGGACTGCGCGGCGGGCATGCGCGGGCAACGAATCCGACAGGGCAGGAGAGATACATGCGACAAACACAGTTACGAGAGGCCATCGTGCGCGTGCTGCGTGCGACCACTCCGATTGCGGCGCTGGCGACGCTTGGTCTGCTGACGAGTCCGGTACACGCACAGGACGCGCCGCAGGACGCCGACGCGCAGAACCAGAAGCTCGAAACCATCACGGTAACCGGTTCGCGCATCCGCAGGACCGAAGTCGAAACGGCGCAGCCGATCATCGTCCTCGATCGCGCCACCATCGAACACCAGGGATTCACCTCGGTCGCTGACATCCTGCAGAACCTCAGCGAAGCGGGTTCTCCGCCGATCTCCCGCGCAATGGCGCTGTCAGCCGGCGAGGACGTGGGCGGCTTCTACATCGACCTGCGCAACCTCGGCAACAACCGCACCCTGATCCTGCTCAACGGCAAGCGCCTGGGCACCACGACATCGGGTGCGCAGGATCTCGGGCAGATTCCGACATCGGTCATCGAGCGCATCGAAGTGCTGAAGGATGGCGCGTCAGCGCTGTATGGCTCCGATGCGATTGCCGGCGTGGTCAACATCATCACGCGGCACAACTACGACGGTGCGGAAGCCAGCGCGTATGTCGGCCAGTACGACGACGGCGACGGCGACAGGCAGCAATACGATATGACGTTCGGCGCGCACAACGATCGCGGCTCGCTGACGCTGAGCGCGCAGTACACCAAGGACGATCCGGTGTTCGCGAAGAATCGCCCGTACAGCGCGTTTCCGAATTCGTCGCGTCATCCGACTTCCGGCTGGACGCCGGTATCCCAATGGGGCGCGTTCCAGTTTCCCGACGGCTCCTGCGTCGGCCAGGAAGACAGTTTCACTGGCGGAGCGTGCACGCTCAATCCGGGCGGCGATCCGTTCAACCTCGCCGACTATCACGGATCGAACTCGCAGGGTGGCACCAGCGACCTGACCAACGCGAACGAGGAAATGTACCTGCAGATGGGCACGGAGCGGCACGGCCTGTATGCGAACGGCCAGTGGAATTTCACCGACAACCTGAAGTTCAGCACCGACCTCCTCTACAACAAGCGTTCCACGTATCAGCAGATCGCCGGCTATCCCTACCAGACCGCGGCATTCGGCATCGGGTTGTCCCAGGACAGCTACTACAACCCGTTCGGCACGCATTACGGATATGCCGATCCGCAGGACATCGCATTCTTCCGCCGCGGATGGGAAGTGCCGCGCACGACGCAAAGCGATCTGCAGACCTACCGCTACTCCGGCACGCTGGAAGGCGCGTTCGAGCTCGGCGAGCACACATGGAACTGGGATGCCGGCGGTTACGTCAACACCAACGATTCGCTGAAGCGTGCGCGTGGCGACTTCAGCCTGGTCGCGATGCGCGATGCGCTCGGCCCGTCGTTCCTCGATCCCGGCACCGGGCTCGTGACCTGCGGTACGGCAGACAGCCCGCTGCCCTACGGCACGGCGCCCGGCTCATGCATTCCGTGGAATCCGCTGCTGCCGGCGGGCCAGGGCGGTTCCGGATCGCTGTCGAATGCTGATCTGCAGCAGCTCTTGTTCCCGGAATATCACGACATCGGCCGCACCAAGACGGTCGACTACAGCGCGAACATCACCGGTGCGGTGTTCACGCTGCCGGCCGGCGATCTCGGTGTCGCCGCAGGCTACGAGCATCGCAACGAATCCGGCAAGTTCGTTCCGGACGCGTACAGCCAGTCGGGCCAGAGCACCAACCTGTCGTCCGGACCGACGTCGGGCAAATACTCGGTAGATGAGTACTACGTCGAAGTCGACGTGCCGATCCTGAAAGATGTGCCCTTTGTCAAATCGCTGTCGATCGACGTGGCCGCACGCTATTCGGACTACACCTCGTTCGGCGACACCACGAACGGCAAGTTCAGCGTGCAGTGGCGGCCGATCGACGATCTGCTGCTGCGCGGCAACTACGCGGAAGGCTTCCGCGCGCCGACCATCGCCGATCTGTTCGGGGGCCTGTCCGGCACGTTCTCGCAGTACACCGACCCCTGCGACACGCAAGGCGGTGCGGCGGCCCTCAACCCGGCAGTGGCGCAGCGTTGCGCATCCGGTTTCGGCGGACAGGCGGCAACGCCCACGGGCTTCCGCCAGCCGGGCCAGGGCGGCATCCCGTGCGACGCGTTCCCGTGCCAGACGGGTGTGCAGTTCCTGTCCGGCGCAAACCCCTTGCTCAAGCCGGAGACCGCGACAACCAAGACACTGGGCGTCGTCTACAACCCGAGCTGGGTCGAGGGACTCGACCTGAGCCTCGACTGGTTCAAGATCCACATCGACAGCGCCATCGCCGCCGACACCGAGCAGAACGTCCTCGACGATTGCTACCTGCTTGGCGACGCCTCGCGCTGCGTGGCGAGCTACTTCCGGCGCGACCCGGCGACCGGAGCGATCGTGTTCTTCCTGACCGGCAATACGAACAAGGGCTTCGTCGAAACCGAAGGCTACGATCTCGGCGTCAACTATCGCCTGCCGGAGACCTCGTTCGGCCGTTTCGGGGTGCACTGGAATACGACGTACATCAGTCATCTCGACGTTGCGTCGAGCGACGACTCGTCGATCCCGCTCACCGTGAACACGGGCATCGGCTCGAACTTCCGCGTGCGCTCCAACCTCGGCGTGGATTGGTCATGGGGCGATTTCGGCGCCACCTGGACGTCGCGCTACTACTCGAGCATCAAGGAACGTTGCTCGTTCGACCTTGGCGGCGGACCGGAGTGCAACCAACCGGTGCACAGCCGACCAACCGTCTCGGCGCGAATACGTTCCATGATCTCCAGGTGCGCTGGACGGCACCCTGGAAGGGCACGATCGCCGTCGGCGCGAACAACCTGTTCAACCACGTCGGTCCGGTGCTCTACACCGACCCGAATTCGAGCTTCGACTATTACGGTGGCTTCGATATCGGCCGGTTCTATTACCTGCGGTATTCGCAGACGTTCTAGCGGATAGCCGCGACGCGACGAAGATCGTCGCGGCATTTGATGAGTTTCGACAGGCTGCGCAGCTACTGCTGCGCAGCCTTTTTTTTTGAACAACGTCCCACGGCAACGGACGGCGCTTCTGCGCGCACATCGTGGCGTGATCGATCTCGCTTTTCCGTACTACAGGTACTGAACGGCCAAGTCGCTGATGGTGACTGCGCGCCATCTTGCGGCGGGAGACGAGACGAATGGACGGCGATGGAGGCAGCGCTGATGTCGGCGTGGCGATGCCAAAGCGGGCAGGGGTCATACGCATCGAAGTCGACGCGCTGACGTCGGGAAACAGCGCCTGGAACCGTGCGGGCAAACGGCATCGTCAAGCGGATGCGTTGCACATCCTGATCGGCTCGGGCCGCAGTCG
>Ga0193717_1001953_pt1 | contig 12247 bp, 10 predicted proteins | sample U2c2metaG_FD_145900 | JGI IMG/M metagenome (GOLD analysis project Ga0193717, IMG submission 145900) | Soil microbial communities from a riparian zone of the East river system, Colorado, United States - U2c2 | ecosystem: Environmental > Terrestrial > Soil > Riparian zone | place: USA: East River...
GGACGGTGATGGCCGGATCGGTCAGCGCGAAGCCGCTTTCGAGGGCGGCTACGGTGATGGCGAAGCGGGGTGCGACGCGCGCGGTTTGCCCCGCAGAACTGTCGCGATCTCCCACCTCGTCATCCCGGCGAAGGGGAGGGAGTGTGTTCGCGAAATCCTGCCAAGACCCAACCGTTTCCGGCCGCAGATGCGCGATATCGAGCAACTCGATCACCGCCTCGCGCCGTCCCGCCGAATCGGCGGTGATCAACACGCGCCCCGGATACGCAGAAAGAAACCGCTTCAGCTCGTCCGCCGATTCCTCGCCCTTGCGATTCAACGGCAGCATCGGCGCCGGCTGCGTGCCGAGGTCGACCGCCTTCTCGTCGGAGCCGCGCGCAACGAGGTCGACACGCAACTGTGCGTTCAATTGCTCGCGCAACTGTTGCGGCGGCAGATACAGCTCGGTGACCGGCAGGATCGGCCGCTCGACGTCGTGCGCGCGCTGCTCGTAGCGCTCTTGCGCTTGCGTCCAGAAATGCTCGGCCGCGTCGAGCACGCCTTCGCCGAGCACGAACAGCGAGCCTTCCGCGAGATAGTCGAACAGCGTATCGGTGTGTTTGAAGAACAGCGGCAGGTAATACTCGATACCGGCCGGCGTGACGCCTTCGCGGATGTCCTGATACAGCGGACAGCGGCGCGGATCGATCGGAAAGCGTTCGCGCAAGGTGTTGCGGAATGCCTTCGTCGATTCCTCGGTCAGCGGAAATTCGCGCGCGGGCAGCAGGCGCACCGAGTCGACCTTGTTCTCCGAACGCAGCTCGATGCGATACGGCTCCGCGCTGCCCATCGGAAAGATGTCGATCAGCGCGCCGCGCACGGCGAAGTCGCCGGGCTCGGCGACCTGCGGAACATGCCGGTAGCCGGAGGTTTCGAGCCTGCGCTGCTCGGCGGCGAGGTCGAGCTTCTGCCGCAACGACAGCACCAGCCCGGATCCTGCGATGTAACTGGTCGGCGCCAGGCGTTGCATCAAGGTCGCGACCGGCACGACCAGCACGCCGCGGCGCACCGACGGCAGCCGGTACATCGTCGCGATGCGCTGCGAGATGATGTCGGGATGCGGCGCGAACAGGTCGTAGGGCAGCGTTTCCCAATCCGGAAAATGCAGCACGTCGAGATCGCTGCCGGCGAACACGCCCAGCTCCATCTCGAGCGCATGTGCCGCGTGCGTATCGCGCGCGACCGCGACCACCAGCCCGGGATGCGCGCGGCCGGTTTCCGCCAAAGACAGCGCAAGCGCGGAACCGTACGGCGCATTCCAGTAGCGGCGGTGCTTGATCGAGGTCGGCAGGGGCGGTTTGATGATCACGGATGGCGATTCGCTAAACGACGACAGCGCCGCGACACCTTCGTGCCGAGCGCAAGGGGGCGAAGTTTAATGGTCATACGAAGGTTGGGATAGGCTGGCACGCTGGAAGGGTGTTGAGCGACGCCCTTCCAGCGCGATCCATGGACGGATCGCTCGCGGGTCGATCGCGTCAGCGATTGATCCGCGGAGCAGGTGGCGCGGCTCTGCCGCGACCGTGCGAGTCGAGAAAGGGCAGGAAGCCCTTTGTCGACAATGGCTAGCCCGTTGGTCATGTCGCCTCTTTACGGCGCGTTTACCCGGGCTCGCGCACGTTTGTCGCGGCTATCGGTCAAAATGCATCTTCTGCGTCTTTGGAGCCGTATCTGCATGGTGTGCCGGGGGTTTTCGCGTCGTTCTTCATTGCTTGCCGCCGCGCTGTGCGCGCTCGCGCTCGTCGCCTGTTCGCGCGAACACGCGGCGCCGGTGCAGCCGCCGGCACCGGTCACCGTGGTCAAGGCCGTCACCCAGGACATGCCGCTGCTGGCCAGCGCGGTCGGCAGCGTCGAGCCGATCAACAGCGTGGCGGTGAAGTCGCTGATCGACGGGCAACTGCTCGAATCGCTGGTCAAGGATGGTGACGACGTCCAGCAAAACCAATTGCTGTTCCGCATCGATCCGCGTCCGGCGCAGGCCGCGCTGCGGCAGATGGAGGCGGCGCAGGTGCGGGACGAGGCTTCCCTCGAACAGGCACGCTCGCAGGTGAAGCGTAATGAGGCGATCGCGGCGAAGGGCTATATCTCGGCCGATCAGATGGAGCAGTTCCGCACCAATGCCGATGCCGCGGCGGCCAGCGTCAAGGTCGACCAGGCCAATGTCGCGGCGGCGAAGGTCACGCTCGGTTACACCGAAATCCGCTCGCCGCTGGCCGGCCGCATCGGCCGCATCCTGATCCAGCCCGGCAATCTGGTGAAGGCGAACGACACCAGTTCTCTGATCGTCATCAACCAGATCGAGCCGATCTACGTGAGCTTTGCCTTGCCGGGCTCGCTGCTTGGGCCCGTGATCGTCGCGCAGCGCGCGGCGCCGCTGGCGGTAACCGCGACCATCGTCGGGGTCGAGACGCCGGTCGAAGGCAAGGTCGCGTTCATCGACAACGCCGTCGACACCACGACGGGCACGATCAGGCTGCGCGCGGAATTCGTCAATCGCGAGCACCTGCTGTGGCCCGGCCAGCTGATCACGATCAGCCTGACGCTCGGCCATGACCTGAATGCGGTCGTGCTGCCCGACCACGCCGTGCAGAACGGACCGGACGGAACCTACGTCTTCGTCGTCAAGTCGGACAATCATGCCGAGCAGCGCACTGTCACCGTGAAGCGCAATGTCGAAGGCAAGGCCGTGATCGGTGAAGGCCTCGCCGCGGGCGAGACCGTGGTCCTCGACGGCCAGTCGCGCGTCGAGAACGGCATGCCGCTGAAGGTGACGGAAACGGCAGCAGCGGAGCCGACGCAATGAACGTCTCCGAGATCTTCGTCCGCCGGCCGGTGATGACCACGCTGGTCATGGTCGGCCTGCTCGTATTCGGCATCTTCGGTTATCGCGCGCTGCCGGTCGCCGCGTTGCCGAACGTGGATTTCCCGACGATCTCGGTATCGGCGAGCCTGCCGGGCGCGTCGCCCGACACGATGGCTTCCGCGGTCGCGACGCCGCTGGAGAAACAGTTCTCGACGATTCCGGCCGTCGATTCGATGACCTCGACGAGCTCGCTCGGTTCGACCTCGATCACGCTGCAGTTCGCGCTCGACCGCAACATCGACGCCGCGGCGCAGGACGTGCAGGCCGCGATATCGAGCGCGCTGCGCCAGCTGCCGCCGCAGATGACGACGCCGCCGACGTTCCGCAAGGTCAATCCCGCGGACTCGCCGATCTTCTATATCGCGTTCACGTCGAAGACGCTGCGCCTGTCGACGCTCGACGAGTACGCCGAGAACACGCTCGCGCAGCGCATTTCGACCGTGCAGGGCGTGGCCCAGGTCAATGTGTACGGCTCACGCAAATACGCCGTGCGCATCGATTTGAATCCGGACGCGCTCGCCGGCCGCGGGCTCGGCATCGATACTGTCGCCAACGCAGTCGGGCAGGGCAACGTGAACCTGCCGACCGGCACGCTGTACGGGCCGAACCGCATCTACAACGTCAACGTCGACGGCCAGCTGTACGACGCGGCCGCGTTCGCCGACCTCATCGTCAGCTACCAGAACGGCGCGCCGATCCGACTCAGGGACATCGCCAATGTCTACGACGGCGTGCAGAACGACAAGGGTGGCGCGACGATCAACGGCGAGGAAGGCGTCGTGCTCGCCGTGCAGAAACAGCCGGGCACGAACACGATCCAGGTCGTCGAAGACATCAAGGCGACGCTGCCGAATTTCCAGCGCTCGCTGCCGGCCGGCGCCGACCTCAACGTGATCTACGACCGCTCGCAGAGCATCCGCGAGTCGGTCGCCGAGGTGAAATTCAGCCTGGTGCTGGCGCTTGCGCTGGTGGTCATGGTCATCTTCGTGTTCCTGCGCAACGTGTCGGCGACGATCATTCCCTCGCTGGCGCTGCCGATGTCGATCGCGGGCACGTTCGCGGCGATGTTCGCGCTCGGTTTCAGCATCGACAATCTTTCGCTGATGGCGCTGACGCTGTCGGTCGGCTTCGTCGTCGACGATGCGATCGTGATGCTGGAGAACATCGCGCGTCACATGGAGATGGGCAAGGACCGGCTGACGGCGACGCTCGACGGCGCGCGCGAAATCGGCTTCACCATCGTATCGATGACGCTGTCGCTGGCCGCGGTGTTCATCCCGGTCATGTTCATGGGCGGCATCATCGGCCGCCTGCTCAACGAATTCGCGGTGACCATCGTCTGCGCGGTGCTGGTCTCGGGTTTCGTTTCTCTGAGCCTGACGCCGATGCTGTGCAGCCGCATGCTCAAGTCCGAGCACGAGCAGCACCACGGCCGGCTGTACCAGGCCAGCGAGCGCGTATTCAACAGCGTGCAGGCTTTCTACCGGCGCACCTTGAGCGCCTGCGTGCGGCATCAGCCGATCGTGCTGGTCACGTTTCTGGTGCTGGTGGTCGCCACCGCGGTGCTGGCGGTGAAGATTCCGAAGGGATTCCTGCCGAACGACGACACCGGGCAGCTGTTCGTGTTCACCCAGGGCGCACAGGACATCGGCTTCGACGCGATGGTCGCCAAGCAGCGCCAGGCGGTCGACATCATCCGCAAGGATCCGAACGTCGCCAACGTGATGGCCTTCGTCGGCGCCGGCGGCAGCAGCGCTACGCTCAATCTCGGCCGCATGATCGTCAACCTTAAACCGCCGCACGAGCGCAAGAGCGCCGACGAGATCGTGCAGGAACTGCGTCCGAAATTGCAGGGCATCGCCGGCCTGCAGGCGTTTCCGCAGAACCTGCCGCTGATCCGCATCGGCGGCAAGCTGACCAACAGTACCTACCAGTTCGTCCTGCAGGACACCGATACCAAGCAGCTGTTCGACGTCACGCCGAAACTGGTGACCGCGCTGTCCAAGGTGCCGGGCTTCCTCGACGTCAGCAGCGACATGCTGATCGCCAACCCGCAGCTTGACGTGACCATCGACCGCAACGCGGCGGCTGCGTATGGCATCACGCCGGATGCGATCGAGAGTGCGCTGTACAACTCGTTCGGGCCGGCGCAGGTGTCGACGATCTACACCTCGACCGACCAGTTCTGGGTGCTGCTGCAGGTCGACCCGAAGCGCCAGTCCGATCCGAGCGTGCTGTCGTCGATCTACATCACCGGCTCGGTGCCCAAGACCGTCTCCGCGGGCGTGACCACGCCGGGCACTTCACAGCTGGTGCCTTTGTCGGCGGTAACGAAGCTCGGAAATTCCGTTGGGCCGGCGACGATCAACCACCTGGGTCAGGTGCCCGCCGTGACCGTCTCGTTCAATCTCGCGTCCGGCGTATCGCTGAGCACCGCGGTCGCCGGCGTCGAGAAGACGGTGCGCGATTTGAAACTGCCGGACACGATCAGCACCTCGTTCCAGGGTACCGCGCAGTCGTTCCAGGATTCGGTGGCCGGCATGGGCATCCTGCTGCTGCTGGCGATCTTCGTGATCTATCTCGTGCTCGGCATCCTCTACGAGAGCTTCATCCATCCGCTGACGATCCTCTCGGGACTTCCAACCGCGGTATTCGGCGCGCTGTTGACGCTGCTCGTGTTCGGCAAGGATCTCGATCTGTACGGCGCGGTCGGCCTGATCATGCTGATCGGCATCGTCAAGAAGAATGCGATCATGATGATCGACTTCGCGCTGGAGAAGCAGCGCGAAGGCGAGGACGCCGTGCACGCGATCGTCGACGCCAGCGTGATCCGCTTCCGCCCGATCATGATGACGACGTTCGCGGCGCTGATGGGAACGCTGCCGATCGCGCTCGGTTTCGGCGCCGGTGCCGAGGCACGCCGTCCGCTGGGTCTCGCCGTCGTCGGCGGCCTGGTCACCTCACAACTGCTGACGTTGTACCTGACGCCGGTGATCTATCTCTATTTCGAGCGGCTGCAGGAGAGACTGCAGCGGCGATCGGAACGCAAGGCGGCAAAGGGCAGCACGCCTGCGCTCGAAGCGGGCAAGTGATCAGCGTGTGACTTCAGGTGCGGGCGTGGCGCTGGTCTTGCCAAGATTGAAGTGGACGCGCGTGAGTCCGGGCTCGTCCGGAACCGCGCGGCGCTCGGCGCCGAGCTTCTTGACGAAGTCCAGCATCGTGTGGTTTTCCGCCAGCACGTCGCCCCACATTTCGTAGAGTCCGCGCCGGCGCGCGTCTTCGACCATGCGTTGCATGAGGCGCCGCCCGATACCCTGGTTGGTGAAGGATGGATCGACCGCGACCGCGAACTCGGCGCTGTCGGTAACCGCATCGATGTGGATGCGCGCCTCGGCGCGGATCTCATCGTCGGCGTCGACGACGACGTAGGCGGTCGTCGTCGCCGGGTCGATCGTGGTCATCTGCTCTGCCGCTTCTCGCGTCAGCTCGTTCACGCGATGGAACAGGCGCAGCCGCACCTGCTCGGGCGTAAGGCGCGAGAACGCGCGCCGCAAAGCGTCGGCGTCGTCGGGCCGGATCGGGCGCAAGCGCAACGCGTGACCGTTCGCCGTCCGGAACGTCTCGATCGGCGGGACAGCCGGCGGCGCGCCCACAGGCGCGCGATCGCGGCGGGGCGGCGGACGCGTTGCGGAGCGGTACTTGGTCAAGGGTTCCGGTGTGCGCCACGGGCGGGCGGAGATTCGCATTGGGCCAGCATGCCGGGACACCGAAGAGCTTGCCATCTAAACCGGGCCGCGTGGGTTGGCCTCGCATTCAGCCAAGCAGGGGCGGGCGCCGACCGGTTAGCATGACGGCGAAGGGAAGAGCCGGAGGGCCCGATGGGCACGAAAAAAGTAGACGGAATGACCGAGCAGCAGCTCGACCAACTCTGCAGCGCATGGCCGGGCGTCACCCGTTCGATCAAGTGGGAAGTCGACCTGGTCTACAGCGTCGCCGGCAAGATGTTCGTGGTCATGTGCACGATCGGCCCGGAGCGCGGACGCTTTTCGTTCAAGGTCGACACCGAGCGCTTCCTCGAGCTGACCGAACAGCCCGGCTTGGCACCCGCGCCGTACATGGCACGCGCGTTCTGGGTCAGCGTGACCGAGCCGGAGGTGTTTGCGAACGCCGCTCTGGCGAAATTCGTGCGGCGCTCGTACGAGCTCGTGCGCGCCAAGCTGCCGAAGAAGACGCAGGCAGCGCTCGCCGGGTGATTGCCAAGTGCCGCGCCGGCGGCTTGCCGGTCTTGCAAACAGTGCGGATGGCCGTATGTCGATCCAACATCACCACGGCACACCAAAGTGATCGCAAGCCACGACATCCGCCTCGGCACGATCGAAGACGCATCGCGCATCGCGCTGATGTCACGCGACCTGATCGAGCACGGATTCCGCTGGAAATGGACGCCATCGAGCATTCGCGGCGGCATCCGCAATCCCGCGATCAATGTCGCGGTCGCGCCGATCGGACAGGAAATCGCCGGCTTCGCAATCATGCAGTACAAGGACGATGAGGCGCATCTGATGCTGCTCGGCGTCGATCCCGCACAACGCCGCAAAGGCGTCGCGAGCGCCTTGATGTCGTGGCACGAAACCACCGCGTTGACCGCGGGCATCGGCGCGATCTACATCGAAGCGCGCGCGGGCAATGCCGCGGCGCGGGCGCTGTACCGGAAACTCGGCTATGGCGAAGTGCAATATGTGCGCGGTTATTACTCGGGAGTCGAGGACGGCGTGCGGTTTGCGAAGGATTTGTGGGCGCAGGCGACGCCCTCTGTTTGAGGGGCGTTGATTCTCCCACCTCGTCATCCCGGCGCTGCCTCCTCAACCTCCTCAACCTCGTCATCCCGGCGAAGGCCCCCCGACCTCGTCATCCCGGCGAAAGCTGGGACCCAGCGCCTTGGCTTTGCTTTGCTCTGGTGTTCTTCGCGAGGAGCAACAAGAGCGAAGCAAAGACACTGGATCCCGGCTTTCGCCGGGATGACGAGATTGAGGTGCTAACCCTCCCCTTGAAGAGGAGGGCTAAGACCGGAATGCCGCTTCAACAACGCCGCCAACACCGGCGGCGTAATGATCGACGTCAGCAAAGACATCGCAACAATCACCGCATACGTCTGATTCGAGAACACCCCGCTCGCCAGCCCGAGGCTTGCGATCACGACGCCGACCTCGCCGCGTGGAATCATGCCGACGCCGACGATCGTCGCGCTGTTGCGGCCGAGCGAGAGCGCGCCGAGAAACCCGCCGATGAATTTCGAGATCACCGCGATCACGGTGACGACCGCCAGCATGATCAGCGCCGATTTGCTGGCGAAAACGGATAAATCAATTTTCGCGCCGGTCAGCACGAAGAAGAACGGCGTCAGGAACGCGAGCAGCGGCTGCGTCTGGTGTTCGAGCTGCTCGCGCTGATGCGTTTCCGAGGCGATCATGCCGGCAAGAAACGCGCCGATGATCGCGGCGAGGCCGAATTCGGTTGAAAGGAACGCAAGGCCGAGGCAGATCGCCAGCGTGATCGTCAGCGGCGACAGCGGATTGATCGGGCTGTCGAGCCAGCGCGCGCGAAGCCGCATCACCCTGGCGCCGACCATGCCGATTATCACGACGAAGCCGACGGCCTGCGCCAGCACGAGCAGCAGGCTGCCGACGCTCACGCCGCCGCCCAGCTGCAGCGACGTGACCACGCCGAGCAGCAGCATCGCGAGGATATCGTCGATGACGGCTGCGCCGAGGATCACCCGGCTCTCGATGCGCTGCAGCGCGCCGAGCTCCTGCAGCACGCGCGCGGTGATGCCGGCCGAGGTCGCGACGAAGGCGGCGGCGATGAACAACGACTTGTTCCACGCGAAGCCGTTGCCGTGCGCCCACAGCGAGCCCATCACGAACGGCACTGCAACACCGAGCACGCCGACGAGGAACGCGCTGCGTCCGACTTTCTTCAGATCTTCCAGCCGCGTTTCCAGACCGACCGAGAACAGCAGCAATACGACGCCGATCTCCGCGAGTACATCGAACGGCGTGCCGGCCACGATCTGCTCGGCCGAGATCCATCCCAGTGCCGAAGGGCCGATCACGCATCCGGCGACGATCTCGCCGACCACGCCGGGCAATTTCAGCCGCTGCGCGATCTCCGCGCCGATCTGCGCGGCGACGAAGATGACGAACAAGGTGAGCAGGATGGCGGCAGTTTCGTGCATCGCGTTCCTTAGCCCTCCCCTCAAGGGGAGGGTTGGGTGGGGATGGTGTCCACTACCTGGTCGGCACGCAACAAATCCTCAAGGGCGCAAGCCACATCGTTGCGTTTTGCCCATTCCCACAGGATGCTACACGAAGCGACCGGCGACACACGATCACCGGCGCGACGGGAGGATGACGATGCCAAAAGCCGCGCGCGCGCAACGCGAACCGATGTCCAAGGTCGACACGGCGTGGCTGCGCATGGAGCGGCCGACCAACCTGATGATGATCACCGGCGTGCTGATGTTCGCCGCGCCGCTTGATCCCAAGCGCATAAAGAAGCTGCTCTCCGAGCGATTCCTCGCATTCCGCCGCTTCCGCCAGCGCGCGGTGCACACCGCGAACGGCGCGTACTGGGAAACCGACGACGACTTCGATATCGACTGGCACGTGCGCATTGCCGCGCTGCCGGGCGCCGCCGACAAGCGCGAGCTCGAAACCTTCGTCAGCCAGCTCGCATCGACTGCGCTCGATCATTCCAAGCCGCTGTGGCAGTTCCACATCGTCGAGGACTATCGCGGCGGCGGCGTGCTGATCGCGCGCATCCATCATTGCTATGCGGATGGCCTTGCGCTGGTGCAGGTGCTGTTGTCGCTGACGGACACCGCGTCGAAACCCCAGGCGCATGCGGAGCTGGCGAAGACATGGCTGAAGCGTGATCGCGGCAGCGTGCTCGAGCGCCTGCTCGAACCGACGCAGGCCGGGTTGCAGAAGCTGCTTGCGGCCGGGGAGAAGACCTGGGGCAAGATCCTCGAGATGCTCGGTGATCCAAGCGTCGCTGCCGAATTCGCGCGTGAAGGCAGCGAGATCACGCGCGAGCTCGGCATTGCACTGACGTTGTCGGACGATCCGATCACGGCGCTGAAGGGAAGCCTCGGTGTTGCCAAGCGCGTTGCCTGGACCGAGCCGCTGCCGCTCGACGAAGTGAAGGTGCTCGGACGCGCGCTCGGCTGCACGGTCAACGACGTGCTGCTTGCCTGCGCCGCCGGTGCGATCCGCGGGTATCTGCGCGATTTCGGCGAAGACGTCGACGGACTCACGATTCGCGCGACGGTGCCCGTCAACCTGCGCCCGCTGGAGCACGCGAAGAAGCTCGGCAATCACTTTGGCCTTGTGTTTCTCGACCTGCCGATCGGCGAACCGAATCCGCTGCGCCGCCTCGAACGCGTAGCCGCGTGCATGCGCGATCTCAAAGGGCGGCGACAGGCGATCGTCGCGTTTGGATTACTCGCCGCGCTCGGCATGGGACCGGCCGCGCTGCAACAACCAGCGCTCGATCTGCTCAGCCGAAAGGCGAGTGCGGTCGCGACCAACGTGCCCGGCCCGCAGCAACCGCTTTATCTCGCCGGCGTCGAAGTGCGCGAGCTGATGTTCTGGGTGCCGCAGACGGGTTCGATTTCGTTGGGGCTTTCAATCCTGAGCTACAACGGCAAGGTGTATTTCGGCGTGATCGGCGACGGCAAGCGCGTGCGCGATCCGGATGCAATCGTGCAACGGTTTGGGTTGGAGTTCGAGAAGCTGTTGATGATTGCGTTGATGGAAGATTGGGAGGAAGAGTTTGGCGGAGCGGATGCGGCGGCGACGTTGGGCAAGTATGCGTAATCGACCGTCTCCATCAATCCTTACTCACACAAGGCTAGCCTTGCAGGGTGAAGCTTCTGCGCACCGCTTGTGCTGCGGTGCGAAGGCGGTGAGCTGAAGCCCGCCCTACGCACTATCCGAAGCGCCTACGTCAGAAGGGCGGAGTTGTTGCGCGGTGCGCAACACGCTACCATAGATGAATGATCCAGTCGTTCCGGCACAAAGGACTGAAGAGATTCTTTGAGTCGGGCAGCGTGGCAGGCATCCAATCGGTCCATGCCAAACGATTGCGAATGCTGTTGGTCGCCCTGCACACGGCGCAGGTGATCGGCGACATGAGCATCCCGGGTTTTCGCCTTCACCCGCTGAAGGGATCCGAACGTGGTCGATGGTCGGTGTGGGTCAACGGCAACTGGCGGCTGACGTTCGAATTCAGGGATGGTCACGCTTACGTCATCGATTACGAGGACTACCACTGATGGTCATGCACAATCCCCCCCATCCCGGCGAATTCATCACCGAGGTGTATATCAAGCCGAACAACCTGAGTGGTCGCGAGCTTGCGGCAAAACTTGGCGTTGCCGCATCGACGTTGAATCGGGTTTTGACCGGCGCCAGCGGCGTCAGCCCCGAGATGGCGCTGCGGCTCGCCAAGGCGCTTGGACGGTCTCCTGAGAGCTGGTTGGCGCTGCAGTACAACCACGATCTCTGGAAGGCCAGGCAGCGTGCGCGGCTCGGCAAGGTCGCGAAGGTGCGGTTGACGGCTGCCTGATAGCGTGGGCTGGATATCGCCAAGCGTGCGCGTTCGCGATTACGAAAACACGCGAATCAATTGATGCGAGCCAGCAACGCCTTGAACCGCTCGTTATCGTGCAGCGGATAAAGATCGCTGTCGTTCTTCATCCAGGCGAGGTCGCCCCAGCCCATTTCCACCGCCTTCTCCAGCAGGTCGACGGCGCGCTCGCGGTCGCCCTGTTCGACGTAGAAGCAGGCGACGTTGTAGAGCACGAGCGGTTCGTTTTGATCCTGCCGCAGCGCGCGCTCGGCCAGTTCCAGGGCCTTCGCGTGCTCGCCGACGCGCCATAGGTTCTGGGCGCCGCAGTACAACGCGCGGGTGTCGTGCGGATTCAATCGAAGGTGGCGTTCGATCGTATTGAGTGCGCCGAGCCGCACTTTCATTTCGTCGTGCTTCCTGCCGAGCGATGCATAGGCCTGCGCCGGGAACAACGGCGCCTGGAAATCCGATGGATTGACCTCCGAGGCGCTGATATAGAGTTGCGCGGCTTTGGCGAAGTTGCCCTGCGAGGAACATGCTCGCTGCAGGAGTCGCGGCGGTGCTCGCTGGATGCTCCGTCGCGGCCGTCGCCGGCGCAGTCCGCGTCAGTCCGCGCGGACCGACATCGAACACCCAGCCCATGATGACCGCGATTGGAAAGCCGAGTGCCACGAGCACGATGACCAGCTTGACCGACCAATCCGGAAGGTTGAG
>Ga0193717_1001954_pt1 | contig 12246 bp, 7 predicted proteins | sample U2c2metaG_FD_145900 | JGI IMG/M metagenome (GOLD analysis project Ga0193717, IMG submission 145900) | Soil microbial communities from a riparian zone of the East river system, Colorado, United States - U2c2 | ecosystem: Environmental > Terrestrial > Soil > Riparian zone | place: USA: East River...
CGCGCTTGTCTGAGAAAGGGCAAACCATGATCCTGACCGAGGAGCAGAAGGCCGAAGTTGCGGCCAACAGGAAACGATACGAGGAACTGAAGGCGGCCGGGCAGGGCCAGGCGCCGCGCGCACTGCCGCCGCCGACACCGCGGGACGGTGCGCCGATTTCTGATGCCGATGTCATCCATCGCGAAACGATTCCGGGCGGCTGGTACTGGACCACGCGATTGAATCGCGGTGAGGCCCTGCGGATCGTCAACACCGACGGCAGGTCTTGCGTCGGTCTGCTGGCATGGAGCAGCGTCGATACCAGCGAGCGGCTGAATCACGCCGATACCATCAAGGTTCAGTGGGCAGCGAGCTTGCGCAAGGGCCGCGTCATTCTGTCCGATATGGGTCGCGTGCTGTTCAGCATCGTGGAAGACACGACCGGCGGAGTGCATGATACCCTGATGGGCGGCTCGACGGCTGCAACAAACGAAGCGCGCTATCACGCGACGACGCTTCGCAACACGCGCGACAACTTCATTCTCGCGGCCGGTAAGCTCGGGCTCGATCGCCGCGATGTTCATCCATGCATTAGCTTTTTCGCGCCAGTGAACGTCGAAGACGGCGGCCGATTCATATGGAACGACGCCCGCCGCGGTGCCGGCGACTTCATCGATCTGCGTGCCGAGATGGACTTGCTGGTCGCACTGTCGAACTGTCCGCATCCGCTGGATCCGTCATCGACTTATGCGCCCGGACCCGCGGACGTCGTGCGCTATCAAGCCAAGCATGTGGGTACCGATGATCTATGCCGAACAGCGAGTGCGGAAGCGGCGCGCGCGTTCGAGAACAATGCATTCCTTCTCCAAACTGGTGTGGGGAGGTGAGGGCGATGACCATTCATTCAATTCCCGCGTCCACCCGGGTTGTCTTGGATACCGAAATTGCCGCTCGTGTGGCGTGGTCCGCGATTATCCGCAAGGGCCAGACGCTGCGCATTATCGACACTCATGGCCAGCAGGCCGTCGATACGCTGTTCTACCATGCCGATGACTTTCAGGAGCGCTACAGCGGGCAGGATACCTTGCGCGCACAGGGCTCAGCCTATGTCAGCACCGGCACCCGCATCATGTCGAACGAAGGGCGCGTGATGCTGCGCGTTACGGCGGACACCTGCGGACTGCACGATACATCCGCCGGAGCTTGCTCCTGTGAGAGCAACACTGTTCGCTTCGGCCACGGCACAAAGTATCTTCATGCCTGCCGCGAGAACTTCGTCATCGAAGCGGCGAAGCACGGTATGTCGAAGCGTGATATCGTTCCGAATCTCAACTTTTTCATGAACGTGCCGTTCGATCCTTCCGGTAATTTCACCGTTGTCGACGGCGTCTCGAAACCCGGCGACTACGTTGAGATGGTCGCGGAGATGGACGTGCTCTGTCTGATCTCCAATTGCCCCCAGATCAACAACCCCTGCAATGGCTTCTTCCCGACGCGGACTGATCGCATGTTCAGCAAGGTCCTGATTGCCAATCGCGGCGAAATCGCCGGACGGATTGGCAAGACGCTGCGCCGCATGGGCATCGCGACAGTCGCTGTCTATTCCGATGCCGATCGCTTCACGCGGCCTGTTCTCGACGCCGATGAAGCGGTGTGTGTTGGCCCCGCCGCCGCCGCAGAGAGCTATCTCAACATTGATGCCATCATCAGCGCTTGTCTTGCGACCGGCGCGCAGGCCGTTCATCCGGGGTATGGTTTTCTCTCGGAGAATCGCGGTTTTGCCGAAAGATTGGCAGAGCACGGCATCGTTTTCATCGGGCCGCGTCCGGAACATCTCGACGCGTTCGGGTTGAAGCACAAGGCGCGCGAGATTGCCCGGTTGAGCCGCGTCCCGCTGTTGCCAGGTTCGGGTCTGCTCGACACCGTCGATCAGGCGCTAGCGGAAGCGGAAAACGTGGGTTACCCGCTGATGCTCAAGAGCACGGCGGGCGGCGGCGGCATCGGCATGCAGCTCTGCCACGATGCTGAAGCGCTTCGCGAACGCTTTGCGACCGTTCAACGCACCGCCCGCGCCAGTTTCGGCGATGCGCGGGTGTATCTCGAGCGGTTCGTCGCCGAGGCCCGGCACATTGAGGTGCAGATATTCGGAAATGGAAAGGGCGACGTGGTGGCGCTCGGCGAGCGTGACTGCTCGTTGCAGCGGCGCAACCAGAAGGTCATCGAAGAAACCCCAGCGCCGGGCTTGAACGATGCCATGCGCAAGCGTCTTCATGAGTCAGCCGTGGCGCTGGGCAAGAGCGTTGCCTATGAATCGGCCGGCACTGTGGAGTTCATCTACGATGTCGAGCGCGAGGATTTCTATTTCCTCGAGGTCAATACGCGGCTTCAGGTCGAGCATCCTGTCACAGAATCAGTGTTCGGCGTCGATCTGGTGGAATGGATGGTGCGGCAGGCGGCCGGCGAAAATGTGCTGGATGGTCTGGGACCGCTCACGCCGAAAGGCACAGCGATCGAAGCTCGCGTCTACGCCGAGAACCCGAATGCAGGTTTCCGGCCAAGCGCCGGGCGTCTAACCCGCGTTGAGTTCCCCGATGACGCGCGCATCGACGGCTGGATCGAAACCGGCGTTGAGGTGACGCCGTTCTACGATCCGATGCTGGCGAAGGTGATAGTTGCGGCGGATACCCGCGAGGGTGCGATCGAAAAACTCTCCAGCGTTCTTGCCAAGTCGATCATTACCGGCATCGAGACAAATCTCGATTATCTTCGCGCAATCGCCGGTTCTGAAGTTTTCCGCAGCGGCCGCGTCGCCACCAATGTGCTGGGCAATTTTTCGTTCACGCCGCGCACGATCGATGTGCTGGCGCCCGGCGCGCAATCCGGCTTGCAGGAATTGCCCGGCCGATTGCACCTCTGGCACGTCGGCGTGCCGCCGAGTGGCCCGATGGACGAGCGCTCGTTTCGTCTTGCCAACATTGTTGTCGGAAATCCCGAAACCACGGCCGCGTTGGAATTGACCGTCAACGGTCCGACCCTGCGCTTCAATGCCGACACGATTATCGGGCTTGCAGGCGCGCGGATGGTCGCAACACTCGATGGAGCAACCATCGAACACGGCGTTCCGGTTGCCGTGCGTGCGGGCCAAACGCTGAGCATCGGCAAGATCGAGGGCGCGGGCCAGCGCTGTTATCTGGCGGTACGCGGCGGCTTCGATGCGCCACAGATCCTTGGATCGCGTGCGGTCTTCACACTCGGCGCGTTCGGCGGCCATGCCACCGGCGCGCTGAAAGCCGGTGAGGTGTTGCATATCGCGGCGAACAGCGCTGACCTCGGATCACCGCGCGCGCTTGAGGCGGATGAACGTCCGGCGCTGACACGGGAATGGGAGATCGGCGTCATCTACGGTCCACACGGCGCTCCCGACTTTTTTCGGGACGACGACATCGCGACGCTGTTTTCCGCCGAGTACGAAGTGCATTTCAACAGCGCGCGCACCGGTGTTCGCCTGATCGGACCGAAGCCCGTCTGGGCGCGGGCGGACGGCGGGGAGGCAGGGCTGCATCCGTCCAACATTCACGACAATGCCTATGCCGTGGGATCGATCGATTTCACCGGCGACATGCCGATTATTCTTGGACCGGACGGACCGAGCCTCGGCGGCTTTGTGTGTCCCGCGGTCGTGGCGCGCGACGAACTCTGGAAGACCGGTCAGCTTCGTCCCGGCGATAAGGTACGTTTCGTGCCGGTGGCCCGAAAGGACGATCCGGTTGCGGGGCCCGTTCCTGCGCGGAGCGGAACGGAGCCCGGTTCGGCGATCGTCGGCCGGATCGACGATGGGCCGGTTCCGGTCGTGTATCGCCGCGCGGGCGACGATAATCTGCTGGTCGAATACGGCGCGATGGAGCTCGACATCGGACTGCGCCTGCGCGTGCACGTTCTCGCAGAGGCTGTCACTCAGGCCAAGTTACGAGGCATCACCGACCTTACGCCGGGAATCCGTTCGCTGCAAATTCAATACGATAGCACGGTCCTTTCGCGCCGGCGGTTGCTTGAAGTTCTGCAAGAACTTGAGCGCAGTCTGCCGCCTGCCGACTTGATGAAGGTTCCGAGCCGCATCGTGCATCTGCCGCTGTCATGGAACGATCCGCAGGCGGTTCTAGCGATGCAGAAGTATCAGGAACTGGTGCGTCCCGATGCGCCATGGTGTCCCTCGAACATCGAGTTCATCCGGCGCATCAACGGTCTGGACAGCGAAGAGGACGTCAAACGGATCGTCTTTGATGCCAGCTATCTCGTGCTGGGTCTGGGCGACGTGTACCTTGGTGCGCCTGTCGCGACGCCGGTCGACCCACGACATCGGCTGGTGACGACCAAATACAATCCTGCGCGGACCTGGACACCGGAGAATGCCGTCGGCATTGGCGGCGCCTACATGTGCATCTACGGTATGGAAGGGCCGGGCGGTTATCAACTATTCGGACGCACCATCCAAATGTGGAATACATGGCGGACCACGCCGGTGTTCAAGCCGGGGCATCCCTGGCTGCTGCGGTTTTTCGACGAAATCCGCTTCTTCCCCGTCAGCGCGGAGGAACTGCTGGAGGCTCGTTCCGCATTCCCGCATGGCGCTTATCCATTGCGGATCGAGCAAAGTGAATTCTCCTATGCCGCCTATGCGAAAGGGCTGGCACGCGACCGCGATTCGATCGCCAAATTCAAGCAACGGCAACAGGCGGCATTTGAAGCCGAGCGGCAGCGCTGGAAAGAACTGCGGATCGAGGAAGCGCCCGATGAAGTCGCAAGTGCTAGCGAAGGCACGAACGATATTCCCGATGATGCAACCGGTGTGTTTTCTGAAGTGCCGGGAAATGTCTGGAAAATTCTCGTTGCCGAAGGCGCAAATGTGGCATCCGGCGATACCCTCGCGATCATCGAGTCGATGAAGATGGAAATCAGCGTGCAGGCGCCTGCCGCAGGCCGCGTGTCGTCGATCCGCATCAAGCCCGGCCAGACATTGCGGGCGGGCGACGTCGTCGCATTGATCGAGAGCAGCTAGTTTATCCTGCCGGGGGAGTCTAAACTGGCCCGAATTTGTATCGTGTAGGGCCGTTGGAGATGGCGATTTCAGATGGCGACAGGCACGAGGCGTATCTGCGCCGCGTTCAGCCACCTGCTTTAGATGTGGAAGACAGCCTGGCGATGTTGCGCCGCCGGGCCGTCTTTATCGCAGGTGTGACGCTTGCCTGCGCCGCGATGAGCCTTGCCTATGTTCTGCTCGCGGCTCCCAAATATGTTGCGTCCGGCCGCATTCTGCTCAGTCCGTCCGGCTCTCAAGTCGCCGAGACCAATGCCGCTTCACACGGCACGGCAGATACGAATGCGATCGAGGTCGAAAATCAGATCAAGACCATGACCTCGCTTAGCGTTCTCAACAAGGTAATCGCGAGGGAAAAGCTCGAACTCGATCCGCTCTTTGGGGCAAAATCGAAAGGGATTCTACCCGCGCTGCTGATCGGCATTGGGGTTGTGCCCGCCGCCGATCCCCATGCGATAGCGCTTCGCCAACTCGAACGCGCAGTGAGCGCCACACGCAATCCCGGCTCGTTCGCGGTGGACATCGCCGTTGCGACGCCGGACCGCGAAACGTCGGCGCGAGTAGCGAGCGCCGTGATGGATACCTACGTCGAAGATGCCGCGCGCGTGCTACCGGAAGCCATGCCAGGCATCGCCGCGCCGACCGACGCGTCGCTCGAGACACTCCGGGCACGCCTCGGGGACGCCGAGCAGAGCTATCAGAAGTACCGTCAGGACAACGGAATTTCTGGTACGAACGGGCAGCCGGTGATCGAGAAGCAAGTCGGTGAGTTGACCAGCCAGATCGCCGCTTCTGAAGCGAGGGTCAGTGATTTGCGTTCGATGCTCACCCGGGTCCAGCGGGCCGAGGACGATCGGGATTTCAACGCAGTCTCGAGAGCGCTGCTGAGCAGGGCTGTTGAAACCCTCAAGAACCGCTATATCGCCGCGAGGCGAATTGAGGCTGATCTGGCGGAGACGTTTGGACCGCGCCATCCTGACTTAAGGCTTGCAAGGAGGGAGTTGGCCGAAGCAAAACGGCTGCTGGATCAGGCAATCAGCGACATGGTTCAATCCTCCACCGCCGAACTGGAGCGCACCCGTTCCACCGTGACACGGCTTAAAGCTCGACTTGAAGTGTCTAAGAAGGATCTGATCAAATCGAGCGAGGCCTCTGCGCGCCTGAAGGAACTCGAACGCGATGTCGAAACAAGCCGCGCGGCCTATCAAGAGTTTCAGCTGCAGTCTCGCGATCTCGGCGAACAACAGCGGGTCGGCCGTTCGAACCCTCGTATCTTGAACCGTGCGACGCCACCGCTGGAACGCGGCGGCGCATCTCCTGTCCGCGTCCTGCTCATCAGTATTCTGCTTGGGCTAGGACTCGCCGTCAGCCTTGCATGGCTACTCGAGCTGTTGGGCGAGCGAAAGGGCAACGCCGCGTTCCGCTAGATGAAACGGCTGTCTTAGAGCTTTGAAAAGGCTCAACAACGGCGCGAACGATGTCGCATGTCGCGCGGCGCTTTCTGCTGTGAGAGCGTGCAAAGTCTAGGTGCGTGAAAATCACGACTTATGTCGTGCCTATATGAAAGGTGTCATGTAACCTTCAAGATAAGCCGTCAAAACTACCCCGAGCTTCATAAGGGGTGTGAGATGAGTGATATAACACTGAATTCCGGCATCGCCGATGGATCGTCGATCGAGCCGGCCTCCCGACCAAATCTCGACAAAGGCTTTAACCCGCTGACCATGATCCTGTTTTTCGGGATCCTCGCCGCTGGACTTTTGTTCGTTGCCTACAGCATCTACGTCGATATCGAAGCCACCGGCGCCAAGGTTACGACCTTTCTGCCCTACATTCTGTTGTTCGTTGCGCTGCTGATTGCCCTCGGCTTCGAGTTCGTCAACGGCTTCCATGACACGGCAAACGCGGTCGCGACCGTGATCTATCTTCGATGGCGACGCAGCGCCTCCGGGGCCGGAAGATCCGCAGATCAAGAACCCCAACGGTTTGCTGTTTCGCGTCAACGATCCGCCGTGGATGATCGGGCAGCTCAAATATGGATTTCAGCTCGGTGAGAGCAAGCTGCCTGGTACCATCACGGGCGGCGCCTGGAAGCATCTCGGCGACTTCAACGACCAGCGCTATGCCATTGGCGGTTTTGCACTGGCCGATCCCACAGGCTCGGGCGAGCCGCAAAAACTGCGCGGCAATCAGGGCATCTTCGGCGTCTACGAACAGATGCTGTCGCGCGCGTCGCCCGGGTCGGACAAGGGCGTCGCCTTCTTTGTTCGCACCTCCATCAGCCCGTCGGACCGCAACCTCATCAGCTTTTATCTCGATGGCGGCTTCCAGTTCAGCGGCTTCAGCGAAGCGCGTCCTAACGACAAGTTCGGCGTCGCGATGACCTATGCGCGCATCTCCGATGCCGCGCGCGCCGCCGATCGCGACGTGCAGGCGTTCACCGGGACGCCGTTCCCGGTGCGGGATTTTGAAGCTGTATTCGAAGCGACGTATGTGGCGGAAATTCAAACCGGCTGGACCGTTCAGCCCATCTTCCAATACGTCTTTCATCCGGGAGGCGGGATCGTCGATCCCAACGATCCGACCCAGACAAAGCGCATCAAGGATGCTGCGGTGTTCGGCCTGCGCAGCACCTTCAACTACTGATGGCGATCCTCATCGCCCCTTGAAGTTTCCGGCGCGGCGTTCTTCGGTTGACTTCACGCCTTCCTTGAAATCCTCGGTCTCGCGCAGCCAGGTCTGCTCCGCGAGCTCATGATCGGTCTGCGCCTTGACCCGGTCGGCCAGCCCCGCACGCATGGTCGCGCGCGTCGACATCAATCCCAGCGGCGAATTCTCCGCGATCTCGCCCGCAAGCTTGAACGCCTCGGTGCGAACTTGATCCTGAGGCACCAGCACGTTTGCCAGTCCCATCCTGAGCGCTTCTTCGCCGGTCACGCGGCGGCTGGTGTAGAACATCAGCGCGGCGTTGTTCTTTCCGATGATTTCGGGCAGCGTCACGGTTAGGCCGAAGCCGGGATGGAATCCAAGCCGCGTAAAATTCGCAGCGAAGCGCGCCTCGGGGCAGGCGACGCGAAAATCCGCGGACACCGCAAGGCCTAGGCCGCCGCCGATGGCCGCGCCTTGCACGGCCGCGACGATAGGCTTCTTGTTGCTGAAGATGCGAACGGCCTCGCGATAAAGATCGCCGGTGGTTCCGTCGCCGGATGCTGCGTCTCCGTCAAATCCCGCCGGGCGGTTGAAATTCGCCCCTGCGCAGAAAGCCTTGCCTTGAGAGCCAAGCACAACCGCACGGGCATCCATATCCTTGTCGATCTGATCAAGCGCGTCAGCGATCTGCCTGATCAGTGAAAGGTCGAAGAAATTCAGCGGCGGCCGGCGAATCTCGATCAGCGTGACGTGCCCGTGTTTTTCGACGCCGATGTCGGTGAAGCCGCTCATGAATGTTCCTCGCTTGATGTTCGTTATTATTAGCGCAATCCGAGCCCACGCGCGATGATGCCGCGCAACACTTCCGTTGTGCCGCCCTGGATCGTCAGCTTCGGCGCGATCTTGATGGCGAAAGCCAATTGATCCTCTAGCGTGTGATGATTTGACGCGTCGGTATCGATGAATGCGGCGAGATCGCGCACGCGATGTGGAAGCTGCTGCTCCCAGATAGTGCCGATGTCCTTGACGATGGACGCCTCCACGATTGGCTCCTTGCCGGCCTGCAACATGCCTGCGACCGAAACCGACATGCGGCGCATGGTATGGAGCTGCGCGACGAGCCGGCCGATGCCTTCCGCGCCACGCGTATCAGGGGTCGGCCCCAGCGCGCGCACCAGTTCGGTCAGCACATAATAGGTTTCGAGAAAACGTTCCGGTCCGCTGCGTTCATAGGCAAGCTCGCTGGTGGCCTGCTTCCATGCGCCGTCGATTTCACCGAGGACGTGATCGTCCGGCATGAAGGCGTCCTCAAATACGACCTCGTTGAATTCCTTCAGCCCGCTGATCTGCGCGATCGGATTGACCGTGATGCCCGGTGTCTTCATGTCCACCAGAAACTGCGTCAGGCCGAGACGGCGGTTCTCCTTGGTCGGTGGCGAGGTGCGGAAGATTGCGAGCATGTAATCGGCCATGTGCGCCGAGGTGGTCCATATCTTGGTGCCGTTGATCAGCCAGCCGCCATCGGTCTTGGTGGCTTTGGTCTTGGCGGCGAACAGATCGGAGCCGGAGTTTGGTTCACTCATGCCGATGGCGAAACAGACTTCACCACGGCAGATGCGCGGCACGATATCCATCTTGATCCGCTCGTTGGCGTATTTCAGCAGCACAGGGCCGCTCTGGCGGTCAGCTACGAAGAAGCGGCGGGTGGGTGCATTGGCGATGCGCATTTCTTCTGTGACGACATAACGCTCCAGAAAGGTACGCTCGTGCCCGCCATACTTCTTCGGCCATGTCATGCCGATCCAGCCGCGTTGACCGACGCGGTGGCTGAACTCCGGAATGTCGGTGTCTTCCCGCTGCGGCTCGTGCGGGTTGAATGTGCCTGCGGCGATTTCCTCAGCCAGAAACGCGCGCACCTCGCGCCGCAGCGTCTCGCATTCTTCCGGCAAACGGATCTGATCGAAACGAAGCGCTGCGGTCATTTTCTCTTCTTTCTGTCAGCGCGAAGCTACCAGCGGCCACAATTCGTCCGCGCCGCGCGCAGCGACGAACTTACCAAGCTCGGTGGCCCAGTAACTCTCGTGGCCGAAATCGTCGCGCCATGCCAGCGCACGCAGCGTATAGCGATGAAGGATGTGCTCCATTGAGAAACCGATGGCGCCGTGAACCTGATGCGCAATAGCCGCTCCTTTTTCGGCGGCTTCCGCGCAGCGAATCTTGGCCGAGGCGGCTTCAAGAAACACCGCGTCATCGAACGACGAGCTGTTAGCGACAGCATCGGCAGCGGAACCTGCCGCCGCGACGGCCGCGGCGACTTCGCCTGCAAGCCTTGCGAGATTGTGCTGTACCGCCTGAAATTTTGAAATCTGCTTTTCGAACGCGACGCGCTCATTCGAGTAGCGAACAGTGATGTCCAGCATGGTTTCCAGCGCACCTGCGATTTGCAGACTGCGCAAGGTTGCGCCCATCTGCATCAGCGAGGCCGGCGCCGTTCCAGATGGTGCGGGCTTTGCCAAAACGGGTCTGACATTGTCGAAGGTCACAGTGTTCGACGCGTCGTTGCCAAGGCTCTCTCCAGCCTCGACCCGGCACGCGGAAGCCTTGACCAGCGCAATCGTGAATCCTTGAGCATCAGACGCAATGACCGCGATGTACTCCACCTCGGACGCAAACGGCACACCGCGTACCCGTCCGCTGAGCGTACCGTCGGCATTGATTGTAATGCGATCCTGCGGGCGTGCGGGAGCGACGGTCATTTTGCCGGACGGAGAGGGAAGCCCGGCCCGCGACAACAGCCAGCCCGCGAGCATAGTTTCGACTAGCGGAATTGAGATCGCAAACCGGCCTGCCGAACTCGCGACGCTGAAGCCGTCTGCGAGACTAGCTCCAGAGCCGTCGCAGTCTTCCGGCACCCAGGATAGCGGCAGACCCGCGTCACTGAGAGCGGTCCAGAGCGTTGTTTTCCAGCCGTCGTTGGCGGCGCTGTTGACGCTCTGCGCGTCGGCGAGATCGGCAAAGATGCGCTCGGCAGTCTCCGCAACGATATTATCGGTCAAGCTGCGATACCTTTTCCGGCTGAGATGATTGCATTGAATGCTCGCCAACCATCATAAGCCTGCACCTTCTTCTTTTGCCCAGCCGTCCAGCCGGATTGCGGTCTTTTTGCAACGCAACGTGCGTCGATTTGGATACCAGCGCGTGGCTGAGAGCAGCGGAAATGACGCCGCAGGAACGCTATCTCTTCGCTCCGAAGCCTGTCAAATCAGACCGGGCATCCGAAAATGTCGCAGTTTAGGCTGTGTTCGTCGGACTTTCCTCCGACGACCGAACGCCTCGTTTTAAACGTGATCTGCATGCCTCACATGCGCTTCGCTCGCACGTGATTATAAAGCCTCCAGGATGCTCTTTCGCTTCCGCCGCAAGAGCGATACGATTAACGAATATCGGCGAGGGCCGGTACACCGAATGACCGATCGCGCGATCGATTCCATCAGTATTTCGCAAGAACGCGGTAGTTAAAGGAAACGCCATGACCAATCGCATGCAGTTCTATATCGACGGCGCCTGGGTTGACCCCGCTGTCAAGAAGTCCATTCCGGTCGTCAATCCGGCGACGGAAGAGGCGATGTACGAAATCGCGGTTGGATCGAAAGCAGACGTCGATAAGGCGGTCGCCGCCGCGCGTCGCGCCTTCGAGACATTCTCGGTGACGAGCCGTGAAGAGCGCGTTGCGCTGCTTGAGAAAATCATCGCGGTCTACAAGACCCGGATGAAGGACATCGGCGCCGCTGTCTCCGACGAGATGGGCGCGCCGCTGCCGATGGCAGAGAAGATGCAGGCAGGCGCGGGCCTCGGTCATCTCGCATCGACGCTCGAAGTTCTCAAGAATTACCAGTTCGAGGAGCCGATTGGCTCCGCTGTCGTCGTCCGCGAACCGGTCGGCGTCATAGGCATGATCACGCCGTGGAACTGGCCGCTCAATCAGATCGCCTGCAAGGTCGCGCCTGCGATCGCGGCGGGCTGCACCATGATCCTGAAGCCGTCGGAATTCACGCCGTCGTCCGCCTTGATCTTCGCTGAAATCCTGCACGAAGCGGGTGTGCCGAAGGGTGTCTTCAACCTGGTCAACGGTCTGGGCCCCGATGTCGGCGTCGCCATGAGCGAGCACCCCGGAATCGACATGATCTCGTTCACCGGTTCGACCCGCGCCGGCATCGACGTTGCCAAGCGCGCAGCGAACACCGTGAAGCGCGTCAGCCAAGAACTGGGCGGCAAGTCGCCGAATATCATTCTTGATGACGCAGATTTCACGAAGGCCGTGACCGGCGGCGTGGCGCACATGTTCAACAATTCCGGCCAGTCCTGCAACGCGCCCTCGCGCATGATTGTGCCGCAGGCGAAGATCAAGGAGATCGCGGCGATCGCCAAGGCCGTCGCGGACAAGACCAGGGCGGGTGATCCGCGCGCCGAGGGAACCACGATCGGTCCGGTGGTCAACCGCACGCAGTGGGACAAGATCCAGA
>Ga0193717_1001956_pt1 | contig 12232 bp, 8 predicted proteins | sample U2c2metaG_FD_145900 | JGI IMG/M metagenome (GOLD analysis project Ga0193717, IMG submission 145900) | Soil microbial communities from a riparian zone of the East river system, Colorado, United States - U2c2 | ecosystem: Environmental > Terrestrial > Soil > Riparian zone | place: USA: East River...
GCGAGAGCAGCACGTCTAACAAGGTGTAGGAGTCCTTGCCGCCCGACAGGCACACCATCACGCGATCGCCGGCGGCGATCATGCGGTAATCCTCGATGGCCTTGCCGACGAGTCCGCGCAGATGCGCGCCGAGCTTCTTCGCGGTCTGCGAAGGCCACTCGGGCGAATTCTCGAGGACGGTTTCAGGCGTCGCGTTCATGCGGCCGGGATTCTATTCCGCAGCCGCAACTGGCGCACGATGGCGAACACCGCGAATGACGCCAGCATATGTTTGATGGTGTGACCGCTCAGCGTGCCGCCCAACATCCGATAGACCTGCAGGTCGAAGGTTTCGAACACCTTGGCCAGTCCGTACCAGACCGCGGCCCAGGCCAGCAGTCCGCCATGGGTGTAGCGGCGAGCCGGATATGCCAGCAATAGCACCACGACGATGACGATGGTCCAGGTCTGGTAGGCGCCGTAAGGGACGAGGTTGCCGCGGCCGATGCGCTCGGTTCCGTACCAGTACAGGACGGTGACGATGCCGAGCACCAGCAGCGGCCAAAGGGATCGAAGCCCGAGCTTGAGATTCACGCGCTCGGCCACGGCCGCGGCCACCAGGCCCGCGAAGCCGAGCGTCATTGGCATCCGGTCCCAGACCAGGCGCGGGTTGTCAGGTGCCTCGTGGTAGTAGGCCGAGCCCAGGCAGGTGAGCAGCGCGCCGAGAAAGAACACCAGGTATGGCAGCTGCTCGCGAGCATCGATGAAGTCCACGCGGCCGGTCCAGATGAAAAACAGGCCGAGCGCGCCGCCTATCAGGAACGGGAGGTTGGACACCACGTTGAAGAAGTTGGCGACGCCGAAGATCGTGCGGCAGTCGGCGAACGCGTGGTAGGTCAGCGGTTGCGGTATCGCGGGAACCAGCAGCGCGGCAAGCACAAAGACGGCACTGATCGCGCCGATCAGCCAGCCGCGCCAGTGGTTCATGCCGCGGCGCTGCCGACTACCGATTCATTGTTGAGGTACTTCGCTTCCAGATACCGCAATGCGGCCGTGGCCGTCAGCGGCTTGCCGGTGGATAGCTTGAGCAATTCCTGCGTGGTGACCCGCGCGCCGTGCCGATGCACGTTTTCACGCAGCCAGCCCATGACGCCACCGAAATCGCCGTGCGCGATCTGCGTCTCGACTTCGGGTACAGCTTCGCGTAGTGCTTCGTAGAACTGCGCGGCCATGACCGCGCCGAGCCCATAGGAAGGAAAGTAGCCGAACGATCCCACGGCCCAGTGCACGTCCTGCAGCACGCCTTCGAGGTCGTTTTGCGGTTTCACGCCGAGCCGCTGTTCCATGCTGGAATTCCAGGCGTCGCGCAGGTTGCGCACGGCCAGTTCACCGGAGAGCAGCTGGTTCTCGAGTTCGTAGCGCAGCTGGATGTGCAGCGTGTAGGTGAGCTCGTCGGCGTCGACGCGAATCGGGCCGCGCTTCACGCGCGTCAGATGCGCGTACAGATTTTCCTCGGACCATTCGGGGCCCGACACTCCAAAATGTTTTTCCAGCAGCGGCTTGAGGTAGCTGACGAAGCCGCGGCTGCGGCAGACGATCATTTCCATGAGCAGCGACTGACTCTCTTCCAGCGCCATGCCGCGATCCCGGCCCACGGGCTGGTCGGAATATTCCGCCGGCAGACCCACGTCGTACATCGCGTGGCCGGTTTCGTGCAGCGCGCCGAGCATGCCGGAGAACGGTTCGGTGACATCGAAGCGCGTGGTGACGCGCACGTCGCCCGGGACGCCTTCGGTGAACGGGTGTTCGCTTTCATCGAGGCGGCCGCGATCGAACGGGAACCCCACCGCCTTCATGATCTCGACCGCCATTGCACGCTGCTTGCCGGCGCTGAATTTGCCGACGATGGGCAGCAACGGATGCTGCTCCTGGCGCGCGAGCGCTTCACGGATGAGGCCCGGCAGACGGCGGGCCAGTGCCTTGAACATCGCGTCGATCTCGCCGGAGGTGAGCCCGGGGCTGAACTCGTCGACCAGCGCGTCATAGGGCGCGAGATTGCGCGCCTGTCCCAGCAGCTGCGCCTTGTCGCGCACCAGGTGGACGACCTCTTCGAGGTGCGGCGCGAAATCTTCGAACTTGCCGGTCTCGCGTGCGTGCAGCCACTTGGCTTCGGCCTTGGACGCGGCCTTCGCGAGGCGCGAGACCAGCGCCACGGGCGTCGCGATCGCGAAGTCACGCTGACGGCGCATCTCACGCAGATTCGATATCTGCCAGTCCTCGAGACCGCCCGTGTTGGCCTGGGCGCGGTCGAGCAGGCGCGTGATCCTCGGTGCCGTGACCAGCGAGTGGTATTCGGTCTCCAGCGCCGCAAGCTGCTCGCCGCGAACGTCGGCACTGCCACGCGGCATCATCACCGCTGCGTCCCAGCGAAGGATGGCCATGGCACCACGGAAGGCATGCAGGCGTTTCCATTCCTGCTCGAGCTGTTTGTACGGTGTCTGGGCCATGGGAGATCGTGACGGGGCGGAGAAAACTGTCGGGCGCCAGTCTACCAGCGACCCTCGTTCCGCCCGTCCTTGCGGGCCTCCAATCCCTTCAGGATCAAAGACTTAATTGTTCAGGTTTGAGTTGACAGCACCGGCCGGTTTTACAGCCGGATGACACATTTATGTAAAACGCGTTGTGGCGTTTTCACCTTACTGGCGATCGGGCGAAGGTGCTCCCGCCGATTCCGCCGTTGCCGGCGTGCCACGCGCGGCGGAACGGCCACCGAGCAGCGCATCAACGAGCCGCGACATGTGTTCCGGCGAGCGCGTGTTGCGGGCGATCAGCAGGTACAGCGCTGGCACCACGTACAACGTCAGCCCGAGCGAGACCACCGTGCCAAAGAACACCGTGGCGCCGATCGACTCGCGGCTCTCGGCGCCGGCGCCATGAGCGAGCATCAGCGGCACCGCGCCGAAGGCCGTGCACAGGCTGGTCATGAGGACAGGGCGCAGGCGGGTCGCCGAAGACTGGATGATGGCGTCGACGAATTCCACGCCGCGATCGCGCAGCTGATTCGCGAACTCGACGATGAGGATGCCGTTCTTGCAGGCGATTCCGATCAGCATGATGCAACCGATCTGGCTGAAGATGTTGATGGTGGAATTGAACAGCCACAGCCCCAGTATCGCGCCGGTGATGGCGAGGGGCACGGTCACCAGGATCACCACCGGGTGCACGAAACTTTCGAACTGGGCCGCGAGCACCAGGTACACGATGAGGAGCGCGAAGCCGAAAGTGATCCACAACGCGTCGCCAGATTGTTTGAGCTGGTAGGTCTCGCCGTTGTAGATGATCTGCGCCTCGGGCGCTTCTTCGCTGATGATTCCCTCCATGTATTTGACGGCGTCGCCCAGCGCGTAGCCCGGCGCCAGCGATCCGGCAAGTTCGATGGCGCGCATTCGGTCCGTGCGCCGCAGCTCCGTCGGACCTGCGCGCTCCTCGATACGCACCAGCGCCGAGAGCGGAATCAGCTCATTGTTCTTGTCGGAACGCACGTAGAGATTGTCGAGGTCGCCGACCGAGGCGCGCTGCGTGTCGCGCGCCTGCAGGACGACGTCGTATTCCTCGCCGGCGCGTTCGAAGGTGGTGACGATACGCGAGCCCATCATGGTCTCGAGCGTGCGCCCCACCGTCTGCAGCGAGACGCCGAGATCTGCCGCCTTGTTGCGATCGATCTGCACGATGACGCGCGGCTGCCGCTCGAGATAGTCGGACTCGAGGTTGAGGATGCGGGGATTTTCGGCGGCGACGCGCTGCATGATCTTGTCGCGCCACTTCACGATTTCCGCGTAGTCGCCGCCGCCGAGCGCGATGGCCAGCGGCCGGGTGCTGTTGCGCGTGAGCGGACTGCCGACCTGGTTTACGTTGACGCGCGCGCCGGAGATGCCCTGCGTGCGCTGGCGGAGCCGGTCGGCAATGGCGCCGGCGCTCTCGTCGCGCTGGTCCCAGAGATTGAGCGGCAGGATGACCATGCCGGTGTTCACCTCTGCGGCGCGACCGAAGCCGCCGGTGCGCACGTTCACGCGCCGCGCGTTGCCGTTTTTCACCTCTTCCATCGCGATCTCCTCGACCTGGCGCATCTGACGGTCGAGAAACTGGAGGCTCGAGCCTTCCGGCGCGGTGATGAAGATGCGCACGAAGGCGCGATCTTCCTGCGGCGCGAGCTCGGTGGGCAGGCGAAGTGACGCGAAGGGAATGCCGAGCACGAACACCAGCAGCAATACGCCGAACAAAGCCAGCGAGCTTCCGACGATCCAGATGGGTCGCTTGCCCGACATCACACGGCGCAGTCCCGCCGCGTAGCGGTCGTCGAGATTGTGGAACACGCGGTCCACGCCACCGGCCATGCGCGACCTGGGCATGCCATTGGCGAAGAGCTTGGAGGCCATCATTGGCGTGAGGCTCAAGGCCACGAAGGCGGAAAAGCCGACTGCCGCCGCCACCGTCACTCCAAACTCGCCGAACAAGCGCCCCGTGTCGCCGGTCATGAATGACACCGGCACGAACACCGCCATGAGCACCAGCGTGGTGGCGATGACGGCAAAGCCGATTTCCTTCGATCCATTGATGGCGGCCACCACCGCCGGCTCGCCCGCATCGATCCGGCGAACGATGTTCTCGAGCACCACGATGGCGTCGTCGACCACGAGGCCGATGGCCAGCACCGCGGCTAACAACGTGAGCGTGTTGATGGAGTAGCCCAGCCACAGCATGACGAGGGCGGCCGCGACGATGGACACCGGGATCGTCACCGCGGGTATCAGCGTGGCGCGCAACGTTCCCAGGAACAGGAAAATGACGATGAGCACCAGGATCAGCGTCTCGCTGAGTGCGAATACCACGTTCTTGAGCGAGGCAGCGATGTATACGCCGTTGTCGATGTTGATTTCGAGTGCGATGTCCTTGGGCAGCGTTTTTTGAACTTCCACGAGACGCTGCTTCACGGCGCTGGAGGTGGCGAGCACGTTGGCCTTCGCCTGCGGAATGATGGACATCGAGAGGCCGATTTCGCCGTTGGAACGCGAGATGCTGCGGTCGTCGTCGGAGGCGAGACGCACCTCGGAAACCTCGCCGAGCCGCACGAGATAACCATCCGGGCCGCGGCCCACCACGAGATTGCGGAAGTCTTCCTCGGTGCGCAGATTGGTGTCGGTGCGCAGCGTGAATTCACGCTCGGTGGATTCGAGGCGGCCAGCCGGCAGCTCGACGTTCTCGCGCAACAGCGAGTTTTCGACGTCATTGACCGTGAGCTGGCGTGCGGCGAGATTCTCGCGCGACAGCCACAAGCGCATGGCGTAACGCCGCGCGCCGTTCATACGCACGTTGGCAACGCCCTCGAGCGTCGAGAACTGGTCGACCAGGTAGCGATCCATGTAGTCGGTAAGCTCGAGCATGTTTCGCTGCGTGCTCGTGACATTGAGCCAGATGATCGGGTCGGTGCCGCTGTCCACCTTGGTGATCTGCGAGGGATCGGCTTCGAGCGGCAGGCGGCCGGAGACGCGCGAGAGGCGCTCGCGCACGTCGTTGGCGGCCGCGTCTAGGTCGCGATCCAGCGAAAACTCGACGTTGATCTGCGAACGTTCGTCGCGGCTCGAGGAGTTCAGCCGCTCGACACCCTCGATGCCGGAGATCTCGTTCTCGATGACCTGTGTGATGCGCGTCTCGACCACATCGGAAGAGGCACCGCGGTACCGAGTTTCGATGTTGACCACTGGCCGGTCGACGTCGGGAAACTCGCGCAATGAAAGTCGCGTCACGGCGCCGATGCCGAGAATGAACAGCAGCAGCGACATCACCGTCGCGAATACGGGACGACGTACCGACAGATCGGAAATCATCATGGCGCCAGTCTCACTGGGCGATGCTCGCGGGGCTCCCGCCGCCCGCACTGGCTTCGTGCGACTTGCCGCCCAACTCGTCGGGCAATACGTCCACCGTACGGTCGGTACCTTTTACGCTGCTGCCTTCACGCACTTTCTGCGTGCCTTCCACCACCACGCGTTCGCCGGCGCTGAGGCCCGCGATGATCTCGACACTGCCGGGCCGGCGGCCGCCAATGCGCACTTCGCGCCGCGAGACCTTGCCATCGACCACCACGAATACGAACTGGCGCTCAGCTTCCGGAGAAAGCGCCTCTTCCGGGATGATGAGCGCTTCACGCTCGTCATTCGCCAGCGCCACGTTGAGGAACATCCCGGGCTTGAGCGCACCGTCTTCGTTGGCGAGCAGTGCGCGGACCGTCACCGAACGCGTCGTGACATCGACGCGCGAATCGATGCTGGATACCGAACCGGCAAAACTGCGTCCCGGATACGCGGGTGCGGTGGCGCGAATCGACAGTCCCTCGCGCAACCCCGAGAGAAAGTTTTCCGGCACGGAGAAATCGAGCTTGATGACGCTGGTGTCGTCCAGCGTGGTGATGACGTCGCCCGGGCTGATGAGAGTGCCGACGCTGACGCGCCTCAAGCCCACCCGTCCCGAGAACGGCGCGCGAATGACGGTGTCCTCGAGCCGGGCATTGGCGGCTGCCAATCGTGCACGGTTGGCCTTCACCGTACCTTCGAGTTGATCGAAGCTCGACTTGGAAAGAGCCTGCGTATTCATCAGCTCGCGGCTGCGGTTGTACTGGCTCTCGCTTTCGGAGAGCGTAGCCTGCGCCGCCGCGACGTCGGCGCGCGTCTGGGCATCGTCGAGCTGCACGAGCACCTGACCGCGCTTCACGCGTTCGCCGTCGCGAAACCTGATCGCGGTGACGATGTTCGAAATCTTGGTGCTGATGTCGACGGATTCATTCGCTCGAGCGTTGCCGAGCGCCTCGAGTTTCTGGCTCACGCGCTCCGCGCGCACCGCCGCAAGCGTGACTGACGCCGGTGTGTTGTCGTGCCCGGCGCCAGCCGGGGAGCCGCCGGCTCCTGCGGTGGTTTTGTGCTGCGTCGCGTAAATAGCCCACGCCGCGCAGAGCACGGCCACTGCAATACTGATGGGTGTGGTGAGGCGACGCGGTTCGGACATCGTGTGCAGTTTCTATGTTGGCGGATCGCAAGTATGGCACCGCTAACATTCCGACACACGAGGGGAATCATAATGTTATGAGACCCCGGTACGCCTTTCTTCCCAGCGGCGAATCATCTGTTTGCGGGCTACGCCCCAGCGGTATCCGCCGAGTTGTCCGCCTGCACGCAGTACGCGGTGACACGGTATGACCCAGGCAATCGGGTTGGCCCCGACGGCATTACCAACGGCTCGCGCGCCATTCGGTTGACCCAGCATTCGTGCCAGCGCGCTGTATGAGACCGTCTCCGCCGGATCTAGTTCGAGCAGCGCGCGCCAGACCTGCACCTGAAAATTCGTTCCGCATACTGCCAGCGGCAGCGTTGCGGTTTTGTGACCCCAGATGGTGTCGACCAAAGTCTTAGCACGCGCGTCGTCGCGCACGAATTGGGCCTTCGGCCACAGATCGCGCAGTTGCTTCAGGTCTTTGCCGTCGCCGGGTCCGTCGACGAACGCGAGGCGACATAAGCCGCGCGGTGTGTCGGCAACGAACGCCGATCCGAATGGCGTATCCGCGATTCCATGGCGGATGGTCACGCCCGCACCGCCGGCACGGATCTCACCGGGCGTCATGGCCTCCAACGTCACGGTCAGATCGTGTAGCCGGCCGCCTCCCGAAAGTCCTACAGAGTGAGCTGCGTCCATCACCGAGGGCTCGCTGCGCAGCGCGCTGCCGGCAGCACGATTGGTGACTTCGGCGAGGTACTGCTTCGGGGTCAATCCGGCCCAGCGACGGAACAGCCTGTTGAAGTGAAATTCGGAGAGCCCGACGAACCTGGCGATCTCCGCGAGCTTCGGCTGGCGCTGATATTCGCGTTCGATGAATTCGATCGCGCGGGTCATGCGCGCGAATTCGCGGGTGTCGAGGAAGCTATTCGCCATTGGTTGGGCCATTGAATGGGCCGTTGAATGAGAAATCGAGCTGACTTTCATGTCCATGGCTCGCATTCTGCGCGCCGCGTTCCTGGGCCTCGACCCGATACTTGCGCCCTTCACTGGGCTGGCGCTGGCACTTCGATTCCCTTCAGCAACATGCCCGGCAGGTCCCCGACCGCGCTGCCGCCTGGGTTCGTGATGTTGAGGACGGCGAGCTGCCGCTGCGGAATGACCCAGAACGCACTGCCCGCGTCATCCTGCACCTCGAGCGCTTCGATGCCATCGATGCTGAGCCGCGTCACCTGCATGCCGGTGCCGGCGCTCACGCGCGAGGCCTGCGCCATCTCGCGCGCCCAGCCGGCGGGCAGAACTGCACGTCCTGCGTGAACGCCGTCGGTGCCGAGCAGGCTCAGAATGCGCAACATGTCGCGTGCCGTCGCGCGCCAGCAGCAATGCGCCGCGGGCATGCCCGCGCGGCGATCGAGCTGCATTTCGGCGATTCCCGCACCCGCCGGCCGCCACAGCCTCTCATCCACGAAGTTCTCGTAGGGCTCGCCGGTGACGCGTTCGATGATGACCGCGGCGAGCTGCGTATTGGCGGGTGAAACGTTGTAGAAGCCGCCCGGCTCGTGTTCGAGCCGGAAACCGAGCGCGCTCGATTCGAAGTCATTGCCTAACAACATCCGCACGCCGCGCGAAGTGGCGAAGACCGGCAGCGACGCCGGATCGCGCCACGGCGAGCGATACAGCAGCCCGCGGGTGTCACCGCCCGTCTCGAGCCCGCTGGTTTCCTCGAGCAGCTGGCGCAGCGTGATCTGGCCACGCGCCTCGCCGTCCCACTCGGGGAGATAGAGCGCGACTGGAGCATCGAGGCTGGCGATCCGGCCATCGGCCAGTGCGATACCGATCGCCATGGCCGCGAGCGGGCGCGCCACCAGCGAAGCGGGCAGCAACGTGCCGGCGCCGTCGGTGAGGAAGTAGCGCTCGACCGCGAGTGTCCCGCGATACAGGACTAACAAGGCTCGCGATCCGGCGGCGCCGGCGCGATTCGCCGCTTCCTCGACCACCAGGGAATCGATGGCCGACAAGACCGGGGCCGCGGGCTCCATCGCCGGAGACTCCGGAGTACCGATGGTGACCACGGGTAGGTAGGCGCCGCCGGCGGGCAACGGCAATTGCAACGCGCGGCGCCAGAACGGCAGATCGGCCGTGAACACGCCGACGCCCAGAGATACCAGCAACAGCACGATGGCTGTGAGGAATGTAAATACGCGACGCATTGGAATTTAAGACCTGGCGCCATGCTACCAGCGGGAACGAGACGCTAGAATGCCCGCCGCCGTGAAACTCTCGATCTGCGCCATCGCCTCCGAAGTGGTCCCGCTCGCCAAGAGCGGCGGCCTTGCCGACGTCGCGAGCGCGCTTTCGCGGCAGTTGACCGTCGCCGGGCACGACGTGCGGCTGTTCGTTCCCTTCTATTCACAGATCCGGCGCGACGACCTCGACGTCACACGCGTCGAAACGCTGCAGGGACTCGCCCTCGTCACCGGAAGCCGCGAATACCGCGTCGACATCTGGCGCGCAATGCTCCCAGGATCGGCCACCCCCGTGTACCTGGTCGAGTCCGACGCGCTGTACGCGCGCCCGCAGCTCTACACCGGCGACGCCGACGAGCATCGGCGCTTCCTGGTGCTGACACGCGCCGCGCTCGAATGCTGCCGGCGCATGCACTTCCACCCGCACATCGTGCACTCGCACGACTGGCACACGGCTTTCGCCCCGCTGTGGCTTCGCTCGAATTACAAGAACGACCCCGTCTTTGCCGGGACGAAGTCGGTGATGACCATCCACAACATCGGCTACCAGGGCGCGTTCAGCGCGCTCGATGTCGCGGATCTCGATCTCGGCGCCGACGCCTATCTACTGCACCAGGACGACCTCAAGGCCGGGAGCATCAACGCGCTCAAGCACGGCATCCTGCATGCCGACGCGGTGACCACGGTGAGCCCGACGTATGCGCGCGAGATCACCACGCCCCGTTACGGCATGGGGATGGAACAGGCGCTGGCCTCGCGCGGCAGCGCGGTGCACGGAATCCTCAATGGCGTCGACTACGAAGAATGGGATCCGGCGCGCGACAAGTACCTGCCGACCCACTTCGGTCCGGACAACATCACGCAAAAAGCCGAGCTCAAGCGCAATTTCCTGCTGCGGCAAGGCATGGTGCCGACGCGGGGCCGCGTGCCGCTGTTCGGCATCGTGAGCCGGCTCGCCGCGCAGAAAGGCTTCGACCTGCTCACGGACACTTTGCCGAAACTGCTGCAGACCCACGACGTGCGCCTGGCGGTGGTGGGCACCGGGGACGCCGTGTACGAGAAGTTCTTCGCGGGGCTCGCCACGAAATATCGCGGTCGCGCCTGGTTCTTCGGCGGCTACGACAATGCGCTGGCGCACTGGATCGAAGGCGCGAGCGACGCGTTTCTCATGCCCTCGCAATACGAACCCTGCGGGCTCAATCAGATGTATTCGCTGCGCTACGGCACCGTACCCATCGTGCGGCGGACGGGCGGGCTCGCAGATTCGGTCACGCATTTCGATCCGGCCACGGGTGCCGGTACGGGCATCGTGTTCAACGATTTCGATGCGACAGCCATGGGCTGGGCGCTGGACACGGCGATGAGCTGGTATGCGCAGCCGACGCTGTGGGAGCGCATCGTGCAGAACGCCATGCGCTGCGACTTCTCCTGGGAAACTCAGGCCAACGAGTACCTGAAGCTGTTCGCCGAATTGCTAAAGCTTGACGCTGCCGCGCTCATCAAACGGGATGCGCCGCAGAAAGCCGCTCGATAAGGCGACGTCGCCCACCAGCCGGTAGTCGAGCGCCTCCGAAGAATTGCGCCGGGACAAAAGCTTGCCGAGCGCACCGGCGAGATTCGCCGTGATCTGCATGTCGAACTCCGCTTCACCCATGGCGGGCACGGTGAACGGCAGCGCGGTGGTGCCATTGCCAAGCTCGGCGTTATTGACCTCGAGGCGGTAGGTGATGCCCTTGATCGGCAGCTCGCGGTCATTGGGATTGAACACGCGCATACGCACCTGCAGGCGCTGCGAGAAAAAGTCGCCGCCCTGCATCTTCAGCGAAACCACCGACAGCTTCGGCGCCTCGAGCTTGGGCAATGCGGCGCAGCCCCCGAATAGCCCGAATAGCAATAACAGCGGCAGGCCGGCGACGGCCCTCAGCGTCAGGCGGCGCGCGCGGCTTGGCTCACGCATGCGACAGCATGTCCGGCGTCACCAGCACGACGCCCTTTTCGGTCACCAGAAACCGCTTGGCATCTTCGGCGCGATCGAAGCCGATGCGCATGCCTCCGGTGATCTGACAACCTTCGTCGATGATGGCATTGCGAATCTGGCAATCCTGGCTGATGCGCACGTCGGGCAGGATCACCGAACGTTCGACGATTGAACGCTCTTCGACGCGCACGCCGGAGAAGAGCAGAGACTCGCGCACTGTCGCACCCGAGATGATTGCGCCGCCCGAGACGAGTGAGTTGATCGCAACCCCGCGGCGACCATCCTCGTCGAGCACGAATTTGGCGGGCGGCGTCTGCGCCTGATAGGTCCAGATCGGCCAATCTTCGTCATAGATATTGAGCTCGGGAGCGACCCAGACGAGCTCGAGATTGGCCTCATAAAAGGCATCGATTGTTCCAACATCGCGCCAATATGACTGTGCACGCGTCTTAACGTCCCGAAAAGGATACGCAAAGACCTGCAGTTTCTCGATGGCGTCCGGAACGATGTTCTTGCCGAAATCGTGCTTGGACTGCTCATTCGCGGCATCTTCGATGAGCAGCTTTTCGAGCAGTTCGGGGTTGAACACGTAGATGCCCATGGATGCCAGCGCGACATCCGTTCGACCTGGCATGGGATCGGGGGTAGGCGATTTCTCGACGAACCGCGTCACCCGATTCCATTCCGTGACCGTGAGTACGCCGAAATCCCTCGCCTCGACGATCGGCACTTCCACGACGCCCACCGTGATGTCGGCGCCCTTCTCCACGTGGTAGGCGATCATCGGACCGTAGTCCATCTTGTAGATGTGATCGCCCGCCAGGACCAGGACGTGCTTCGGACGATGCGAATGCATCACGTCGATGTTCTGGTACACCGCGTCCGCCGTGCCGCGGTACCAGTGGTTGCCGGTTTTCTGCTGTGCCGGAATGACCTCGACGAATTCACCGAACTCGCCGCGCATGTAGCCCCAGCCACGATGGAT
>Ga0193717_1001957_pt1 | contig 12223 bp, 13 predicted proteins | sample U2c2metaG_FD_145900 | JGI IMG/M metagenome (GOLD analysis project Ga0193717, IMG submission 145900) | Soil microbial communities from a riparian zone of the East river system, Colorado, United States - U2c2 | ecosystem: Environmental > Terrestrial > Soil > Riparian zone | place: USA: East River...
CTCATGCGTTCCGCCCTTTGTTCTTCGGCCGGTCCGACTATGCATGACGCGGCAACTGCCCTACAAGTTCGCGCGAACAAGCATCGAGGGGACCCATGGGAGAGTTTACCAACAAGGTCGTGGTGGTGACCGGGGGCAGCCGCGGCATCGGGCGCGCCATCGCGCAATCGTTCGCGCGCGAAGGCGCGCAGACGGTGCTCGCGGCGTCCTCGCAGGCCAACCTCGATGCGGCCGCGACCGCGATCGGCAATTCCGGGCCGAAGCCGCTGACCTTCGCGGGCGACCTGAAGACGCTCGAAGCCTGCGAGGCGCTGCACGCCTTCGTGGCCGAGAAAACCGGCCGCTGCGACGTGCTGGTCAACAATGCGGGCGCGACGCGCAGCGGCAATTTTCTCGAAATGCCGGACGAAGCCTTCCACGACGGCTTTGCGCTGAAATATTTCGCCTGCGTGCGGCTCTCGAAACTGTTCTGGCCGATGCTCAAGGCCGCCGAAGGCCGCGTCGTCAACATCATCGGCGGCGCGGCGCGCACGCCCGATCCGCTGTTCCTGGTCGGCGGCTCGGTCAATGCCGCGATGGCGAATTTCTCCAAAGGTCTTTCCGGGCTCGGCAAGAAGGACGGCGTGAACGTCAACGTGATCCATCCCGGCCTGACCGAGACGGATCGCGTCATTTCGCTGATGCAGCAGCGCGCGCAGGCACACGGCATCACGCCGGACGAGGCGCGCAAGCAGGTGATGGAAAAGGACGGGCTGCGCCGCATCGGCCAGCCGGAGGATGTCGCCGAGCTTGCGCTGTTTCTCGCCTCGGATCGCGCGCGCCACATCCAGGGCGCCGCCATCGGGGTCGACGGCGGGCAGACGACGGGGCTGTTCTAGGGCGCGCAGTCTGCCGGCCCGTCAACGCGGCGGCGCTGTATTGGACTGTTTCTTGCATGGTCTCCCGGGTGCGCGAAACCCCAGGAGTTGCCATGCTTTCCCCTCGCCTGCCTCGGATATTCGTTCGATTTTTCAGTGTGTTGGTCGCGGCGGCGGCCATTGTGTTCGCCACCCATGCGCAGGCCCAGGACAAGGTGCTGCGGATCGGGACCCTGAAGCTGATCCACAGCATCTCGGCCCATTTCTACGAGAAATTCACGCCGCCCGGTTACAAGGTCGAGATCGTACCGTTCGATAGCCCGACCGACGGCAAGAACGCCGTGATCACCGGCACGGTCGATGCCTCCGTGCACGGCATTGCGGCCTTCATTCTGGGCGCTGCGGCGGGCGAGCCGATCATGATCGTCGCGACGGCCAACAATGGCGGCATGGCCGTCATGGCGGGCGTCAACACCGACATCAAGACGATCAAGGACCTGAAGGGCAAGAAGGTCGCGATCTGGCCGGGCTCCACGCAGGAGACCATCATCATCGAGCGCCTGCGCATGGAAGGGCTGAGCATCAAGGACATCCAGCCAATCCGCCTGCAGTTCGGCGACATGGCCGGCGCGCTCGCGCGCGGCGACGTCGATGCCTATGTGGGCGCGGAGCCGGCGGGCGGCATCAGTCTCGCGAACGGCACCGGCAAGCTGGTCGAGTACCCGTATTCGACGCCGATCGGCCCGCTCAACATGATCATGTCGGCGAGCCAGAAGGCCGTGAAGGAGACGCCTGAGAAGATCAAGCTCATCGTCGAGATGCACCGCAAGGCCACCGACTACGCGATGGCGCATCCGCCGGAGATCGTCGACATGGCGGTGGCGAAGCTCGGCCAGCAGAAGAAGTCGGTTGAGCTCGCGGTGCCGAATGTGGAGCTCGTGTGGAAACTCGATGAGGCGTTCATGCGGCGCGCCACCGCCTACGCCAAGCTGATGTACGAGAACAAGCAGATCCGGCAGGAGATCGACATCAAGCAATTCGTCGCGCCGCAATTCCAATAGGCTCGAGTGACGCGCCGTGACTGAGCAGGTCGCCATCCTCGCAGACGTCGCGCCGGAGTCGCCGATCGTTCTGGCGCGCCGGCGGCGGCGCACATACGAAGCCGTGCGCGCGGTCGTGCTCGGTGCGGGATTTCCGCTGTTCCTGATTCTGATGTGGCACATCGCGGTGATCTACACGGGCACGCGCCTCGTCCCGAGCCCGCGTCAGGTCGCCGTGATGATGTGGGACTTCGCGTTCGGCGGCGTCTACGACGACGCATTCTCGGGCACGATCCTCACCCATATCTGGAAGTCGATGCAGCGGGTCTATGGCGGCTTCCTGCTGGCCGCCGCGATCGGCATCCCGCTCGGATTGCTGATCGGCCGCATCAAGGTACTGCGCGACCTGCTCGAACCGACCATCAGCGTGCTACGGCCCATTCCGGTCACCGCGTGGCTGCCGCTCTCGATGATCTTCTTCGGGCTCGGGCCGAACGCGGCGATCTTTCTCGTCTTCCTCGGCGCGTTCTATCCGATCCTGCTCAACACGACGTTCGGGGTGCGCTCCGTCGATGTGCGCCTGTTCGAGGCGGCCGCGATGCTCGGCTGCTCGGGCTCGGCGATGTTCCGGCAGGTCGTGCTTCCGGCCGCCCTGCCCTCGATCTTCAACGGCCTGCGTGTCGCGCACGGATTCGCCTGGATCCTGATCGTGGTCGGCGAGATGACCGGCGTGCCGACCGGCCTTGGCTCGGTCATCATGGACGGGCGCACGCTCTCGCGCACCGATCTCGTCGTCACCGGCATGATCGTGATCGGCGCGCTCGGCTTCCTCACCGACCGCATCATCGTGGCGCTCTCGAACCGGCTGTTGGCCTGGAGCCCGCAGCATCATGGCTGAGAACGTCCGCCAGACACGGCTCGCGATTACCGGCGTGACCAAGCGCTTCGCGGTGGGCGACGAAGAAATCGAAGCGCTTGCGCGCGTCGATTTGACGATTCAGGAAGGCGAGTTCGTCTGCCTGATCGGCGCATCCGGTTGCGGAAAATCCACCTTGCTCCGCATCGTCGCCGGTTTCGAGGAACCAACCACCGGCGAGGTGCAGGTGAACGGCGTGCCGATCACCGGACCGGGCCGGGACCGCGGCATGGTGTTCCAGGACTACGCCTTGTTTCCCTGGATGACCGTGCAGCAGAACATCGGCTTCGGACCGCGCCAGCGCAGCTTCGCGCGCAGCGAGATTGACGAGATTTCATCCGAGTTCATGCGGCTGGTCGGCCTGGACAAATTCGCCGATCGCTACCCGAGCCAGCTTTCCGGCGGCATGAAACAGCGTGTCGCGATCGCGCGCGTGCTCGCGAACAATGCCAGCATCCTGCTGATGGACGAGCCGTTCGGCGCACTTGATGCACTGACGCGCGAGCAGTTACAACACGAGCTGCTGCAGATATGGGCGCGCACGCGCGTGACGATCATCTTCATCACGCATTCGGTCGAGGAGGCCGTGTTGATGGCGGATCGGGTCCTGGTGATGAGCGCCGGCCCTGGCCGGATCGCGAACGATGTCGCGATCGATCTGCCGCGCCCGCGGGACGTTGCTTCGCCGGAATTCAACGTGGTGCGCCGCGATCTCGCGCGGCGGCTCACCAGCCATATCGCGCCGGCACGCACGGCTGTCCTGACCGGCGCCTGACATGGCGGCGATCTATCGCGGCATGGACCGCGCCACGCTCGATGCGGCTTACGACAACACCGGCGCGGTCGCCGACGTTCAGGATTATCGCAGCCGCTGGTGGGATCGAAGCGCTGCGGTACGCGCCGAGCCGGCGTCGAAGCTCGATCTGCGCTACGGCACGCGCCCGCGCGCCATGCTCGACTATTTTCCCGCCAAGGCGAATGCACCGCTGTTCGTGTTCATTCATGGCGGCTACTGGCAGCGCAACGAGAAGGAACGCTTTTCGTTCACCGCCGACGGTCCCCGCGCGCACGGGATCAATGTCGCGGTGCCGGGCTATACGCTCGGGCCCGACGCGACAATGACCGAGATCGTGGACGAGATCAGGCAATCGCTCGGTTATCTCGCGGACCACGCCGGCGAGCTTGGCTTCGATCGGGCACGCATTTACGTCGGCGGCTGGTCGGCCGGCGGGCATCTGACGGCGGCCGTCGCGGACCATCCGGCGGTGCGCGGTGGAATGCCGGTCAGCGGCATCTTCGATCTCGAGCCGATCGCGCTCGGCGTGCTGAACGACAAGCTTTCGCTCAGCCCCGGCGAGATCGAGACGCTCAGCCCGCTGCGCAATCTTCCCACGCGTCCCGTCCCGCTCAAGCTTTTCGTAGGCGCCGACGAGCTGCCCGAATTGCGGCGGCAGTCCGAGGATTACGTCAAGGCCCTGCGGGCGCAGGGTCTGCCTGCCACATTGTTGCTGCTTGCCGGGAAGCACCATTTTTCCATCATGGACGAGCTTGCCAGGCCCGATGGCGCCCTGACACAGGGGTTGCTGGAATTGATTGCGGCCTAGGCGTTGCGACCACTTTGTGGGTAAATGTCGCCCGTTTTCCGGGGTGATGAATCGCATGGACTTGGACACGCGCTCCCGTGAGGGTGACCTGATCGCCGTCGTGCGCGAACTCGTGCGCGAGCTGAGCCCGCAGCGATTGAAGCGCGGCGACGTGACGCTGGCGAGCCGCCTCGATCGCGATCTCGGGATCGACTCGCTCGGGCGCACCGAACTGGTGCTGCGCATCGAACGCACCTTCCGTGTGCGGCTGCAGGTGACCGCCGTCGCCGAGATGGAATCGGTCGGCGATCTGCTGAAGGCGGTCGAGAGCGCGGCGCCGGGCGGCACGACCACCGCCTACACGCTCGACATCGCGACGCAAGCCACGACGCCGCTGATCGGCCAGCCGGATCACGCCAAGACCCTGACCGAGATGCTCGACTGGCACGTCGAGGAGCATCCGGACCACATCCACGTCACGGTGCTGCAGGACGAGAACACCGTGCTCGGCACCATGAGCTACCGCGACCTGCAGACCGCCGCGCGCGCGGTGGCGCAGGGGCTGATCAGCCGCGATATCGTGCCGGGCGACCGCATCGCCATGATGCTGCCGACCTCGACGGATTTCTTCGCCTCGTTCTTCGGCATTCTCTATGCCGGCGCCGTGCCGGTGCCGATCTATCCCCCGGCCCGCATGGCGCAGCTCGAAGAGCACATGCGCCGCCAGATCGTGATCCTGAACAACGCCGGCGCGCGCATGCTGATCACCGTGCAGGAGGGCCGCAAGCTCGCGGTGCTGCTGCGTAGCCAGGTCGGAACGCTGGAGTCGGTCGAAACCGTCACGACACTCTCGGCGGAGCGCAACGAAGCGCCGCTGCCGCCGCTCAACGATCCCGAGGCGCTCGGGCTAATGCAGTACACCTCGGGGAGCACCGGCGACCCGAAAGGCGTGATGCTCACGCACTGGGGCCTCCTGGAAAACGTGCGCTCGATGGGCCACGCGATGGAGGCCTCGTCGAAGGACGTGTTCGTGAGCTGGCTGCCGCTCTATCACGACATGGGCCTGATCGGCGCGTGGCTCGGCTGCTGCTATTTCGGCGCACGGCTCTATGTAATGTCGCCGATCGCATTCCTGGTGCGGCCGGCGACGTGGCTGTGGACGATGCACAAATATCGCGCGACATTTTCCGGCGGGCCGAACTTCGCGTTCGAGCTGTGCGCGAGCCGCATCCCGGACGCCGACCTCGAAGGGCTGGACCTCTCCGCGCTGCGCTTCGTGGTCAACGGCGCCGAGCCGATCTCGCCGCAGACCCTGCGCAGGTTCACCGACCGTTTCGCGAAGTACGGCATGAGCCGGGGCGTGCCCTCGCCGAGCTACGGGCTCGCCGAGAACTGCGTCGGCCTGTGCTTCCCGCCGTTCGGGCGCGGCCCGCTGATCGACCGCATCAAGCGCGAACAGCTCGCCAAGCGCAGCTATGCGGAGCCGGCCGGGTCGGAGGATATCGACGCGATCGAGATGGTCGCCTGCGGCCATCCGATCGAGAAGAACGATGTGCGCATCGTCGACGATGCGGGGCGCGAACTCGGCGAACGCCACGAGGGCATGCTGGAATTTCGCGGACCCTCGATGACCAAGGGCTACTTCCGCAACGAGGCAAAGACCCGCGAGCTGTTCCACGACGATTGGATCAAGTCGGGCGACCGCGCCTACATCGCGGGCGGCGACATCCACATCACCGGCCGCGTGAAGGACATCATCATCCGCGCCGGCCGCAACACCTATCCGCACGAGATCGAGGAAGCGATCTCGGCGATCGCGGGCATCCGCAAGGGCGGCGTCGCGGCATTCGGCTCGCCGGATCCCGAGAACGGCACCGAGCGGCTGATCGTGATGGCGGAGACGAAGGAGTCCGACCCCGAGGCGCGCGCGAAGCTGATCGCGGCTGCGCATGAGGTGGTGACGGGCATCGCCGGTTCCGCGGCCGACGACATCGTGCTGGTGCCGCCGCGTGGCGTCCCGAAAACATCGAGCGGCAAGGTGCGGCGCTCCTCGGCGAAAGAACTCTACGAGACCGGCCGCACCGACGTGAAGCAGCATGGCGTGTGGCTGCAGATCGTGCGCCTTGCGGTGTCGAGCGCGGGACGCTCGGCGACGGGCTTCCTGCGCCGCGTCGGCGACACGCTGTATGCGGGCTGGTGGTATTTCGTTACGGCAATCGCGCTGGTCGTCGCGTTCATCACCACGATGATTCTGCCGACGCTTGCCAGCCGCTGGGCCGCGTTACGCATGATCACGCGCGCGACACTCGCGCTCACCGGCATCAAGGTCACGGTGACCGGCGCCGAGCGGCTGCCGCGCGGCAACGCCGTGATCCTGTTCAATCATACGAGCTACATGGACGCCGTCATCATCGCGTCGGTGCTGCCGGACGAGCCTGCGTTCGTTGCCAAGAAGGAGTTTGCCGACCAGCCGTTCGCCGGCAGCTTCATGCGGCGGCTCGGCGTGTCGTTCGTCGAACGGTTCGATGCGGCCGCGAGCCTCGCGGACGCCGAAGCCGTCACCGGCCTCGCGAAAGCCGGCCGGCTGTTCGTGTTCTTCCCCGAAGGCACGTTCACCCGCCGAGCCGGCCTGCTCGGCTTCTACATGGGCGCGTTCAAGGTTGCGGCGGAAGCGAACCTGCCGGTGGTGCCGGGCACTTTACGCGGCGTGCGAACGCTGCTGCGCGGCGATCAGTGGTTCCCGCGCCGCACGCCGATCAGCGTGGTGATCGAGGAGCCGATCCAGCCCACCGGCACGGACTTCAACGCGATGCTGTCGCTGCGCGACGCCGCGCGCGCCGCGATGCTCAAGCACGCGGGCGAGCCGGATTTGGGCGCGCTGGAGAAGCCGCCGGCGCCGGCAGGCTGACAAACCGGAACGTTTTCAAGGCTTTGCGCGTTCACAACCGATTGAGCAAAAGGCGCCACAAGGGCGTTGCGCGGCAAATTTCGCTCGATTACTCTTGGGGCACTTTCGAACGTACCCAAGAATCGACCGCGGAGGGAAATCATGGCCTGGACGACCCCAACTCTCGTCGAAATCTGCATCGGCCTCGAGATCAACGGCTATCTGCCCGCAGAATTCTGACGTTAGGCTTCCTGGTACTGGGCCCGCGCCCCGCCTGAGGGGCTGATGGGTAGTGCAACCGCCATCGTGCTCGGTGCAGCGGCCGGTGGCGGCTATCCGCAATGGAATTGCCGATGTGCGGTGTGCCGTCTCGCGTGGGACGGCGATCCGCGCGTGCGCGCACGCACACAGGCGAGTCTTGCCATCTCGGCGGATGGTGCGCGCTGGACCCTGTTCAACGCTTCGCCCGATCTGCGCGCGCAGCTTGCCGCGACGCCCGCGCTGCACCCGCGCGAATTGCGCGATAGCCCGATCGAAGCCGTGGTGCTCACCGGGGGCGAGATCGACCAGACGGCGGGCTTGCTGAATTTGCGCGAGCGCCAGCCGTTCACGCTGATGGCGACCGAACAAACGCACGCGGCGCTCGCCGCCAACCCGATGTTCGGCGCGCTGGCCGCCGACGTCGTGACGCGGCGCGCGATTGTGCCGGGCACGCCGTTCGTGCTGCCGGGCGGGCTTTCGGCGGAGCTGTTCATGGTGCCGGGAAAAATCCCGCTCTATCTGGAGCAAGGCACGCCGGAAACCTCGGTCGAGAGCGGCGCGAATGTCGGCGTCGAGATCAAGGCGGATGACGCAACGCTGTTGTTCGTGCCCGGCGCCGCCGCCATGACGCCGGCGCTGAAGCAGCGCTTCGCGCGCGCGGACGCGATCCTGTTCGACGGCACGCTGTTCACCGATGACGAGATGATCGCCTCCGGGACGGGCGAGAAAACCGGGCGGCGCATGGGCCACATGCCGATCGACGGCGCCGACGGCTCGCTCGCCGCGCTGGCAGGCCTTGGCAAGCGCCGCATTTACGTCCACATCAACAACACCAATCCGATCCTGATCGACGGCTCGCCCGAGCGAAGGCGCGTCGAGACCGCCGGCTGGGAAGTCGCCGCCGACGGACTGGAGATCGTCTTGTGAAACTGCTGAGCGCGGAAGAACTCGAAGCCGAGCTGCGCGACATCGGCGCGAAGCGCTATCACCGCCTGCACCCGTTTCATGGGCTGCTGCACGGCGGCCAATGCACCAAGGGTCAGGTGCAGGCCTGGGCGCTCAATCGCTACTATTATCAGGCGATGATCCCGATCAAGGACGCGAGCCTGATCGCGCGCTGCGATGATGCTGGCGTGCGGCGCGAATGGCGCTCGCGGCTGCACGATCACGACGGCGAGCACGAGGGCGACGGCGGCATCGCACGCTGGCTCAAGCTGACCGACGGGCTCGGCCTCGACCGCGCATACGTGACTTCGCTGCGCGGGTTGCTGCCGGGGACGAAGTTCGCGGTCGAGGCCTATGTGCATTTCGTGCGCGAGAAAACCTTGCTGGAGGCGATCGCGTCGTCGCTCACCGAGCTGTTTTCGCCGGTCATCATCGGCGAGCGCGTCGAGGGCATGCTCAAGGGCTATTCGTTCGTCACGTCCGAGACGCTCGCCTACTTCGCCAAGCGGCCGCCGCAGGCGAAGAAGGATTCGGATTTCGCGCTCGACTACGTCAAGCGCAACGCGCGCACGCCGGCCGAGCAGCGCGCCGTGCTGGCGGCGCTGGAATTCAAGTGCGGTGTGCTGTGGTCGATGCTGGATGCGCTGCACTTTGCTTACGTTGCGCCCGGGCACATTCCGCCCGGCGCGTTCGTGCCGAAGGATTGAGCGATGAGCGTATCGCCCGATGCGAAGCCTCGCCTGCCGCGCGGCGTGCGCCTGACGCACAACGAGGCGCAGGGCGGCTGGGTGCTGCTCGCGCCGGAGCGCGTGTTCAAGGCCGACGCTATCGCGCACGAGATCATCAAGCGCTGCACCGGCGAGGCGACGGTCGCCGAGATCGTCGACGATCTGGCGAAGACGTTCAACGCGCCGCGCGACCGCATCGAGACCGACGTGACGGCGATGCTCACGGGGCTTGTCGACAAGAGATTGATGGAAGTCTGATGGATGCCACGCCGCAGCGCGCGCCGCGACCACTCGGCCTGCTCGCCGAGCTGACGCACCGCTGTCCGCTCGGCTGCCCGTATTGCTCCAATCCGCTCGCACTGGAAGGCCGCGCGGATGAACTCGACACCGCGACCTGGGCACGCGTGTTCAACGAGGCGGCGGCGCTCGGCGTTTTGCAGGTGCATCTGTCGGGCGGCGAGCCCGCCGCGCGGCGCGATCTGGTCGAGATCACGCAGGCCGCACATGAGGCCGGGCTCTACACCAACCTCATCACATCGGCCGTCGGCATCACCAAGGAGACCTTCGCCAAACTCTCGGACGCCGGGCTCGATCACGTGCAGATCTCGATCCAGGACAACGAGCCGGGCACGGCCGATCACATCGCGGGCTACAAGGGCGCGTACGCGCGGAAAGCAGCGCTCGCAGCCGAAGTCACGCGACACGGCATCCCGCTCACCGTCAACGCCGTGATGCACCGCGCCAACATCGATCATGTCGCCGAGATGGTGGCGCTGGCGCTCAAGCTCGGCGCCAAGCGCGTCGAGATCGCGCATGTGCAGTATTACGGGTGGGCGCTCAAGAACCGCGCGCAACTGATGCCGACGCGCGAGCAGGTCGAGCGAGCGGTGACGTCCGTCGAGGCGCTGCGCGCGCGTCATCACGGGCAGATCGTGATCGACGCGGTCGTGCCGGACTATTACGCGCGCTTTCCGAAGGCCTGCGTCGGGGGCTGGGGACGGCGCTCGCTCAACGTCACGCCGTCCGGCAAGGTGCTGCCCTGCCACGCGGCCGAGAGCATTCCGGAGTTGACGTTCTGGAACGTGCGCGAGCATGCGCTCGCCGACATCTGGGACAATTCGCCGGCGTTCCTGGCGTTTCGCGGCACCGACTGGATGCAGGAACCTTGTCGCTCATGCCCGAAGGCCAAGGACGATTCCGGCGGCTGCCGCTGCCAGGCCTTCGCGCTCACCGGCGACGCGCGCGCGGCCGACCCGGTGTGCCATCTCTCGCCGCATCATGCGCTGGTCGCGGAGTTGGCCGAAGCGCGCGCGGATGCGGCATACGATTATCGGCGGTAACGCTTGCTTCTTAACCTCCCCTTGAAAAGGGGAGGTCGGTTTGCGCAGCAAACCGGGTGGGGATCACGTTGACCCCCTCCCCCACCCTCCCCCTTTCAGGGGGAGGGGGCGACCGAGCGCTCCCGCGTGATCTGCACGCCGACGCTGCCGGGAATGACCTCCAGCTTCTCCACCCGCACCGTCACGCTGAGAACCTGCGGATGCGCCAGCACCATCGCGGCGATGCGCTCGGCCAAGGTCTCGACCAAGTGCACGTGGCCCTGCGCGACGATGTCGCGAATGCCCTCAGTGATCAGGTCGTAGGAGAACACCTCGTGCAGCCGCTCCGGCGTGCGGGCCGGTCGCGCCACGCAGGCATCGACGGTGAAGCGCACCTGCTGCGGGGCATCCTGCTCGCGGTCGAACGCGCCGATGCGCGCCGCCAGCACGAAGTCATGCACGAAGATGAGGTCGGCCTTTTCAGCTTCAGTCATGCGGCTATACAGTCACTGCGGCGGGTCAGACTTCGCCGCCTTATACGTCGATCACGCCGCAGCGGTAAACGGTCAACGGCGCTTGCGCCACAGCTCGACCAGTGGACCGTCCCCGCCATAGACCGGGCCCCTTGCGCGGCCGCGCAACCTTCGGGACCGTGACGATCGCGCGGTCATGCTCCTTGGTCGTACATTCATCGTACTTGCCGAACGGAGGATAGGCGCCAACCACGAGGAAATCCTTGCTGGCGCCGAGGCATTGATGGCCGGTGCCGGCCGGCAGAATCGCGACGTCGCCGGCCCTGAGTTCAAACGTACGGCCATGCGGACCGCCGAGTTGAACCTTGCCGCGCCCGCGCGCAATGCCGAGCACTTCGTGGATGCGCGAATGATAGTGCACGTAATCGTAAATCCCGTTGCGCCAGGAACCGCCCCAGCCGTTGCGCTCGCACACGTCCTCGAGCACCGCGGCAGGGTCGAACGAACCCGAGAGACGGACCGGCGAGCGATAGAGGACGACCGGCAAATCCGGATTGTTCGGAATGACCCCGTCGTCCTTAAACCAAAAGCAGTGCGGCTTGCGCGCGCGCACGTCGAGATCGCGGCGCGAAGGGCGACGCCAGCCGGTGACGCGTTCGGCGGTGCGCTTGAGGTTTTCCAGAATGGCCATGTGGCTGCCTGCGGTCGCATTGTCAACGGCGGCAAGCGTGGAGGGGTTCCGGGCGTTCGCGGTGGAACCGAAAGGCTAGCGCCCGGGTTTGTAGCAACGCGCGCCACTAACGCCTGAAAGGATTTGGATGCCGGACCAACAGGATGCCGAGACCCGTTTCGCCCTTGTTCTCGGTCAGGCCGTCACTCACCTGTGGGCCGAGCTTCCCCAGGATGTGCAGAAACAAATCTTCGAGCACGCGGTGGTCACCGGCCATCGGGGCGAGCGCGACGAAAGCTTGCGCGAGCAGCTCGCCCAATTCCTGCACGACCGTCACAAGAGAACGAAGCAGGAGTCGTGAAGTGACGCGTCGCAAAAACGCAATCAGCCTTGTTTGACCTCTTTGGCGGGAGACGGCTCCCAGGCGAACACGCTGCGGCCGTCATAGAGAGGCGAGCGCTCGCGTTCCTGCGCAATCAGGGCCTGCACCGAAGGCCCCGTCGCCATCCGCTCCAGCGTGCGGGCCTGATCGTCGAGCCGCTTG
>Ga0193717_1001958_pt1 | contig 12219 bp, 11 predicted proteins | sample U2c2metaG_FD_145900 | JGI IMG/M metagenome (GOLD analysis project Ga0193717, IMG submission 145900) | Soil microbial communities from a riparian zone of the East river system, Colorado, United States - U2c2 | ecosystem: Environmental > Terrestrial > Soil > Riparian zone | place: USA: East River...
TGCTTGCATACAATATGCAATTACTCTAGCCTTTTCCTTGCCCGGGCTCAGCAGAGTTCGTCGGAGACCTCACCGGACCTGAATCGCCTGGAGCGTTCCGCCCGGCCATCGCCAGGAGGAGGAACATGACGTTGATCGGAGTCCCGCGGGAATCCGCGGAGGGCGAACGCCGTGTCGCGTTGGTCCCCAAGGTCGTCGAGCGACTGTGCGCCGACGGTCTCACGGTCGTCGTGGAGAGCGGGGCCGGAGCTGGCGCGCTGATCAGCGACGAGCACTACGAGCGGGCCGGGGCCGTCATCGGCGATCCCTGGCCGGCAGACGTGGTGGTGAAGGTCAATCCACCGAACTCGGACGAAATCAGCCAGTTGAAGCCGGGTTCGGTCCTGATCGGATTCCTGGCCCCACGATCGCAGCCCGAACTCGCGGAGCGGCTGCGCCTCGCCGACGTCACCGCTTTTGCGCTGGAGGCGATCCCGCGCATCTCTCGCGCGCAGGCGATGGACGCGCTGTCCTCGCAGGGCAATGTGTCGGGGTACAAGTCGGTGGTGTTGGCGGCGTCGTTGTCGACGCGGTTCTTTCCGATGTTGACGACGGCCGCGGGCACGGTGAAGCCGACCAGCGCGCTGATTCTCGGGGTCGGGGTGGCCGGGTTGCAGGCGTTGGCCACCGCCAAGCGGCTCGGCGCGAAGACCACCGGCTATGACGTGCGTCCGGAGGTGGCCGATCAGGTCCGTTCGGTGGGCGCGCAGTGGCTGGATCTCGGTATCGATGCGGCCGGTGAGGGCGGGTATGCCCGCGAGCTGACCGAGGAGGAACGCGCCCGGCAGCAGCAGGCCCTCGAGGAGGCGATCACCAAGTTCGACGTGGTGATCACGACGGCCCTGGTGCCGGGCCGTCCGGCTCCGCGGCTGGTCACGGCCAAAGCCGTCGAGGGCATGAAGCCGGGCAGCGTCGTAGTGGACCTGGCTGGGGAGACCGGAGGCAACTGTGAGCTCACCGAGCCCGGCCAGACGGTCGTCCGCCACGGGGTGACGATCGCCTCGCCGCTGAACCTGCCCGCGTCCATGCCCGAACATGCCAGCGAGTTGTACGCCAAGAACGTCATCTCTCTGTTGGAGCTGTTGATCACCGACGGTGTGTTGGCACCGGACTTCGACGACGAGGTGGTTTCGGCCTCCTGCGTCACCCGGGAGGGATAGATGTACGACCAACTTCTGGCCAATCTGGCGATCCTGGTGCTGGCCGGGTTCGTGGGCTTCGCCGTGATCTCCAAGGTGCCCAACACCTTGCACACCCCGCTGATGTCGGGCACCAACGCCATCCACGGCATCGTGGTGCTCGGCGCGCTGATCGTGTTGGGGGAGTTGCCCGCCGACGCGAACTGGGGCGTGCGGATCATCGCGTTCGTCGCGCTGATCTTCGGGACGCTCAACGTGATCGGCGGCTTCCTGGTGACCGACCGGATGCTGGGCATGTTCAAGGGCAAGAAGCCGGAGCTTGCGAAGGCTTCCGAAGGCACCGTGCCCGAGGCCGTCAAGACCGAAGCCGGGGCCGGCAAGTGACCGCGGAAGCCATCAACTACGGCGTCAACGCGCTCTACATCGTCGCGTTCGCCCTCTTCGTCCTTGGGCTGTCCGGGCTGACCGGCCCCAAGACCGCGGTGCGCGGCAACCTGATCGCCGCCGCCGGTATGGCGCTGGCGGTCGTCGCCACGTTGATCAAGGTGCGCGACACCGCCTCGATCAACTGGATCTTCATCGCGGCCGGCCTGATCATCGGTGTGGTCCTCGGCGTGCCACCGGCCAAGAAGACCAAGATGACCGCGATGCCACAGCTGGTCGCGCTGTTCAACGGCGTGGGCGGCGGAACCGTCGCACTCATCGCGTGGACCGAGTTCATCGAGACCTCTGGGTTCGGTCACTTCCGGGCCGACCAGTCGCCCACGGTGGCACTGGTCGTCGGATCGCTGTTCGCGGCGATCATCGGCTCGGTGTCGTTCTGGGGTTCGCTGGTGGCGTTCCTCAAGCTGCAGGAGTCGATCCCGAAGAACGTGGAGAAGGTACTGGTGCGCTCCGCCAAGCTCTTCCAGGCCTCCAACGTGGTGCTGCTGCTCGGTGCCATCGCGGCCGCGATCTACATCGGGCTGAATCCGGGATCGTCGATCTGGTGGATCGTGGGCGTGCTCGTCGCCGCGGGCATCATGGGCCTGTTCGTGGTGTTCCCCATCGGCGGCGCGGACATGCCGGTGGTCATCTCACTGCTCAACGCGATGACCGGATTGTCCGCGGCCGCGGCAGGTCTGGCGTTGAACAACACTGCGATGATCGTCGCGGGCATGATCGTCGGGGCGTCCGGTTCGATCCTGACCAACCTGATGGCCGTGGCGATGAACCGGTCCATCCCTGCCATCGTGTTCGGTTCCTTCGGCGCGGGCAGCGAAGCGGCAGCGGCCGCCGCCAGTGGCGATCAGGGTCCGGTGAAGGCCACCTCGGCCGCCGATGCCGCGATCCAGATGGCCTATGCCAACCAGGTCATCGTGGTGCCCGGCTACGGGCTGGCCGTCGCCCAGGCCCAGCACGCCGTCAAGGAGATGGCCGCCCTGCTCGAAGCCAAGGGCGTCGAGGTGAAGTACGCCATCCATCCGGTCGCGGGCCGCATGCCCGGGCACATGAACGTGCTGCTGGCCGAGGCCGACGTGGAGTACGACGCGATGAAGGAAATGGACGACATCAACGGCGAATTCGGCCGTACCGACGTCGCGATCGTCATCGGCGCCAACGACGTCACCAACCCGGCGGCCCGCAACGACGCGAGTTCACCGATCTACGGCATGCCGATCCTCAACGTCGACGAGGCCCGCTCGGTGATCGTGCTCAAGCGCTCGATGAGCTCGGGCTACGCAGGCATCGAGAACCCACTGTTCTTCGGCCAGGGCACCTCGATGCTCTTCGGCGACGCCAAGAAGTCCGTCAGCCACGTCATCGAGGAACTCAAGGCGCTGTGAGCACGGCTGCCCGCCGGTTTCGTGGAGCCCGCTCCCCCAACGGGCCGGCTCGGGACGCGATCGTCACGACCGGCCCCATCGCCGGCAGCGCGAAGTGCTACCGCGATCTCCTCGAAGTGCCGGGCGGTCGGGTGCCGTTCCGGCGGGTGCATCTCTCCGACGGAGGGCACCTGGACCTTTACGACACCTCGGGGCCCTACACCGATGCCGGCGCGGTGATCGACCTGGCAGCCGGCCTGCCCCCGAGGCCCGGTGTGGTCGGCGATCGCGGCACGCAGCTACAGCGGGCGCGCGACGGCCTCGTCACCGCCGAGATGGCCTTCGTCGCCGCCCGCGAGGGCGTGCGGCCCAAGCTGGTGCGCGACGAGGTGGCCGCTGGCCGTGCGGTCATCCCTGCCAACCACCGCCATCCCGAGAACGAGCCGATGATCATCGGGAGGGCGTTCCGCGTAAAGGTCAACGCCAACATCGGCAACTCTGCGGTCACCTCGGCCGGCGGCGAGATCGACGAAATGGTCTGGGCCATCCGCTGGGGCGCCGACACGGTCATGGACCTCTCCGCCGGGCGCGACCTCCACACGACCGAGGAGCGGATCCTGCGCAACTCGCCGGTCCCGGTCGGCACAGTGCCGCTGCATCAGGCACTGGAGAAGGTCCACGGCGACCCCGCGGCGTTGACCTGGGAGGCCTACCGCGACACCGTCGTCGAACAAGCCGAGCAGGGCGTCGATTACATGACCGTGCACGCCGGACTCCGGCTGGACCACATACCGCTCACCGCGGGCCGCGTCACCGGGATCGTCAGCCGCGGCGGCGCCATCATGGCGGCGTGGTGCCTGGAGCGTCAGACCGATTCCTTTCTCTACACGCACTTCGACGAGCTCTGCGAGATCCTGGCCCGGTACGACGTGACGTTGTCATTGGGTGCAGGCCTGCAGCCGGGATCGATCGCCGACGCCAACGATGCCGCGCAGTTCGCCGAACTGAGCACCCTCGGCGAGCTCGCCAAGGCTGCGAAAGCCCATGGTGTGCAAGTGATGGTCGAGGGTCCCGGGCACGTGCCGATGCACAAGATCATCGAGAGCGTGCGCCTCCAGGAACAGTTGTGTCGAAGCGCCCCGTTCTACACCCTCGGTCCGCTCACCACCGACATCGCACCGGGCTACGACCACGTCACCTCGGCGATCGGCGCCGCGATCATTGCCCAGGCCGGCACGGCGATGCTGTGCTGCGTGAACCCGAAGGAGCACCTGGGGGTGGCCGACCGCGCGAGCGTCAAGGACGCCGTGATCGCTTACAAGATCGCCGCTCACGCCGCGGACCTCGCCAAGGGACATCCCCAGGCCCAGGAGCGCGACGACGCACTGTCGCGTGCGCGCTTCGAGTTCCGCTGGTACGACCAGTTCGCGCTATCACTGGACCCCGAGACCGCCCGCAAGGCCTACGAGCAGACCCATTGGGTCGGGCCCGCAAGGAGCGCGCACTTCTACTCCCTGCGAATCAGTCACGCCGTCCGCCACGTCGTGGAGCCGAACTCTTGGGAGCGCACCGAACACGGCGACCAGATGTACCTCCCCTTTCCGTGATGCGGTAACACGTTGGGAGTCAGTGACTTTCGCAGCACTGAGCCCCGGCTGCTACGGCTCGCCGACGCCGCTGATTCTGCAGTTTCCGGCACCCACCGGGGCCTATTCGATAGCGGTGACCGAGCTGCATCTGATCGGCACCGCGCGTGTGGGCCCCTGACGTGCCCCTTTACCATCCGACCTCGACCCGGTGTTACGCAGTGCTTCCTGACCTGCGGATATGCGTCGGCGTGTGATCAGTAGCGCGGGGCGGTTACTGCGACGCGCTAATCAAATGGGTCATCATGGCGATCTCTCGCTGTTGTGCGGTGATGATCAGCCTCGCCACGTCAACGGCGTCGGCACTTTGGCCGTGGGCGATCTCGTCCTGCGCCATCGTGATGGCGCCCTGGTGGTGACCGATCATCGACGTCACCCACAGCGTGTCGAAGGCGTCATCGTCGAGAGTCTGAAGCCGGTCGAGTATGCCTTGGTCCACCATGCCCGCCATGCCTGGCATGGCCATCCCTCCGTGGTCCGACGGCGACGTGCCGCCCGGATCGATAGGCTCACCCCACTGGGCGAGCAGTCCGTTGAGGGTTCGGATCTCCGCTTGCTGATCGGCACCGATGTGCGTCGCCGTCACTCGGAGAGCGGCATTGGCGGTGCGGGCGGGCACCATCGCGGCGAGCAAGACGGCCTGCTGATGATGTGGAATCATGTTCCGCGCGAAGGCGACGTCTGCGGCATTGTGCGCAGCTGAGCTCTGAGCGCTGGGTGGGTCGGTCGGGGAGTCGCTGCACGATGTGAGGACGGCAGCGAACAAAAGCAAGACGGCCGCTACGACCCGCATCGAGTTGGACGGCATGACCGAGTGTCCCGCAATCCTCGGCGTCGTGGCTACTATCCAGCAGGTTCGGGGACGCGCCATACGTGTGACACGATCAAGTGCGGACAAGCGAACGACGGTCGATGGACGCGACACTTGAGGTCAAGGACCCCGGCCAGGCGGCAAGGCTATTCATCCAGTGCTCTGACGCGTGATTCGCTAGCTGCGCCCGACGATGCGCGGCGTCCGTCAGGGCGTCGCGACCACGTGTCGGGTGCGGTCGTCGCGAGTCGGCACCCCGTTGCGGCCACCGAGGTCCTGGGCGTACAGCGCGACCGCGTAGGCGGCTCCCCCGCCGTTGATGCCCAGCGCGGTCCGGTCGATCCGGTCCAGAGTGTCGGTCTTCTGGTGGTAGTTCGGGTCGTAGGGCTGGCCCGCCGTCCCACCCCACAGCGCGGCCTCTTCGGCGGTCATCGCGCTTTCCGCGCCGGAGAAGATCCCGCCTGCCGGAATCCCGGCGCGAGTGAATGATTCGTAATCCGAACGACCCTCGAAGGAGGTGTCCTGCGCGGTCTTGCCAGCGTCAGCGAGGTACTTGACCAGCGTCCGTTCGATACCGGCAGAGCCCTCCGGCACGCGCGGCGGCTCCCGCTGAGGGATGGGTGGCGCGGACTGATCGCCGTCCATGGTGAAGTACGCGGGGTTCGGCGAACCCAACATGTCGAAGTTCAGGTAGAGCGCGATGTCCTTGAGTTGATCAACGTTCAGCGACTGCACGTAGTTCGCCGAGCCGAGCAGACCGACTTCTTCGGCAGCCCAGAAGCCGAACCGGACTGCGTTGTGGATCGGCGGCGAACTGCCCATCTGCAAGGCCGTTTCCAGCACCGCGGCGACTCCCGACCCGTCGTCGTTGATGCCGGGCCCGGCGGGCACGCTGTCCATGTGCGCGCCCACCGACACGACGTCGTGGGTCGAACCGGTTTTCGTTTGCGCGACGACGTTGCGGGTGCGCACGGTCCGTATGCCGGCGTTGAGTTTGATGGTCGCCGCGCCGGGTTGGGCGCGCAGCCGCTGCCCGTCGGTCTTGCTGACGATGACCGCCGGGATCTTCACGTCGGTCTGCGCACCCAGAGTCGCCCCCGAGGGATCGTCATCCACGGTGTCGGCGACGATCATGGCGACGGCGCCGCGCTGCGCGGCGGCCGTCGCCTTGTCGCCGAATGGGCACGTGCCACGATCGACGAGCACGACCGCGCCCGCGACGGGTAGGCCGTCGTAGTCGGTGGCCGTGCAGCCGGGGCTGTCCTCCATGCGCGCCGGCAGCAGCGCTCCCGTCACCCCCTGCGGCGCAGTCCCGACGGTGTACTCCAGCGGCTTCGCCGCCACCGTCGACCCGCCGACGGTCACCACCGGTGCGTCGGCGAACGGGAACCGCAGCTCGAACTCGGGCATCTGGACGTCAAAACCCTTGGTCCGCAACGCATCGGCGACGTAGTCCGCGCTCGCCTCGTAACCGGGCGTGCCAACCGCTCGATTGCCGTCGTTGGCGTCGGCGATCGCTTGCAATTTGGACAAGTGCGACATCATCGCGTCGATCGTGACGTGGTCGCGAATCGTCGAGGCGTAGTCGCCGGAGGCCTGCCCAGCCGTCTCGGGCTGCGCAGGTGGCGGATTGCGACCACAGCCGGTCACCGTGATCACGATTGTCGCGACTACGAGCGCCGCCGACTTCGGGTTGAACCCCATAGCTTGCCAGGTTAGCCGGGGGTGGTGAGCAGTACTTCCGGCAGCCGATGGATTGTTCACGTGTCGTAGGCGCATTGATTCAGCCCGCGACCCGCAAACTGAGCAATTGTGATCACGGCAGGTCGCCAAGGTCAGGGCACACTGCGAGATATCTTGTCGCAGTGGCGTTTCCTCGACGAGTCTCGCCGAATCGCCGGAGTCGATGCGCACACACCAGGGCGGGGACCGTCGACGCCCGCGTGCCAGACGGGATCGACTCAGTTCAGGTGTGACGGGTTCGCCTGCTGCGCAAGGGCGTTCAACCGGGTCGGCAGGATATGGGGGTCCCAATGGCCGTCTTCGAGCCAGGTGCGCACGGCGCGCAGGTCATTGTCATCGCGGATCGGGCCGATCCAGAACGTCGGTCCATGAGGCGTTCTGTTTACCGCGCAGGGCTGCATGATGACCATCACCCCGGGACCGTGCGGGTGTGCCTGGCACATCAGTGGGCCGCGCAGACATGCGGTGGTAGCGAGCACGGCATGCGGGCAGCGGCGGATCGTGGCTCGCAGCTCGGATAGCACGGCCAGCTCGGGCTCGGCACCGCAGTGCATGCAGACGGCAATCGTGAACGGGCGGCTTGTCGCGCGGTGCGAAGGCCCGGGAAATGGCGCTCCTGCCCTTCGCGGCTGGCTTAGTACACGTCGGCATGCGGCTGGAAGCGCTGCGAAACAACAGAATCCGCGCAGAGACCGAGCAGGAGATGCAGGTGATACAAGCACGGCGTACGCCCCCATCATCGCTGTTGTCCGGACCTGACGCTCACGTGTGGGCGTGGCAGTTGCGTGGGCGCTGCCGGGGGGTCGATTCGTCGATGATCTTCTCGCCCGACGGCGAACGCGGCCACCGTCGAGCGCACCGGGAAGCGCGGGCCAAGGACATGTGCCGTCGCTGCCCGGTCATGACGCAGTGCCGCGCTCACGCGCTTATTGTCGGTGAACCCTACGGCGTGTGGGGTGGCCTGTCGGCAGCCGAACGTCTTGCGGTGATAGGACGGGACCGGCGCACAACGGACGCGCCAGCCGCGCACCCGCGCTCCGATGTCGGGTATCGCGGCGAGGAATCGGTAGATCGCGGGCGAAGCCCCTCGATATGTCATGAAACAGATCCGGCCAACACCTCGCGGCCCGCAATGGGCGGGGCGTGAGCGTGTGATGGTGCGCAATGACTCGGGGGTGCGATCCGAGCGGCGATGGTCTACTTTTATCGGGAATGGTTCCCGTTTCATCTAAGCGTGTGTCGGAGGAGTTAGTCGTGACTAGTCGTGCCCGGGGCCGGTTCCCCGCCATCGTGATCGCCGTCGCCACGGCGGCGGTCACGATGACGGCCGGATGTAGTTCCTCGTCGTCTCCTGCGCCGTCGTCGACGGGAGCTGCGTCGTCGTCGGGTGCGGCGGCGTCGGCGCCGATCGACGTGGTGGCGAGCACGAACGTGTGGGGCGACATCACCAAGCAGATCGGCGGCGAGCACGTGAGCGTGACCTCGATCATGTCCGACCCGAACGCCGACCCGCACGAGTACGAAGCGGACGCGAAAACCGCTGCTTCGCTGTCGAAGTCGCAGTTCGTCGTCGAGAACGGGCTGGGTTACGACGACTTCATGGACAAGCTGCTCGCGGCCTCGCCGAACCCCAGCCGCAAGGTGCTCAACGCCGCCGACGTCATGCAGATCACCGGGTCGGACGCCAACCCGCACATCTGGTATGACATTGCCAAGATCCCGGACGTCGCGAACGCGATCGCCGATCAGCTCGGCACGCTCGATCCGGCCGACGCCGCCACGTTCACCACCAACGCGAAGACCTTCACCGACAGCCTGGCCCCGATCACTACCGCGATCGCCAACATCAAGACCAAGTATTCCGGCGCACCGGTCGGCTACACCGAACGCGTTCCCGGCTATCTGGTCGACGCGGCCGGATTGAAGCTGGCGACGCCGGCGTCCTTTGCCCAGTCAATCGAGGACGGCAACGACCCGAGCCCGGCCGACAACGCGGCGATGGACGCGGCGCTGACCACCAAGGCGATCAAGGTGCTGCTGTACAACGGGCAGGTCACCAGCCCGGCCACCGACGCCGTCAAGCAACTCGCCCAGAAGAGCGGGGTGCCGGTGGTCGGGGTGACCGAGACGCTGCCGCCGACCGACAAGGACTTCCAGGCCTGGCAGCTGCGCCAGATCACCGAGCTCACCACCGCGCTCGGCGGTTAGCGCATGGGCGAACCCGCAGTGCCGCCAGCGCCACCGACGGTGAGGTTGCGCGGCGCGGGACTGTCCTACGCCACCCGCCAGCTGTGGCAGGACGTCGAGATGACCGTCGCGCCGGGAGAGTTCGTGGCCGTGCTGGGGCCCAACGGCAGCGGCAAGACCTCGCTGGTCAAAGTACTGCTGGGCTTGACGGAGCTGACGTCGGGGTCGGTCGAGATTTGCGGCACGCCCCCGAAGCGCGGCAGTCACTTCATCGGCTACGTTCCCCAGCAGAGGGGGTTCGATCGCGACGTTCCGATCGAGGGTGTCGACCTGGTGCGGTTGGGGCTTGACGGGCACCGGTGGGGGTTCGGACTGCCCAGTGCGCGCCGGCGGCGCCTGGTCGCCGCCGCCGTCGCCGCGGTCGGCGCCACCGCTTTCGCTCATTCCCCGGTCGGGCGCCTATCCGGGGGGGAGCAGCAACGGCTGCGGGTGGCCCAAGCGCTGCTGGGCGACCCCAAGCTGTTGTTGTGCGACGAAGCGCTGCTGTCGCTGGACCTCAAGCACCAGCGCGAGGTGGTCGAGCTGATCGACGCTCAGCGCCGCGCATCGAATATTGCCGTGCTGTTCGTGACGCATGAGATCAACCCGATTCTGCCGGTGGTCGATCGCGTCCTCTATCTGGTGGGGACGCGATGGACGATCGGCACCCCGGCCGAGGTGTTGACGAGCGCGAAACTGTCCGAGCTCTACCAGACCGACGTCCAGGTGCTGCAAGTCGGTGGGCGGATCGTCATCGTCGGTACTCCCGACAGCCCGCACACCGAGCCCGGTACCGGTCACTACCACCACGTGAGCGAAGACCGGGGCATGCTGTCGTGACGCTCGCGGACTACCTGTCTGAAACGTTCGTGCGCAACGCGCTGATCGCGGCAACCCTGGTCGCCGTGACCGCGGGCCTGATCGGGCCGGTCGTCATCATGCGCGACCTCGCGTTCGCCGTGCATGGCACCGCGGAACTGGCGTTCACCGGAGCCGCGGCCGGACTGGTGGCCGCCGATGATCCGATCTTGGGCGCGTTGTTGGGATCGCTGGTGGTCGCGACCGCCATCGGTTTCCTGGGGAATCGGGAGCGCGAACGCAACTCGGCGATCGGGGTGATCCTCGCCTTCGGCCTGGGTGTCGGCGTGTACCTGTTGTCGCTATACAGGGGGTTCGCGACCGCAGCGACCAACATTCTGTTCGGGCAGATCTTCGGGGTCAGCCCCGGTCAGATCGCCCTGCTCACCGGCATTGCCGTCGGGGTGCTGGTCGTAATGGCAGTGTTGTACCGGCCGCTGCTGTTCGCGTCGGTCGATCCCGAATTGGCCGCGGCCCGCGGGGTGCCCACCCGGCTGGTCGGGTTGCTCTTCGTCTACGTGCTTGCGCTGACGGTGACCGAGGCCGCCCAGATCGTCGGGACGCTGCTGGTGCTGAGTCTGGCGATCACACCGGCCGCGGCAGCCAGCCGGCTCAGCGCCCGCACACCGGTCGTGATCGCCGTCTCGATCGCCTTCGCCCTGATCGCCGCCGACGGCGGGTTGTTGTTGAGCCTGATCCATTCCGACGTCAAGGCCAGCGTGTTCATCTCCGCGATTAGTTTTGCCCTCTACGTGCTGGCCCGGCTGGCAGCCCGATGGCTGCGACCGGCGCTCGATGCCCGACGCCGGCTGGCCGCTGCCGGACCCCAAGACGCTGACGTACGCTTAGCTGTTCAGCGCGAACGGGAGGACCCATGACGATGTTGGCGCATGGACTACTAGCAAAGGTGGCCGCGACGGTGGTCACCGGTGCGGTCGGCGCGGCCGCTTACGACCTCTTGCGCAGGGCCGCAGCCAAGGCACCGGTCCACGAGGTGGCGGTGACGACCACCGAATGGGGGTTGCGCGGTGTTCGCAAGGCCGAAGAGGGCGCCGAGTCGGCCCGACTGAAAGTGGCCGACGTGGTGTCCGAAGCCCGCGAACGCCTCGGGGAAGAATCACCCCCACCTGGCGTCGCCGCCGACCACGATCACGATCACTGATCGCCACCTGGCCGTGAGCGTCGCGATGCCCGCGGATCCCGATCTGCTCGTCGTCTCCGACGCCGCCGGGCGCATCCGCCTGCACGTGCCCTGGATCGCATCAAATGGAGTGCGTGCGGTCGCCGTCGAGGAGTCGGTCGACACGACGGCCGGGGTGCGCGCGGTGCACGCCTACCCGCGGACCGCCTCGGTCGTGGTCTGGTACTCGCCGACGCGCTGCGACCGCAAGGCACTGCTCCAGGCGATCGTCGCCGCACGCGATACTCCTGCTGCGCTGCTGCCGGTGCGTGCGCCACGCTCGGCTGACGTGGCCAACGCCGACGTGCTGCGGATGGTGATCGGCGGCGTCGCGTTGGCGCTGTTGGGGACGCGACGCTACGTCTTCGCCCGTCCACCGCTGCTGGGGCCGACGAGCAGGCTGATCGCCACCGGCGCCACCATCGTCACCGGGTATCCGTTCCTGCGCGGCGCCCTGCGCAGTCTGCGCGGCGGACGATCGGTGGGCACCGACGCCCTGGTGTCCGCGGCCACCGTCGCCAGTCTCATCCTGCGGGAGAACGTCGTCGCGCTCACCGTGCTGTGGCTACTCAACATCGGGGAGTACCTGCAGGATCTGACGCTGCGGCGGACGCGGCGTGCGATCGCGGATCTGCTGCGTGGCACCGAGGACACCGCGTGGATCCGGACAGCTGAGGGCACCGAGATCCAGGTGGGCATCGACACGCTGGCCACCGGGGACGAGGTCGTCATCCACGACCACGTTGCGGTCCCCGTCGACGGCACGGCGGTT
>Ga0193717_1001959_pt1 | contig 12216 bp, 9 predicted proteins | sample U2c2metaG_FD_145900 | JGI IMG/M metagenome (GOLD analysis project Ga0193717, IMG submission 145900) | Soil microbial communities from a riparian zone of the East river system, Colorado, United States - U2c2 | ecosystem: Environmental > Terrestrial > Soil > Riparian zone | place: USA: East River...
GGAGGACGTGCAGTACACGATCATGGGCCAGGTGCTCACGGCCGGCGCCGGCCAGATCCCGGCCCGCCAGGCCGCCGTCGCCGCCGGTATCCCGATGAGCGTTCCCGCGCTGACCATCAACAAGGTCTGCCTGTCCGGGCTCGACGCCATCGCGCTGGCCGATCAGCTGATCCGCGCCGGTGAGTTCGACATCGTGGTCGCGGGTGGCCAGGAGTCGATGACCCAGGCGCCGCACCTGCTGCCGAAGTCGCGTTCCGGGTTTAAATACGGCGACACCACGCTCGTCGACCACATGGCCTACGACGGCCTGTTTTGCGCGTTCGACCAGGTGGCCATGGGCGCGTCGACCGAAAAGCACAACGTTCGCTACGGCGTCACGCGTGAGCAGCAGGACGAGTTCTCGGCGCGCTCGCACCAGCGCGCCGCCGCGGCGATCGCGGCCGGCAAGTTCGCCGACGAGATCGCCCCGGTCAGCATCCCGCAGCGCAAGGGTGACCCCGTCATCTTCGACACCGACGAAGGCGTCCGCGCCGACACGACCGCCGCGGGGCTGAGCAAGCTGCGCCCGGCCTTCGCCTCGGACGGCACGATCACCGCCGGTTCGTCGTCGCAGATCTCCGACGGCGCGGCCGCGGTCGTCGTCATGAGCAAGGCCAAGGCCGAAGAGCTCGGGCTCAACTGGATCGCCGAGATCGGCGCGCACGGCGTCGTCGCCGGTCCGGACGCGAGCCTGCACGAGCAGCCGTCGAACGCGATCCTGGCCGCGCTGGCCAAGGAAAAGCTCGACGTCAGCGATCTCGACCTGGTCGAGATCAACGAGGCCTTCGCCGCTGTCGGAGTGGTCTCCGCGGACAAGCTCGGCCTCGATCCGGAGAAGGTCAACGTCAACGGCGGCGCCATCGCGCTCGGCCACCCGATCGGCGCTTCCGGTGCCCGGCTGGCCATCCACCTTATTTATGAACTCGCCCGCCGCGGCGGCGGAGTCGGTGCCGCGGCGCTGTGTGGCGGCGGGGGCCAGGGCGACGCGCTCGTGATCAAGGTGCCGAAGAAGTAGGTGCCGGTCCATATCGATATCGATGAGCTGGTCGATCGCGCGCGGGACGGGCAGCAGCGCGCGATCGCCCGGCTTATTTCTCTTGTCGAGGACGCGCACCCGCAGCTGCGCGAAGTCGCGAAGGCGCTGACGCCGTACACCGGCAACGCGCGGATCATCGGCCTCACCGGGCCGCCGGGTGTCGGCAAGTCGACCTCGACGTCGGTGCTGCTCTCCGCGCTGCGTAAGGAAGGCAAGCGGGTCGGCGTGCTCGCCATCGACCCGTCGTCGCCGTTCTCCGGCGGCGCGCTGCTCGGTGACCGCATTCGGATGACCGAGCACGCCACCGACAGCGGGGTCTTCATCCGCTCGATGGCGACCCGCGGACATCTCGGCGGGCTGGCCTGGGCGACGCCGCAGGCCGTGCGGGTGCTCGACGCCGCGGGCTTCGACGTCGTGCTCATCGAGACCGTCGGCGTCGGACAGTCCGAAGTGGACGTCGTGAAGCTGGCCGACACCACCGTGGTCCTGCTCGCGCCGGGCATGGGCGACGGTATCCAGGCGGCGAAGGCCGGGGTGCTGGAGATCGCCGACGTGTTCGTCGTCAACAAGGCCGATCGCACCGGTGCCGACACGACCGCGCACGACCTGAAGCAGATGATTTCCTTCGGGCGCAAGGAAATCCGCGGGAAGAGCTGGCGCCAGCCGATCGTGCGGACCGTCGCGTCACGCGGTGAAGGCGTCGGCGACGTGGTTCAGGCTTTGGACGAACACCGCGCTTGGCTCGAGGAGAATGGGGAGCTGGCCCGGCGTCGCGTGAAGCGTGCGGTGAGCGAGGTCGAGGCGATCGCGCTGCACCGGTTGCGGTCCGAGCTGGGTCACCTGCGCGGAGGCGAGGAGCTGACGGCGTTGGCGCAGCAGGTCGTCGACCGTGAGCTCGACCCCTACTCCGCCGCCGACACCCTCGTCACCGACCTCACCCGCTGACCCGTCCGTCCGTCACCAAAAAAACTGAAGGGACCTTTCGTACGAATGATTCGTACGAAAGGTCCCTTCAGTTTTTTTCGAGGGGGGAGAGTGGACTAGTGTGGCGTGGCTTTTTCCGAGCCGACGCCGGTGAGGGAACGGACTTCCATCTCCGCGTACTTGTCCTGGTTGTGTTCCTTGGAGAGCACGGTGCCCAGCCAGCCGAGGAAGAACGACAGCGGGATCGACACCAGGCCCGGGTTCTGCAACGGGAACCAGTGGAAGTCGACGCCCTTGAACATCGACTTCGCCGTCCCCGAAACCGCGGGGGAGAACACGATCAGGATGACGGTGGCCGTCAGGCCACCGTAGATGCTCCACAGCGCGCCCTGGGTGTTGAACCGTTTCCAGAACAGGGAGTACAGGATCGTCGGCAGGTTCGCCGAGGCCGCGACGGCGAAGGCGAGGGCCACCAGGAAGGCGATGTTCTGTCCGTTGGCGAGGATGCCGCCGGCGATGGCGACGGCGCCGATGACCAGTGCGGTGATGCGGGCGACCTTGACCTCGGCGTTCGGGTCGTCGACCTTGCCCTTCTTGACCACGTTCGCGTAGACGTCGTGCGCGAAGGACGCGGACGCGGTGATCGTCAATCCGGCGACCACGGCGAGGATCGTGGCGAACGCGACTGCCGAGATGAGCCCGAGCAGTATCGGCCCGCCGAGTTCCAGTGCCAGCAGCGGTGCCGCGGAGTTCACCCCGCCGGGGGCGCCGTTGATCGTCTGCGGTCCGACGAGTGCGCCGGCGCCGTAGCCGAGGACCAGGGTGAAGAGGTAGAAGATGCCGATCAGCACGATCGCCCAGACCACGGACTTCCGCGCGTCCTTCGCCGTCGGAACGGTGTAGAAGCGCATCAGCACATGTGGCAGACCGGCGGTGCCGAGTACCAGCGCGATGCCGAGCGAGAGGAAGTCGAGCTTCGACGTGCCCGAGGCGCCGTACTGCTTACCCGGGCCGAGCAGCCCCTCGCCGGTTGCGCCGCCCTTGTCGACCGCGCCCTGCAGCAGACTCGAGAGGTTGAAGCCGTACTTCCCGAGCACCCAGACCGTCATCACGAACGCGCCCGCGATCAGCAAGACCGCCTTGATGATCTGTACCCAGGTGGTGCCCTTCATGCCGCCGACGAGGACGTAGACGATCATCAGGATGCCGACCACCGCGATGACGAGCGACTGGCCCGCCTTGCTTTCGATGCCCAGCAGCAACGCCACGAGCCCGCCGGCCCCGGCCATCTGCGCGAGCAGGTAGAAGAACGACACGGCCAGCGTTGACACGGCCGCGGCGGCGCGCACCGGACGTTGTTTCATCCGGAACGCGAGCACGTCGCCCATGGTGAACTTGCCCGTGTTGCGCAGAAGCTCCGCGACCAGCAGCAACGCGACGAGCCACGCCACCAGGAAGCCGATCGAGTAGAGGAAACCGTCGTAGCCGTTGATCGCGATGGCACCGGCGATCCCCAGGAACGATGCCGCCGACAGGTAGTCGCCGGAAATCGCGATGCCGTTCTGCGGACCGGTGAAGGCGCGCCCGGCGGCGTAGTAGTCCGACGCGGTCTTGCTGTTGCGGCTGGCACGGAACACGATCACGAGAGTGATCAGCACGAACACCGCGAAAATGGTGATGTTCAGCGCCGGGTTACTGCCCTCGACTGGCGCGGCGAGGTTGATCATTTGGCTGCTCCCTCGATATCGCCGCGGATCTTGTCGGAGATCGGGTCGAGGTTCTTGTTCGCGTAGCGCACGTAGAGCCCGGTGATCACAAAGGTCGAGACGAACTGCAGCAGGCCGAAGATCAGGCCGACGGTGATGTTGCCGGCCACCTTGGTCGACATGAACCCGTGGGCGTAGTCGGCGAGCAGCACGTAAAGCAGGTACCAGAGCAGGAAGATCGCCGACACCGGGAAGACGAAGTTCCTCAAGCGCTTGCGTAACCGGGCGAATTCCAGGCTGGCTTGGATCTCTTCCCAATCGGTCTCGGCCTCATGAGCGACGTCTCTCTCCATTGCGGACCTCCTGCTCCGTCGGTTCCCGACTGAGATCATCCACCCGCAAGGCCACCCACGCTGATAATCCGATTGAGTGAACGGTATGACGCAAAGTAGATCGACGTCTGCCTGTTCTCGACGGAATGTCCTGATTCGATTACCGACGGGAATGTCACCGCCCGAACCGGCTACTTGCGGTGCTTTCCCTTGGTCAGCCGCGCCTTTTCCTCGACCTGGTTGCCGAACCGCGCGACGGCCCTGTCCCGCATGAAGCCCAGCGGATCCGGCGCGTGCAACCGCAACATGACGGCGTTGAGATCCTCGGGGACGCCGTACTTCGTGGCCTTGCTGACGACGTAGGTCGTGAGGAACGCGGCCGGCACGGTGATCAGCGCGGGCTGGCTGGTGAACCACGGCGCCCAGTTGCCGGTGTACCCGCTGATGATGTCGGTGACCAGTGCGAGCAGCACGAGCCCGCCGCCGACCGTCATCCCGGCCATCGCGCCGGGCCAGCTCAGCTTCCGCCACCAGATGCCGAGCACCAGCAACGGGCTGAACGTCGACGCCGCGAGCGCGAACGACATGCCGACGCCGAACGAAATGTCCTCGGCCCGCAGCAGTACCGCGAGCACCATCGGCAGGAACGCGACGATCGCCGTCGCCACGCGGAAGTCCCGTACCCGCCCCGGAAGCACGTCGGTCGAGACCACTCCGGCGACACTGACGAGCAGCCCGGACGAGCTCGAAAGGAAAGCGGCGAACGCGCCCGCCGCCGTCACCGCGCCCAGAATCTGACCGGCAACGCCCGGAAGCAACGCACTCGGCAGCCGCAACACCGCCGCGTCCGACTCGCCGGTCACCAGTAACTCGGGCACGTACATCCGGGAAAGCGCGCCGAGCAGGGTCGGGAAGAGATAGAACAAACCCAGTAGCAGCAACACATGTACGGTCGTGCGCCGCGCGGCCTTCCCGTCGGGGTTGGTATAGAACCGCACCAGCACATGCGGAAGTCCCATGGTGCCGAGGAACAACGCGAAGATCAGTGAGTACGTCTGCAGCAGGTCGGTCACGCCGCCGGAGCTCGCGCGCAACCAGTCCGCGTTCTGCGTCTGCGCGCCGCTGATGACCGGAACCGGAGTGCCGGCGGAGAAGCGCAGCATCGTGCCCGCCGCGACCTGACGCTTGATCCCCGACGCCCAGTACACCTCGCCGTCCGCCGTCGCGCCGTCCACGCGCCCATACGCCCAGAGGTTGACCGACCCGGCGACCTCGACGGTGATGTCGGTCTTGACGTCGACCGTGGTCTCCTGCACGAAAACCGGCGGAGCCTCCGCACCGAGCGGCCGGGCGCCGTCCGGACCGCCACCGCCGAGGAAGACCACGCACAGAATGAACGTCGGCGCCGCGATCGCGAAGAGCTTGAGCCAGTACTGGAACGCCTGCACCACGGTGATCGCGCGCATACCGCCGGCGATCACGTTGACCGCGACCAGGCAGGTCACCAGCACCGCGCCGGCCCACGCCGGGACCGGCAGGATCGTCGCCAGGGTCAGCCCGGCGCCCTGCAGCTGCGGGACCATGTAGAGGATGCCGATGAAGATGACGAACGCCGTCGAGAACCGGCGCAGCGAAACCGAACCCAGCCGCGCCTCGATGAAGTCGGGCAGCGTGTACGCGCCGGACCGCCGCAGCGGCGCGGCGACGAAGAGCATCAGTGCCAGGTAGCCCGCGGTGAACCCGATCGGGAACCACAGCGCGTCGGCGCCGTCCTTGAGCACAACGCCCGCGACACCCAGAAAGGACGCGGCGGACAGGTACTCACCGGAGATGGCGGCGGCGTTGCGGCGCGAGCGCACCGTCCGCCGCGCGACAAGGAAGTCGTGGGTGGTGACGGCGAACCGGGACGAGCGGTGACCCAGATAAAAGGTCACCACGGCGACCAGCACGATGCCGGTCAACGCCCATGGGTTCAGCTGCACTGGGTGATCCTCGCACTCGAGCGCCCGCGCTCGGTCTTCGACTGGTGGCGGTCAGTTCTCGATCATGTCGACGAAATCGCGCTCATGCCGCTCGGCGAGCCGGTTGTACCAAAGCCCGACACCGAACAGCAACGGAAACGGCACGACCCCGAGGATCAGCCACGGCATCGGCACACCGATGAACGACAGCCGGCCGAACGACGGGACGAAGTAGAACAGGATCGGCAGCGACCCGAGCAGGGCCACGACCAGCAACGCCAGCAGCAGCCCGGTCCGGAGCTGCGCCTTGACGAGGTCCTTGATGAGCAGCTCGCCCCAGCTGGTCTGTTCTTCCAGCTCGACGCGGGCACGCAGGGTGTTGGCGGCGACCCGCGGATCGGCGAGCACCACCCGTTGCCGGCGGATCTTCTGCGGTGGCTCCGCCTGTTGCTGGTTCAGGAACTGCTCGACCAGATCGGGTTCGGGCGGGTCGGTGCGGTTCAGGTTCTTGCCGAGGGTCGGATCCGGTTTGCGGAACCCGTCTTCCCCGTAGTAGTTGTCTTCGGTCATCGCTAGGAGTTTCTAGACGAGCCGACCAGCCGGTCCTTCAACTCGCGGGTGTGCCGTCTGCTGACCGGCAGCACCTTCTCCTCGTTGCCGATGACCACCTGGTAACCGCCCTGGCCCATCCGCAGCTCGGTGATGAGCCCGAGCGCGACCAGGAACGACCGGTGGATCCGCACGAAACCGGCCTTTTCCCAGCGCTCTTCGAGCTGCGCGAGCGGGATGCGCACGAGGTGGCTGCCGTCGGTGGTGAACAGGCGCGCATAGTCGCCCTGCGCCTCGACCCAGCGGACCGAGGAACGCTGGATGAGTTTCGTGGTACCGGCCAGCTCGACCGGGATGACCTCGTCGTCGTTCTTGACCGGTGCGGCACCGCCGGGCGGCGCGTCGAGCGAAGGCGCGGACTGGAGCTTCTCCACGACCCGCTGGATCGCCCTGTCCAGGCGGTTCTGCTTGCACGGCTTGAGCACGTAGTCGATCGCGCCGAGCTCGAACGCGTTGACGGCCTCGTCGGCATGCCCGGTCACGAAGACCAGCAGCGGCGGCGGGCTCAGCGCGCTGAGCACCTTCGACATCTCCATGCCCGACAGCCCTGGCATCTGGATGTCGGCGAACACGGCGTCGACCGGGGGAAGGCCGCGTTCCTTCCGCATCCGGAGCTCGGGGTCGTCGGACGCGATGATGCGCCGCAGCGCCTCGGAAGCGTCGACCGCTTCGAGAACTCGGCTGACCTGACTGTTGCTGTCCAGACAGTGGACCAACTCGGACAAACCATGCGGCTCATCGTCCACAGCGAGGACGATGAGCTGGCGGGTGGCATCTTGAGCACTCACAGTGATTCGCATCCTGCCTATTGCAGGCGGCAATGTCCATACCTTCGAGACCACGCCCACCGATGAGATGGTCCCGCGCTCCCGACCGTACCGCCTGACGGTGCCGGTGCCCCCACACCGAGGGCACCGGCACCGGATGACTACTAGTGGCCGAAGGTGAACCAGTTCAGGTTCACGAAGTCAGCCGGTTGGCCGCTCGTGAACGTCAGGTACACCGTGTGGACGCCGGTCGTGGCGCCGATGTTGGCCGGAATCGTGCGCCAGCTCTGCCAGCCGCCGGTGTTGCCGACGGCGAAGCTGCCGACCGGTGCGTTGCTCCGGCTGTCCAGCCGCACTTCGACCAGGCCGCTCACCCCGCCCGCGGCCCCCGAGGCGACTCTCGCCACGAACTGGCGGCCGGGTGTGCTGCCGAAGTCGACGTTCGGATAGGACGCCCAGTCCCCGTTGCCCGCCGGGCCGACAGCCTGTCCGCCACCGGTGTCGGTGGTGGACTGCGTGGCCAGCCCACCCTGCTGGCCGAAGGATTCGGCCTGGATGGTGGCGTACGCGTTACCGGGATTACCCGGCGTGGTCGGAGTGGTGGGCGTGGTCGGGGTGGTCGGGGTCGTCGTGGTGCCGCCACCGCCGCCCCGGGTGGACACCGACACGTAGTCGACGACCATCGGGTGCCCGGGCACGATTCCCGGCCCTGGCGTGGTGGTGCCCGAGTTGTTATTCGGGAACGCGCCACCGATCGCGACGTTCAGCAGGATGAAGTAGCCCGCGTGGTTGGTCATGTTGGCCCACGTCGTGGCGTCGACCTGGTTCTGGCTGACGGAGTGGAACTGCTGCCCGTCGACGAACCAGCGGAAGACCTGCGGCGAGGCGCTCGCGTCCCACTCGAAGCGGTAGGTGTGGAACGCCGACTGGCAGCTCGCGCCGGGGCAGGCCCGGTTGGCCACGATGCCGGTGGTCTCGTTGCACGGGCCGCCCGGGTTGACGCCGCAGTGCAGCACACCCCACACGGAGTTGATCCCGTTGACGTTCTCCATGATGTCGAACTCGCCGATGGCGGGCCAGTTCCAATTGTTGCCGCGGTACGGCGAGCCCAGCGCCCAGAAGGCGGGCCAGTAGCCGAGCGCGGCGGCCCCGGTGACGTTCGGCATCTGGATGCGGCTTTCGATGCGCATCGCGCCGCCGGCGGGCGGTTTGAAGTTGGTCCGCTGCGTCTCGATGCGGGCCGACGTCCACGCGCCCGCGCCGTCGCGTTGCGGGGTGATCTTCAGGTTGCCCGCGCCGTCGAGGGCCAGGTTGTTCGGATTGGTCGTGTAGTTCTGGATCTCACCGGTGCCCCAGTTCCCCGGACCGCCCGGGTAGCCGAACCCGGTGTCGTAGATCCAGTTGGCCGCGGACGGCAATGAGTTGGCGGCGCCGTTGAAGTCGTCCGCGAACACCGTGGTCCAGCCCGGGTCCGGCGGTGGGACCGAGGCTTCGGCGGTCATGGTGAGCGGAATGGCGACCAGCACCGCGCCGGCGACCGCACTCAACGTGCCCCACCAGCGGCGGCGACTTCGTGGCGCTCTGGACGAAACTGACGTGACGGGCATGGGTGACCTCCTCGTCAACCCGAACCGGCCGATACAGGGCATTTGTTGCCGGTCACAACAAAGCCTCGCCCCATGAGACCTGAAGGTCTAGACCATGTCTGTCCGCCATTCGGGTGACAGTGTGGCCCTCATCACAGCACTTTCTCGCCTAAGTGCCCCCATTTACGACGTGAATGGGGGCACAAAAGCGAGAAAGTGCGACCGGTTTAACTCAAAGCCCGAACCGCGACCAAGCCGCTTTTGTCGTCACCGCGTCGATCAGCGCACTGGCCGCCGCGGGCGCGCCGATGCCCAGCCTCGCCAGCAACGCTTTCTTGGGCTCCGCAACGGAAATCTCCGCCCCGGGGTACCGCGCGTTGATCACCTCGCGCAGCGTCCCGACCCCGTCGATGAGCCCGAGTTCCAACGCCTTGTTCCCGAGCCACACATCACCGGTGAACAGATCTTCTTCCGTGGACAATTTGTCCCCACGACGCTCCTTGACCCATTCCACGAACAATTCGTGCAACTGGGAGTGCATCTTTTTCAACCACTCGACGTCTTCCGGCTTCTCCGGGCTGAACGGGTCGAGCCGCGACTTGTTGGCCCCCGCGGTGTGCAGCCGTCGCTCGATGCCGAAGCGCTCCAACAGTCCGGTGAAGCCGAACCCGCCGCTGATCACGCCGATCGAACCGACCATCGACGTCCGGTGCGCGAAGATCTCGTCGGCCGCGCAGGCGAGCCAGTACCCGCCGGAAGCGGCGACGTCCTCGCAGAACGCGATCACCGGCACGTTCTTCTTGTCCGCGAGCTGCCGGATCCGCTCCGCGACCAGGCCCGACTGCGTGGGCGCCCCACCGGGCGAGTTGATCTGCAGCGCGACGGCCTTGAGCCGGTCGTGGCTGAACGCCCTGGTGAGCGCGGACTCCACCGCGGAGAGGTTGATCGAGCCCCTGGCCAGCGGCGACGGCGACGGCGTGATGACGCCGTGCAGTTTCACCACGGCGACGATGTCGGTGCGATCACCCCTGTCGCCGATCATCGGGAGGCGGGAAGTCAGCTTGTCCGTGACGCTCATATCGCCACCATACTGACGTTTTGACCCGGCTTCAGCCCGCTAGACGCCGCCGCGAGCCGCGGGCAGCACGCCGCTGCGCGAGCCGATGCCGCCGTTGTCGAGCTGGGGCTGGTCGTCGCCCTCGTCTTCACCGGGGGCGAAGTCGGGCAGGTTCGGGCGGACGCCGTTGACAAACTTCGGCACCCGGAGCGTCACCTTCATACCCGCGCCCGGCGCGGTTTCGACGATCAGCGCGTAGTCGCCGCCGAAGACCTGCTGCATGCGCTGGTTGATGTTCCCGAGCCCGACGTGCGCGCCCGTGCGGTGCGAGCTGCGGAGCCCCTCGAGCCGCGACGGGTCCATGCCGATGCCGTCGTCCTCGACACTGATCAGCGCCTCGGAACCGAAGTCCTGCGCGATCACCGTCACCGTGCCGCCGCTGGGCTTGTTCGCCAGCCCGTGCTTGACCGCGTTCTCGACGAGCGGCTGGATGATCAGGAACGGCACGACCACCGCCAGCACCTCGGGCGCGATCTTCATCCGGACTTCGAGCCGTCCGCCGAACCGCGCGGCCTCGATAGTCAGGTAGCGGTCGATGTTGCGGAGTTCCTCGCTCAACGTCGTGAACATGCCCGAGGTGCGGAACGAGTACCGCGTGAAGTCCGCGAACTCCATGAGCAGTTCCCGCGCTTCCTCGGGATCCGTGCGGATCAACGAGGAGATCGTGTTGAGCGCGTTGTAGACGAAGTGCGGCGAGATCTGCGCGCGCAGCGCCTTGATCTCGGACTGCTGCAGCTGGTGCTTGGACTCGTCGAGCCGCGCGAGCTCGAACTGCGTGCAGACGAAGTGCGCGACGGCGTCGGCCATCTCGATCAGCCTGCCGTGGGTCCGGCCGACCACGATCAGCGCCGCTTCGGTCTCGCCTTCGACGATCAGCGGCACGATGACCGCCGTTTTCATCCGGCATGTCCCGCGGTGGTTGCACGGCATCTTTTCGTGATGGACGACCTCGCGCCGGTGCTTGCGGATCGCCGCACCGATCGCCTCGACCAGGTCGACGTAGTGGTCGTTCGCCTCGCCGTCCCACGAAAGCAGCGTGCCTTCGCCGTCGGTGATGCCGACGGCCACGCATTTCAGCATGTCGAGCAGCTGGGTGGTGATCTTGTCCGCGGCTTCCTCGGTGAGGCCTTCCCGCAGGTCAGGGGTCGCTTTCGACAACCCGTGCACCGCCTCCAGCCGCGCGTTCTCGACGACATGACCAGGCTGGCGCGCCTTGATGATCATGACGACGATGACGATGAGGAGCACGCCGACCAGTCCCCAGGGAACGATCTGAGCAATAGGCCAGTACACAGCCTCAATGCTCTGCGCTCTGGCATCCGGCTGCAAGGCTTGCAACCCACTTTCTGTGCGAGCTGGAAAACGGAGAGTGGGACGACCCTACCCATTGTCCGGTGAGACACCCGATGGTTTTCGTGCGGTTCACCCGCGAAGCTGAATGGTGACCGCGGTTAGGCGGGAAACTATTTCAGCAGGCGGGACATGCGCCGATCGGCCAGCGGCTTGCCGCCGGTCTGACAGGTGGGGCAATACTGGAACGACTTGTCCGCGAACGAGATCTCCCGCACGGTGTCACCGCAGACCGGGCACGGCAGGCCCGTTCGCGCGTGGACCCGCAGGCCAGACCGTTTCTCGCCCTTGAGCCGCGCCGCGTCCTGCCCGACCGAGCGGGTGACGGCACTGGTCAGGATCTCGTGGATGGCGTCGGCGAGTCTGTCGAGCGCCTCGTCGGGGAGCTTGCCGGGCGTGGAGTACGGCGAAAGCTTGGCCATGTGCATGATCTCGTCGGAGTAGGCGTTGCCGATCCCGGCGATCACTTTCTGGTCCGTCAACGCCGTTTTCAGGCGTTCGGTGCGACCGGCGAACAGCTCGCCGAGTTTCGCCCGATCGAGCGATAACGCGTCGGGGCCGAGCCGCGCGACGCTGGCGACCTCGCTGGGGTCGCGCACGATCCACACCGCGAGACCCTTTTTCGTGCCCGCCTCGGTGAGGTCGAACCCGGGCCCGCCGAGATGGACGCGCAGCGAGATCGGACTCTTGCCGGGTTTGAGCGGGGTCGGCGACAACGCGTCGGACCAGCGCAGCCACCCGGCACGCGCGAGATGCGTGATCAGATGCAGCTCGCCGACGACGAGGTCG
>Ga0193717_1001960_pt1 | contig 12210 bp, 10 predicted proteins | sample U2c2metaG_FD_145900 | JGI IMG/M metagenome (GOLD analysis project Ga0193717, IMG submission 145900) | Soil microbial communities from a riparian zone of the East river system, Colorado, United States - U2c2 | ecosystem: Environmental > Terrestrial > Soil > Riparian zone | place: USA: East River...
GAATATTGCTTGGGAACTCGGGCATCCAGAGAAACTGGACGTAGTGGCCGGGGTAGGCCTCGTGGACGCTGGTGGAGATGATGGTGCCGACGTTGAAGCTGGCCATGTGCTCGGCGACGTGGGCCTGGGCCCAGCTCTTCTCGGGAAGAGTGACGTTGAAGTAAGCCTTGGTGGAACGGGTCTCGAAGGGACCGGGCGGATCCATCGAGGCGAAGGTCGTGGCGCGCATGAAGGGCGGCGTCTCTTCGAGGGTGGGCTGGACCGTGCTGGGGATGGTGATGATGTGATGCGCGTTGATGAAGGCGATGAGGTCGTTGAACGTGCCGTGAAAGGCGTCGAGGAGCTTGTCCGGCGCCGGGTGGATGATGGCGAGTTCGGCGAGCACCTCCTGCGGGGTCTTGGTAGGATCGAGCTCCCTTCCGATGCGCGCGAACTCGGCCTGGTTCTTGTGGAGATCGGCGTAGGCAATCTCCAGCAGGTGGTCGAGCGGGATATCGACCATCTCGTCATACGCAAGCTTCTTGGCGAAGGTGTCGGCACCTAGTTTGTAGTCGCCGTTGGAGCGCGCCAGCAGGTCGGACTTCATCCACGCGCCGTAGTCTTTCAAGGCCTGGATGACGGCTGCGTTGGTACGGACAAAATCGGTCTTGGCCTGAGTGTCGGTGGCGTCGGCGAAGGCGGAGGGGACGTCCTTCTGGAAGAAGCTGATGAGACCGTCGATCTGTTCGAGGGCAATCTCCGTGAAGATGCGCGGCGGGTTCTTGAGATTCTTGCGGGCCTCGGAGAAGACCTGCGGAATAAGCTTCTCGCGCTCGATGGCGGAGCGGAGGCGTGTGTTCACCGGGGCAAACGGCCGCTCCATCAGGACGAAGATGGAGTTGGTGATGCCGGAGGAGTAGTTGTCGGGGTTCTTCTCCCAGTTGCGGATGACCTCGAGCGAGAGCAGTTGGCTGTGGATGCTGTTCAGGAGAATCTGGTAATCGCCGGCTACGGACGCGTCGAGAGCGCTGGGATCGATAGCGGTCAGCTTCTTCTCGTAGACGTGGAGGGCGGTTATCTGTTTTTGAATGCTGGCGGCGGAGTAGTCCTCGAGCTGGGTGTCGTACTGGTGGAGCCCGGCCTGGGTTCCCGAAGTGGGGGAGAAGTGGAAGTAGACCTCGCTGAAGTACTGATCGCTGAGAAAGTGGAAGGTCTGGGGGGCGCCGTCGGCGGAGAGACGCTGGGCGGTTGCTGGCTTGGTGGTGGGGGCGGACATAAGGGCTCCGAAGCAAACGGCGGCTAACAAGGGGTGAATGCGCATAGGTTCTCGTCTGGGGAAAGTCTACGGGAACGGGAAGAAACCGGAAAGAGAGGGGCGACGGTGTATGCTGAATTCCTCTAAGTGTTGACCTACCTTGAAGATCGGTCGATAATTCTACCCCAAAAGTGGTATGGGGAATTCTAGGAAAGCACTGTTATGCTCTAGTGCTCCTGGGTAAATGCCGGAGGGAGAAGTGGGTACCGATGTCATGGCAAATGTGCAGAGCGGTATTTAACGGCCAAGGAACGGAGTCCAACCTGACGGAAAAGCGGACATCATTGCTGACAGGGAATCCACTGCCCATGCTGATCTATGACCGGGAGACGCTTGGCTTTCTGGAGATCAACGAGAGCGCGACGCGTCAATACGGGTATGGTTGCCAGGAATTTCTCAAGATGTCACTGCTCGATATCTGTGCGTCCGAAGAGATTCCAGATGTGATGGAGGTGGTCAAATCACAATCGGGGACAGGAGATCCGGAGCGGATCTGGACGCAGGTGAAGAAGGACGGAACGCGCTTCAAGGTGACAGCACGCTCGAACAACATTGATTACGAAGGCCGGCCGGGCGTGTTTGTGGTGGTAGAGGACATCACGGAGCGCCGGAATCTGCACGACCAGTTGTTCAGGATGGCGCATCATGACTCTCTGACGGGGCTGCCTAATCGCGTTCTGCTGCAAGAACGGATGGGCCAGGCCTTTGCGATGGCAGACACGCGCGAACACCGCGCTGCGATCATCTGCATGGACCTGGACAAATTCAAGCAAGTCAATGACTGGTATGGACATGGAGTGGGCGACGATTGCCTGAAGCATGTGGGAACGATGCTGACCAGGCGTCTGCGCGGTATGGATACTGTGGCTCGGACAGGCGGGGAAGAGTTTACGGTGGTCTTGGGTGAGGTGGAGAGCGTAGAGGCGGCGGGACGAGTCGGCAATGCCCTCCTGCAGGCGTTTGGCAAGCCGATGGAGGTGGACGGACACAAAGTGGATCTGGGCGTCAGCATGGGGATCGCGGTGTATCCCGATCACGGTAAGGACATGCAGGAGCTCTGGCGGAACGCGGATGCAGCCATGTACCGGGCGAAGCGGGCCGGGGGGCATCGCTATGTGCTGGTGGCGCCCGACATCAGTACGGCTGCGGCCGATAGCGTGGCCCTCGCGGAGTACATGCGGACGAGTTTGGAGGAGCGAAAGTTCTGCCTCCACTACCAGATGCAATACGACCTCTATGGAAAGATTCGCGGGATGGAAGCTCTGTTGCGGCTGCCCGACAAGCATAATGGCTATGTCAGTCCGGAGCGCTTTATCACGCTTGCAGAAGAGAACGGGCTGATTCACCCCCTGGGCCGGTGGGTTATCGAGGAGACGTGCCGACAGTTGATGCAGTGGAACGTTCCCGGAAGGGAGCCGTTGCGCATCGCGGTGAACGTATCGCCACTGCAGTTGATGCGTCTGGACTTTGCCGCGGAGGTACGTGAGATTCTCGCGCAATCGGGCGTCAATCCCGAATGGCTGGAGATGGAGATTACGGAGAGAGTGGTTTTGAACTTCGACGTGATCGCCGAGCGCATGAAGGAGATCTCTGCGATGGGGATTCGCTTTGCCGTCGACGACTTCGGTACCGGGTACTCGTCGCTGCAGCATCTGCATCGGCTTCCGATCTCTACGGTCAAGATCGATCGCTCCTTCGTCCAGCGGCTGTGTGAGGCGAACAGCGGCAGCTACCCGATCGTGGAAGCGATTATCTCCATGGGCCACAGCCTGAACATGCAGGTGATCGCAGAGGGTGTGGAGGACAAGGACCAGATGAAGGCACTGCAACGGCTGGGTTGTGATGCGATGCAGGGCTTCTTCCTCTCCCGACCAATGGTTGAGACCGAGATAGAAGCTCTACTGGGAATTTATTCCAAAGTAGCCGTAGGGTACTAGAGAAGTCTCTGAAGAAGCGTTGCCGTCGCTTGTTCTCTCCAAACCCCTCAAAATCCTCGTCACTTTGCCCCGAGGGAGGACAGCGAATTGAAGAATCGGATGATCTGTTCCCCTCCACCCCGAAATCTTGTCAAGCTCTTGACCTATCTAACTCACTCCAAAACAACAACATACGTTTGCCGATTAGTTTCACCAATTCGCTATACTTAAATCAGGATCAAAGAAGGCTCCGGCGAAACCGGGGCTTTTTCCATTTACACCCGTAACTCAAGCTGGGAGACGAATTTAGCCGCAACCCATTTAGAATGACGACTTTACGGTCACTACTTTATGTAATTAAAAGATAATAAAGAAGTTATGGCCAGATACCCCCCCGGGGGGGGACCCTCAAAGGACATGGATGCTCGAGGGGTGCTAGGACATGAAAAACAGGAGACGGGCTGTTTTTGTCATTGAGGCTTGGGCGATGTCGGGGGAACTTCGCATGCGCGGGCGCGTTCGAGGAGCAGCTCACGTTCGCGTGCGTTGCGCGTGAGCGATGCCGCACGCTCGAACTCCGGTCGTGCCTCGTCAAGGCGTCCCAGCTTGAAGAGGAGGTCGCCGCGCACGCTCGGCAAGAGGTGGTAACCCTCGAGTGACCCCTCCGAACTCAGCGCATCGACGAGCTCAAGTCCTGCTGCCGGACCAGACGCCATCGAGAGCGCGACCGCACGATTCAGCTCGACGACAGGCGATGGCACAACCTGGACAAGCGTCTCGTACAGCGCCGCGATCCGCGCCCAGTCCGTCTGCTCCGCGACAAGCGCTCGCGCGTGACACGCGGCGATCGAGGCTTGGAGCGTATACCGACCATGTGCGCCGCCGAGCCGCTCGGCACGCTCGAGCGCGGCGAGGCCGCGACGGATGAGGAGTTGGTCCCAGCGTGCGCGGTTCTGATTGAGCAGAAGGACGGGCTCTCCCGACGGACCGGTTCGCGCCCCCGAGCGTGATGCCTGGATCTCCATGAGCGCGACGAGGCCGTGGACCTCCGGCTCCCTCGGAACGAGTTCTGCCAGGATGCGCCCGAGGCGCAGCGCATCTTCGCAGAGCGCAGGCCGCATCCAGTCGTCGCCCGCGGTCGCCGTGTAGCCCTCGTTGAAGACGAGATAGATGACTTCGAGCACGGACGACAGCCGTTCGGTCAGCTCCGCCTTGCGAGGGACTTCGAAGGGAACTCGTTCCTTGGCGAGAGTCCGCTTGGCCCGGACGATGCGCTGGGCAACCGTCGGCTCCGGGAGGAGGAAGGCACGCGCGATCTCTTCCGTAGTCAAACCGCCGAGCAGGCGAAGCGTGAGCGCGACGCGTGCTTCGGTGGAGAGAACCGGGTGGCAGGCTATGAACACGAGGCGCAGGAGGTCGTCACCGACGTCGTCGTCGAGGGCTGCGTTGAGATCCGGCACAGCCATCTCCTGGGCCTCAAGCTCGCGCGCGATCTCCTCTTGCTTGCGCTCGAGCCGCTTACTGCGGCGGATCAGGTCAATGGCGCGATGCTTCGCAGTGGCCATGAGCCACGCGCCGGGATTGTCCGGAACTCCAGATGCCGGCCACTGTTCGAGCGCGGCGACGAGTGCATCCTGTGCGAGCTCCTCCGCAAGGCCAACGTCGCGAACGATTCGCGCCAGGCCTGCGATGAGCTTCGCCGACTCGATTCTCCAGACTGCGTCGATTGCGCGATGGGTGTCGGTAGCCGTCACAGCTACCGATCACATCATCTTCAATCTCCAAGCGCAAGCCGACCGGCTAGCTTCGCAGCGGAACGAGTGTACGTAGCCTGTTCTCGCGCAGGAAGAGACCTCCCCAGAGGAGCAGGCCGACATAGACCGGGAAAAAGACGTGGCTGAAGAACGGATTGCCAACGCGTAGCTGCAGGGCGATTGCACCACCAAGGTAGCCTGTCAGCAGGATCGCGCCCAAGACGGAGGTGCGCGGGATCGCGTAGATAATAGTGCAGGCGAGCAAGAGCATCCCGATGCCGAAGGTAAGGCTGTCAGGAAGTCCAAGCTGCGCTTGCGCCTCCACAACAGGGGCGGGAAGGGGATGCACCAACTTCATGGCGCCGTCCATGAGGAGGAACAGCACAGCCAGACCGCTGAGGATACGGCCGGTCAAGAGCATCTTCTTCGAGACCGGGGCTACTTGAATGGCAGCTTGCATGAATATTTGCTCCTTGATCGGTTTAGCTGTTCCTTCTTCGAGCGCTTCTGGAATCACGCAAAGGCAGGCATCTCGTGCAGCAGGCGGATCTCGGTCTCACCGTTGCCGGCGACCTTGAGAAAGGCCTTAGCCGATTCGATCGCCTCTTCTTTCGACTTCGCCTTGATCAGCGCGAAGCCTGCGATCAGCTCCTTAGCCTCGGTGAAAGGGCCATCGGTGACGGTGAACTTTCCGTCGGTAAGCCGAACACGCGCTCCCTGTGAGCTCGGCTGGCAGCCTTCGGCCGCAAGCAGCGCGCCCGACTTGGCGTGCTCTTCGATGAACTTGCCCATCCTGGCTATCTCCTGCTCGCTGGGGGGAACACCTGCCTCATCGTTGGTTGAGTCGGCGGGTTTGTATAACATCAGAAATCGCATCGTTATCTCCTCGTTTCGGTTTGTTGTTAACTTCCGAATGCAGCTTCGACTACGTAGGAATGAGGTCGGACATATTGAGTACCTGACAAATCTCGAACTCCGCCTCCACGTCACCCTTCAGAGTCGGGCAGCGTTTGACCATTCAATGGCCACTTCCTTCGACTGCGCCTGCGATCAGCTCCTTCGTCTCAGCGAAGGGCCCGTCGATCGTGGTGAACTTTCCTCTGGAGAAGTTGATGCGCGTGCCCTCTGAGCTAGATTGGAGCCTTTCGACCGTAAGCATTTGATATCTCCAAAGCGACGTAGAAATTATTTAGCGGCCCCGGAATGCACTGCATCTGGTGGCCGCTGAAATGAAGGTCAGGCGGCCTGTTCGCAGTTGATCATCCACGGTATGCCGAACCGGTCGAAGAGCATGCCAAAGCGGAGAGCCCAGAAGGTCTGCTGGAAGGGCATCGTTATCTTGCCGTTCTCTGATAAGACTTGAAAGACGCGCTCGGCCTCTGCCGGGTCCTTGATCTGGAGTGCGACGGAGAAGCCTTGTGGGGCGCTGTAGTGATCGGGTGGGGCGTCTGATGCCATCAGTACGGCGTCTCCGACGACGAGGCGAGCGTGCAGGATCTTGCTACCCCATTCGGCTGGCACATGCTTCTCTGCGGGCGATCCTGTGTGTGGCATCATCGTTTCGATCTTTCCGTTAAGACACTGCTCGTAGAACTTGAATGCCTCTTCGCAGTTGCCGTTGAAGTGGAGGTAAGGCTGGATTTGCATCATGCTCTCCTTTTTTGTTGGTGATTCGTTGAATTGTCAGCTACTGGAGGGTCAACTCTCTTACCGGCCGCACCTCGATGGATCCCACGCGTGCCGGGGGGATCTTCGAGGCTATCTGGATTGCTTCGTCGAGGTCTGTGGCGTCGATCAGGTAGAAGCCGGCCAGGTGCTCCTTGGTCTCGGCGAAGGGGCCGTCTGTGATGGAGATCTTTCCGTTGCGCACCCGGACGGTGACGGCGGCTTGAACGGGTTGGAGAGCCTCCGCGGCCAGATAGCGACCGCTCTTGCGGAGCGCTTCGCCGTTGGCGAAACACTCGTTATCGGATATGGTCTCCAACTGCTTCTCTTCGCTGTAGACAAGGCATACGTACTTCATAGCTCTCCTTGGTGGTGGAACTGCTGTGAGCAAGATAGCCGTTCGAGAGAGCTATGACTATGGCTCCTCTTCCACCTACTTGCTTTAGTTCGCGATCTGGTCACGCATACGCTCTTCGGCTTCCCTGAGTTCCGGGGTGAACTCCGGACCGAAGTCCGATGCCTCGAATACCTGGCGAATCTCGATCTCGGAATCTCCTGCGAGTGGATTGGGGCAGCGCTTGACCCACTCGATCGCCTCTTCCTTCGACTTGACTTGCCACAGCCAGAACCCGGCGATCAGCTCCCTGGTTTCGGCGAAGGGGCCATCGACAACCGTTCGTTTGGTTCCGGAGAACTTGACGCGTGCGCCCTTTGAGCTTGGGTGGAGACCTTCGCCCGCGAGCATGATGCCGGCTTTTACCAGCTCTTCGTTGAACTTTCCCATTTCGGTGAGCAGCTTCTCATCAGGCAGAGCGCCTGCTTCCGTCGTCTTGTCGGCTTTGATCAGAATCATGAATTGCATCGTTAGAACTCCTTCTGGTTTCAAATTTGGAGCTTGTCAAAAATCTTCGCTCTACTTACACGTCGAACGAAGGATGGAGAGATCGACAGGAGAGCTAATTTTTTTCAGAAGTATTTCTAACCTTGCTTATGGGGGCACCCCCCGGGGGAGTGCCTTGCACAAACCTCATTGTTTCAATGAGATCGAAATTTATCGTCTTCTAAAGACGTCCAAACAAAGGGATTACGGCTAAATTCGTCTTTCTAAACTAGATAGGGCCCAGCTTCGCCGCTGGGCCCTATCTTTTACATCTCTAAGTTCTATTTTAGAAGATTGAGCATAACTAATCGGCAGATGCCGAGAAGTTATTTTTAAGCTGTAAGTGATTGTTCTTGTGCATTGTTGCGCATGCGATTCGACTAATTGGCTTTTTAAGGGCTTGACAAGGTAAAAGCTAGGCGGCGGTGACGGGGACTACGCCGTAGCGGGCCATGACGGCGCCGATCTCGGCGAGGTCGGGTGGTCCGCTGACGTTGATGACTGCGGCAAGATCCTGGAAGTATTCGGGGCCGACGAGTCCAGGGGTGAGGATGCACATGATGCGCGCGGTGGATTTGTGGTTGTTGGAGTAGGCGTGGACGACTCCGCGCGGAATGAAGAGTTGCTCGCCAGGATGAACCCTGATCTGTTTGCCGTCGACGGTCCAGGTGGTGATGCCGTCCATACCGATGATGCTCTCGTCGTACTCGCGGTGGAGATGCGGGAGGATGAGATGGACCTGCGAGGGGATGGTCATCTCGAAGAGATCGAGGCTACCTTGGGTCTCGTGGCGACTCTTGAGGAAGGAGACGCTGATATCGCCGAGGCGGATGAGTTCGTGCAATGTTACCCCCGTCCTACTAAGCATGATACCGGGTCTTGGGGTGGAAGAGCCAACTACTGATAGAGATTAATTTACCCGTTGTTGTGTGTCGAGAGAGTCGAGCAGAGCGCGGGTCTCCGAGAGAACGTCCTCGGCTTTGGCACTGGGGAGGGGCCAGCGCAGAGTGCCCTGAGGGGTGAACTGAACTCCTCGTTTGGCGTTGCGGCTGACCAGCTTCATGAGGATGCCGGGATCGATCTTGGCGTGGGCGAGTTTTGCAGGGTCCGCATTTACATCGGCGAATTTGATGTGGAGCATCTCGACGAAGATCTTGGTCTTGCCTTGTTCGACCTGGGTGCGTTTACGGTCCAGCTGGGATATGCCCAACTGCTCGCACTGGAGACGGATCTCTCCGGCGGCGAGAAGGTTGAGGACGGTCTCGGGAGGGGTTCCGTAGCGATCCTGCAGCTCGGCTCGGACGTCGGCGAGGGTGGCGAAGTCTTCGGCTCCGGCGATACGTTTGTACATGCGGAGACGCTGGTTCTCTTCGGGGATGTAGTCGCTATCGATGCGGACGGATATGCCGAGGTTGATCACTGTATTCGCATGGGCGGGCTTGTCTTCTTCGCCCTTCATCTTGCGAACGGCTTCCTCAAGCATGGAGGTATACATCTCGAAGCCTATGGCTTCGATGTGGCCGGACTGCTCGCCGCCGAGCATGTTGCCTGCGCCGCGTAGCTCGAGGTCAAGGGCTGCGATCTTGAAGCCAGCGCCGAGGTCGGAGAACTCCTTGAGGGCGGCGAGTCGGCGGCGGGAGATCTCGGTGAGTTCCTTCTCGGGCGGGATGAGGAGGTAGGAGTAGGCGCGGCGGTTGCTGCGTCCTACGCGTCCGCGCAGTTGGTATAGCTCGGAGAGACCGTGGCGGTCGGCGCGGTTGATGATGATGGTGTTGGCGAGCGGGATGTCGAGGCCGTTCTCGATGATGCTGGTGGCGACGAGAACGTCGTACTCGTGGTTCATGAAGGCGAGCATGACGCGCTCGAGCTCGGCCTCGGGGAGTTGGCCGTGGCCGATGACGATGCGGGCCTGGGGGACGAGTTCGCGGATCTTGGCGGCGAGCTCGTAGATGGTCTCGACGCGGTTGTGGACGAAGTAGGTCTGGCCGCCGCGCTCGAGCTCCATCTCGATGGCGGTGCGGACGAGCTTCTCGTCGAACTTGGCGACGATGGTCTGGATGGCCATGCGGTCTTTGGGGGGCGTCTCGATGACGGACATGTCGCGCAGGCCGATGAGGGACATGTGCAGGGTGCGGGGGATGGGCGTGGCCGACATGGCCAGCACGTCGATGGCGGCGCGCATCTGCTTGAGACGCTCTTTGTGGCGGACGCCGAAGCGCTGCTCTTCGTCGACGACGAGGAGTCCGAGGTCCTGGAACTTGAGGTCTTTCGAGAGGACGCGGTGCGTGCCGATGAGAATGTCAACCTTGCCCGCCTCGACTTTTTCAAGGATGATCTTCTGCTCCTTCGGGGTGCGGAAGCGGGAGATCATCTCGATGTTGACGGGGAAGTTGGCGAAGCGGCGCTTGAAGGACTCGTAGTGCTGGAAGCTGAGGACCGTTGTCGGCGTAAGGACGGCTACTTGCTTTGAGTCCTGCACGGCCTTGAAGGCCGCGCGCATGGCGACTTCTGTTTTGCCGTAGCCGACGTCGCCGCAGAGGAGGCGGTCCATGGGCTGAGTGGACTCCATGTCGCGCTTGATGTCGGCGATGGCGGAGAGCTGGTCGTCGGTCTCGTTGAAGTCGAAGGCATCTTCGAACTCGCGCTGCATGTTGGTGTCGGGCGAGAAGGGCGTGCCTGTGACGGAGTGGCGTTGGGCGTAGAGCTTGAGTAGCTCGCCTGCCATGTCGGCCATGGCCTTTTTGACGCGGGCCTTGGTCTTCTGCCAGCCCTGGGTGCCGAGGCGATTGAGCTGCGGGGCGGGACCGGTGTCGGTGGAGCGGTACTTCTGGATGAGATCGAGACGGGTGAGCGGGACGTAGAGCTTGGCATCGTCGGCGAACTCAAGGATCATGAGCTCGAGCGGCGGGGCATCCGGCTCTTCGATGACGCGGAGGCCGCAGTACTGGGCGATGCCGTGTTCTACGTGGACAACGTAGTCGCCTACGGCGAGGTCGCGGAAGTCGGAGATAAAGGCCGCGGTCTTGGATTTGCTGCGGCGAATGGGACGAGCGGTGACGTCGGCGTCGTCGATGAGATCCTGTGCGCCGAAGATGACGACTTGGTGGGCGGTGGCTCGACCTTCGGAGTCGCGGAGGTCGAGGATCTGGACGCCAGCAGGGATGGTGGTCTTGACGATGACGGGGGTGCGGAGGTCTCCGGCGAGATAGCTGGACTCGGAGTAGACGGTGGAGGAGCCGTGCTGGTCGGTGCGAGAGCCTAGGCGATAGGGAACCTGGTACTCCTGCAAGAGACCGGCGAGACGTTCGACCTCACCCTGATTTGGAGCGGTGAGGAGGATGCGGGCGTCCTGCTTCATGAGGGCGTTGAGGGCGTCGATCAACGCGGGGATGGAGCCGTGGAAGCGCTGGGTGGGGCGGGTGGCGAAGTCTACTTCGGAGAGGTCGCTGCGATCTGCGTCGAGGACGTCGACTGCGCCGAGCTGGTCGAGCTCGCAGCCGGTGTAGCGGCGGAGACGGTCTTCGAGATCCCAGGGCGAGAGATAGATGTCCTCGGGACGAACGAGGTTGCCGATGCCGGAGCGGTCGTGTCGCTGCTCGACCTTGTTCCACCAGCGCTCGCCCTGATTTTTGACCATGGCGGGCTCTTCGATGAAGACGCGGGGATTGGGCCCGGAGGCGGAGAGGAGATCGAGGAGGGAGAGGTTGGCACCGGCTACGGGGGCGAAGAACTCCCAGCCAGGGAAGACGGTGGCTTCGCCGGTGCGAGTGGCGACGTGGGTCTGGAGTTCAGCTGGGGTCTCGCCGCCTTCGAGTTGGGCCGCGGCTGCGGTGCCTGCTCGGGTGAGGCGGGCGTTGATGGCGGTGAGGAGCTTTTCTGTGACCGGGGTTTCGGTGAGGGGGAGGAGGAGGGCTTCGTCGAGGGGTGAGGAGGAGCGCTGGGTCTCGGGGTCGAACTTGCGGATGGACTCGATCTCGTCGCCGAAGAAGTCGATGCGGACGGGGCGGTCGATCTCGGGAGAGTAGACGTCGATGATGCCGCCGCGGATGGTGACCTGGCCGGGCATCTCGACGACGTCGACGCGGGTGTAGCCGACGGAGAGGAGGTGCTCGACGAGCATGTCAGGCATGTACTCTTCGCCGACCTTGAGGTGCAGGGCCAGCGCCGAGTAGTAGTCGCGGGGGAAGAGCTTCATGCAGGCGGCTTCGACGGGGGCGATGACGAGGCGCGCTGAGTTGGTAGCGATCTTCCAGAGGGTGGCTGCGCGGGTCTCCTGGATCTCGGAGTGGGGAGAGAGGTTCTCGAAGGGTAGGACGTCGTGGGCGGGGAGGCGCAGGACGGTGTCGGCGCTGAGGGCTCCGGTGAGCTCGCAGGCAGAGACTACCGCGGCTTGGAGGGTCTCGGCGGCTTTGTTGTCGGAGACGATGATGAGGCAGGGGGAACTGGCGGCGCGGACGAAGAAGGGCAGATAGAGCGCGCGGGCGGTGGCGGTGAGGCCAGAGACACGTCTGCGCCCCGTGCCACCGCTGAGATGGCGGCGCACACGCTCGAAGGCTTCAGAGTGTTCGAGGTCCGCGAGGAGCTCGCGGACGAAGGGTAAGACCATGCTGAGTCGATTCTAGTGGAAGCGGCGTGCCAGTACTGCTGCATTTGGAGTAATATCTGGCCCCGCAGGAAATTACAATCTGCGCTGCTGCCCGA
>Ga0193717_1001961_pt1 | contig 12205 bp, 11 predicted proteins | sample U2c2metaG_FD_145900 | JGI IMG/M metagenome (GOLD analysis project Ga0193717, IMG submission 145900) | Soil microbial communities from a riparian zone of the East river system, Colorado, United States - U2c2 | ecosystem: Environmental > Terrestrial > Soil > Riparian zone | place: USA: East River...
CGCCATTGTTTTTGCTGAGCACGATCTCGTCGATCGAGCAGATCCGATCTTGCGACAGAGCAAACCGGATGCAGTCGAAAATGTTCCGCGCCGTCATCTTTCCTTCGCCGCGCTCATCCCGACGGCGTTCCCACTCGGCTTCATCCAAGGGAGAGGTGTTGCGGAAATCTGGCGGGTAGATGGCGAGGACGCGCAGGCCCGTCGTCCGGAAGCGGGAGCGCAGGCGATCGGAGAATGCCGCTTGGCCGGATTTAGCTGCGGCGAAGGCCTCGTTGGCAAAGCTGTGGCGGTTTCGCAGCAGGCCCGGCGTGCCGTTCATGAAGACGATATCGGGCGCGCTCGACCGGGTCAGCAGCGGCAGGAAATGCTTGGTCGCGAGGATGGCGCCGGTCATCGTCGAATTGATCGCCTCCAGCAGCTCAGCATCGCTGGCCTCAAGCAGCCCCTGGCTCAGCCAGTAGGATGCGTTGTTGATGAGAATGTCGATGCTCGGTGTGATCGTGGCGACGGCCACGGCGAATTGCGCAATGTCCTCGGGCTTCGCCACATCGCATTGAAAGACGTGCACCCTCGCTTGCGGTGCCAGTTCTCGCAGCAGTCCTGCCGTTTCTTCGGCCTTCGCCAGGTTCCGCGCGGAGAGGAATAGCTCCGCACCTGCTCTGGCGAAATTGACCGCGAGCGTGCGGCCAAAACCGCGGCCCGAACCGGTGATCGCGATTTTCTTGCCCGAAAAACTCATGACCTCTCCTCCTCTATCTCGCATTTGCCCAGTCTTCCCGAGTGAACAGCCACGCGGCCGTCACGCCGACAATCAGCACCAGAACAAAGGCGCCGAAGATCCAGAAGCAGGCGGCACGCGCCGCGGCGCCGAGCGTTCCCATCGGCACGGCGATCGCATAGCCGGCGATGCCGCCAGTGCTGTGCCAGCGCGGATTAAGCGTGTCGGCCGCTATTGACCTGGAGAAGTTCTTCGACAGGGTCAACCACGACATCCTTATGGAATTCATCGCCAAACGGATTGCTGACAAGCGCATCCTGAAGCCCATGCGCGCATTTGTCACTGCGGGGGTGATGGGAGGAGGGTTGGTCAGTCCGACGGAGAACAACACGCCGGAAGGCGATCCTCTCTCGCCTTTCGGGGCGCGCGGCGCGGTCGAGATCGAGTTCGCGGCCGGGGCTCGGATGCGGATCACGGGCGCGGTCGACGCGGCGATGCTCAGGACAGCGATGGCGGCGCCGGCCGCTTGGCAGTTGCCTGGCGCCCGTGAGATCAGCGGCGAAGCGGGATGTATTCGCGTCCGGCAGACCGCTCCGCACGACCGTCTCGGTCGCGCGGGTGTTTTGGATCGTCCGGGCGCAAAGAAGCAGCTCAGCGCCGAGACAGGCAAATTTGATCGCAAGTGTCCGGCCCAAATTCGCGCCCGGCGTTCGTGATCAAGACCTTCTTCCCCAAAATCCATCAGCATACATGGCGCCGTCATACCGCTGCGACGGCGCTCTTGTGTTCTTCACCAACCACCAGCCGGATAGTTTCCACAAGGCGATCGGCCGTCTCGGCAACGGTATCGGCCGAACTGATGAGCGGTAGCAACAAGTAGACGACCCGGCCAAGGGACCGAATCATGATCTTGCGTGCATACATTTCCTCCAGCACGCGATCCACCAGGTTGATCGGCGCCCCGGCTACGGCATAGTCTGCATCGTCCAGCTCGACGGCCGCAATCATTCCGAGCACCCGAACATCGACGATGCGGGGTTTGCCGACAAGCGTCTGCAGCCGCGCGGCGAGGATTTCAGATAAGGACGCCACGCGATCGACGACCCGATCACGCCGATAGACTTCCAACACTTTCAGTGCGAGAGCCGCGCAAATGGGATTGCCGGCAAAGGTGTGACCGTGATCGAACCACTTTTCGTCTGTAAATGTCTCATAGATGTGGTTCTTCACGATTGCTGCACTCATCGGCAGATATCCATTTGTCAGACCCTTGCCGATGCAGATGATATCCGGCTCGATCCCGGCGTGCTGATGGGCGAACATTCTTCCGGTCTTGCCAAATCCCATTGCGATTTCGTCGGCAATGAGAAGAACGTCATGTTTCTCGCAGTATTCCGCAAGACGCTTCAGGTAATTCGCCGAGTAGATCCGCATGCCACCCGTTCCCTGGCACATCGGCTCGACGATGACGGCTGCAAGCTCATCCGCATGTTCCTCCAGAGCCTTCGCCATTGGCTCGAAGCAAGCGCAGGGCGTGGATCGACCGTCTGCGCCGATGGTGCACGTCCTGCATGCGTTGAACGGAACCTGGATACCGGGCGTGATGATCGCGCTATACCGCCCATGAACCGACTTGTCGTACGCTACAGCGACGCAACCGAGCGTGTCGCCATGATAGGCCGCCTCCAGCGAGGCAATCCGGTTCTTTCGCGCCTTGCCGACGTTTTCCCAATACTGGATGGCAATCTTGATCGCGGCTTCCACCGCGCAGGCGCCGTCGCTTGCATAGAATACATGGCGCGCGTTGTCTTTGAACAGCCCGCAGAGTTGTTCCGAGAGCTTGATGATCGATGGATGGGATAGGGTCCCCAGAATGCTATGCTGGAGAACATCGGCCTGCTCCTTGATTGCTGCCACCAGTTCGGGATGGCCGTGCCCCAAATTGCAAACCCACCAGGAGGAAGCCGCATCAATGTATCTTTCGCCAGCTTCGTCGTATAGATGGATTCCGCTCCCCCTTGTAATCACAGGGATTTTCAGTTGCGCCGACGCGGACGCTGCCGTGTAGGGGTGCCAGACGAATTCTCGATCTATCTCCCGCAAGTTCATGGTGCTCGTCCTTCCTTTTCAAGGTTATTGATGCGCTGGCGGCAGGTTCGTTGGATCTTCCTTCCTGTTATGAAGGCGACGGCCGATTAACCTCGTTGCTGTGGCTCCCATTTCCTCGTTCACGATGCAGCACGTGCCGGTACACATGCCCTGCGCAGAGCAGGGCGATCGCAGATGCGCGATCACCAACCCGATCAGCATGCCGACAAATCTGTCCACGAGTCCGCCGAAATAGACACATCCCAGCATTTGGCCTGCGCTTACAAATGCCATTGCGAAAATAGCGTTGGCGGTCCCGTCGAACGCCCGTGTCAATCAGCACCGCGGCGCTCAAAGTGATGTAGATTGGATAGATAGCAAGACCGGAGCAGACCAGCTCAAATACGGCAGGGTCACCCGTGAAAGAGGCTGCGATGCCATTGCAAAAGCCGAAAAACATTCCGGTGGCCAACAATATGAAGGGACTCAGCCGACCAAACACGGCCAGCGCTTCGATGCCACGTTGGCCGCCAAAGTACCCTTCCGCCACGCTCGCGTTCGCGCAGCTCAAACCGGACAACAAGTGTACGCACTGCCGGGCTTGGGCGGGAACGATCGCTTTTTGGGTGAGGTGAACGGCAGTTCGGTGGTGCGCCAATCGAAGTACTCCTCGCCCGAGATCAGGCATCTAGAAATCCTTGTACTCTGCCAGATATGCCGTTTCCTCCGGCGTGCTGACGCGGCCCAGCGCAGCGTTCCTATGAGGGAATCTGCCAAATCGCTCGATCAAGCGACGGTGTGTTTCTTCGTAGGGTGAGTATTCTTCGAGGCCAGGCTCAGAAAACAACTGCCCGGCAATTTCATGCGCCGCCAGCGACTCGCTGTGCATGAACGGCATGTACAGAAACGCCCTCTCGTCCGGCTGCAATTCATGGCGCTCGTCGTTCCGGATCGCCTCCTGCGCCAGACAGAGCGCCTGGATATCGTTGGCAAATGCCGCCGCGCTGCCGCGATGTATGTTTCTTGAGAACTGATCAAGCACGATGATTTCGGCAAGCCGCCCCTTCAGCGTGCCGCGCCAGCCAAATAGCTCGCCCATCCGCGCGGCGTTATGGAGGGCCCTGTAGCGTTGCCGCACCTGAGCATCAAACGCCTGATCCTTATCCCACCATCTGTCGTGCGGGATCTCCGAGAACCAAAACGACAAAACATCAAGGTCGTTGCCCATGAACGCTCCGTTGATCCGGCACCGGTTTCGGTCCCGATGATTTGGATTGGACGTACCAAGCTGGAAAAGGCTGGCCGATGAAGCACAGTAAATCGAACAGGTTGGCCATCGCCGGCTGCGCATAGAACATGACAGCTCCCCCAATAAGTCCGCTATATTGCAGAAATCGCTTCCCAATCCTGGCTATAGATCGTTCCGAGCGGCTCGATGCCAAACTTCGCACAACGGGCTTCACGCGCCTCAAATCTTCCCGTCTGATCGAGCCAGTTGCAGAAATCGCTGTTGCCATCGGACGCGAACTGCTCAATTAGCTCGAACGCAAGTTCCGCGCATCGCGCGAAATTCGGGACCGGCACCGCCACCCGAACATTCCTTTGTCCGTCGAGACTGTCTGCGAACGCTGCGATCGCGCAATCGTCAGAGCAGATAAACCTGGTGTCGGGCCTCCGATCTGCCACCGAACGGATAAAGGCTGAGACCCGGTGGTACGCCCCAAGGCATATCACCATCGCCGGATCATTCCCATTGGCATGCATCGCGACGACTTCCGGCAATCCGGGCAACGTATTCGTCAGCAGTTCGCGTAACCGCTCCGCATAGGCGCTCCCGTCACTCCAGATCGCCGCCCCCCCGTCATCTTCCGTCTTGACCACGCCTGCGATTACGTCAATTTGCTTCAAGTCGTTTGCGCACAGGCGATAGCTGACGCGGTTGCTGGTGAGCCCAGGATGGGTCGCGGCCGGCAGCAGCAAGGGAATTCCGGCTTTCTCATAAAGTTCTGCCGCGGCATGGGCGCATTCACTGCTGAAATGGCCAACCACAATGTCCGCTCCCTGGCGCACAAGCGTGCGTGCTACGCTACGGGCTTGTGATGCATCCGCCATGTCGTCATGGAAGATGATTCTTAGGCTGCTGGAGCGGGTTGCGTGCACGCATGAATTCTTGAGCAATTCTCCAAATGCCGCGCGTGGCCCGCTAAACGGTCCCGCAACGCCGACGATGAGTTCCCTCTCGCGCATGGCCTGCTCGCTCCAACGATCAATCGCATGCAGCCAGGCCGCCGCGCGTCGTGTCGCACCCAACTTAAGCAAGTACATTGTGACATTTTCGGGGTGAGGTTGCAAACGTTCGAAGATGCATCTACACTCTACCCGTGCATAGCGCGGTACCACCACTCGGACCGCTCGACGCCCGCGTGACGAGGCGCCAACTGAGACCGCAGGCCAGCCAGCGGAGGAAGCGCGATGTCGGCCCAATCCGGGAAATGCGAGAGCAGCGACGTCTGCGACGTCGTCGGCGTTGGTTTTGGTCCCGCCAACCTTGCGCTCGCCATCGCTATTCACGAGCATAATGAGAAGCTCACGCATCCCGCAGCTCGGCTCAAGGCTATGTTCGTCGAAGGACAGCCCCGTTTTGGCTGGCATCGCGGCATGTTGCTTGAGGGCACGACGATGCAGGTCAGTTTTCTCAAGGACCTCGCGACAATGCGAAATCCTGCAACGGAGTTCAGCTTTCTCAATTACCTGAAGGCAAAGAATCGTCTTATTGACTTCATCAACCGGAAGCAGTTTTTCCCGTCGCGCATCGAGTTTCATGACTATCTCGAATGGGCCGCGACAAGTTTCTCAAGTTCCGTCTTGTACGGCGCGCGCGTCGATGCCGTCCGCCTCATCGAGAGCGCGAGCGGCATGCGCACCCACGACGCCTTTGAGGTGACCGCAGAATGCGAGAGCGGCGTCGACCCATCCCGTCGGGTCATCGTTGCAAGAAATGTCGTTCTCGGACTTGGGCTGGAGCCTAGCCTGCCGGCCGGAACGCGCTTGTCCGCCAATGTCATTCACACCCAGGACTTGCTCAGGATGGCCAGAGAGCTTCCGCAAGGCATGCGTGGACGCTTTATCGTCGTGGGAGCCGGACAGAGCGCGGCCGAAGCGACGCAATATCTTCATCGACGGTTCGCCAACGCCGAGATCTGCGCCGTATTCTCGCGGTTCGGCTACAGCCCTTCCGACGACAGCCCGTTCGCCAACCGCATCTTCGATCCGCAGTCGGTCGACGAACTCTATCATGCCCGTCCCGAAGTTCGTGAAAAGCTCGCCGCTTATCATCGCAACACGAATTATTCCGTCGTCGACATCGAGTTGATTCAGGAACTCTACGACATCTCATATCAGGAACTTGTCACACGGCATGCTCGCCTGAAACTGCATCGGGCATCGTGCATCGCCACATATTGCGAGACGGATCGCGGCTTGACTGTCTCGATCCGAAACCTGAGCACGGGCAGCGAAACGTCACTCGAAGCGGACAAACTGATCTTCGCGACAGGTTATTGTCCACGTAGCCCGTTATCATTGCTGGGGGATCTCGATAAGCGATGCCGCAAGGATGAAGCCGGTCGTTACGTCGTTCACCGCGACTATCGGCTCGAATTGGATGGTGCCCCGCTTGCCGGATTGTACTTGCAGGGTAACACTGAGCACTCCCACGGGATCACGTCGTCGCTGCTATCAAACCTTCCAATTCGAACGGAAGAGATTCTTCAGTCAATTTTGGCGCGCCGAGCACCAACCCTTGATTTTGTGCATCCACCTGTGTCGGTCCGTGCTGAGGAGGGTGCGCGCCATGCAGCATCCTGACGTACTTATCGTGGGCGGCGGCGTGGTCGGCGCGGCCATCTTTCACGAATTGGCAGGCGACTACGCCACGATGTTGATCGATCGCGCGCGGGTCGCATACGGATGCACCGCGTGGTCGGGAGGCATCGTCCGGTGCTTCCACGACGATCCCGTGCTTTCCGATCGGGCCGTCATTGGCCTCCACTATTACCGGCAATTCGAGACGCGCACCGGCATTGGCGTTCCCTTTGTAGAGACCGGGTTCATCTTCGTTGCCGAACCGAAGCGGCTCGACTGGTCGCGGCAGGAAGTCGTGCGGCTGGCCGCTCACATTGCAATCGAATGGCTAGAGCCCGACGAAATGCGGCTGCGCTTCGGGGACATCATTTCTGAACCTGTTCCCCCTGGCATTTACGAGAGCGGAGCTGGCTACATGGATGCCGCGGAGGTCGCGCGCGCGTGGTTACGAGCCGGCCGCCTCAAAGGAGGCCGAATCCTCGAGGGTACCGAGATGCGCGGCTTGCTAAGAAGCGCCAATCGCGTCATCGGCGTGCAAACCAACATCGGCCCGCTGTTCGCGGCGAGACTCATTCTCGCGACCGGTCCTCAAACACCCGCGCTGCTCGACCGCCTCGCAATTCCGCATCGTTTTTATCGAAAGGACATCCAGGTCGATTTGCGCATGCCAGCATCGCCTGTGGCGCGTCATCCGTCGTTCATCGACGAAGAGCTGCAGCTGAATGGTCGTGCCGACGCGGCAAGCGGCGGAATTTACCTTGGATTTCCCACGAACGCGCGCGGTCAGTTCTGTCGGGCGGACCTCGATCTCGCGCATTCGAGCCTCATCCGGCAGGTAGGCGAGAGGCGCTTCACGTGGGTCGCTACAAGCACACTTCATGGCGGGGTTAGAAGCGCCGATTGCTACAGCGATGATGCGCGAGGCTCCGTGACAGCCCTCACCGATTCCGAAGGTACGGCGTTTCTGGCAACCGGCTTCAGCGGCGGGGGCTTCAAAATGGCGCCGTGGGTCGCCATGGAAGCGAGACGTCTCATCCGAAACGAACCGGTCACACCCGAACAGGGGAGAGCAGCATGAGGAAGCAGATAGAGGGCGTACTGCCTGTTATCCTTACACCCTACGACGATGAGTTCGACATTGATGAAGCGGATTTCCGTAGCCAGGTCGATCACGTCGTGAATGTCGGATGTGACGGTTTCGTTGTCGGCCAGGTGTCGGAGGTTCTCCGCCTGACAACGCCGGAGCGGTATCGCTTAACCGAACTTTGTGTCGAGGCCGCTGCCGGCCGCTGCATCACGGTGATGAGCACTGGCGCGGAGAGCACCCGGGCCGCGGTGGAACATTCCCGCTTTGCCGAACGCTCCGGCATCGATGCGCTGCTGGTGATGCATCCATCGATCATCGCGCTGGATGACGCGCAGATGTTTGCCTACTTCGCCGAAGTGATACAAGCCGTCACCGTGCCCGTTATCATCCATCACGCCAAGAGCTTCGCCAAACGGCCGCTCAGCATCGCCACGCAAGCAGCCTTGTTGCACGAATTTGGTCCCGTGAAGGTTCTCTTCAAGCCCGAAGCCTCGCCGACCCCACCCAAGGTTACCGAGCTTCTTGAAGCGACAAACGGCGAGGCCCGCATTTTCGAAGGCGACGGCGGAATGATGCTGATCGATTGTTTCGAAAGACGCCTCGCCGGCACCATTCCAGCCACGGAAATCGCCGACATTGTCGTGGTCCTGTGGCATCTTCTCAAGCAAGGCGAAAGGGAAAAGGCCCACAACCTTGGCTACCGTCTTGCTTATCTCATGTGCCACATGATGAACGGCATCGACTGCTATCTCTCGATCGCCAAGCTCTTCCTCAAGACACGGGGCATCATCAAGACCACGCATATTCGCGGGCCGGTCGACTACACGCTCGATGCCCAGACCCGCGTGGAAGTCATGCGCATTTATGAAGAGCTCTCGGTGCTAGCAATGGAGTACCGCGGCGTTTTGACAGCCCCGCGAAGCGCCGAACCGGCGCGACTCGAGGCAGGGAGGCGAGCATGAATACCCTTCCGCTTACACTACTGGATTGCACGCTTCGCGATGGCGGCTACTACACCGACTGGCAGTTCGACGAGGGGCTGGTATGTGAGTACTTGGCCGCCTGCGGTACGATCGGCATCGATGCGCTCGAAATCGGATATGTCCGGCTCGACGAAGGCGAAGGCGGCCCTTACGGCCGCCTATCCGCGCGACTTCCGGAATGCGTAACGAACGCGCTTAGGCTTCAACCGAAGAAGCTTGCCGTCATGTTCGATGCCAAGGCGGCGTTGAAGCTGCAGCCAGCCGACGCCGCCAATCAATTGCGCGAGAAGATCCGAGCGGTGCCCGGCGACGTATCCATCCTAAGGGTCGCCGTCAACTATGCCCAGTTTGAACCGCTCGCCGAGTTCATGGAGAATCTGTCTAGGTCGGATTTAAAGGTATCCGTCAATCTGATGCAAATCGATATTGCGCCGGACCATGCGATAAAGGGTTGCATCGCTGTTGCACAGCGCCTTCCGTCGCTCGCCGCCGTCTATCTCGCTGATTCACTGGGATCGATGCTGCCGGAACGGGTTTCCCAGCTGGTCGGCGAATTCTGTCGGCGCCTACCGCAGGCGATCGGATTTCACGCCCACGACAATCAAGGCCTCGCATTACACAACAGCCTCACCGCGCTTCACGCTGGCGCGACCTGGATAGACGGGACGATGTTCGGAATGGGCCGTGGGGCCGGCAATGCCAAGACGGAGAACCTAATCCCGGTGTTGCGCGGGTCGAGCGCCGAATGCGTGAGCCTCAATCGGATGCTGGCGCGGCACTTTCTTCCCTTGTGGGAGACTCATCGGTGGGGTCCGAGCGTCTACTACGGCATTGCCGGCGCGGCGAAGATTCACCCGACCTATGTGCAACAGCTGGAGGTCCATGCCGGTATCAAGGCGCTCAGCAAGATAGAGGTCCTCAAAATTCTCACCGACGCGCATGCGACCAGCTATTCGCATGACGTCCTGCAGAACGCCCTTCGGAGCGTGGCCTGAGATGATGCTTTCCGACTTTGCGAGCCAGTTCGATCCAGTTGTGCTTGACCTCGATGGGGTCATATTAGACAGCAATGGCTTCAAGCTGGACGCCATGCGCACGGTTCTCAGCCGCTACGACAGTGCGGCGGCCGAATCCTTCTTGGCCGAGTTTCGCGCCAAGTTTGGCCGGACTCGTCGTGAGCATTTTCTCTCGTTTCACAGCCAGTACCTGGCATCCCGTGTCGGCTTCGAAGCCTTCTATGATGAAGCGGGGCGCGACTATGCCTCGCACGTAAGCAAGCGCTACCCCACGGCAGCCCTTTGCGAAGGCGCCGCGGCCTTCGTTCACGGCCTTAGCCAAACGGGGCGCGCCATTTACGTGGTTTCGGGAACGATGACCGACGAAGCGCGGACCGTGCTGGCGGCCAGGGGCCTTGCGAGCGCCTTCAAGGACATCCTTGGCGGGCCGATCCGGAAAATCGATCATGTCCTCATGATCCTGCGCGCCGATCGGCGACCAGATAAGCCATCGCTTTTGATTGGAGACGCCACAGAAGATGCAAGGGTGGCGCAGGAATGCGGGATGCATTTTCTGTTCGCAGAAAAATACGCCATCGTCCCGGCGCGTGACATCATCCATCAACTAGGCCTGCAGCACATTCAGACCACGGTGACACTCGATCCATGCGCGCACATCGAGCTGCGAACCGTTTCAGCCACCGCTAACGCTTCGGTGATGTCATGAGTTCATCGCTCTCCCTTCAGGTGGGATCCTTCGTAAAGCCGACTATCGACGTCTATGATCTACGATGCCGGGCGATCCAGCTCGGTACCGCGCCCGTCGGCTGCATCATTTGTGAGGTTGGCCCCGGGCAAGAGTCCCGCGTTCACAAGCACTTCGAATCCGAAGTATTCCTGTTCCTGTCAGGCAAGGGCGCGTTTGTCAGCGACGGCGAAGTAATGCCCGTTGAGCCCGGCACCACGATCGAATCGCCAGCCTTCGCTAACCACTTCGTGCGGAATGTCAGCCCGACCGAGCCGATGCAGTTCATGTCAATCTATTGGCGAGACGAGGCTGCCACCACCCAGAAATCCGCCAAGCCCTCGCAAGAAACACTTATCTTTTCGACGCCGCCGACGCCCAATGGTGACCTGCATCTCGGGCACCTTTCGGGACCTTATCTCGCAGCGGACATCTACCGTCGGGCGCTTGCGCAGAAAGGGCAACGTGCTTTGCACGTCACCGGACGCGACGACCACCAGACCTACGTCAGCAGCAAGTCCTTGGCGAGCGTCTCGACACCTTCGGACGTTGCCGAATACTATGCTTCCTTGATTCGTCGTACCTTGCGCGCCAGCAACGTGCCGCTGGACTTCTTCATCGAGCCGAAAGCGGTGGGCGCCTACGCTGCGTTTGTATCCTCGATGTTCGAGAAGCTTTATGCCAAAGGCCTAATCTACGCCAAAGACGAGCCCGCGCTCTTTGATCAAACAACCGGCCGCTATCTCCACGAAGCGTTTGTGTCGGGTCGCTGCCCGCATTGCGGGGAGCGTTCGGACGGCAACGCCTGTGAGCAGTGCGGACGGCCCAATCAATGCGTGGACTTGCGCGATGCTTCGAGCCTGTTTAGCCGCCAGCCCCCACGCCGTAAGACCTGTCGTCGCCTCTATTTCCGTCTGGGCGCTCTCGCAGAGGATTTGGCGCGGTACACAAAGACGACGCCCATGTCGGCCCACGCCCTCTCTCTCTCTGAAGCGATGATTGCAGATGGCCTGCCCGATATCTGCGTGTCACACCCAACTGAGCTCGGAATCGCTGTCCCCCTCGAGGGATTCACCAGCCAGAAGATTTACGTCTGGTTCGAAATGGCCGCCGGTTACCTGTGGTCCGCGGCGCACCTGCTTGATCCGGGCACCGAGCCAACCCTGGCGAAGGCCGCCGAAGCCTACGAAAAGATGCGCATCGTGCATTTTTATGGCTTCGACAACACTTACTATCACACCCTTCTCTTTCCGGCTATTTACCTGGCGCTCGGCATACAGCCCCCGGCAGCGCACGTCCTCAACGAGTTGCTCGATTTGGACAACACGAAATTTTCCACAAGCCGCGGTCACCTGATATGGGTTCATGATTTGTTGCAGCGCGTCTCTGCGGACTCTGTCCGTTGGGCGCTGAGCGCCATGAGACCAGAAGGTGTTCGTTCAAACTTCTCGCTCGAAGGATTTCGCCACGAGGTCAACGGGCATTTCCATGACACGCTGCTGCCCTGGACGCGGCGGTTTGCCGATCTGTTATCAGACAATCTCGAGAACAAGATACCAGAGGCCGGCGCGTGGACAGCTGAGCATGAGGTGTTCTATACCAAGATCCGGGGCTTTGCGGCCGGTAGCGCAAACTTTTTTGAGGCCGAAGGCTTCTCACCGCGGACTGCAACGGCAGCACTGCGGACATTCGCGGAGGAATCCCTGAGATTTCTCGAGGGCCAGG